>ENA-ORBV01002410-ORBV01002410.1-microbial-mat-metagenome-genome-assembly--contig:-NODE-2410-length-39543-cov-12.725789_pt1 | contig 39543 bp, 36 predicted proteins | sample MGYA00237777_ERZ505514 | MGnify/ENA primary metagenome ERZ505514 (study PRJEB26160, sample SAMN06269048) | microbial mat metagenome | isolation source: Oligotrophic lake microbial mat | place... | reverse complement strand
TAGTCTCGTGGGCTCGGAGATGTGTATAAGAGACAGACCCACACCCCCGTTGCGCCCGCATCGCGCTGCCCCCGCACGCCAAACTCCGCCAGCGCATCAATCACCGCATCCTCCAGCAGCCGCATGTAGTCATGCAGCCGCAGCTTGTGTGCGTTCAGATCGATGATCGGGTACACCACCAACTGCCCCGGTCCGTGATACGTGATGTCCCCGCCGCGATCGGTCTCCGCGACCGTCACGCCATGCCGCGACAGCGTTTCCGGCGTCGCCACCAGGTGCTGCCGCGCATCCTTCCGCTGGCTCACCGTGATCACCGCCGGGTCATGCTCGACCAGCAGAATCCGCCCCGGCGCCTCTCCCGCCTCCGGGTTCTCCCGCAAAGCCAGAACCTCCGCGTGATGCACCTGCTGCACCGCATACGCCGCGGCGTACTCCATGCGGCCAAGATCAATTACCGGCAGTTCCCTGTGCGTCGCGGCCATCGACGGATCGTAGTGCGTGTGGTACGCTGGCCTTCGACTCCACCTATGGGCGACGCCCCGCTTCGCCGTGTATGTGGCCTTTTTCCCCAACCTCCCCCAAGGGGGAGGTCCCGGCGCAGCCGGGGGAGGGGGCTCCTGCCTTTGCTTCCTGTCTTTCCTCCCGCCCTTTCTGCTTCTGGCTCTTCTTCTTCTTCATTCTTCTCGATCCCTCGGTCCCTCATCCCCCGGAACTCACCATGCCCCGACCCGTCACACTCTTCACCGGCCAATGGGCCGATCTCCCGCTCGACACCATGGCCGCGAAAGCGAAGGGCTTCGGCTACGACGGCCTCGAACTCGCCTGCTGGGGCGACCACTTCGAAGTTGCCAAAGCCACGGGGGGCGACGGTGCAAACTACTGCCAGTCCCGCCACGACCTCCTCGCCAAGCATGGCCTCAAGACCTGGGCCATCTCCGCCCACCTCGTCGGCCAGGCGGTGTGCGATGACATCGACCGCCGTCACAAGTCGATCCTCCCGCCGGAAATCTGGGGCGATGGCGAACCCGAGGGCGTCCGCCGCCGCGCCGCGGCAGAAATGCAGCGAACCGCGCTCGCCGCCAAGGCCCTGGGCGTCAAGGTCGTCAACGGCTTTACCGGCTCGAGCATCTGGGGCAAGGTCTACTTCTTCCCGCCCACCGGTCCCGAAGATGTGAAGGCCGGGTACGACGACTTCGCTAAGCGATGGGGCCCGATCCTCGACACCTTCAAGCACGCCGGTGTGAAGTTCGCGCTCGAAGTGCATCCCGGCGAGATCGCGTACGACTACTACACCGCCGAGGCCGCGCTCTCCGCGATCGGCAACCATCCGGCGTTGGGCTTCAACTTCGATCCCTCGCACCTGCTCTGGCAGGGCATCGCGCCAAACAAGTTCATCGAGCGCTTCGCCGACCGCATCTTCCACGTCCACATGAAGGACGTCGCGGTGCACTACGGCCCCGGCAACAACAAGGGCGGCGACGGCATGTCCGGCGTGCTCGGCTCGCACCTGGCCTTCGGCGATGTCCGCCGCGGCTGGGACTTCCGCAGCGTCGGCCGCGGCCATGTCAACTGGGAAGCCATCATCCGCTCCCTCAACCGCATCGGCTATTCCGGCCCGCTCAGTGTCGAGTGGGAAGATGCCGGCATGGACCGCGACCACGGCGCAAAGGAATCCTGCGCGTTCACACGCCGCCTCGACTTCCCCGCGGGCGAGCGCGCATTTGACGCGGCATTTGCGAAGTGAAGAGAGTCAGCTCCACCGAGGTCACAGAGCGGGACACAAAGGCACAGAGAGTACAGATTGAATGCACATGCAGTGCCTTCGCCGCAGAACCTACTCTGGCTTGAGTGTTTGGTTCAGTCCTTGCTCTCTCTCTCTCTCTTGAAGACCCATCTTCCCTCTGTGCCCTCTGTGTCCGCCTCCGTAACCTCTGTGGACCGCCTTCGAGATTCAACCATGCACAAACTGAAAATGGGCATCATCGGCGGCGGCAAGGGAGCCTTCATCGGCGCAGTGCACCGCATGGCCGCGACGCTCGACGGCCGCGCGCAGCTTGTCGCCGGGTGCATGTCCAGCGATCCGGTTCGCGCCAAGGAATCTGGCCGCGAGTCGCCGTGGAACTTGCCAGATGACCGCAACTACGGCACATGGCAGGAGATGCTCGGGCGCGAGCTTGCCCGCCCGCAGGATGGAAGCGAGGGGGGGCGCATCGACTTCGTCACCGTCGTCACGCCCAACCACGCCCACGCCCCGATCGCCGGCGCGTTCGCGCGAGCAGGCTTCCATGTCATCTGCGACAAGCCCCTGTGCATCAACACCGCCGAAGCCCGCGAACTCGCGGCAGCGCAGGCCAGCGGCGGCGGCGTATTTGCCGTCACGTACAACTACTCCGGCTACCCGATGGTGAAGCAGGCAAAGCACATGATCGGGGCGGGTGATCTGGGCGAGATCCGCAAGGTCATCGTCGAGTACAACCAGGGCTGGCTCGCTTCGAAGCTTGAGCAGACGGGTGGAGGGGGCCAGAAGCAGGCCGACTGGCGAACCGACCCCAAGCGCGCCGGCATCGGCGGCGCGATCGGCGACATCGGCTCGCACGCCGAGCACCTCCTCCGCTACATCACCGGCCTCGACATCACCCACATCTGCGCTGACCTCACCAGCTTCGTCCCCGGCCGCCAGCTCGATGACGATGCCAACCTCCTCCTGCGCCTCTCCAACGGTGCCCGCGGCATCCTCACCTGCTCCCAGGTCTGCATCGGCGGCGAGAACGACCTCCGCATCCGCATCTGGGGCACCAGGGCCGGCCTCGAATGGCGGCAGGAAGAGCCCAACGCGCTGTACTTCCGGCTCGATGGCAAACCCGAGCAGGTTCTCCGCCGCGGCAACGCCTACCTCTGCCCCGCCGCGCAGGCCGCGACGCGCATCCCCAGCGGCCACCCCGAAGCCTTCCTCGAAGCCTTCGCCAACATCTATCGCGGCGCGTTCGAGGCGATGGTGCGGGCGAATGGCGAGTCGCGGGTGGTGAGTGGTGGTAGGGCAGGAAGCAGCGGGGGGCTTGGCTCCGCCGCAGCAGGAACAGGTGGCCCCGCGCTCGACTACCCCACTCTCGACGACGGCGCCCGCGGCGTCCACTTCATCGAGAAAACCGTCGAAAGCTCGCAGAGTGAGCGCAAGTGGACCGACGCGAAGTTCTCTTGATCAAGCCCGTCCAATGGCGTCACAGACAGGGCTCGGCAGCGCAGCGATGACCATTGGCTCGCTCCGCGACCTCTGCGTCCCCTCTGTGTTCTCTGCGTACCCGCCTTCAGCCCGCCTCACCTCGCCGCCACCTTCGGCTCATCCTTCGGGATCTGATGCAGCGTGTAGTACGCCACCGAGTGCAGCAATCCGCGCCCATCCTTCGCCTTCACGCCCTGCATGCTCAGTTCGTGCACGAACCCCTCGCCCCCATCGCGCAGACCCTCAACCGTCAGCGACACCATCCGTGGCCCGGTCATCTTCGCGCTCACGACCTTCGGCGTCTGCGTCTCGATCTCCGGCGAGCCATATGTCGCGTGATACCGGTACGTGTAGCTTGTCATCGCGTACGACTTCAGGTCTTCAACCGTTGCCTGATCGACATCCTCGGTGAACTTCAGCACAAAGCCATTGGGCGCGGCGTGCATGCTCAGCGTTTCAAACGGCGTCTTCCCCGTCCACACGATCCGCTGCAGGCCGTAGCGCAGCCGACCAATCGAGCCCCAACCGCGATCCGTCTGCCCCGCGATCATCCCGCCCTTCTTGTCGAAGGTGATCCGGTTCACACCGCAATCAAGGCCGCGGCGGAACGGGAAGCACGCCCCCTGATAGAAATCGCCATCCGGCGACGACACCTTCTCCAGCGCAACACGCATCACCAGCGCCGAGAACTGATCGCCGACGAACAGTTGCCCGTCAAACGGACCAAACTTTCCGCCCGTCGTGTCCATCACGCAGTCCGCGGCCGATTGCCCCATCTTTTTGTACGGAAACCACACCGCCGGCAGCGTGCGCTTCGGCGCAGGGTCGCCCTTGTTGAATCCTTCTCGCCAGTTCAGCCCCGCCGGCTGCCCGTGATACGACCCGGGCGACATCCACGACAGTTTGTTGGTCGCGACGAAGTCCCCCTGGTTGTCGGCAAAGAACGCATCGCCCACGCCGTTGAAGCCGATGCCGTTGGGCGAGCGCAGGCCGTCGCAGACCGGGATCATCTTCCGGTCGGGCGTCACCTTCACGGCCCACCCGCGATACGGCGCGATCGATTTGCCGAGCGCATCGCAGAAGCCGACGTTGAGCGTCACCCACGCGTTGCCCTCTGCATCAAACTTCGGGCCGAACGCAAACTCGTGATAATTCCCCGACACGCCCCAGGCATCGCAGAACGTGTCGTACAGATCGGCCTTGCCGTCTCCATCCTCATCAACCATCCGCGTCAGCTCCGGACGCTGCACGCTGTAGATCGCCAGCTTGCCGTCTTCCATCTTCCCCGCAACGCCCAGCGGCTCGTGCAGCCCCGACGCAAACAGCTTGAAGCTCGCCTCAAACGGCGGGTCCTCATCGACATTCGAAACGATGAAGATATCGCCCCGCCGCGTGCACACCGCGATCCGCCCATCGGGCAGCGTATCGAGCCCCCCGACCTCCAGCACCACATCCAGCGGCACGGGAATCGTCGCCACACGGTAATACTCGTTCTCATCGCTCGGGAAATCGAGATCAAGCTGATATTGCAGCTTCGCATCCAGCACCGGGTCGACCCGCGTCGTCCGCGTGATGAGCTGATAGTCCCACCCGCCGCGCCCCTGCGTCACCTTCGCAAACAGGTGATTCACGCCCGGCTTCAGGTCGAGCGTCAGCCGGTGATCCTCCACGTTCATGCCGCGCGCCAGGTCGGCATCAACAAGCAGCATCCCGTTCAGCCAGAACCGCAGCCCATCATCGGAGCCCATCGTCACCGGCAGCGACACCGCCCGCGCAACCGTCGCCGTGCAGTACAGATACCCCGACCCGTCGATGTTCAGGTCTTCATCGAGATAGATCTTCAGGCTGATCGCCCGATCCGGCTCATCGCTCGCCTTCACCCACCCGATCTCACGCCCCTTCTTGCCGTTGTATTTCGCCTTCAGGTCGGGCCCCGGCCCGCCTTGCGCCATCTTCCCAAGCTCATCTTCCGGAGGCTGCGCACGCGCAAGCCACCCGCGCTCGCTCCCCGGGAACGAAGTCAACGCCATCCACGGCGTCCACTCGATCGGCGTCATGTTCGCCAGCTTGTCGAGCATCGCGGCCTCGGTGGCCCCGCGCGTCGCCAGCTTCTCATACTGAATGTTCCCGAAGTCGATCTCCGTCTGCGCCCCAGCGCTCGCAGCGAAAGAGTTCACCACGGAGCACACCCAGAGCACAGAAATCGCATACAGCTTGTTCATCTTCCAACTCCCATCGCAGTCTCGGCGATTGCTCTACGCCTCGTCTGAAAATGATCTTGTTCGATCTGATCCGCGTTCATCCGCGGCCCAATCTTCGATCTGAATCCATTCCCATCCGTGCAGATCCGTGGCCATGTGCCGCTCACGGCGTGATCTCAACACCAAACTCCGCGGCGGCGGTGGGGGGGCCGCCCGCATCAATCCGCAGCAGCTTCCCGCCATCCTCGCTCTTCACCTCGCAGCCCTTCGCCTCGCCCAGTTTCACAGTCCCGCCGCCGATGTTCATCCACAGCGTCTGTCCTCGCGATAGCCCGGTCACCTTGAACGTCCGCGCAATCGCCGGCCGCTCGCCCGTCGTCGGGCGGAACTGCTCCTCCACCTGGACCGCCGTGCCCCCGCCCGCGGGCGACAGGGAATACCGGAACGTCGGCGATCCATCCGCATTCACGCGATAGCCGTGGAACGCGATTCCCGCTTCCGCCCCGCCCTTGCTCGGCCACTTCTCCGGCTTCGCGCCCAGCACGAGCGCCGGACCCACCGGAGCCTTCCAGATCGTCGGCCCCTTTCCACCCGCGTTCGATCCGCCGCGATTCGCCCACGCACCAGACGCGTCGAGGAAGCTGCCGCGCCATGCATCCACCAGACGCACGCTCACCGCGTCAAACGCGAAGTGAATGCCCAGCGGATACCCGACCGCGACCGCGCGAGAGCCTCCATCCTGCATGAATGTCCGTAGGATCACCGGGCGATCCTTCACGTTCACCATCATCCCGCCCTCGGACATCAGGCCATCGGGCAGCGGCATGAACTCGCCGAGGTTGAAGTACACCCACATCGCATCAGACTGCTTCCGGCTGTCCCCTTCGAGCACCGTCGTCACGTTGCCCTTGTTGAACCGGTAGAACTTCTGCATCCGCGTGCCCGGCTTGAAGCGATCCGGATCATGGATGTAATCCGCCCACCACTCATACCGGATGCGCGATGCAAACCCGGTGATATCCGGCCCCGGCGTACCGGTCACCTTCCCGTTCACCGTGTGACAGTTGATGCAGTACAGCCCGCCCTCGCCCACCAGCGTCTTCCCCGCGAGCGCAAGCTCATCGGTCGCCGTCGGCTCGCGCACATCCGTATTCGGTGTCACACCATCCGCCGCGGCCAGCGCCTCGGCCATCTTGCCCACGCTCACCTCGCCAAACTGCGGCATGCGGGTCTTCATATACGGTCGCGCCTGCCCCTTCTCCAGCAGCACCTGCCGCAGCCACTGCGTCGTCAGCTTGCTGCCCACCTCCGACAATCGTGGCGGGATTCTCCCCTCATCACCAAGGTCTGCCTCGACCAGTTGCCCAAACAGCGGCTTGATCGATTCCGCAACCCCGCCCTCCGACGCATACTCGTGGCACGCCGTGCACGACAGCGCATCGAGCGTCCGCACCGCCATATCCGCGGGCGCGGCGGCCTTCCCCCACGTCGCAGCGCCCTTCAGCGCCGCCGCGATCGCCGACCGGTCCTCCGCGCTCAGCGTGTACCGCGGCGACTTCGTATCCCGCGCATCCATGCACCCTCGATCCGCGCGCACGCGCGCCAGCGGCGCAGCGACCACGCGCTTCGCGACGGCTGGGGCCTGCTTCACCGCATCGTCAACCGCGTGACAGTTCAGGCAGCCCGTCGCTACAAACGCCTCGCGCCCGAGCGACACCTTCGCCGGATCCGGCGTGAACGTCGCGGTTGCATCCATCCCGCCCCACGCCTTGAGCAGGTACACCGACACCGCATCCGCTTCCTGCTCCGTCAGGTTCAGCGACGGCATTCGCCCGCCCGGACGCGACGTGTGCGGCTCGCGCAAGAACGCGCTGAGCGAACTCGGCCGCCACTTGCCCGATTGCATCCCGTGCGGGTGCGGCGCGGCATACCCCTTCGCTTCTTCCGTGTATCCGCCGTGGCACGCCACGCACCCCACGCTGTGATACAGATCTTCCCCGCGCTTCACCACGCTCTCGCTCATCGCCGGCGATTCCGCCTTCCACGGGCCATCTGCGCCGACCAGCGTTGCCAGATAGTGCGACAGGTTCTCCGCCGCGTTCGCATCGGTCCCCAGCACCGCCGGCATGCCCGAGTGTGCCTTCATCCCCTGCGGATCATTCAGCCACTTCCGCATCCAGTTCGGGTTCGCGCGCGATCCAACAGTGCTCAGATCCGGCGCCGTCCGCGTCAGCACCGCCGCCTCGCTCTCCCCCGCATGGCACGATGTGCACCCCAGCTCCCCAAGCAGCACGCGGCCGCGCATCTCCAGCCGACCCTGCACGCACGACGCAAGCCTCGACGGAATCGGCTTCACAAAGCGATCCGGGATCGGCTCCCTGCGGAAGCCCACATCCTGCCCGCCGCTCGTCGCGTACTCCATCTCCCACAGCGCGCGAACCTTTGCCGCACCCTCGCCCGCGCGAGTGAACACATACTGCACGTTCACTGTCCCGGCCGGCAGTTGCACCCAGTCGCTCACCCGGCTCGCCGGCCGCGTCCCGTCGATCTCCAGCAGCACATCCCGAGGCACGCCCGCCCCGAACACACGCATCGTCACCCGTCCACCCTCGCAGTCGGCGCCGAACCTGTAGTTGCCCAGCGCGCTGATCGTGACCACGCCGTCAAACTTCGCCACCAGCCCCGTAGCCGCAACACTCGGGTGAACCGTTTCGCCCGCGCCGATCGAGAACGCCGCATTCGGCGAGTGTGTATTGATCGCCGCGCCCGGTCCGCTCTGATAGCTCGCGGCCCACCCCGTCAGGTCCTGCGCTCGCGCGCTGATCGCGCCAATCGACATCGCCGCAAAGGCCGCGACCGGCAACAGCCAACCAAGAACGCGCCGCCCCGACTTCACAGTTCGATTCACTTTCGCCCTTCCTGATCGACTTTCATCTGCCGCCGTTGCCCTGCTGAAACTCCCCCGCCTCCCGCCGCCACAAGCCTCGCTCACTGTTTGCTCAGGTCCCGCACCGCCAGGTCCTTCCACATGATCACGTTGCCCTGATGATGCGTCTGCAGCGCGATGTGCCCCTCGGCAAAGTTGCTTAGCTTTGCGTCAACCACCTTCACCCCGTTGATCCACGTCTGCACCTGCTCGCCCACCGCGCGCACGCGATAGTCCATCCACGCGTTGTCCCGCGTCGGAACCTTCGTTCCCCACGCCAGATCATAAACACATCCCGTGAAGTTCTTCGGGTCGTGCTGATCGACCTGCGCCTCATACCCCAGTGGCCATGTGTTCGGGTCTTCCGGCCGTGGCACAGTCCGGAAGTACAGCCCGCCGTTCCCCTTCGCGTTCACCTTCACATGCCCGCGGATCTCTACATCCGTGAACTTCTCATCGGTGAACAGATGGCCAGGCCCATCGCGCCCGACCAGTGCCCCCTCCTCGATCTCCCACGTGCCGCCCCCACGCGCGTTCCAGCCCGACGTGTCGCGACCGTTGAGGATCGAACGCCACCCGCCCTCATCCTTGTCAGGCGACAGATCGCGGATGCGGATGCTGCGGAACCGCACCATGTCGCCGTGATCCTGCAGCGCGATGTGGCCCGTTGTCAATCGGTCCCGCATGGGCAGCTTGTTGCTCGGCTCATGCATGAAGCCGCGGTCATCGATCTTCTCATCGGTATGAATCTGCTCCCCGTTCAGCCACACGTTCAGCGTGTCGCCCACCAGCGAGATGCAATACTCGTTCCATTCCCCCGCGGGCTTTACCGCCACCGCTTTGGGGGCGATCGCGCCATACACCGCGCCGCACACGTTCACCGCGGGTTGCTGCCCGTGCGAGTCATAGATCTGCACCTCCATCCCCGTGAACGCCGGGTCGCCCGTCGTCGAGCCGCGAATCCCCACGCCCGAGTTCCCACCCTTCGGGACGTTGAACTCCATCCGCAGCTCAAAGTCGCGATACTGCTTCACCGTCCGCAGCCACCACCCCTTCCCTCCCGGCGAGACGATCCGCAGTTCTCCCTCCTCCGCCTTCCACGCGTTGATGTCTCCCGATGTCGTCCAGCCGTCCAGGCTCTTGCCATCAAACAGTTGAACGAACCCTTCCTTGGCTTCCTCCGGCGGCATCGTCGCCGCGCCAAACGAACCCAGGGTCATCATCACTGCACCGGCGATCGCGGCGTTCAACACACTCTGCTCCTGTTCACATGCCCAGACATCACGCCGCGGCCAGCCCGCAGGCCCTTCCCCCCACACGGAGCATACCGGCAACTCCACTCAATGTGCGTTTGGGGATTGTCCGGATTCTGAACGAGCCTGCTTCCCGTTCATCCCCAAGTCAGCGCGATGATCGTTGGCACAGCGAATCGAATCACCACATCTCACGCCGCACACGCGCTTTGGGCAGCGTCAGAGCTTCCTTCGCCTACCCTCTTGCGTGTTCATCGACGAAGCACTCATTACCGTAAAAGCCGGAGACGGCGGCAAGGGCTGCGTTTCCTTCCGGCGCGAAAAGTACGTCCCCAAGGGCGGTCCCGATGGTGGCAACGGTGCCCACGGTGGCCACGTCATCTTCTTCGCAGATGAGAACGTCAACACCCTGCTGGATTTCCGCGGCAATCCCATCTGGCGCGCGGAGCCCGGAGAGAACGGCCGCGGCAAGCAGCAATCCGGCCTCGCCGGCAACGACCTCGTCATCAAGGTACCGCCCGGCACCATGATCTTCGACCTCGATGAGAACGAGCTCCTCGCCGACCTCGGACCCGGAGACCAGGCCGTCATCGCCAAAGGCGGTCGCGGCGGCTGGGGCAACGAGCACTTCAAGTCTTCCACCAATCAGGCCCCCAAATCTGCCGATCCCGGCGAACCCGGCGAGCAGCGCAAGGTCCGCCTCGAACTCAAGCTCATCGCCGATGTCGGCCTCGTCGGTCTGCCCAACGCGGGCAAAAGCACCCTGCTTTCCGCGATCACTTCCGCCCGGCCCAAAATCGCCGACTATCCGTTCACCACCCTCGTCCCCCAGCTCGGCATCGCCGAGGTCGACGCCAAGCGCCGCCTCGTCATCGCCGACATCCCCGGCCTGATCGAAGGCGCCAGCCAGGGCGCGGGCCTCGGCCACGAGTTCCTCCGTCACATCGAGCGCACACGCATCCTCGTGCACCTGCTCGATGCCGCGCCATCAGATGGCTCCAGCCCCGCCGACAACTACCGCATGATCCGCGCTGAGCTCGGGAACTATTCCTCGCTCCTCGCCGAGAAGGATGAGGTTATCGTCCTGAACAAGATGGACCTGCTCGACGATGAGGAGGCCGCGACCGCCGTCGCCAAGCTCCGCGCAGATCTGCAGCTCGGCCGACAGCAGGATGTCCTTGCGATCTCCGGCGCAACCAAGCTCGGCACGCGCGATCTGCTTGAGAAGCTCTGGACGATGCTCAAGCCCACCGTCGAGAACTGGAAGTCTGCCTGAAGTCTCTTGTGGCACCGGTCTCAAGACCGGTGAGCAATACGGTTCTCGCGAACCCTCCTCTCACCTCGGCCGTACCACCAGAAACCCCGAACGCGTCGGAGCGCCATGACTCCGCGCACAGGAGACTTCACATGCAGATTCAGTACAACTACGCCAACGTCGAAGCCTCGAAAGCACTTGAAGACCATGTCGCCGGGGAGCTCGAATCCTCCGTTGGCCGCTTCGCCGAGCGCCTCACCCGCGTCGAAGTCCACTTCGGCGATGTCAACGGTTCCGGCAAATCAGGCCCCGCCGATAAGCGCTGCCTGCTTGAGGCCCGACCCGCGGGACGCGACCCCATCGCGATCGAAGGCGTCGCCGATTCCTTCTATGCCGCCGCCTCCGACGCCGCGGGAAAGCTCGGCCGCGCAATCGCCAATCGAATGGACCGCAAGGAGTGGTAAGGGGCTGCGAGAGGTCCGCTCTCTACATCGCGGCAACAATCGCCGCATGTCCAGCCCCGCCTGCACCGTCCGCGCTCTCACACCAGCCGATGTCCCGGCGTCTGTCGCGCTGCGCCGCGAGGCCCTGCGTGATTCCCCGTGGGCCTTCGCCGCAAGCGAAGACTCCGATGTCGGCGTCAACGCCGAACTGATGACTCAGCGCATCCTCGAGCCCGGCCAAGTGATCGTCGGCGCGCTCGATGCCGACAAGCTCATCGGCATCGCCGGAATGGTCCGCAATCGACACGGCAAAATGGCCCACCGCGCCAATGTCTGGGGCGTCTACGTCACCCCCTCCGCCCGCGGCCGCGGCGTCGCCGAAGCCATTATGCGAGCGCTCCTCGATGTCGCCCGCACCTGGCCCGGCCTCGACAGCGTCAGCCTCCAGGTCAGCGTGCGCTCCGAATCCGCCAAGCGCGTCTACGAACGCCTCGGCTTCAAGCAGTGGGGGGTCGAACCCGCCGCGCTCCGCCTCGACGGCGTGGCCTTCGACGAAGCCCACATGGTGATCATGCTCTGAGCCAGTTCAGAGAGCCCCGAGCGCAAGCTCGGTGGTTGTCGGCGTTGCCGCGCCCCGCGCCACGCCTTCGCCTCTACACTTCCTGTAAATGTCCTTCTGGCACGCACCCCTCTTCGGCACCGGCCCAAAGTCCCCGCCGCGGCCCGCAAGCCCCGCAGCCATCCGCTGCGCCCGGATCCGCCACGCACGAGGCATCGCCGCGGCCCAGAGCGTCATTGTGGGTATGTCTCTGGGCAAAGTGTTGGCATTCGGCACGTTGATCCTGGGATCCATGTTCATGCAATCCGCGTCAATCGCGCGGGCCGCCGGCCCCGGCGGCGGCGCTCAACTTCAGACCTGGTTCACAACGTTCCTCGGAGAGGGACGAGGCCGCTGGATCGAAGTCCTCATCGGCATCGCGTTCATCACGATGTTCATCGTACTGTTCCCATACCTCGCCCGATCGATGTTCGAGCGAAATGTCCATCGCATCACCGCCGAAACCCAGCAGCGAATGCGGCGCAGGCGGCGCAAGAGCGCTGGTATTGCGATCGGCTTCGCAGCCGTAGCCATGCTCTCGACCGTGGCGATCGGCGCGGCCATCGGCTGGTCCGTCCCGCTCCTTTTGATCTCCACCTACACGATCGTCGCCGGCATCATTGCCGTCGCTTTCGGCTTGGTCGCCCGCCGCGGCAAGCGCCTCACCTGCGCCCGCTGCGGCTACCCCATGGGCTCGTGGCGCTGCGCGGCCGATCGATGTCCCGAGTGTGGACAAACTTGGCGAGAACCTTGGCGACACACGACCGGCGAACGAAGGATCGCATGGTGGTGGGTGTCAAGCGGCATCATCGCGATGCTCGCTTGCGTCGCGATACAGATGGTCTTGCTGGTGAGCGTGATGAACTAGACCGCGTCCTCACACCACCCGCCCCTCATCTTTGCTGATCCCCAGCGCCGGCCGCACATCCAACGACACCAGCACTTCCCGCCCCGCCTTCTCCACCTGAATCCGCTGCGCCGTCTCCGGGTCCACGTAGTCTGAGTGGCACGACAGCTTCGCCGTCTCCGCGGCCTCCTCTTCGCCTCGTGCCTCATGCCCAGTGCCTGATGCCTTCTTCCCCACCGCCTTCTTCGTCTTACTCGCCAGCTTGTGAATCTCATCCGGACTCAGCACACCGCGCTTGGCCAGGATCTCCTGCTGCTCCGCCGTCAACGCGGCGGATTTCACGGCCTTGCCTACCGCCGCGCCCACGCTCGCTCCGTGCGACTCGGCATCCGAGTTGCGCTCGTACCCCTCCGCCTTGCCGCTCATGAACTCCTGGATCTCCTTGCTGATGCGCACGCTGCACCAGTCGTGCCCGCACATCGCGCAGAAGTCAGTGTCAACATCCAGATCCTCATCGTGGTACGCCCGCGCGGTATCGGGGTCGAAGCTCAGCTCAAAGTGCTTCTCCCAGTTCAGCGCAGCCCGCGCCTTGGTCAGCTCATCATCCTGATCGCGCGAGCCCGGAATCCCCAGCGCAACATCGGCCGCGTGCGCGGCGATCTTGTACGCAATACACCCCTGCTTCACATCATCGCGCTTGGGCAACCCAAGGTGCTCCTTGGGCGTGACATAGCACAGCATCGCCGCTCCGTGATACGCCATCGCCGTCGCGCCGATGCACGAGGTGATGTGGTCGTAGCCGGGGAACATATCTGTCACCAGCGGCCCAAGCACATAGAACGGCGCACCGTGGCACAGCGTCCGCTGGATCTTCGCGTTGTACTCGATCTGATCAAACGGAACGTGCCCCGGTCCCTCGATCATCACCTGCACGCCGCGCCGCCACGCCCGCTCGGTCAGTTCGCCCAGCGTCTCAAGCTCGGCCAGCTGCGCATCATCGGTCGCATCCGCCAGCCCGCCCGGCCGCAGCCCATCGCCGATCGAGAACGTCACGTCATACTGCCGCAGGATGTCGCAGATGTCATCCCACCGCTCGTACATGATGTTCTCCTGGCCGTGGACGAGCATCCACTTGGCCAGCAGCGAGCCGCCGCGTGACACAATCCCGATCAGCCGGTTCTTCACATACTTCAGGTGCCCCCGCCGCACACCCGCGTGGATCGTGAAGTAATCGACACCCTGCCGTGCCTGATGGTGCAGCGACGCCTCGATCGTCTCCCAATCCAGATCCTCAATCTTCTTCCCGATGATCATCGAATAGATCGGAACCGTCCCGATCGGCACCGTCGAGTGCTTGCAGAACGCATCCCTGCACGCATCAATGTCCCCGCCCGTCGATAAGTCCATCACAGTGTCGCCGCCCCAGCGCACCGCCCAGTCGAGCTTCTCAAGCTCCTCGTGCGTTCCGCTCGATACCGGCGAAGCGCCCATGTTCGCGTTGATCTTTGTCTTGCTCGCGCGGCCGATGCACATCGGATCGAGTTTGTGATTCAGGTGGTTGATGTTTGCTGGGATCACCATGCGCCCCGCGGCGATCTCATCCCGCACCTGCACCGCCGTCAGGTGCGGCTCACGCTCGGCGACGCGCCGCATCTGCGGCGTGATGATGCCCAGCCGCGCAGACTCGAGCTGTGTTACCGGCACAAACACCGGTGGGGGGGTCACGCGACGCGTGATGCCCCTCGCATCTGTGAACGTGTACGACTCGCACGCCGTGCACGGCGTTGAGGCGCAGCCTCTGGCCGCCTCCCCTCCGTGGCTTCGTCCCTTCGTGGCTTCGTCGCGGACTTCCTCCACCAGCCACCCCTCGGGCATGAAGTCCCACGCCGTCTTGTCGCTCGGCGCCGGCATGCCCGGCGTATCCGGCGAAGAGAACATCAGCGGTCCGCCGATGTCCGGCGCATTCGCGAAAGACCCGGGCGTGGTCACGCCCGCGGTGCGACCGGGGTTGCCCGCGCCGTTGAGCGGGGCGCGGAAGCGATGCAGAGGAGTCTGAGTCGTGGTCATCGCAAGGCTCCATCATCACGCGCTGAGCGTGGCTTGATACGTCATCGGATCCAGATCCGGCACCGGCTGCACGCCGAGCCGCTTCAACATGTTCACGCACTGCGCCCGGTGCAGCGTCGAGTGGTCAAACACCTGCGAAACCGCCGCCGCGGCGGGCATTGTGCCGCCCTCCGCGTTCGGCCAGTGAACCATTTCGTCAAATCCCCGCTCGCTCGCCCGCAGCATCGCCAACCGCAGCTTCGCATGCGCCGAGTCCAGCAATCGCGACAGGCCATCGAGCGTCTTCGAATCCGCGGCGAACTCCTTGGGCTCCACATACTCAAGCCCCGCGAAGTTGTCCGCAAAGAAAAACATGCACTCGATGGTGTGAGCGATGTTCTCGCGCAGCGATCCCGGCCCGATCCCCAGGTGCTCATCGAGCCGCGCGCTGGGAAGGGATCGCGAGTGCTCGATCAGCTGCGCGAGTGCCCAGGCGCTGTGCGCGATCTGAAATCGGATGAGCCCGGTCAGGTCCAAACGTCGCTTCCCTCCGCCGGTCCGAACCGGTTCAGGTTCCACGGGTGCATCTCAGCGACGGCCAAACTCCCCTCCGGGAGAGCAGGCCGCCGCGCCCCGAGCGTGAGCAATCAGTGTAGCGGCCGGCATCCCGGATATCCGGGTCGATACCCTTGGGTCATGCCCACCGCAATCGCCCTCATCCGCGCCATCAATGTCGGCGGCAAGAACTCCCTCCCCATGGAGTCTCTCCGCAAGCTCTGCGAGAGCGTTGGCCTCAGCGATGTCCGCACCTACATCCAGTCCGGCAACGTCGTCTTCCGCGCTGCGAGCCGCGATATCGCCGCCGCATCCGGAAAGCTCGAAGACGCCATCGAAGCCGAGCGCGGCTTCCGCCCCGCCGTGGTCATCCGCACCCGCGATGAACTCGCCGCCACGATCGAAGCCAACCCCTTCGCCGCTCGCGCCAAGAGCGACCCCTCCAAGCTTCTGCTTATGTACCTCCGCGACTATCCCGCGGCCGGTGCTGCCGATGCGATCCAGCAGGTCAAGCGAGAATCCGAGGAGCTGCAATTGATCGGCCGCGAACTGTTCATCGACTTCCCGATCGGGATCGGCAAGTCCAAGCTGGCCATCGCCGCCGTGGAGCGTGCGCTCGGCGTCGCCGCGACCAGCCGCAACTGGAACACCACCCTCAAGCTGCTCGCGATGACCGATGAACTCGGGCGTGAGTGACCTGAGCCGGTCACGCCTTGCCAGTGTCAAAGCCCATCTTCTCGTTGTGCGCTGCGCTTCCACCCCGCGCCACCGTCAGCGTCTTCCACTCAATCCCTGCGCGAGACGCGATCACCCGCGCCGCCTGCACGATCTGCCCGCAGTGATACGCCGTGTGCGTGACAGACCGCGCGAGCGCGAGCGCGAGCGTGTGCGCCTCGCCGCGAATCCGAAGCTCCCGGCCCAGATCTGCATCCGTGCACCCCGCCAGCAACCCTTCGACAGCCGCCCACCCCGCGCCCCAGGCCGCCTCCATCGCGGCCCGGTCCGAGAAGTCATCCACAAACTCCGTGTCCCGGTCCCGCCACGGCTTCTCGCCATCGGTCGTGAACGGCTGGGTCCATCGCGACCGCAGGTTGCCGCCCACGTGCTTCATCATCACCGCGATCGAGTTGGTCTGGGCATCCAGCGGCACGCGGAGCTGGTCCCACGATAACTGCCCTGCCGCGCCCTCCGCAAGTCCTCGATACCGGCGAAACTCCGCCTCAAAAGCAGCCAATACAAGAGAGCTAGATACGCCTGATGTGCCCATCCCACCAGCATATGAGCCTCACATGGACAAAAGATGAGCGAACACTCATGAAAACTCGTGCCATTACCATCATCTGAGCAAGCACTCTTTCTCTATGAAACCTCTCCGCCCCACCCCACTCTTCTGGCTGCTGCCGCTGGCTCTCGCGGCCGTGATGTCCGGGTGCGCAGCTTCCGATGGTGGACCGCGGACGCGTCTCGGCTCGCTCCCCTTCCCTGGCATCTTCTCCCTCTACGAAGCCGCGGACCCCGGCAACCTCGGCGTGCACTGCTCCGGCTCGCCGCTCTTGCGGCTGGGTCATCGCGGCGAGCAGCCACGGGGCACGCTCTACACGCGCCGAGCCGGGTTCATCGACCTCTCGCATCTGCGCGAAACAATCGACTGGGTCTCCTTCTTCCATACCAGGAACCTGCACGCGCTCAGCCAGGTCGAGATGGATGGCCCCGCCACGGCGGTCTACTCGTTCAGCTACTGCCTGGCGAAGTTCGAGGTGACATTCACGCCCCCGCAGTGGTGGAACGCCGCGCCCCTTGAAGAACGCCAGCAGATCATCGAAGAGCTCGCCATCCGAAGCGCCCAGCGATTGTCGGTCGTGACGACCACCTGGCACGAAGCTGCAACGTGGCTTGGCTACCAGACCGTGCCCGGAATCTCCGAAGCAGGCTCCGCCTTCACATGGGACGATGGCACGGCCCACATCGTCGGCGCGATCGTGGGAGGCCGCGCGCTCCGGGATATTGGTACCCAATGGGATGAGGCCGTGACCAGAGAGCTTGATGATGAACTGCTCGAACTCGACGTGGTCAGCCGCGAGGAGTTCAGAGATGCCGCGCTGATCGTTCGCGAGCGATGGTGGAAGCAGGGGGTCGCGGTGCGGCGAGACTTTGATGTGGGCCTGGAAGATGGCCACAAAGTACCCTGGCTTGTGCCCGAGTTCGGCACCGATGCCGCAATGCTCATGCTGCCCACGTTTGAGAACGTTTGCGGTCGCGACCTGACCGGTGCGATGGAGCTGCGTATCACGCCCGCCCGATGGGTCATGCGCAGGTTGATGGACGAGACCGATCCCGCCGCATCCCTCGAGGGTGAAGCGGGCTTGCTGAAAGCCGTCGAACTCGTCCGCGAGCAGATGCGAGCCAAGTTTGGTGAGGGATTCGATCAGCCCTAGCAGGGTTGGCCTCGCCCCTTCACGCTTCACACCCGCAGGCTGTGCTTCCCAACGAACGTGCGAGCAAACGAAACAGCCCCCGGAGCTTCTCCAGGGGCTGCGTGTTGCTCAATCATGCCAACTGAACCGGCAAAGCCATCGTTCAGGCGTGCTGGCCGGAGTGAATACCCTCGAGTACCTCTTCGGCAATCTTCTCGACAAACGCCGGAATGTCATCTGGGTTCCGGCTCGTCACCAGGCCTTGATCCACAACCACTTCGGAATCCTGCCAGATGGCGCCCGCATTCTCAAGGTCCGTGCGAACGGAGTGGTACGAGGTAAGCGTGCGGTTCTTGACGACATCCGCCTCAATCAGCACCTGCGGCCCGTGGCAGATCGCGGCGACCGGTTTGCCGGCCTTGAAGAACGCCCGCACCAGCTTTAACGCGCCGCTGTCGGTGCGCAGCTTGTCGGGGTTCATCACACCCCCGGGCAGAATCAACGCGTCATATTCCTCCACATCCGCCTGCGCGATGGTCTTGGTCACATCCACACTCTGCCCCCAGTCGGTGTTGTCCCAGCCGCGAATCCGGCCCTTGTCCATGGTCTCTTCGGGCGCGATGACGTCAATCTTTGCCCCCATCTCGCTGAGCGCCTGCATGGGCTCAAGCAGTTCCGACTGCTCAAACCCATCGGTAGAGAGAATGGCGATGGTCTTGCCGGACAGATCTCGCGCTGTAATCTGCTTCTTGTGAACGGTAATGGTGCTCATGGCTTCTCCTTTGGGTAGAAAGAAATAGCATCCATCGCGGCCATGAAAGCGGGGTGAAGCACAGGATGAAGCACGCTCATGCAGAATCTTCAGCGATCAAACGCCCAGTAAACGATCTCGCCTGATTGCGGGTTAAACGTCACACCGTGGTATATACCGCCGCTCTTCCGCACGAACGTCTGAAAGCCTTGCGGTAGCGGGGTCGAGCGATCTACATCGTCGGCGGTCACGAGCCCTTCGGTGATCGCGCCCATGGACTCATCTATTGGCGGCGATGCCATAAATCGCCTGCTGAGCGAGTCGCCATCGATCGTCGACAGAAACATTCGTAGCTCAACGTAGTGGTCCGGGGCTGGCAGCAGCGAGCCGAAGGTTCCGGGTGCGTACACACGGACGTCTGCGGCGTCGGATGGGATCTCCGCGGGCATATGAGAGGTGTGCAAGGGAAAAGCCATGCGGACAGTTGGATAGTCTGCCGCGCCGAGGATGCCCTGCGAGCGGCGATCACGGTACAGCGCCAGGGCAAAGGTCGTGACGATGAAGAGGATGACGAGCACAAGAACGGTGAGTGCCAGCCGAAGCACGCTGAAACGCGGCAATCGCAGCCAGCGGCTTAAGTGTGAAGCTTGTGAGCTCAATGATACTCCTCAAGCAATATCGTAATCAGTTCTGTGCCGTTCTGCCATGCGCTCGCGACATAGCAGCGACCATCCGGAGAATCCTCCAGACAGATCCGATCCGTGTTCGCGCGGACAAGCCGTGGCTGAATCTCATCCTTCCATGCCGCGAAACGTGTGGTGCTCTCGATCCACCTGAGGGGCTCGTTGATCGACGCGATCACAAGCGGTGCATCGGAACTCCGGAGTATCTCCCGGATTCGGTCGGCGTCCACGACCTCTACGCGCGTTGCGTCGACCGCGACGGTGCCCCGCCACAGGTGCGCAAGCGGAGTGGATGTCACGAGTCGCTCCATTGCTTGAGTCCAGCATACCCGCACCCGCCCCGTGGTATCCTCCCCGCCATGAAGCTCCCAACCCTCATGCTCCTCGGCTCCGGAGAACTCGGCAAGGAAGTCGCCATCTCCGCCAAGCGCCTCGGCTGCCGCGTCATCGCCGTCGATTCCTACCCGGGTGCCCCCGCCATGCAAGTCTCCGATGGCTCTGAAGTCATCAACATGCTCGATGGCGATGCCCTCGAGGCCGTCATCCGCAAGCACCAGCCCGATCATGTCGTCCCCGAAGTCGAAGCCATCCGCACCGAGCGACTCCTCGATCTTGAGAACGCCGGGCGGGGCGGCTTCGACATCATCCCCTCCGCCCGCGCCGCGAATCTCACCATGAACCGCGATGCCATCCGCGATCTCGCCGCGGCCACGCTCAAGCTCCCCACCGCGCGCTTCGCCTACGCCCAATCCGGTGATGAGCTCCGGCAGGCGATCCTCGGCGACGCTGAAGGCGCATACACCAAATCCTCCCGCCGCGCTCAGCCTGTCGGCCTCCCCTGCGTCATCAAGCCCGTGATGTCGTCGAGCGGCAAGGGCCAGTCGGTCGCCCGCACAACCACCGATATCCAGAAGTCCTGGGATTACGCCGTCGCCAACATGCGCGGCGACCGTCCCCGCGTCATCGCCGAGGAGTTCATCCACTTCGACTACGAGATCACCCTCCTCACCATCCGCCAGCGTCCCGTTGTCGCCGGTAAAGCGCTCAGCAATCGTGCTCGCACGCTCTTCGTCCGTCCCATCGGCCACCGGCAGGAACGCGGCGACTACCAGGAATCCTGGATGCCCTGCCGCATGAAGCCCACGCTGCTCGCCAAGGCCCAGAAGATGGCCGCGGCCATCACCACCGAGATCGCCGGCCCGGCGGGCGCAGGGATCTTCGGTGTCGAGTTCTTTGTCAAGGGCGATCGTGTCATCTTCAGCGAGCTTTCCCCACGCCCCCACGATACCGGCATGGTCACCATGATCTCGCAGGACCTCTCCGAGTTCGATCTCCACGTCCGCGCCATCCTCGGCCTGCCGATCCCCGCCATCCGCTACGAACGCGGCGGGGCAGCCAGCGCGGTCATCCTCGCGACCGAAGCCTCGCCCGCCCAGCCCGGCTACACCGGCATCGACAAGGCCCTCGCGATCAAGGGCGTTGAAGTCCGCATCTTCGGCAAGCCCAGCACCCGCAACTATCGCCGCATGGGCGTCGTGCTCGCCCTTGGCGCAACCCCCGCCGCCGCCCGCAAGACCGCCAAGGCGGCCGCGAAGTGTGTGAAGGTGAACTCAAGGTCCTGAGACATGAACTCCTCTCTCCTGAGTTCCGGAGCCCTGTTGCAGCCATGAGTTCGCCTGCTCGGCAGAGGATGCAGGACCCAGCACCCAGGGCTCCGTTCTTCCTCCTACCCTCGCTCTCCTATGCACCTCCCCGCCCGTTCCGCGCCAAGCCTCATCTTCATCTTCACAACGCTGTTGCTCGATGTGCTCGGCTTCGGGCTGCTCATCCCCGTCATGCCCAAGCTCGTCGCAATGGTCCGTGGCCTGCCAACAGAGGGCGCAGAGCACGACACCTCCCTCTCCGTCATGACCCTCATCGCGACGTACGCCGCGATGCAGTTCATCTTCGCGCCCATCCTCGGCTCCCTCTCCGACCGCTTCGGCCGCCGCCCCGTCCTCCTGCTCGCGCTGCTCGGCTCCGCCCTCGATTACTTCGCCGCGGCACAGGCCCCGCACGTCACCGAGCTCTTCGGCGCCGGCACCGGCCTCACCTTCCTGTTCATCACCCGCGCGCTCAACGGCATCTCCGGCGCAACCATCCCCGTCTGCAGCGCGTACATCGCCGACATCACCCCGCCCGAGAAGCGTGCCGCTGGCTTCGGCCTCATCGGTGCGGCGTTCGGCCTCGGCTTTGTCTTCGGCCCCCTCATGGGCGGCGTGCTCGGCGACAGCAAGATCAACATCCCCTTCATCGGCCCCGGCGATGTCCGTTATCCCTACATCGCGGCGGGCATCCTCACGCTCATCAATGTCACCTACGGCTTCTTCGTCCTGCCAGAGTCATTGCCCAAGGAACTCCGCCGCAGCTTCTCGTGGAAGAAAGCCAACCCCATCGGCGCGCTGGCGTGGATGACCGGCCACCCCGTCGTCACCATGCTCGCCGTCACGCTCTTCATCCTGAACGTCGCCCAGTTCGGGCTCCATACCACCTGGGTCTTGTCCATGCAGAACCGCTTCGCCTGGACGCCGCTCGATACCGGCCTCTCCCTCTTCGCCGTCGGCATCACCGCGGCCATTGTTCAAGGCGGGCTGGCCCGCAAAGTCATCCCGGCGCTGGGCGAACGCCTTTGCCTTCTCGGCGGGCTGATCATCGGTGTGTTCGCATATGCTGGCTACGGCCTTGCGACCCACGGCTGGATGATCTACACCATCATCGTGCTCGCGTCGATCGGCGGCCTCGCCGGCCCCGCAGCGCAGGCGATGAACTCCAAGGCCATCCCTCCAAGCGAGCAAGGCCTGCTCCAGGGCGCACTCGGCAGCCTCACCAGCATCGCCGGAATCCTCGGCCCGCTCATCGGCGGCACGGCGTTCTATCTCTTCACCGCCAAGGAAGGGCCCACCCCATACCCGGGCGCTGGCGCGCCGTTCCTGGTCGGCTCGGTCCTGTCGATGTTGTCGCTCATCCCCGTCGTGCTGATCTGGAAGCGCATGCCCTCGAGCGTTCGCGAGAAGCCGGTGGAGAATGGTGACTGATTGTGGCATCGAGCTTCTGCTCGATGATGCTGCGGAACAACATTCACCCCTCACCCCCTCAACCAATCCCAGCCCCACATTCCGGGCACTTCTCGCCCCGAATCATCGAGATGTCATAGCCGCATTGCTTGCACGCCGGAACCTCGATCGCCGTCTTGATGATCAGCCTGCACTCCGCACACGCCCCCTCTCCCAGCGGCAGCGTCTGCTCCTTCGTGCACCGCGGGCAGCGCAGCGTGATATTCTTGAGTTCCGTCCCCGGCGTGCCATCCGTTCCCGGCTTTGTGCGCGCCGCATAAGCCACCTTTCGCATCGCCCGCCGGTTCAGCATCGTCAGCACGATCACCGCCAGCGTCCCACTCACCGTGACGATCGCCGCTCCCGCCGTGAAGCGTTCAAACCCGAACCGGTCGCCATAGCCGCCATCATCGGTCAGCACGTGGAGATCGATAAACAGCGCCGTCGCCGCCGCCGCAACGATCGTGCCATACACCACCATCCGCGGCCCGTTCTGCAGCTTTGAACGCAGCATGACATTCGTAAACGCGACAAGCGCCGCGACGCTCATCGGGCACACGATGTACGCCGGGTCCCCATCCAGTTCCGTCCAGATGCCGTTCAGCCACAGGACCAGCGCCGCCACCGCGCTGCCCACGCCGAGCCACCGCCAGTACCACTTGTCGTGACCCAGACCGATCAGGCACAGCGATGCAGGCAACCCGGTCCAGAAAGTCGCCACGCCCGTCATCGCCAGCATCCCCATCAGCCGATCAAACGGCGTCGACGAAACAAGCCAGATCGCCGACACAAAGAACGCGCTCGCGACCGCCGCCAGCACAAGCCCCACGACCGCGGCGATGCGACCCGTCTCCAGAGCCCGCAGACACAGGAAGCCCACCACCGCCGGCGACATGAAGATCACCAGCCCGAGCGTCATCCCAAACCGCTCTTCCATCTGCAAGCCGCCCAGCCCGGCCCAGATCAATCCGCTCGAAACCACAAACGCCGCGACACACGCGAACATCCCGAACAGACCCGCCGCGCGGAACCGCTCGCGATCCGCCAGGACCGACATCGGGATCATGAGCGCGATCGCCGCGACCGCCACAAAGCCCATCGCCGTGACACGCCACAGGATGTCCCGCTGCGGCACCAGCACCGTCAACACGCCGCTCGCCGCGGAGGCGGCCAGACACCACAGGAGCGTGTGGAGGAGACGCTTGCGAAGGGTGGGAGCGGAGGCCATAGGCCGCCAGTGTACCCGAAGCCGCCCCAAGGGCTCACGCCCATCGGTTCAGCGCATACAGCGTGCCCGCCAGCGCGGCGAACCCCAGCCAAAGCACCAGCATCGTCGTCGCAAAGTACGGGAACACGCACATCGCAATCCCAACACCGATCGACTTCAGGTCGGCTTCCTTTCGCCCGTAGTTGAACATCACCAGCCCCACACCGCTGATCACCACACCCGACATCAACAGCCACGGATTTCCAAGATCCATCGCAGGCTCCTTGCTAAAAGCATCGGCAATCACAACCGCAAAGATCGCGCAAGCAATCCGCGGCCCTAAGCCCCGTGTTCTCCACTCCGCACCCAACGCTCGCCTGCCCTTCGCAAACGTCCGATTTGCACAGAACAGCGGAACCAGCAGGGGCGTAGCATGTGGTGCGATCGCGTTTCCGGGCCGGGGTATAGCGGTGGGAGGGGGGTGTCAACTCACCTCGACCTCGCTGTGTGCCTGCTCCCGCTCTCGCGGAGGAGAGGCACCATTGACCCCTGCGACCACATCAACCCTCATTCAGCCCGCCAGCCCCTCCGCGATTGTTGCGGACTCTTCCCTTGCCGACTTCGCGCATCAGGAGATCGAAGTCCCGATGGGTGAGCAGTTGGAGCGCCCCTCTTTGCTCTCCCGCGCGATTGTGCTCGCCGCCATCGTCATCCCCATCCTCGGTCTCATCGCCGCCACCGTGCTCCTCTGGGGCCCCGGCTTCGGATGGGTGTATCTCGGCGTCCTGCTCGGGGGTTATGTGCTCACCGCCCTGGGCATCAGCATCGGCTACCACCGGCTGTTCACGCACAAGTCCTTCACCACGCCCGCGCCCGTAAAGGCCATCCTCGGCATCCTGGGGTCGATGGCCGTCGAAGGCCCGATCCTGCACTGGGTCGCCACGCACCGCAAGCACCACCAGCACAGCGACCGCGCCGGTGATCCGCACTCTCCCAACCACTCCTTCCACGATCACGACGATCACGGCGCGGGTGTGCTGGGCATCATCAAAGGCTTCTGGCACGCCCATATGGGCTGGATATTCGAGTCATCACCCGAGAAGCTTGACCACTACGTCCCCGATCTCAAGGCCGATGCCGTCACACGCACCGTCAGCAACCTCTTCCCCCTCTGGGTCGCGCTGGGTCTGCTCATCCCCGCGGTCATCGCTCTGGCGATCACCGGCACATGGATGGGTTTCCTCCTCGGCTTCCTCTGGGGCGGGCTCGTCCGCGTCCTGCTTGTCCACCACATCACCTGGAGCGTGAACTCCGTCTGCCACCTCTGGGGAACACGGCCCTACCGCTCCCACGATGACAGCCGCAACAACGTGATCTTCGGCATCCTCGGCATGGGCGAAGGCTGGCACAACAATCACCACGCTTTCCCCACCTCCGCGCGACACGGGCTCCGCTGGTGGCAGATCGATGTCAGCTACATGATCATCAAAGCCATGTCCTGGATGGGCCTGGCGCAGGCCGTCCGCGTGCCCGACGCCGCACGCTTGGAATCCAAACGCATCCGCCGCGGCCCCAGCTCTCGCTAGCCCCCCGCGGCCTTGGCCGGATACCCCAGCGACTGCATATGCGCAAGCGCCTTGTCCCGGTGGTCGCCCTGCAGCTCCACCGTCACATCCGCCTTGTTGTACGTTCCCCCCGTGCCCAGCGTCGTGCGGAAGTGCTTCAGCAATCCCGGCAGATCATCTGTCCGGTCCGACCGCGCGGCAAACCCCGCGATCACCGTCACGGTCTTTCCGTTCCGCTTCTCGCGCCGCACCCGCACCTGCTGGTCCTTCGGGTCGAGCACCTTCCCGCTCTTGCGGTCCCGCGGGCACGCACACTGCGCAAGCGCCAACCCGCACCGTTCACAGGTGACCGGACGATCCAGTGGTGTTCCCGCAAAGAGCCCGGACATGATTCGTCAACCGTAGGTCCGGTGGCTCAGGTCCGATCCCCATCCGGCCCCCGTTCCGCCGCCACCACCTCAACAATCAGGATGTCATCCAGCATCGGGCCGCTGCGGAAGGCGCCAACCGCCTCAAACAGCGCATCAACCGGTCGCGGCCCAGCCGTCACCGCCACCGCCGCAGTCTTCGGGGCCGCGGCACGCGGTTCTGCCGCCTCCCCAGCCGTCTGCCCCGTCTCGCTGGCAGCCTGCTCCGCCCACGCCGCGGCAGGAATCGGAGCTGCCTCCGCCGGTGCCGGCGGCCGCACCGCATCCTCGATCCGCTCCATGCCGAACTGCTCGCCGCTCGCGCCCCGCGTTTCCATCACCCCATCGGTGTACGCAATGACGCAATCCCCAGGCCCAAACTCAGTGGTGTGAAGCAACGCCCGGAACACCTCCGGTTCGATCACCCCGAGCATCGGCCCCGATGAGTGCAGCCGTACCAGATCGCCATTGGCCCGGTTGAGGATCGCATCGGGGTGCCCCGCGCCGCACCATTCCAGCACTCCCCGGTCCCCCTCACGCCGTACCCGCAGCACGATCGCCGTCGCATAAATCCCATCCGGCATCAGCCCGCTCATCATCGAGCGGTTCAGCTCGACAATGATGTGCTCCGGCGATGGGTCATCGCTCGACGCAAACGCCCGCGTGAGTTCCACATACAGCCGGTTCACCGCAAGCGCTGCCGGGAATCCATGCCCCGTCACGTCGATCACCACCACGCTGATGGGCTCATGCGTCGCCGCGCGCGAAGCAGTCAACGGGTGAATGTACAAAAAATCCCCGCCGATATCCAGCATCGCCTCATAGCGATACCCGACCCGGACCGGACCACTGCCAAGCGGCGGCGGAAAAATCGCCTCATGCACCCGCCTCGCATCCGCAAGCTCTTTGGAAACCTTCCCATACCGCTCCGCCATCGCCCTGGTCACAAACTGATCCGCAAACGTCCGGTGATGCCACAGACTCCACAGCAGCCCCGGAAGCCCAAGGATCGGGGCGATCAGCGCAAGCCGGATCGCCGCGCTCGTCGCCAGATACCGGTCAATCGCCAGGCCAACCGCATAGATCACCAGCATCGGCAGGTAGATCCGAAGCCCATCCCGCGGCGACAACTCCACCAGCAAACAGGCGATCAGGTGCAGCAGCAGGATGAAGAACAGCGTGACACCCTGCTGCGCAACCGCCGCGATCCCAAACTCCTCCGGCCTCGCCCCCGCCACAATGTTCCCATGATCAATCCGCGGCATCGAAAGCGTCACCACCACCGTTGTCGCGATGATCAGCAGGCTGTACGCCTTGATGATCTGTTCCCGCCCCCGATGCGCGGGCAGGATGTACAGCGTCACCCCGACATAGCACACCACCAGCGTCGTCGCCGCGACCACGCGCAGCGCAATGAACCCGACATGCTCACGCATATCCGCCGGCATCGTCAGATCAAGACCAACACGCGTGAAGGCCAGCACCAGCAGCCCAAGCACCGCCACGCAATACCAGAACACCCGCTGCCGCAGCCGGTGAAGGTGCGCCGCCTCGAACTGCTCAACAAACTCACGAGGAATGGCCGGGTCGGTTTGCATCAGTCCGCAGTCGCTAAGGCCATACACACACGCCCATGCCGGGCAAACGTCCGCCCATGGTACGACCGCAATCCCCCCTGCCCCGATCCCCGCGGCCGCCCAGGATCGGCTCTCGCCCTTGATTCAACAACCATTCGGACGATCCGCAAACTACGGATAATCCTGCCTCGTCGGGCGCAAGGCGACATTGTTCAGGTGCACATGCGCCGGCTGGCTCACGATGAACCCGATCGTCCTCGCCACATCCGCGGGCAGCAGCACCGGCCCGATCTTCTCCATGAACGAGCCGAACGTCGTCGCGTCATACCCCGCCACCGCCTGAAACTCGCTCGCCACGATCGCCGGCTCGATCGTCGTCACCCGAACCCCCTTGGGCCCGATCTCCCGACGCAGGGCCTCCGCCAACGCGTGCACCGCGAACTTCGTCGAGCCGTACATCGACGAAAACGGCGAGATGTTCCGGCCCACGCTCGATCCGATCGCCACGATGTCCCGCGGCCGCTTCAGCCACTCCCCCGTCTTTCCCGCCTCGCCATCCGGGTTCGGCGAAACCACCTGCAGCAGCCGATCAGCCGCCGTCCGCATCAGCCGCGCAGCCCCCAGGTAGTTCGTCCGGAACACCTCTTCCCATTGCGATTCATCCGACGTCGTCAGCGATCCCGCCAGCCCGCGCCCCGCGTTCACAACGACCAGGTCCGCTCCCCGATGAAAGTGCTTATCCGCAGCGTCGAACATCGCGTCAATCGTGCCCTGCTGCGAGGCATCTCCGGCCACGCACACAGCAGTGGGGGGGGATGATCGCGTCGGCCTTCGCTCCAGCCGAAACGCAACCGCCTCCAGCTTCTCCACCCGCCGCGCATTGAGCACCAGCAGACACCCTTGGGCCGCAAGCTCCGCGGCGACCGCCTCGCCAATCCCCGAACTCGCGCCCGTGATGATCGCAACCCTCGGATTCGCCGTTGTCATTCGACCCTCATTCTTCCTTCATTCCGCATTCCCCCACTCCGCATTACGCACTTCTTCCTCAGTCCTCCGCACTCCCCCCTCACTTCACCCCTCCCCCATACCACCCCTCAAACACCGATTCCTCCAGGGTCTCTGTCAGCAGCGTCGTCACATTCACGCGGAAATATCGCCGCGGCAGCGATCCCTTCGGATCCTCCGACACTCCATACACCCAGCGATCTTCCGGCACCCCCTCCAGTCGTGCCGACCACATCCCCCCTCGCACCGTGTTCGTCGCGATCGGCTCCCCCTTCGCCGCCACGAACAGCCGAACCTTGTTCCCCTCAACCGTGAACCCGCTCACCACCGTCGATACCCCCGCCGTCACAAAGCTCGAGCGATACCCCGCCGTGAGCCCGTCAAACCGGAAGTCCAGCCGCTCCCCAGCCCGCGGCGAGAGCCGCAAAGCTTCCAGATCCAGATGAATCGATTCCAGCGTCGCCAGGTCCGGCACCACCAGCTTGGCCCTATACGTCCTGATGTTGGTCGTGCCAACACTGCGCTCCCGCAGCACCTCGCCGTTCACCACCTTCACATACCGCGCCAGCACCCCTTTGATCTTCTCCCACTCGCTCGATCCCGGGGCCTCGCGCACATTCTCAAACCGGTACTCCACCGCGACGTTGCGCATCGTCGGCTGCGTGCTCGCGCAGCCCGCAACCCCCAGCACACCCAACATCACCATCATCACGGCAGGCAGGTTTCGCATCAGGCCTACAGGAAAGCACAACCACCCGCGCAGGGCAAGTGCCCGCGCTAACGTTTGCCCTCATGCCCCTCATCGGCTCCCATCTCTCAATCGCCGGCGGGATGGTCAATGCCCTCGACGCCGCCGCGACGCTCGGCCTCGACAGCGTCCAGGTATTCACCAAGAACCAGCAGCAGTGGAAGGTCCGTCCCCTCGCCGACGATGAGGTACGCGCCTGGCGTTCCCGCGTCGCCCAGATGGGCTGGACCGACGGTCGCACCGTCTCCCACGCCTCCTACCTCATCAACCTCGCCTCCCCCGATCCCGAACTCTGGGCCAAATCTGTCGACCTTATGACCGTCGAGATCGAACGCTGCGAAGCCCTCGGTATCACCTTCCTCGTCCACCACCCCGGCGCGTTCACCACCTCCACCCGCCCCGAGGGCCTCGCGCGGATCGCCGCCGCCTATCAGGAACTCGCCACCCGAACCCGCGGCATGAAGACCGTCAGTTGCCTGGAGAACACCGTCGGCAGCGGATCAAACATGGGCTCGACCTTTGAGGAACTCGCCGCCCTCCGCGCGCTCATCGTCGATCGCGGGTTCGACCCCGCCCGTGCCGGGTTCTGTATCGATTCCTGCCACGCCCACGCGGCCGGGTACAACCTCTCCAAATCCGCCGCCGCCGCCGCGGCCATCGAGGCGCTCGCCACCACCTGCGGACTCGCCAACGTCCGCGTACTCCACCTCAACGACTCCAAGGCCGCCTGCGGCAGCCGACGAGATCTGCACGAGCACATCGCCAAGGGCACCATCGGTGCCCCCGGCTTCCGGGCGTTTCTCAATCATCGTGATCTGGCCGGGCGACCGATGATCATGGAGACCCCCAAAGGCGACGACGACTCCGGAACCCCCTTCGATACCCTCAATCTCCGCAAGCTCCGCAGCTATATGCCCGCCGCCGCCGCCCCAACGCGGGCCGCACCCCGAACCGGCCCCCAAGCGCGGACGTCTTGAGGTTGGTGTATGCTCCAAGCCACCTGACCCACCCCAAACCGCGGCACGGTCGCCGCGGCTGCCCGCAGAGGATGCCGATGCCCAGACCGCCGATCCAAGGACATTCCTTTCTCAGTCTCCTCTCGTGCTGCGGTGCCATGGTGTTTGTGCTCGCCGGGTGCGCCAATGTCCCAGGCCGCGAAGCCGCCAAGCCCGAGCGTGCAACCCCCACCCGCAGCGCCGCCGAGGTCTACCTCGTTGCCGGAGAAATGGCTATCCGCGACGGCGATGCCGACCGTGCCCTCGCGGCCTTCGCCCGCGCCATCGAAGTCAACCCACGCCTCACCTCCGCCCACATGGGCATGGCCGACATCTACCGGACCCGCGGCGACTACAACCGGGCCGAAGAGTCCTACGGCAACGCCGCCCGGGTCCAGCCCCGCAGCTTCGATGCGCAGTACTACCACGGCCTCATGCTCCACCTGCTGGAGCGCGTCAGCGAAGCCGTCCCGGCCTACCTCCGCGCCCTGGCCGTCAAGCCCGACGATTACAAGGCCAACCTCAACCTCGCCACCGCCTACTACCAGCTCGATGAGAACAACCTCGCGCTGCCATACGCCCGGCGCGCCGTCGAGCTCATGCCCCGCGATGGACCCGCCCGCTTCAATCTCGGCGCGGTCTACGCCGCGATGGGCGACCACCGCGCCGCCGTCCAGGAATATCAGCAGGCCGCCGAGCTCATGGAGCTCACGCCCTCCCTGCTCATGAACCTGGCCGAAAGCCTCGGCAAGCTCGACAGGTACGAGGAAATGGTCAACGCGATCGAACAGGTCAACCGCGCGCAGGCCTCCGCCGCGAGCTATGAGCGTCTGGGCTTCGCCCGCTTCAAGATGGGCAAGTACGATGAGGCCCGCGCCGCTTTCGACAGCTCCCTCGCCATTGATCAGGACTACTACCCCGCCCTCAACGGAAAAGGTGTGTGCCTGCTCAATGGGTGGATCTGGTCCGGCCGCACCGACAACCAGACCCGCCTCGACGGCCTCGCCGCGCTCCGCCGCTCGCTCCAGATCAACCGCGAGCAGCCGCAGATCGTCGAACTGCTCACCCGCTACGGCCGATGACGGAGATTCGTTCGATGCCCGATGTGAAGCTCCTCGAGACGTTCCCCACCCCGCCAAGTTCAGGCCCGATCGTCATCGAGCATATCGGTGAGGAGTTCACCTCCACCTGCCCCAAGACCGGTCACCCGGATTTCGGCACTGTCACCGTGCGCTACGAGCCCGCCCGCGCCGGCACCCCCGCGTCAGGTGGCTGCGTCGAACTCAAGAGCCTCAAGCTCTACTACCAGTCCTTCCGCAACGAGGGAATCTTCTACGAGGCCGTCACCGGCACCATCCGCGATGACCTCGCAAAGCTGCTCTCCCCCATCTGGCTCCAGATCGAGACCAACTGGCGCGGTCGAGGCGGAATCCGCTCGATCATCCGCGCCGATGTGGGTGCCGTGCCGCACGAGTATCGCGGCCGCTGAACCCCCCCGCCCCCTGTCCGCCGCCCATCACGCCGCCTGGCGGTGAACCTGCGCACGAGCGCACATCCCCACAAGCTGACGGATCGCCGGCGATGAATCCGACAGGCTATGCGTCGACTGCAGCGACGCCTGCGCCAGCGCCGCCGCCTCGGCGATCGGTGCAAACCCGAACGTCTGCGCCGACCCGCGGATCTGAAAGATCAGCCGTGTGCACTCCTTCACATCCGCCGCGTTCAGCGATCCGTTGATCCGCTGCGCAATCTGTCGCAGCTCGACCAGATACTCCGGCACATGCGACATCATCGCATCACGCGACGACAGCGAACTGAACAGCGCAGCGCCCCCGCCTCCCGCATCGGTCGAGTTCATCAGCAGAAACTCGCCCATCGCCGCCAGCAGCGTCTGCGACGGAACAGGCTTGCACAGCACGCCGTCGGGCTGAAGCGTCCGCAGCCGATCCTTGAATGCCGCCGTCCCCGCCGATGAGCACAGCAGCAGGAACGGAGTCTGAATCCCCGCAGTCCGGAGCTGATACAGCACCAGCAGCCCATCCCCATCGGGCAGGTTCAGCGAGCACAGGATGATGTCGTACCCCTCCCCCGCACGCTCCACGCCCGCCTGCACCGTGTCGACCGCGGTCACCGTCAGGTTCGTATCAACCAGGTGCTGACGAATCAGCGCGCGATCCATCTTCCCGGGTTCGATCAGCAACATACTCCCCGTAAGCGAAGTCGGGTTCACGCTCTCGAGCATGTAACACTCTTCACTCCCATCAAGCCCAAGAAACTCGCGCACGTCTATCGGTTGATCAAACCGCACACCGATCTCGTGGATCTTCCCGCGGAAGTGCCGGCAGCGCACCACCGTCCCCCCAACCGCCGCCTGCCCGCGCGCCGGGTGCGGCAGAAACACCGTGCACCGCGTGCCCGTATACACAAACGAGCTGTGCAGCAGCCCCATCCCCTCGCGTGAGATGTTCCGCGGCACATAGTTCAGCGTTGTCGCCGCGCCCCCGGGGTGCTGCAACTCCATCCGGATCGATCGCGTCTCAAACGGCCACCGCTTGAACGCACGCTTCACCGATCCGCTCGCCGCCGCGCTCGCATCCAGCTCGCGTTTCAGCCGCGCAAGCTCCATCGGCGACATCCGCAGCGTTGTCGGATCCTCACTCCTCGGCTTGCCGCGTGCGGGCGACCCATCTGAAAGAGACATCCCTCGCATCACAGCATGCTCCTGTCGGGCACACATCAGGCGCACCGTATACGGATATCGGCACCTTGAACAAGGGACTGAAGACGCCGCGCAGCTACCCGCTCGCCGCTCCGCCCACGGATGCGTTCAGAGAACCACTCCCGCGCGATGGGCTATCCCAGAGGCCCATCCGCCCGCGGCGACTCCAGCAGGATCGTTATCGGCCCGTCGTTCACCAGCGCAACGTGCATGTGCGCACCGAACACCCCCTCCGACACCCGCGGGCACGCAGCCCGCACCGCCGCGCACAGCAGGCCAAACTCCTCCCTCGCACGCTCCGGCTTCATCGCGTTGTCAAACGATGGCCGACGGCCCTTCCCCGCATCCCCCGCCACCGTGAAGTTCGGCACCATCATGATCGCCCCGCCCGCATCCAGCACCGACAAGTTCAGCTTCCCCGCAGCATCCGTGAAGATCCGCAGGTTCGCCAGCTTGTCGGCCATCCACCGGCGATCCTCCGCGCTGTCCCGCGCCTCAAGCCCGATCAGAACCACCAGCCCACCGGGCGCACCGACACTCGCCACCTCGCGGCCGTCGACCGTGAGCGATGCGGACAACACCCGTTGAACAACGGCTTTCATGCCGCGCAGTGTACTCAGGGACAGCCGGCAAACCACAGCGACAGGAACGCAAAGATGTCCGGCACGCCGATCCCCGGCGTCCCGTCAAGGTCGGCGCTCGCATCGCCCGCGAACCACGCACTCAGGAACGCAAAGATGTCCGGAACCTGCACCTCCCCGTTCCCGTCAAAGTCCGCCGCGCACTCTTCGACAGGCCCGTTCCCCAGCGTCCCATCGGTGTTCACCCGCTGCGCATACACGTTGTTGGAGTCAGCGCGATTGTCGGACCACGCGATCAGCGAAGCCCCATCAGCGCCTCGCGCCGCCGAGATCCGCGCCTTGGAACTCGCAACCGAGCACACCGCGACCGGCTGCCCCGGCCACACCGCCGCGCCATCGGCATCAAGCGCAAAGCCGTGCACGTTCCCCGCGTTGCCGCAGCAGTTGGCAAACCCGAACACATCCACGCCCCCGCCCGCCCGCGCCAGCGTCGCCGTGAACGACCCCTGCACCCCGCTCAGGCCCAGCAGCTCGACACCATTCTCTCCCCACGCCCGCACACCCTCATCACTGATCTTCTGGGCGTAAAGGCCCCACTGGCTCTGCCCCGAGTTGGATTCAACCCATGCGACGTACGCATCCCCCGTCGACGCATCAAACGAAAGCGCAGCGCCAAGCTGCAAGCGGTTCACCTGCGTCGAGACCGACACGCCATTGTGATCGAACAGCTCATAGCCGTCGGCATGAATCCTCTGCACGTACGCATCGCGGTTCCCGCCCGTCTCATACCACGCAAACACCGCGCCCCCCGCGCCGTCAGAAACAAACGGCGGGAAGTTGGCCGTTTGCAAGGACGTTCCGTCGAACACGATCATCGGCTCAAACGACATCGGCGTCCCAGGGTCTCTGTCCCACATCGGTGCCCCCGCCGCGCTGAGCTTCTGCGCATACAGGTGCTTGGTGCTCGTCACGCAGTTCGTCCCGCCGCAGCGAACCCACGACAGGATCATGCTCCCCGCTTCCCCCGCCTGAATATCGCTCGTGTTGAACGGCCTGCTCGCCTCGCTCAGCACCACCGGTGCCGGCCAGACCGGCGCGCCCAGCAGGTCCAGCTTCTGCACGTGCAGCGCGCTCGGGGAACCATTCGACCACACCACCGCAAACGTGCCATTGCTCAGCACCGTGGCCTGCGGCGGGCCTTTGAACCCCGTCTGTGCGCCGCTCACCTGCACACCCGTTGCGCCCCATAGCAGTTGCCCGTCGGGTGCAATCAGCTGCGCAGTGATCGGCGCATTCCCATTCACATCATCGTTGAAGACGACGAACGCAAAGCCCGCGGCATCGACCTCAAGGTCATAATCCTGCGTGCTTGATACGCCCCGGTCCCGCACCAGCACCCCGTTATGCGCCCACAGTTCGTTCCCCTGCGCATCCAGCCTCTGCACATACACGTCATACCCGCCCGTGCTGTTGTCAAACCACGAGATGTAGCACCCGCCATCCGCACGAGCCCGGATCTTCGCCTGAACCTGCTCCCCGCTCCGGTCCGCGATCGCCGTGTTCACAGCCGGATCGTCAGACCACTGGGCGCCGCAGATGGACGGAAACGCCGCGGCGGCCGCAGCCAGAACGAATGCCATACGCATGGGGAATGCCTCCAAAGGGTGTGGGTCAGTACGGCCACCCATGCCCGCAAGTTGCGGACTTATGGAGGGACATGCCGCTTTCAAATGGATCCTGTCCCCATCCCGCCACCCGGCCGACTATTCGTCCGCTCTTGCGTTCCGATCGTCATCGATCGCTTCCCGCCCGGTCGGCTTTGCCGCCGCCCGCTTCTTCGGCGGAATGCGCGCCGCTTCCCGCGCCGCTTCCTCCAGCCGCTGGTGCAGCTTCTCGTGATCCGGAACCGCCTCCAGTCGCTCCGCCAGGGCCAGCACCCGGGCGACCAGTGACAACCCCGGCGAGAGCGATTCAATCGCCTCATCCCCCAGCGCCTCGCACGCCAGCAGCAACCACTCTACCGGCGGCACGGGCGGAGCAGATTTCGGCACCACCGCCGCCGCCTTGGCTTTGCCCGCAGGCTTCGCGCCGGCCGCGGCCGCGGCCGCTCGGCCGCCAGCCTTCGCCGCTGTGGCCTTCGCCGCAGGAACACTCGCCATCGCCGGTGGATCGATCCGCGTCCGCACCGTCACAGGCCCCACCGCCACGATCGGCCACAGTCCTTGCCGCGTCGGAGGCTCGCGAACCAGAACCACCACCGGCACCTCGCGGCGTGTCGCTTCCTCGCGAAGCAGCCGACCATCCACCCCCACCCGCGGCGGGCTAAGCAGATACATCCCAGCTTTGAGCCCTGCCCCCATCGGCAGTTCCCCGTTCACACACACCACGTTCCCCGTGTCGACCGCCATGTCGCGGATCTGCCGCCGCGCTTCCTGCAGCGGCAGCGCGATCCGCGCAACACGATCAAAGTCGAGAGCCCCCAGCGCGCGCCGCATCGCGTCGATTCCCAGCCGCTCACACTCAAAGTACCGCCGCTGGACCAGTGCCTCGCTGGCCTGCTCCATCAACGCGTCGATCTTCTGTGAAAGCTTGCTCTGACCGGCCGCCAAAATGCGCTCCCATGACTACTTCGGTGAACGCGTCCGCATCACGCGCCCTGATAGCTGCGACGCCCGACCTCATCGGCCAGCGCGTTCATCACCACTTGCCAGCTCTTGGCCTGATCTCCCAGGTCATACGCCAGCACATCCGCAACCCCAGGCCAATCCGATGCGCCGATCGCGCGCTTGAGTTCCCCAAGCGCCTTCGCCAGCGACTCGATGTGCTGCCCCACCGTCTCCTCAGCACCGCCCCCCGGCGTCCGGGCAGGCATCGTGCCAAGGTCCATCCCCAGCAGCGTCGCCCCGTTGATCACGCCCTCCCGCACATTCTGCCACACCCCCAGTGCCGCCGAAACCCGCGGCATCGCCTCATCCAGCCGCCCGGTCTGCACCGCCTTCGCCGCCGCCTCCTGGTGACCAATCGCCCCCTTGAGCTCTTCGGCAATCTCGAGAAACGTCACCCGCACCAGCGACAACGGGTCCGCCGACACGAACCGAATCTCCGCCCCCGGCCGCGGCTCGCACGGCGGACACTCCAGCCACGCGTCCGCGATCGGCTTGCCATCCATCGACGCCTCGATCACCACCCGTTTGCGACCCTCCGCCGCCCGTTTCGCGGCCTCAAGCGCGGCCGCAATCGTCGGCTTCTCGATCCGGATTTCTTCGCCATCCAGGAGAACGTGCATAGGGGCGATAGTAGCAGAAACCGCTGCCGCGGGATCGGCCCCGCCGCGCAGAAAAAGAGGGAGCAGCCGACCGGCCACTCCCTCTCGATCCACTGTTCCGCTGCGATTCGCGGGGAGCGCCTAATACCGAATGCTCTTTTCCACATCCGGCATCCCACTTCCCGCTTCCGATCTCTTCCGTCACCCGTTCTTCTTCTCAAACTCCCGCATGAACTCCGCCAGTGCCTTGCACCCGGCGACCGGGAACGCGTTGTAGATGCTCGCCCGCATCCCGCCGGTGGATCGGTGACCCTTCAGTTGGTCCATCCCCTGCTTGAAGGCTTCCTTGACGAACTGGTCATCAAGCGCCTCGCTCGGCGTGCGGAACGTCAGGTTCATCGACGACCGGCTGCCCTTGTGGGCGTGCCCCTTGTAGAACTTCGACGAATCGAGGACATCGTAAATGATCCTCGCCTTATCTTCGTTGTGCTTCTGCAGCTTCTCTACGCCCCCCTGCGCAAGGATCCACTTGAACACCAGCCCGCTGATATAGATCGCAAACGCCGGCGGCGTGTTGTGACGGCTCCCATCCTTCGCGTGCGTCTCATACTTCAGCATCAGCGGCAGCTTCCGCACAGGCTTCAGCAGGTCTTCACGGATGATGCAGAACGTCGTCCCCGCGATGCCCACGTTCTTCTGCGCGCCGCCATACACCATCCCGAACTTCGCAACGTCGATCGGGCGGCTGTACATGTCGCTCGACATGTCACAGATCAGCGGCGCGCCGTCAGGCACCTTCGGGTAGCGGAAGCTCCCATCCGCGTTCCGCCACTGCGTCCCGTAGATCGTATTGTTCGAGCACATGTGCACGTACGCGGGCTTTCCAGCGTAGTTGATCTCCGCATCGCTCGGGCAGTGATCGTGCTTGCACCCGCGCCCGTCCCACGCCTCGTAGCACTTGCTCGAGTAAACCTTCGACTCGTCCCACGTCTTCTCCGCCCAATACCCCGTCGTCAGGTACGCCGCCACCCCGTCATCGGCCAGCAGGTTCGCCGGGATCATGAAGTTCTGGCTCGTCGCGCCGCCCGTCAGGAACAGCACCTTGTAGTTCGCCGGAACACTGCCGATCTTCCGGCAGTTCTCCTCCGCCTCCGCCAGCACCTTGTCGAACACCTTGCCGCGATGGCTGTGCTCCATGATGCCGATGCCCGAGCCGTCAATGTTCCACAGGTCCGCCTGGGCCTGCTTGATCACCTCTTCCGGCAGGCACCCGGGCCCCGCGGAGAAGTTGAAAATCCGACCCGACGCGGCATGGGTCACGGGGCTCTTCATCGACGGCGCAGAGGGTGTGGCAGTGCTCATGGTCCAATCTTACCCAGCCACAAAGCGAGTGCCCAATGCCCTCCGCCGAGTGCCGAATGCCTACTGCCTACTCCAAAAAAACTCTCCCTCACCCTCTCCCCTGCGCTGCCTCTTCCCCCCTGAATTTGCCACTTGTCCCCCCGCATCCCCCAAAATAACCCCGATTTCACCCCAACCTCTGCCTCATCATCACCCGATTCCCAACAATCATCCCATGCTCGACTGGCTGAAAGACAACGACGCCCTCGCCATCTGGCTCACCGCGGCCTCAGTCGTCATGTTCGTCGGCAGCATCTTCGTCGCCGCGATCGTGGTCATCCGCCTCCCGCACAACTACTTCGCGCACCCCACTCGCCCCCCGCGCGAGCGCAACCGCGGCGTCGCCATCAAGGTCGCCAAAAACATCCTCGGCGCGTTCCTCTTCCTCGCCGGCCTGGCCATGCTCATCCTCCCCGGCCAGGGTGTGCTCATGGTGCTCGTCGGTGTCATGCTCCTCGATGTCCCCGGCAAATACCGAGTCGAGAAATGGCTGGTATCCAGGGGCAAGGTCCTCAAGGCCATGAACTGGCTCCGCGCCAAATGGGACAAGCAACCGCTGAAGGTGAACGGCAAGAGCGAGCCTTCCCAATCCGACGCCGCCGTCGCGAGCACCTGATCACAACTCGCCAGTCATCACGAGCTTCTTCAATTCGCCGCAGGCGAGGAACGCAACGAGTGGTAAGCCCCCCAACTCCTCGGCCCTCCGGGAACGCCGTGATAGTGAGAAAATCGGTCTTCATTTTTCCAGGCCGATTCATCGGCTTTCCTCGCTTTGAGGCCAAGGCTTTAGCCGTGCATCGCGGGCAACTGCCCGCGACGGGCTTTGACTCCCCCCAAAGGAACCCCACCATGAAGTCCCGACGACACATCCCGATTCCCATTGTCACCCTCGGACTCGCCGTCGCCTCGCTCATCGCCGGGTGCGCCGCTCAGTACACAGAGGCGAATCTGCCAGACACCCATCCCGCCAGCGCGAAAGCCGCCGCGTCGCCGATGCCGGAGCGTTCCGGCACGCTCGCCCTGACAAAGTCCGATCCTCTCGCGGCGACGCCCGCGCCAATGCGGGACATGGCCGCGCCGTCGGGGCCCGAGGAGCACATGCACGCCGCGCCCGCGAGCAACGCTCTCGACGCCGCGATCTATACCTGTCCCATGCATCCGGAGGTCGTCTCGAAAGAGCCGGGGCGCTGCCCCAAGTGCAACATGAAACTCGTCCCGAAGAAAAAGGAGGGCGGCCACGAATGAGAACCTCACCTATTCACCGACTTCTCTTTCTCCTTCCCATCGCCGCGGCGAGCCTGTGGGTGGGCGGCTGCGCGAGCATGAAGCCCGGCATGGGCTTTGACGATGTGCAACACGCCGTCTCCGAGCGCACCGGCCAGAAGGTCCACTGGGATAATGGCTCGCCGGAGGATGAACATGTCCGCACCGCCGTTCGGGCCTTGCTGGCGGACGAACTCACCGCCGACGGCGCTGTTCAGATCGCCCTCCTGAACAACCGCAACCTGCAAGCGGTCTACGAAGACCTGAATCTGGCCCAGGCCGACCTTGTGCAGGCCGGGCTGCTGAGAAACCCGGTCTTCGGCGGCGAAGTGCGCTTCGCTACCAGCGGGGGGGGAACGAGCGTCGTCCTCGATCTGTCGCAGGACTTCGTAAGTCTCCTCTCCATGCCCCTGCGAAAGGGGCGTGCGGCGGCCCAGTTCGAGGCTGCGAAGATCCGCGTGACCGCCGCAGTCCTCGACCTGGCGGGCGAAACCCGCGTTGCCTATCACGAACTGCAAGCCGCTGA
>ENA-ORBV01002406-ORBV01002406.1-microbial-mat-metagenome-genome-assembly--contig:-NODE-2406-length-39584-cov-11.542258_pt1 | contig 39584 bp, 32 predicted proteins | sample MGYA00237777_ERZ505514 | MGnify/ENA primary metagenome ERZ505514 (study PRJEB26160, sample SAMN06269048) | microbial mat metagenome | isolation source: Oligotrophic lake microbial mat | place... | reverse complement strand
TACCCGTATCCAGCCACCGCTTCGGCCGAGAACACCGGCATGCTTTCGAGCTCGCCGGTGCGCAACTCGAGATTCCAGTCCCCGCCCAGCGCCGAAGCGCCGGTGGTGTTCGTCGAAGCCGCAACATCCGCCCCGGTGATCTCAGCGAGGCTTCGCACGAATTCGAGGCCCACCGCACCGCTCGCGACATCGCAGCCATAGACGATCAGGTCGCCGTCCGGCCGCAGGGCCGTGCCCCACCCGGAGATTCGACCCTTTTCCTGCTCCAGCTTCTGCTGGTTGAGTACGCTGTTGCCGAGGCGCAGGGCGCCGCTAGCACCGTGCGACAGCACTTGAACTGCGGCGAGCCCGTGGTGTGGGGAGAGGATATCGCCGATCTGGTCGACCCCGTCGTACCTCGAATCGATGACGATGACTTCGAACTCGCCGATGCGCGAGACCGAGATCTGCGGGCCGTCGTCCGCATTCGAATCCTGGCGCGGAATTTCCGCCTGCGATTGTGCGGAGGGCAGCGCCGCGACTTTCCTCGCTTCGGTGCCTTTGTCCTGCGACGGCGTCGCCGCCTTCGCCACCTGTGGCGAAAATGGCGCGCTCTGCTGCGTCTGGCCGAAATTCGCAATGCTGCGTACCAGCGATTGGTAATCGGTAACCGCCGAATCGACGATGATCACCTGGCTGGGCGCCGCCCGGTTCTGGACGTAATTGGCGTAGGCGGCCAGGGACATCTGCACAGGCGCCTGCGCGGCCGGAGCGGTGGCCGTTGACGCGGCAGCCGCCGTGGGAGCATTCGGCGCGGCAACCTCTTTCTGAATCTGCGAATCGCCTGCCGGGATATCGCGGGCTTGGGACTGGGCCTCGCCCAGCTTGTCGAGGCTCGCGGTGTCGGCCTTCGGCAACCCGGTATCGATTTGTTCGATGGTCGGGGTCGTCTCCGCCACGCCGCTCGGATCGGCGGCCAGCGACTTCGGGTCCTGCGCAACGCTCGCCTCGATCGTGTATTCGACAGGCGTCGACGAAGCCGAAAGCTTCTGCACCTGCGCTGCGGTTCCAGGATTCAACGGCGCCTCGAGCGCAGCGGGAGGCGCTGCGGGCGGTGGCGGCGGGATCAGCTGTTCCGCCGACAGCAGGAAACGCTGCTCGAGCGCCTCGAACAGGGCCTTGCGACGCATCGGAGGCTGGATCCTCGATGACGGTCGCAATCCCCTGACGAGGCGTGCAGCCAGGCTGGATACTGCTTGTCTTATCGATGTGGAGGCCAAGGTGCCGTCCTTTTTTATTGCAGCATGCGATTGATTGCGTCGAGATCCGCTTCGCTGAGCGTTCCGACGGCCTGTTTGAGACGTAAGCGATTCAGTAGAAAGTCATAGCGCGCCCTTGCCGAGTCGCGTTTGGCGGCATAGAGATCGCGTTCGGCATCGAGCACTTGCAGAATGGTTTCGAGCCCGGACTTGTAGCCTTCGACTTTCAGCTCGCGCGCGCTCTCGGCCGAGACGACGCCTTGCGCAAGCGCCTGCACGCGCGTCACGCCGCCGGTCACGCCCTGGAAGGCTGCGCGCGCCTGGCGTTCGGTCTGCCTTGCGTCGCGCTCCAGGTCTTCACGCGCGCTTTCGTAGCGCTTGAGCGCTTCGCCGCTGAGCGCGGAAACGAGGCCGCCGGAATATAAGGGGATGCTGATGCGCAGCATCACGTCGCCGGTTTCGACGTTGCTGCCACCGCCGAAGAGGCTGCCGCCGGTGTCTTTACGGTTTTGGGTCAGGACCAGGTCGGCGGAGGGATAGTGACCCGCCTGCTGGCGGCCGATCTCCTGCTGCGCAACTTCGACCGCGTGCCTGCGCGCCTCGAGCAGAAGGTTTTGCCGGAGGGCCGACTCGACCCAGTGGTCCATGTTGTTCGGCTGCGGCCGGTCGAGCGTGATCGTGTCGCGCAGCGGCTTGAGCCGCGCATAGACCTTGCCGGTTATTTCGCGCAGCGCCTGCAGTCTGTCGTCGAGCTCGTTGCTCGCGGCGACGACGTCGGCTTCCTTGACCGCGTACCGCGCCCGGGCATCATGCAAGTTCGCGATCGCCACGAGTCCGCTGCTGAACCGCTGCTGGACGAGGTCGAGCTGGCGCTTGATCGCCTCCCTCTCGGCCTGTGAGAAACCCAGCGCGTCGCGGGCCGCAAGCGCGCTGAGGTAGGCCGTTGCAACACGCAGCATCAGGTCCTGCTCGGCTGCGCCGAACACCGCGGCGGCCTGCTTCACCTTGACCTTGGCCTGCTGGTATCCGCGCCACGCGGAGAGCTTGAAGATCGGCTGCGTCAGCGACATTGTCTGGCTTTCGGTCGTGAACATCGACCGGCCGGAGGCGAATACCGCGTTGTTGCTGCTGAGGATGTTCTGGTCGGTGCGAGTGCGCAGGATCTCCGCCGAGATCTGCGGCAGCAGGGCGGCCCTCGCCTGCGGCTCGGCGAAGGAGGCGGCCTCGAAGTCGTACCGCGCGGCGCGGTATTTCGGGTCGCCTTGCCTGGATGCGATGAAAACCTCGGTGAGGTCTTCCGCGTGAACCGGCATTGCGCCGGCAGACACCAGCAGAATCCCCGCAACCCCTTTGGCTACCCTGCCGAACTTGCTCGCCTTCAGCATCCCTTCCCCCAGCGCGTTTGTGCGTCTTTGAACTTTTCGGCTCTCGCCGTCTCGTTTCCTTGCTGCCTTTTTATTCGTCAGACCCCGGCTCGCATCCGGAGTCGTCCGTGGTGCGTTTCAGCGCTTTTTCTTGCCCGCCGACGCCGCACCGGAATCGCCGCCGGTGGCCGCAGCGGCGGGCTCGGGCGCCGCGCTGCCCTGCGCGGCCGGGCCAAGGCGCGCACCCAGGCGTTCGCCAAGGAGCGGCACGTTGTTGAGCGACATCAGGTGGGCGTGGATCCACGCGAGCAGGCCGCTGCGCGCCAGGTCGAGCAGGTCCGCATCGGGCAGCGCGGCGAGCTTCGCTTCGTCGACCACGCTGAATCCCTGCAGCACCATCGGCTGCTCGTTGGGGCGCACGACTTCGAGCACTCGCGGGATCAGCAGGTTCAGCGCCTGCAAACGCTCCACGAACAGGCGCGTGCGCTTGATCTCACCCTGGTACGTGCTGAGGAATTCGAGCGCCTGCTTGAGCAGCGGCGTGTGCTCGCCGCTGTCGGTGAAGAGCCGCTCGCCGCCGGCCGCGCCGAAACCGGGATACGCCTCGTCCAGGTAGACATTGAAATCTTCCGCATCCTGCTTTTCCGCAAGGACGAAGGGATAGCGGCGCACGAAGGCCGGGACATAGCGGCCCTCCCATTTCCCTTCGGGAGAGACGAAGAGGTTTTCGCTTTGGCGAACGCCGACCAGGGCGATCGGGAACAATGCCCCGCCCTCATTGCCGGTGAACGCAATCGGGTATTCACGCGCGGTGTCGAAAAACTCGACTGCTGCGAGCGGGATGGAGTTGGTTTCTTTCGAGAAACTGAAATCGCCGACCAGGGAACCCAGGCGGGCGTTCTTGTGGACGTCCGAATTGAGCTGGACGGGTTTTTGGTAGAAGAGCAGTGTTGCCAATGAATCCCCCGGGGATGTGCAAAACGGATGGTGGTTTAGAACAGTTTTTTGGGCTTATTTCTGGGCGCTTGTCAGGGCATTTTTCTCGCACCCAGCACTATAAGGCCACTCATGCCGGATGCACGTCCAAAATGCGGAACTATTACCGCTTTTCAAAAAGAAAAATGCTGCAACTTTTTGAAACCAGTACGTCTTTTTCGCATGAAGTTTTGCCGTAATGTCCTAAGAAGTTTATCCATTTGTCTTATTTTTTAACCTTCTTTGACAATGTGCATGCGCTCGCCGGGGCGGTCTTCCCCGACCACGCCCCAAAAGGAGCTCAAGTACGCGGAAAAGGGGTGAGGGTTTCGGCGTGATCGCCGAACTTTTCGCGGTAGGCGCTGTTGAGGCCGAGGCACTTCGTGGAAGCGCACTGCTCCCGGTAGACGCACTCGTGGAATCCGTTGCGCACGAATTCGTCCCAGAAAGCGGGATCGATGAAGAGCTTGGGCTGGTCGTTATAGAGCGCTCCCCGGTCGTCACCGAGCAGGCATTCGGGGAAATTCTTGACCTCGACTCCCCTTCCCGAAGCCCTCGCCGCGTGGATCGCCTCGATAAGGAACGGCCGCGCCTCCAAGTGGGAGGCGATCAGGCCCTTCTCGTCATGTTCGCTCATGGGGAAATAGAACCAGAATTCCATCTGCGCCAGGTTGCGCAGGCCCTTGAGGCGCTGCACGAGCGCCGGCATGTGCCGATAGCTTTCGGAGGTGACCACGGTATTCGTGATCGTCGTCACGCCCTCGAATTCATCGAGAACCCGCAGTCCGTGAAGCGTCTTGTCGAACGACCCCGGGACCGTCGTAATCGCGTCGTGCGTTGCAGCGTCGCCAGTGCAGATACTGATGAAGAACTCGTCCACCCCGGCTTCGATGAGCTTCTCGCAGTAGCTGCGGCTCGAGAGCTTCATGCCGTGGGTCTGGATCCGCACATGCTCGAAGCCGTGCTCCCTGGCCATGCGGGCCCACAACGGCAGGTCCTTGTGAAGCGTGATTTCGGAGCCGGTCAGGATCAGGCCCGACCACTCGCCGGTGCGCGCGTTGTGCTCGAGGAGTTGTTCGAATTGCCCGAACGTCTGCGGAGCGAGGCGATCCATGGTGCCCTCGATCATGCAGTGAACGCATTTGAGGTTGCAGCGGAACTCCATGGTCATCGACACGTACCGCTCGTGGTCGAAGCGGCCGGTGGACGGCCCGGAGGAAGGCTGCGAAACGGGGCGAGCGGGGGGGGTGGCCCGCACGAAGCGGACCGGCCGGACCGCGCCTTCAGAAGACGCCATACCAAGCGCTCTTCACGATCTTGAGGCTCCCGTTTTCAACGCAGTAGTCGAATCCGACATCGTACAGCAAGTGGTCGAGTTTCCCCCTGTTTTCAGAGACGAAACGGACCTGCTCCGGCGGGTAGCGCATGCGCTCGAGGAAGACGATGAGCTGGTCGACATCGATGCGCGAAAAATACAGGCCGTCGCGCTGCTGCTTGTTGGAAACCACGATGATCTGGCACTCCCGCAGGTCCGGCCACAGGAGCGAATCGAGATTGAAGCCGGGCACGTCGAGGTGGACCGAGGACGTCATCTTCCCGACGATGTTCTCCATCTCGGTGCGCGCATCGAAGAAGTAGTACAGGTTTTTGAGGCGGGTCTGCTCGCGCGTGACGGCATAGCAGATGCCGGAAGACACCGAGCCGCCGATGTTGCCGATATACATCTGGATTTCCTCGAGCGGCCTGCCCTCGGCGAGCTGCTCCTTCCCGAGGTCGATCGAGAACATGAAGTACGGCTGGCTCTCGCTGGTCGGCACCTCGCACGGCACCCAGGGCCGGATGATTTCGAGCACTCTGGGGATCGATCGCTCGCGTGCCTGGCGCGCGTAGTCGTAAAAATAGAACTCCCAGCTCGTCCGGCCCGCCTCCTGCTTGATGCCCCAGACGGTGCGCGATTCGCCCAACTCCCGCCGGAGCGCGGCCACTACGTCCAGCGCGCGCGAGCCAAGGCCTTCGGCTTCGAACGAATTCGCGAGCAGGTTGACCGATCGCAGCTTGCCCTCCGAAGGCGCCGGGCGCTGGTACTCCCAGAGGCAGAAGTCGTATTGGGGCTCGCCGCCCTGGGCGTATTCCAGGGGCTTGCTCATGGCGCGGCCGGCTTCTTCGCGGTGATCAGCATGAAAGGCATGTCGAGCGCGACTGACTTGATTTCAATCCCGATGAATCCCGCGTTGGCGAGCGGTTGGCGGTAGTCGCCGGCCACCCGGTAGGCGCGAAAAAAAAGCAGCAGCGGAATCTGCACATAGGCCACGGGACGCTCGAAGATCTCCACCAGGCTGCGCTCGAAGATCAGGAGCGTGCCCCCAGGAAGCAAGGCATCGTAGGCACGCGAAAGGAACTGCTGCATCGGCTCGTCCGGCCAGTCGTGCAGCATCGACTTGAAAGTAACCAGGTCGTAGCCGTCCGGGTAAGGCCCGCCGCCCCGGACCACTTTCGCGAAGTCGATCCTGCCGGCCTCGGGCTGCGAGCCCACGTGCCGCTCGCCGATCTCGCACACCACGGGCAGGTCGAAGATCGTTGCCCGCAGCGCAGGCTGCGACCTGCAGATCCGCAGCGCGAACTCGCCGCTGTTGCCCCCGACATCGAGCATCCGGCCGTGCCTGGAGAAATCGTGAGTTGCGATGCAGGCCGCGGATTCGTACCTCGTCAGCACGGTGGTGTAGCGCATCCAGCCGGAGGTCGCCGCGAGATTTTCCGGCGTCGACTCGAAGCAGCGGTCGTACGAAAAGAGGTCGAACAGGCGCGCGCGCTCGAAGAATCCCGCCGGGTCGGTCAGGAGCACCGTGAAGAGATCGAGAAAATCCGGCGCGACGGCGGCCGCGAAATCGAGCTTGGCCTCGATCAGGTCGCGGTAGCGAAGCGCTGTTCGAAAAGGCTCCGCCAGCCTGAACCCGGTCCCGGCCTCCTCGATGACGCCGCTTGCGCGGAGCAGGCCGGTGAGCAAGAGCATTCCGCGCTGATCCGTTTTCGCGCAGGCCCCGAGTTCGGCTTGGGTCAACGTGGCTCGATCTGAAAGCAGGTCGACCAGGCCGAGTTCGAATGCGCTCTTGAGCGCACGCGCGCTGACTGCGTCCCGCATGAATTCGTCGACGCACAGGTACCCGCGATCGCCTTGCTGCGCGCAACTCATCCGCAATGCCTGCCTGCAATCATTCACGGGTTGCTAGTATTGAGCCCATGCAAGATTCCATCAAGAACATCCTGATCGTCGGCGGCGGCACCTCGGGATGGATCACCGCCGCGTTCCTCAACCGTTTCCTCGACCCCGTCCGCTGCAGCATCACGCTCGTGGAATCGGCGTCGATCGGCACCATCGGGGTTGGCGAGGCGACCGTGCCGCCGCTCGTGCCTCTGCTGCGCATGCTCGGCATCGAGGAAGACGACTTCCTGCGCCAGTGCCATGCGACCTACAAACTGGGCATCAAGTTCATCGACTGGAACCGCGGCAGCGGCATTCGAGGCAAGGACGAGATCTGGCATCCGTTCGGCCCGGTCGGCTCGCCGCTGGTGGAAAACCTGCCCACGTTCCATCACTGGCTCAGGGACAAGCGCGCGGGCCACGACGAGGGCGAATACACTGCGTACTCTCTCCAGGCACTGCTTGGCGACATGAACCGCGCGCCGCGCACGCTCACCCAGGGATCGATCGTGACGCAGCACGGCGCCTACGCGTATCACCTCGATGCGCGCGCCTTTGCCGATTGCCTGGCAAAGCTTGCAAAACAGCGCGGCGTGCTTCACCTGACCGACGACGTGCTCGGCGTGCAGCTCGACGCGCGCGGGTTCGTCGGATGCGTCGAGACGAAAGAGCACGGGCGCCTTGCCGCCGACCTCTACATCGACTGCACCGGCTTCGCGGGCCTGCTGATCGAGAAGGCCCTTGGCGATGCCCATGTCGACTGGTCGAACCACCTGTTCTGCGATCGCGCCGCAGTCATGCCGGTGCCGCTGCAGGGACCCATGCCGCCCTACACCACGGCCACGGCACTAAGCGCGGGATGGAGCTGGAGAATCCCGCTAAATCATCGCATCGGCACGGGCTACGTCTACTCCAGCCGCTTCATCGCGGACGACGCGGCCGCGCGCGAACTGATCGCGCACACCGGCGAGGATCCCGACAAGAGCTCGCCGACGCGCATCGACATGCGGGTCGGCCGCCGAGCGAATTTCTGGGTCAGGAACTGCGTTTCCATAGGGTTGAGCGCCGGCTTCCTCGAGCCGCTCGAATCGACCGGCCTCTTCCTCATCCAGAAAGGCGTGGAGCTGCTGCTGGATTGCTTCCCGGATACGCAGTTCAACGGCGCGCTCATCCGCCAATACAACGCGAAGATGACCGTGGAGTTCGAGCAGGTCCGCGATTTCATCGTCATGCACTACCTGCTCAACCGGCGCGAAGACAGCGAGTTCTGGAAGGCCAACCGCAACGCCGCGCCGCCGGATTCGCTAGCCCAGACGCTGTACTTCTATCACCAGACGGGGCTGCTCGACTGGGAGAACCCGTCGCTGTTCCGCGAGTCGAGCTTCTATGCGATCGCGAGCGGTTTCGGCCGGCTGCCGCGAACTGCGCATCCCATGGCAAGCCAGATCGACACCAAAAAGGCACGCCAGGTGATGGCGCAGATCAAGGCGCAGAACCTTGCGCTCGCCCAGAGCCTGCCGGACCATCGCGCGCTGATCGAAGCCCTCAACGCGGCCGCTCCCGCGCGCTAGGCAGGCCTGCCGGGCAAGACGCGGCCTAGCCGCCGCTGTCGGTGATCGCGGCATTGAAAGACATCGACCGCCTTTCACCACGACCGCGGAAAGGCTCCGCGCCGTGCAGCAGCCACCCGGGGAACACGTAGAAATCGCCGACCTGCGGCTTGAAGCTCATGATCGACTTCGAGAAGCGCTGCTTTCCGCCGATCATGAAGTTGATGTAGCCCGCGTGGCGGCCCGAAATGTAGGTTTTCGATTCCTCCGAAGCTTCGATGTCCGGGACCTTGAGGTAGAGCACGCCCGAGATATCCGCCGAATGGAAGTGCACCGGGCTGGGCGTGCCCGCGTACTGGCTGATGACCCAGAACACCTCGAAATCGACCCTGGCCGGCTCGGTATTCTCCAGGCCTTCGAGATACCGGCGGATGAACCGCTCGGCCCAGGCACCGAGGCAATCCGCGCCGCCTTCGGCGATCAGCCCCTCGGGGAGCAGGAACTCCATGCCCTGCCCCGGCGAAACCTGCGCGTCGGCGTGCCGGTTGACGCGCTCCAGCACGGATTCGGGCAACCGGGTCTTCGCGATCATCGGCCCGAACGGCGAGAAGAAATCCATCGCGGGCTCGCGCGCGTCGCTCGCGCACGCCCGTTCCGGCGCTTCGTATTTCTTCAGCAAGCGTTCTTTAGTCGCCATGCGCCTCCTCATATTTCACAACATTCAGGTCTCACGATCAAGCACTGGTGCCGCTCTCCTGCCAGTTGGCGTATCGGTACCAGTACATTCTTCGCCATCCGAAAGCCTCCCGGCAGGCAGCAACGGGTGCTACTGCGAACCTCGCCCGCATTCCAAAGTGGACTATTATTGCGTGAAACGCGCCGCGTGGATTCGCGGCACCAGGGTTGAACGCCCAAGCCCCGACGAGGATGTCGCGAATGCCCACACAGAACGAGAAAGCCGAGCGCTTCATGGCGCTGCACCGCAAGCCAGGCGCATTCGTTTTCCCTAACCCTTGGGACGCGGGCTCCGCACGCGTCCTCGCGGGTCTGGGCTACGAAGCGCTCGCCACCTCGAGCGGCGCCTGCGCCGGGGTGCTCGGCAAGCGCGACGGCAAAGTCACGCGCGACGAGGCGCTCGTACATGCGCGCGCGATCGTCGAAGCCACCGACCTGCCCGTTGCGGCCGACCTGGAAAAAGGGTTTGGGGATTCGCCCAAGGACGTCTCGGAGACCATCCGGCTGGCGGCGCAATTTCCTCAGAGGCAACCCCGACCTCGACGACACGATCCGGCGCCTGCAGGCTTTCGAGAAGGCCGGCATCAGGGGAAAATCGTTCCCGGTGGCCGAGCTCGAAGCCGCGGGCGTGAAGCGGATCAGCCTCGCGACCTCGCTTTACCGCGCGGCGATCACCGGGCTCCTGGACGCCGCGAAAGAGGCGAAAGAGCACGGCACCTTTGGCTATCTCGACCGCACTTTGTCTACTCCCGACCTCAATGGATACATGCGCAATGACTGAACTCCCGCCCGCCGCCCGCTCGCAGCTCACGCCCACCGGCAAGCTGCGCGCCGCGCTCAACCTTTCGAATTTCCTGCTGATCACCGAGTACAAGGCCGGCAGCATCGCCCGCGGCATCGTGCCGGACCTCGCCCGCGAGCTCGCGCATCGCCTCGGCGTCGAGGTCGAATTCACCGGATACGATTCCCCCGGCAAGGTGGCCGATGCCGCGAAGACCGGCACATGGGATGTAGCCTTCCTCGGCGCCGAACCGGCGCGCGCGAGCGAGATCGACTTTACCGCCGCTTACCTGGAGATCGAGGCGACCTACCTCGTGCCGCCGGGCTCGCCGATCGAGTCGCTGGACGATGTGGACCGCAAGGGCGTGCGGATCTCGATTTCGGGCCGCAGCGCCTACGACCTCTATCTCGCCCGCACGCTCAAGGCCGCCGAGCTCGTGCGCGTCGAGGGCATCGAAGCGTCGTGGCAGCAGTTCCTCGCGGGCGGATTCGATGCGCTCGCCGGTCTCAGGCCGCGCCTGGTGACCGACGCGGAGAAAATGCCGGGCTCCCGCGTGCTCGAGGGACGCTTTACCGCCATCCAGCAGGCCATCGGCACGCCCAAGGGCCGCGCCGACGCCGCGCGTTACCTTCGCGCCTTCGCCGAAGAGGCGAAATCGACCGGCATGGTCGCCGCCGCCATCGAGCGCAACGGGGTGCGCGGCGTCACGGTGGCCGCCTTGGCCCCCTAGGTAGGCCCCGGGGCCGGAACGAGGCCCGGCCTTGCGTTCGCACGACCGGCCCCCTACCCTAGCCGCAAGGGGAGGAGCCGATGACCGACGCAGTCACCGTCCCGTTTGTGCTGTTCGCTATCCTGTGCGCGCTGGCCGCGCTGGCGCTGCTCGAGCATCTCGTGCTCCCGGCGCTTCGCTTCGTGGCGTCCTCCTCGGCCGAAAAGCTGATCGACGAGGTTTCGGCGCGCCTCAAGATCGGCATTCGTCCTTTCCAGCGCACCAAGCGGCGCGTGCTCATCGACCGCCTGCTCTACGACCCCCGCGTGCAGGAAGCCGCGCGCACGTTCACGGCCTCGAACAAGGTGCCGCCAGAAATCGCGCAGGCCATGGTCGAGCGCTACGCGCGCGAAACGGTGCCCGCGTTCAACGCGTACCTGTATTTCCGCATCGGCTACTGGGTCGGCCGGCGTGTCGCGCAGGCGCTTTATCGCGTCCGGCTGGGCTACGTCGACACCGAAGGACTGGCCGCCATCGACCCGGACGCCACGGTGGTCTTCGTCATGAACCATCGCTCGAACATGGACTACGTGCTGGCCGGGTACCTGGCCGCGGACCAGGCGGCGCTGTCGTATGCGGTCGGGGAGTGGGCCCGCATCTGGCCGCTTTCGCACCTCATCCGCTCCATGGGCGCCTATTTCGTGCGGCGAAACTCCAAGGACGACCTTTACCGCAAGGTGCTCGAGCGCTACATCGCCATGGCGACCGAAGCCGGCGTGCCGCAGGCCGTGTTTCCCGAAGGCGGCCTCTCGCGCGACGGGCGCATGCGCGAGCCGCGCCTCGGGGTGCTCGACTACATGATGCGCGGCTTCAAGACCACCGGCGAGCGCGATGTCGTGTTCATTCCTCTTGGCATCAACTACGACCGCGTCCTGGAAGACCGCACACTGCTGCTGTCGATCAATCCGGAGGCGGCGAAGTCCTCCAAGGCGAAAGCCGCGAGCGGCACGTTGCGCTTCATGCTCCGGAACCTGCGGCTGCTGGTGAAAAGCGAATGGCATCGCTTCGGCTACGCTTGCGTCAACTTCGGCTCGCCGGTTTCGATGCGCGCCTACTGCGCCGAGCGGGGCCTGGACTTTTCTTCCATGACCCGCGAAGACCGCCAGGTGCAGATGGCGGGCCTGGGCAAGCACCTGATGGCTTCCGTGGGCAAGGTCGTCCCAGTCCTGCCGGTGCCGCTGATGGCCACGGTATTCGTCCGCAACTCGGGCAAGGGTTTGTCGGCGCTCGAGCTGAAGGCGGAGGTCGAGGCGATCCTCGATGCCCTCGATGCCGCCGGGGCCCATGTCTATGTGCCGCGGCGGGACCTCGACTACGCGCTGGACGTCGGCTTGCGCATGCTCCGGCTGCGGCACTTGGTGGACGAGTACGAAGGGCTTTACTCCGCGCGGCTCGAAGAGCTGCCGATGCTGCGCTACTACGCGAACTCGATCGCCCACCTGCTCCCTTCCTGACCTCCTCGCTCCCGCCCAGGAGCGAATTCTCCTTGCAGGCGTGTCGTCCAAATCCTGCCTGGCGCGTTAGGCCCTGTCTGAGGCGGTTTCGACTTCGACGGCCCCAGTAGGACAAAGCCGACAAGCGATCGGGACGGTTTCCGATACCCAACGGCGAGCCGCGGCTCCTTACTACCAAGGTGTTCGGTGACTGCACAGATTTTTACGCGGCAAGCGCGCAATATCGGGTCCAACGTAGTCCACCATGCGGGTCTTTCAGGGAGAGGGGAATGTTCGGCAACACGCAATTCCGCATGGGAGTGGCCGCGCTCGCGCTCGGTATCGCCAGCCTGGCCGCGGCAGGCGTTCCGAATACGGGAGAACCCGACCCGGCTCGCGCAAGAATCAACGCCACCGCGCAACTGATGGCCGGCCTCCCGAGCTCGGCCCACGCCTTTGTCCAGAGTGCGGCCTGGAAGGAGCACAGCGACTTCATGCGCTCCTCGTGGGTTCGCCTCTATGGGCGGCAGGTGGCCGCGATGACTACCTGGCGGGACGCCAAGCTGGGGCAGTCCTGCCCGGCGGGCGGGACGTTGATGTATCCCTTCAGCGGCCCGGACTTCCTGAACGCGCACTGGCTGTTCCCTGCGTGCGACACGATCGTGATGTTCGGCCTCGAGCACATTGGTGAAGTCCCCAACATCGACGCGATGAGCGAGCGCGCCCTCGGGCAACTCACCTCGGACGTGCGCATGGCGATGAGCACTTTCCTCGAGCGCAACTACTTCATCACCGACAGCATGACCAGGCAGCTTCGCACCTCGCACCTGCGCGGCGTGCTGCCCGTGTTCATGCTCTCGATGGCGCTTTCCGGGATGGAAATCGTGCGCATCGCACCCTACGAGCTGGCGCCGCTGCCGCGGGAAACCGCGGCCGAGGGCCAGCCGATGCGGCAGCTCAAGGGCGTCACCATCGAATACATCGCGCAGGGCACGGGAAATCTGCAGCGCGTCCACTATTTCACCGTGGATGCCGCGGACAAGGGGCTCGCCCACTACCCTGAGTTCATCTCGTATGTGCGCAGCCTCGCGCCGACGACGACTTTCATCAAGTCGGCCTCCTACCTCCTGCATGGCAGCGAATTCCGCCAGATGCGCTCCGCCCTGCTCGACATCAGCGGCGTGATCGTCCAGGACGACACCGGGGTGCCGTATTCGATGCTCGAAAACCGCGGCTGGAACCTGCAGTTGCATGGCCGGTACGGGCGCCCTATCCCGCCTTTCGGCGGCGCCTATCAGGTCGAGCTGAACCGCGCCTACAAGGCCCAGCTCCCTTCGCCGCTACCTTTCACCTTCGGCTACCAGTACCACGATTTCCGCGACACCCGGTCCAACCTCATCGTCGCGCAGCGCGCCGGCGCGGGTATGCAGAAGCAGGTCCGCTGACCCGGGTCGCCGAAAGCGGTCGTTGAAAGCCCGAGCGAAACCCGCGCGACCCCAGCCGGCGACAGTCACCGAGGCACCCTCGGCCTATCGTCGACTCGAGCGGATGAGCATCCGCAACCTGCTCACCAATGTGAACCGCGAGGACCGCCAGGTACCGGTGGCCATCGCCGGCGTGATTGCGGCGCTGGAGCGGCTTGTGGCCGTGACCGTGCGAAAACTCAAGGCAGGCGGGCGGCTGTTCTACATTGGCGCCGGGACCAGCGGCCGGCTCGGCGTCGTCGATGCGTCCGAGATCCCGCCCACTTACGGGGTCCACGGCAAGGTCATCGCGATCATCGCGGGCGGAGACACGGCCTTTCGCAAGGCGGTCGAATTCGCTGAAGACGACACCGCGCAGGGGTGGAAAGACCTGCGCAGCCAGGGAGTCGGCGCAAAGGACATCGTCCTTGGCATTGCCGCCTCAGGCAACACGCCCTATGTGGTCGGCGCACTCGCCGAATGCGGCGCGCGCAAGATCACGACCGCCTGCCTCACCTGCAACCCCGGGAGCAAGGCCTCCCTCTTCGCAGATCACGCGATCGAAGTCGCCGTCGGACCGGAGTTCATCACCGGCAGCACGCGCATGAAGGCTGGCACCGCGCAAAAGCTCGTGCTGAACATGATCTCCACTGCGGTGATGGTGAAGCTCGGGCGGGTGCGCGGAAACAGCATGGTCGACATGCAGCTCACGAACGCCAAGCTCGTCGAGCGCGGCACGCGAATGGTCATGCGGGAACTGAACGCGCCTTGGGCCCGGTCCAATGCGCTGCTGCTCGAGCATGGCAGCGTGCGGCAGGCGGTCGACGCGGGGAAAAAACGCAGGAAAAGCGGCTCGCGCTCGCGAGCCGCGGCGCAGCGCTAGGTTCGCGGGGCTTGGCGCCGCTGGGCCTAACTCCTGTGCGTGGCGGGGACGCGCGTGGCCTCGACCCAGCGCCGGACCAGTTTGGCATCGGTAATGCGGGCGTTCATTCCGACTGAATCCAGCAGCACCATCACGAGATCCTTGCTTGCGATCCGCGCCCGCATGACCAGGCACCGCCCGGCTTCGTTGATGAAGCCCGTCTTTTGCAGTCCGATCTCCCAATTCCCGGCGCGGACGAGCGCATTGGTGTTGCGGTAGTTGAGTTGCCGGCCAGAAACCTCGACCTGCGCGCGCTCGCGGGTGGAATATTCCCGGATCACCGGGTAGGCGTGGGCCGCCTTCACCAGGCGGGCGAGGTCAGGTGCGCTCGACACGTTCAGCGGCGAAAGTCCGCTCGGATCATGGAAAGTCGAGGCGCGCATGCCGAGGCTCTTGGCCTTGACGTTCATGTCGATGACGAAGGCGAGCATGCCGCCCGGGTAGTTGCGGCCGAGGGCGGTGGCCGCGCGGTTCTCGGAGGACATGAGGGAAAGCAATATGAGTTCCTCGCGCGTGAGCGTCGTGCCCGGCCTGAGGCGGGAGCGCGTGAACTTCAGCGAATCCATGTCCTCGTCGGTGATGGTCAGCTGCTCGTTCATCTTGAGGCCGCGATCGAGCACGACCATCGCGGTCATGAGCTTGGTGATCGAAGCGATTGGCGTCACCATGCCGGCGTTCCTCGAATACAGCGTTTCGCCGCTGTTCGCGTCCATGATCAGGACGCTTTGCGAATGCAGGTTATTGAGGTCGGGCACGGCTTCGCGTTTGCTCCTTGCGCTCGGCATGTCGGGCAAGCTGATGGAAACCTCGGGCAAGGGCTCGCTCTTGCGCACCGCGGCCTGGGAAGCGTCGAAGGTGGCCGAATGGACCGAACCGACCGAGGCGGCAAACATCCCCAGCAGGGCCAGGCGCGCAAAAGCGCTGACCTGGGGGCGGGAGGGCTGATTTGGCGCCGAAAACTTGCGGTTGGACATTCCTGGCTCCTGATGCGCTTTTAGAAAACCGGCCTGCGCCTCCCCGCGCACCCGTGTGGATTACATATGTAGGACTAAGACCTACACTTCCGCCCCATTGTTCCGTGGAATCCAATGAAAAGAGAGGCAATTTGTAACACGTTGCTTCATCACCCTCTGTTAATCAGGCCACCCCTGAGGCCGAAAACCCACCCCAATCTGCCAAGAGCTCGCTACGGCGTTGAAAGTAGAGGACTTCTCACTTGGGACCCCCTAGGCCGCCGGCGCGAGCCCTGAGGGCGATCTTTCGATGATCACCGTATTCGAGCCGCCGGCAAACGGGATGCCCAGGATGCGCAATTCCGCTTCGATGCGCTTGAAGGCCTGCGCGCGTACGTCGAACTGGTTGCCCGGCGCGGTGCGGAATTTGCATCGGAAGATCTTCACGCCCGGATCGATGCGCGCGAGCTTGCTCTTGAGCGGCTCGCGCAGCATATGGCCGACCTCGGGGTCCTGCATCATGTCCTGCCCGATGCGCTTGATGAGCTTGCGGATCTTCTCGCTGTCGACGTCGATCGGCAGCGGCAGGTTGAATTTATCGATCACCCAGTCGCGCGAGTTGTTGCGCACGGTGCCAAGCGAGCCGTAGGGGACGAAATGCAACGGCCCGTTGTGATGCCGCAGCGCGACCGTGCGCAGCGTGATGCGCTCCACCGTGCCCTTGGTCGTGGTCCCGCTCTCGATGTACTCGCCGACGCGGAACACGTCCTCTGCAAGAAAGAAGATCCCGGCGATCACGTCGCGCACCAGCGCCTGCGCGCCGAACCCCACCGCGAGTCCGATCACCCCGGCACCCGCGAGCAACGGCGTGATCTCGATGCCCAGGGCCCAAAGCGACGACAACACGAGAAGCACGCCGAGCAGCACTGCGGCCGTGGTGCGCAGGAGCGGAAGCAGGGTCAGCAATCGCGCGTTCGGATTTGACGAAGCGTGCGGGTCATGCGGACCGATACTCCTGAGGCGGTAGTCGATCGTGGTGCGGACCAGGATCCACATCACATTGGCAAACAGCGCGAGCGCGGCGATGCCCAGAAGCTGGAAGCCGAGGCGCACGGCGAAATTCTTGCTCGCGGCGAGTTCCGACATCGGGGCATGCAATGCGACTGCGCACGCGCCCAGGCCCAGCAGCACGACGACAAATCGCGCGGTCGACAGGACAATGCTCGGCAGCAGCGCCGGATCCGCCGAAACCGGGTCGGCAACCGGATGAACCGTGGCAGCCGCCCCGGAACCAACCGCCTCCGCGGTAGCGGCCTGGTCCTGCGCGATCGCTGCGGCTTCGATGGTGTCGCCCCAGAAGAAGAACACCAGCTCGCGCAGCTTCATCTGGATGACGACCACGACCGCGACGATTGCACCGATGGCCGCCGCCGACGGCGTGCCGAGCAACCAGAGAACGAAAACGCCGACCACCAGGACCGCGACGAAGATCGCGCGCGGAAACCTTGGAAGCCGGCGGGCCGGCGCCCTGGATGCCTGCGGTGCTTCACCCAGAAACTCGAATGAAGCGAACACGAGGATCAAGGCGGCGAGTGAAACGGCCGCGAGACGCAACGCCCCGGCTGCATGCGGCGCGTTGAGCCCTTCCTCGAGCACCGAAGGAGCGAAACTGCCGGCCGCGGCCAGCGCCGCGAACACCATGACCGTGAGCGAGAGCGCGCGCACCTTGCGCGGGTCCGCGGGGACCAGCCTCAGGCGCGACACCCCGGGGGCGAGCAGCACGCTCACGCCCACCCAGGCAAGGCGCAGCACCAGGATGAAAAGCGTTGCGGCTACCACCGCCGCCTGGACGCCTTTGGGCCACGCAAAGGCCGCCGACGCCGCGATGATGGCGAGCGTGAACGCCAGCAGGCCCGCGCCGAGCAACAGCAGCCTTCGCATGCCGAGGCGGAAAGCCTGCCTCGGGTTGGCGACCGCCATCGATTCGGTCGCGCGCATCGGCGCCCACGCGTAGGTCCAGTACAGCCATTCCACCCCGCATCCCACCAGAAGCAGGATCAGGAGGTAGGTCACGGCGCGCACGCCGGAGCCGCTCAGCAGTTCCCCGCACAGCGCGGCGATGACGCCGCGAAGCTCCTCCGGGGCTTGCGCGACGTCTTCACCCAGCCTGGCGAACCGTGTCTTCGCGCCTTCCAGCACCTCCATCGTCAGGCCGGACAGTCCCTCGCTCATGCCGTGCCCTCCGGCGCGCGTTCCGCATCGTTCCAGTCCTGCGGATGACGTGCCGCTTCGGCATCCGCGAACGAGGGCAACAGCCGTGTGACCGAAACACTCGATCCCAGCACGCGCGCCTGGCAGGCAAGCCGGTCGCCCCCGCCCGCGTGCACCCGGGCGAGCGTGAGGTCTTCGATGTCGTTGCGCGGGGACAAATGCGCCTCGCCGGACTCGACATGCACGCGGCATGTGCCGCAACGCCCGCGGCCCGAGCACACGTCCGCGTGTGGAATTTCGTTCGCGCGGCTGAGTTCCAGGATCGACAGGCCCCGCCTGCCATGCGCCACCAACCCGCCGTCGTAAGTGACCGACACGCTCGCCATGCGGCTGCGCAAGTACCGCACGGCAACGATGCCGAGGGCAAGCAGGGCAAGGCCTCCATACAGGATCGTCACGCGCACCCAGATCGCGTCCAGCTGTAAGCGCACCTCACCCAGGCGCGCAACACTCGCCTCGATCGGCGCTCGCCACTCGGCGTCGCCGGCCAGCTTCGCGAGGACTTCCTTGCCGGCCTCTGCAAAACCCAGCAGCGCGGCGACCGGCACGATGAACAGGATCGGGAGCACAAAGCCCCCGATCCGCCGCCAGACCGGTTTAAGCACCAGCCAGGTGTAGAGGCCGAGCGCCGCGTGCACCCACACGAGCACCACCGCGAAGAGCTGCTGGAATGCGTAGCCAGGTGCAATGCTCCAGTACACGGCAAGCAGCAGGCTGTAGCTGGGTTCGTAATCGCTCGCCAGTTCCGTGGCGACGCCGGTCATGAGGATGTGATTCAGGAGCAACGGCGGCGTCAGCACTCCAAGAAGGAGTTGCACCACGTCGGTCTTGCTCATCGAGAGCGACCGGCGGGAGGCCATCGAATAGAGACCGAGCAGCGCATGCAGCAACGCGCAACCGCCGAGCAATACCCGGCCGGTCGTCGATTGCCAGTGGCCGATCAGCGTTCCCCGCCACGCCTCCATCGCCGCGAGCGAGTGGATGCCGATGGCGAGGTTTACGAGGTGGCCGACGACGAACACCAGCAGGATGAGGCCGGACACCAGCCTGGCGTTGCGCAACAGCAGGTTTGCTTGCATGGCTCCCCAACCATTCTGTTCTTGTAATTTGGCGGACCGCGCTGCCATTCTGCCCGCCGGGTGCGGGAAGGGCTACACCTTCAGCAATTCCAGCACAGGGTACCTGCCCTTGAGAGGGCCTTGCGAGGGCACGCCCCACCAGCGCTCGAGCGCCGTCGCATACAGGCTGCGAAAATCCACCGCATGCAGCAGGTTGCCGCCCTCGAGCCGGTCCAGCCGGGGCGGCTGGCCGTAAAGACCCCCTTTCACCAGCCCGCCCGCCACGAAATGGGCGGCCGCGGTGCCGTGATCCGTCCCGTTCGAGTTGTTTTCCTGGGGACGCCGGCCGAACTCGGCATAGGTCATTGCAAGCGTCGAATTCCAGCGCCCCGTTTCGACCAGCGCGGCCTTCAGTGCGGCCACGCCTTCGGCAAGCTCGCGCAGCAGCCGTTGATGCACGAGAGGCTGGTTGCGGTGCGTGTCGAACCCGTTCAGCGTCAGCCGGATCGCGCAGACGCCCGCCGGGTTCGCAGCAAGCTGTGCCGCGGTGCGAACCGCGTTGCCAAACGGGTGCTTCGGAAAATCGGTGCGGAACTCGATGTTCGGGTTCAGGTGCGCCGCCGCCCGCGCGATATCGTCCTGCACCTTGAGGATGTGATTCAGCGCGGCATTCCCGCGCTTTGCAGAGCCCGCCGCCAGCCTCGCCTGGCGCAGGAACTGGTCGGTATCGCTCAGCGCGATCGAACGGGTGCCGGTCCCGGCGAGCGGCCCGAACTCATTGGAACCGACCACGACTCCATCCGCGGCAAATCCGGGCGGGACGGGCTTCGCCACAAACGAGCGTGCGAGCCAGCCGTCGTCGAGGTACTCGTCCGCTTTCGAGGCCGTGTCCCAGATTTCGATCGAGCGGAAATGCGAAAGGTTCGGTTGCGGGTAACCGATCCCCTGCACGATCGCGAGGTCCCGGGTTTCCCACAGCGACGCAAGGGGCTGCAGCGCCGGGTGGAGGCCGGTGCGCTCGTCGAGGCGGATGACCGAATCGCTGCGTACCGCGATATTCGGGCGCAAGGCGTAGTAGGCCGGATCTGCATACGGCACGACGGTATTGAGCGCGTCATTGCCGCCCTTGAGTTCGATGAGGATGAGGAGTCGGCGATACCCTTCCACCGATTCTGCGCCCGAGGCGGCGCCCGGCCACCACGCGGCGGCCACGCTTGCCGCGCCGTAAGAGAGGAAGGTGCGGCGGTCCATGCGTCGCCTACTTGAGCTGGTAGGCCGGATCGGCCGTGATGCGCCGAACGAGCTCGACGCCCTGGCCTTCGGCAGCGCCATCCGACGCCGGTGGCGTAGGGAGAAGGACCAGTTGCATGTGGTTGACGGCCCGCGCGCCCTGCCCCGCGCGCGCCTCGAACTCGCGAACCCACTCGCTGCCCGAGAAACGGATTTCGAGCGAGGCGCGCATCAGTCTCTCGCGCTGGAAATTCGCCGCCCCTTGGCCCGTCGGTGCTTCCACCATCCGCGCCTGCATGCGGGCTTCATCGACGCGGAACAGCCTTTCGAGGAACTGCCGGCGCGCGAGCAGTGTCGTGCTGTTGATCCAGGCCTCGCCGCCCGGCCAGCCCTTGACGTTCGGCGGCGAGAACAGGTCCTGGCCGAGATTGCGCAACAGCACAGTCAACGGCAGCGGGTCCGAATAGCCCACGTTGAACTGGCGCATGGTCCCGATGACGAGGTCCACCGGCGACTTGATCAGCGCGCCGCGATTGCGGTCGTCATAAAACGCATCCGAGCTCAGCAGGGCGCGCAATGCAGTCTTGATGTCATACCGGGACTCGCGAAATACTGCGGCGATCTGCCGCACTTCTGCGGCATCGGGTTGGGGCGAAACGAATTCCTTCCAGAGCTTCGCGACCACGAACTCGGCCGTTTCCGGGCGGGCGAGCAGGATGTCGAGCACATCGCCGCCGTCTAGCCAGCCCGACTTCCCGAGCACCGTCTTGGGGCCCGCGTCGTGCGCCAGCGGACGCCACAGGTACTCGCCGCTGTCGAGATCGATGCTCCACCCGGTAAACGCGCGGGCCGCTTCGCGGATGTCCTGCTCGGTGTACTTGCCCTCGCCGAGCGTAAAAAGCTCCATGACTTCGCGCGCGAAATTCTCGTTCGGCTGGCCGCGGCGGTTGGCCGCCGAATCGAGGTACACCAGCATGGCGGGATCTTTCGATGCGGCTTTGAGCAGCGTCGCGAAATTGCCAAGAGCGTGCTCGCGCAGCACCACGTTCTGCCGATACAGCAGCGATGCCGAGCGGACCTTCTGCAGGCTGGAGGTAAAGTGGTTATGCCAGAAGAGCGTCATGCGCTCGGTGAGCGGCGAGTGCGTGGTGAGCATCTCGGTTACCCACCAGTTCTTGAGCTCGATGCCGCGCGCCACGAGCTGGCGCTGGAACTGCATGCGCTCGGCCTCGGTGTACTCGCGGACCCGGCGAGGCGAAATGAATTCGCCGACCCAGGCTGGCGCAGGCGTGCCCGCCGATTTGGCATTGCCGGCAAGCACCGCTTCCGCAGCCTCGCTGCGCGAGAGGCCGGCGATCTCGTCGATTCTGGCCGGACGGGCATCGAAGCCCGTGCGATTCAGGAGGTGGCGCGCGCCCTCGGGGCCGATGGCCGGCGCAGCGGTCGCGGCACCTGCCAAAAACGACAAAACGAGGACCAGGCAGGCGGTGCGATAACTGGCTGGATGCGCTCTCCCCCTCATTGAGTCGTCTCAGGGGCGGCGGTCGTGGTCGCGGTTGTACTCGCGCATGTCGCGGCGGAGGCCTTCGCGCTGCTCGGGCGACATCCGCTGCAATTCGGCAGCGCGGCGCGCGCGTTCCTCGGCGTAGGGGTCTGCACCGCGGCGCGGGTCCGGATTCTGGCGCTGCAGGTCCTCGCGGAACCGCTGGCGCTCCTCGCCGGACATGCGCCCGCCACCCCAGTCCTGCCGGCGCTCGCCCGGGCCGCCGGGAGCCTGGCCGAGCGCGGTCCCCGCAGTGGCTGCGATTAGCATTGCAACGATGATCTGTACGGCTGGGACCGCAGTATGTGACATGTGCTTTTCCGGTTGCAGAGATACTACGCGAGCGCTCCTTCGGCAGGCCATCGCGCCTGTGTCCGATTTGTAACAAATGGTGTCCCGGAGCCGCCGGCGCCACAACCTGTTACCCAAAGTTATGCAGGCCACAGACAAGTCCCGCCGATCTTCTATACCATTTGTCGCATGGCAGAGCTCAAGACACGTATTCTCGTCGTAGACGACGACCAGCGCCTTCGCGACATGCTCACCCGCTACCTGGGCGAGCAGGGGTTCGAGGTTCGCGCGGCCGCCGATGCGCCCGCAATGGACAAGCAGCTCGCGCGCGAGCGCTACGACCTCGTCGTCCTCGACCTCATGATGCCGGGGGAAGACGGCCTGTCGATCTGCCGCCGGCTGCGCACGCAGAATGCGCCGCCGGCCATCATCATGCTGACGGCCAAGGGCGACGACGTCGACCGCATCGTCGGGCTCGAGATGGGTGCTGACGATTACCTTGCAAAGCCGTTCAACCCGCGCGAGCTCGTGGCGCGGGTCAATGCTGTGCTGCGCCGGAAAGCCGCATCGGGCCCGCCCGGGGCGCCGGCCACAAGCACCGAAACCCATCGGTTCGGCGAATTCGAGCTCAATCTCGGCACCCGCGCACTTACCAAGGCGGGCAAGGACACGCCGCTCACGACCGGCGAATTCTCGGTGCTCAAGGTCCTCGTGCAGAATCCCAAGATACCGCTGTCGCGCGACAAGCTCATGGAGCTCGCCCGCGGACGCGAGTACGAAGTCTTCGATCGCTCGATCGACGTGCAGATCTCGCGCCTCAGGAAGCTGCTCGAGGACGACCCCGCCCATCCGCGCTTCATCCAGACCGTGTGGGGATTCGGCTACGTGTTCGTTCCGGACGGGAACTTGAAGTAGCCGCGTTGCTTTAAACTGCGCGAGGTGAGTTCAGCCCCGCCCGCAACACCGTCCCCACCGACCGGCAACCCGCCGCGGAGCCCTCCGTTCTGGCGCGCGGATTCGCTGCTTGCACGGTCCTTCCTGCTGATTGCGCTGCTGCTCCTGCTCTCGCTCGGAGGCTGGTTCCAGATCTACCGCTCCTACCAGCGCGAGCCCATCGCGCGCGAGATCGCGCAGCAGATGACCACCACCATCAACCTCACGCGCGCCGCAATCGTGAACTCCGATCCACGCCTGCGCCGCGAGCTGCTGCTGGACCTCAACGAGACCGAGGGCATCCGCGTCTACGCGGGCTCGCCGGAGGAGAAGCTCGAGCCGGTGCCGGAAGAGGTGATGTTCGAGCTCATCGGCGGCCGCATCAAGGCAGCCCTCGGGCCGCGCACCCGCCTCGCCTTCGCGCGCAACGGCATCGAGGGCTATTGGGTCAGCTTCAACATCGATGACGACGAGTTCTGGGTCAAGCTCGAGCGCGAGCGCCTCGAGCCCGACTTCGCGACGCAGTGGATCGGCTGGGGACTTTTCGCGCTCCTGCTCTCGCTGGTGGGCGCCTGGGCCATCGCTTCGCGCATCAGCCGGCCGCTGGCCGCGCTGACCCGCGCCGCGCAACAGGTGGGCCGCGGCGAGCGCGTGGAACCCGCGCCCGAAAAAGGTCCCGGGGAAATCCGCATGCTGGCCGCCGCCTTCAACCAGATGTCCGCGGATCTCGCCACCCTCGAACGCGACCGGGCGATGGTGCTGGCCGGCATCTCGCACGACCTGCGCACCCCGCTTGCGCGCCTGCGCCTTGGGCTCGAGATGATCGGGGGCGACGAATCCATGAGCGAGGCGCTGGCAGCGGATATCGACGAGATGGACAAGATCATCGGCCAGTTCCTCGATTTCGCCAAAGGGGAAAGCGAGACGCGCACCGACGGCGATCTCGGGGCGCTGGTGGCGGATATCTGCGAGCGCTACGCCAAGCTCGGCCGCGAGCTTGTGCATTGCAAGTCCGACGAACCGATGCAGATGCAGCTCGCGCAGATGGCGGTCCGCCGGGCGATCTCCAACCTCATCGACAATGCGCTGCGCTATTCGGGTGGCGCCATCGAGATCGAATCGCGCCACGAAGGCGATTACGCAGTTGTCGAAGTGCGGGATCGCGGCCCCGGCATTCCGCTGGCGGAAGCCGAGCGCATGAAGCGGCCGTTCACGCGGCTCGAAGAGGCGCGCAGCGGCACCGGCGGTTCAGGACTGGGACTCGCAATCGTGGACCGCGTCGCGCGCATGCATGGCGGCATGCTCGAACTGCTTGCCCGCGAAGGCGGCGGACTCACTGCGCGCATGACCTTGCCGATGCGCGGCGCCCCGCTGCGCGAGCCTTTCGCGATGACGCCGTTCAGGACGCCGGTGGCTCCCCCGTAAGGCCTTCGCTTGCGGGACGTCCCTCAAGCTTGGCGCCCGGCCTTCTCGATGCGCGCACGGGCGAACCTGTCGGCATGCTGAAGATCGATGCCTGGTAGGCGTTCGCCCGACTTCCACTGAAGCGACGCTGGCGTACCATGGCGCCGACCAGCCTGACTTCCGCCACCGATGACCGCAACGATCGGCGCGCTCCACCGCGACTACGACCGCATTTCGATTCCCACCGTCTGGGTGGCGTTCGCGCTTTCGATCGTCCTGCATGCGGTCGGCCTGCTCGGCTGGATCCCCAGGCCGCCGATCCCGTTCGAGGAACCCAGGCTCGGCGAGCCGAGCGGCACGCTTGCGATCAGGCTGGTGCCGCTTACGGCCCCGAAGGTGGAACCACCCGCTAGTTCGCCGAAACGCCCAACACCGCCGCCCGAGCCTGCGGTGCCCAGACCGCCGGCACTGCCGCGGCTCGCGCCCGCCCCAAGGGAAGTCGCGCCGGCGCCGCGCGCGCCGGTGATCAGCGTCGAGCGGCCAGCGGTCGATGCGCCTCGACCGCCTCCCGCCGAGGACCTTGCGGCCTATATAGCCTCGAAGCAACGCGCGCGCCAAGGGTCTTCGCCGCCGGCCGCTTCGCCAGCGCCCTCGACACCCGCGGAGACCGAACAGGAACGCCACAATCGCGTCGTCGCCGAGAATCTCGGCCTCAACAGCGTGCCGAGTTTCGGCAACAACCCGGAGAAGGGCGGTGGCGTCTTCCAGCTGCGCAGCATGGGCTACGACATCGCGGAATTCGCGTTCTTCGGCTGGAACAAGGACATCAAGCGCAACTCGCTGCAGGTGGTCGAAGTCCGCCGCGGCAACAATCCCAACATGGAGCTTGCGGTGGTGCGCCGGATCATCTCGATCATCCGCGAGCGCTCGCGCGACGACTTCCTCTGGCAATCGCAGCGGCTGCGCAAGGGCATGTGGCTGTCGGCCCGCGCGGCGGACAATGCGGGCCTCGAAGACTTCATGATGCGCGAATTTTTTGCGGAGGCTGTGCCGGCGAAGCCGCGCTGAGCTTCAAGTCCCGGCGAGGCCGGGCCGAAACTCAGGCGGTTCGTTCGCCGCCGAGCGAACGCGCCATCGGCTCAGGCGGCCTTGACGCGCAGCCCGTCGAGCGGCACGCCCGGCGTGCGTCCGGCCACGAGATCCGCGGTGATGCGCGCGCCACCCGAAGCCATGGTCCAGCCCATGTGCCCCAACCCGACGTTGAACCACAGGTTGCGGTAACGGCCAGTGCCGAACAGCGGCGTGCTTTCGGGCGTCATCGGCCGCAGGCAGGCGCGCGCCTGCGCGCGCGGGAGGTGGGTCGCGCCCGGAAACAATTCTTCGGCCAGGGCGATCAGCCGCGCGGAGTCCTCCGGCCGGTGCTCGTTCCCGTAGCCCGAAAACTCCGCGCCGCCGGTCAGCCTCAGCCGATCGCCCATCGGGCAGTAGGCGACGAGTTTCGATTCATCCATGCCCGCATATCGCGGAGCGAGCCCCATATTGGTTAAGGGAATCGTGACCGAGCAGCCCTTGACCGGGTAGATCGGCAGTTCCGCACCGAGCTGGCGCCGGAGCGTTCCCTCGATCAACCCAAGCGCCACCACTGCGCCGTCGGTTTCGATCCGGCCCGTGGACGTGTCGACGGCAGTCACGCGATCGCCTTCGGCAACGATGGCTTTCACTTCGCAGTCGAGCCGGACCTTCGTGCCCATCGCCTCGCACGCCTTGAGGAGCTCGCGGCAGAACAGGGCCGAGTCACCGCTCTCGTCGCTTTCCGAGAATACGGCGCCTGCAACCGGCGCGTTCGCGAGGCCCGGGTCGATGCGCACGGCCTCTGCCTTGTCGAGGACACGGAACGGGAATCCGAAGGCCTTCATCGGCGCCACTTTCCGGAGGCCGGCTTCGAGCGCGGCCTGCGTCCGGTACAGGTACATTACCCCGCCCTGCTTGCGATGGAACTGGACCCCCGACTCGGCGGCGATGCGGCCGAGCTGTTCCTGCGAGTAGCGCACGTAGCGCACCTTGCGCTCGAGCAGCCGTGCGTAGCTCGCCGCATCGCAGCTCGCGAGGAATCGCAGTCCCCAGGCCCAGAACGCCGGGTCCCAGCGCATCGGGTACACGCGCACGGCCTGGTCGTTCCTCACCAGCGCCTTGAGGAAAGTCTTCAGCATCTGCGGGCTTGGCCAGGGAAACGCGCGGCTGGCCGAAACGATGCCGCCGTTCGCGCCGCTCGCGGCATCCGCAATGCGCGCGGCTTTCTCGATCACCGTGACTTCATGGCCGTCCTTCGCAAGGCACCAGGCCGTGGTGACGCCGGCGAGGCCCGCGCCGAGGACTGCGATCCGCACTACTTGTCCACCACTACTTGTCCACCGCTACTTGTCTACCAGGTGCTTGCGCATCAGCGGGACGAGTTCGCGCTCCCAGGGAAACCCGGACTTCTCGAGTTCCGCGGTGATGAGCTCCATCTCCTGGCGGCCGCGGTTCTGCGAAAGCTTCCAGCGCGTTTCGAGGCGGTCGATGGGGATCTCGAAAGCCACGATGGCGCCGAGCATCCCTTCCATGTAGCCGGGCGACAGCTTCTCGAACTCCGGCTGCCATTGCGGATCGTGGTGCGCGACGAGTTTGGCGACCGCCTTGCGCTTGGATTCACCGTCATGGAGGGCCCTGACCTTGCCGTACGCGTGGACCGCCGCATAGTTCCACGTCGGCACGCGCTCTTTTTGCGCATACCAGCGCGGCGAAACGTAAGCGTGGGCGCCATGAAAAACGACCAGCACCTCGTCGTTAAAAAATCCCTCCCACTGCGGATTGCTCTTTGCCATGTGCGCCAGGATCACAAGCTGATCACCGCGCTCCTCGACGAGCGCAGGCAGGTGGGAGGCCCGCGGCTCCCCCGAGGTTGCGGTCACCACGACCGCAAAATTGTTCGCGCGCATGAACTCGACGATTTCGGCGCGGTTTTCGATTTGGTTGTACGGTGGTGAGTACATGGCAGTGGGCTCAGTAGGAAGACAACACGTCGGGTGCCCGCGGCACGAGGAGGGCGATCGCCTGCGCCGCGATGCCCTCGCCGCGGCCGGTAAACCCAAGCTTTTCGGTGGACGTGGCCTTGACGTTGACCACGGCGCCGGCCGGCAGGCCGAGGTCGGCGCTGATGTTCGAAACCATCTGTGCGATGTGCGGCGCCATGCGCGGCGCCTGCGCGATGATGGTCGCATCGACGTTACCCACGCTGAAGCCGGATTGCGCGACCTTCTGCGCGACCGAGCGCAGCAGCACGCGGCTGTCGGCGCCCTTGTAGGTGGGATCGGTATCGGGAAAATGCCGGCCGATATCGCCGAGCCCCGCGGCGCCAAGCAGCGCGTCGCAGATCGCGTGGATCAGAACGTCTGCATCCGAATGGCCCTCGAGCCCCTTCTCGTACGGGATCTCCACGCCGCCAATGACGAGCTTTCGCCCGGCGACCAGCGCGTGCACGTCGAATCCCTGTCCTATGCGCATCTTTGCCCCAGCATCGATTCCGCGATCGCGATGTCTTCCGCGAAAGTGACCTTGAGGTTGCGCCGGCTGCCCTGAACGATCCTCGGCTGCAGGCCCATGCTCTCCACGGCGCTCGCTTCGTCGGTCACCTCGCCGGGCGCGCTGCGCAAGGCTTCGGCGAGCAGGCCCGCGCGGAACATCTGCGGTGTCTGCGCAAGCCAGAGCCGGCTGCGATCCTCGGTGCCGGCGACCCGCAGGCCGCCCGCTTTGGTTGGGTTGCCGTTCGCCACCCGCTTCACGGTCTCGGGCACAGGCAGCGCAAGCAGGCCCCCCACGGGGTCGTTCGAAATCTCGGCCAAGAGCCGCTCCAGGTCCGCCGCGGGCAGGCAGGGGCGCGCTGCGTCATGCACGAGCACCCAATCGTCCGCGTCGACGGCATCCATCGCTGCGACCAGACCGTTCAGCACGGAGTCGCGCCGCGTGGTGCCGCCGCAATACAACGGCTCGACCTTGTCGCCGAATTCGCTCCAATCATGCTGCGCAAACGCCTTGTCCCCCGGCGCGAGGACCACAAATACGGTATCGATGGGCGGCATCGCCACACAGCGGATCGAGTGATGCAGCATCGGCTTGCCCGCAAGCGGCAGGTATTGCTTCGGCGCCCCGGCGCCAATTCGCACGCCGGTGCCCGCGGCCGGAATCAAAGCGACGTAAGTCAAGCGGAATTACTCACGTCGGGTTTCATTGAAACAGCAAATTATTCCGGAAATTCAAGCTTGTATAATACATGACGCGTTTCATCGGACAAGCGGAAACCCGCGCTTGCCGATGAACGCTATTTGCATTTGTGGACCCGGAATTGCTGAGCATGCATCGCGACACCCTGCCTGACCCGAACACCTCCCAGCCCGCAGGCCGCCGCCGGCTCACCCACCTCGCGGGCTCCAGTGACGCGCTGGCCATCGCGCGGCTGGCCGCCGAAGGCCGGCCGCTGGCCGTCATCAGCGCCACCGCGCTCGATGCGCAACGCCTCCTCGACGAGGTGAGCTGGTTCGCGCCGCAGCTGCGCGTCTTCCTGCTGCCGGACTGGGAGACGCTGCCCTACGACAATTTCTCGCCGCATCACGACCTGGTGTCGGAGCGGCTCGCCACGCTCTACCAGATCCAGCGCGGCGATTTCGACGTCGCGATCGTACCCGCTTCCACCGCGCTGTATCGGCTGTGCCCGCCGGCCTATCTCGCGGCGTACACGTTCTTCCTCGAGGTCGGCAAGACGCTCGACCCTGAAGCGCTCAAGGCGCAGTTGCTTACCGCCGGCTACGCCCATGTGACGCAGGTGGTCGCGCCGGGCGAGTACTGCATCCGCGGCGGCATCATCGACCTCTTCCCGATGGGCAGCGTCCTGCCCTACCGCATCGACCTCTTCGACGAGACGATCGAGACCATCCGGACGTTCGACGTAGACAGCCAGCGCACGCTCTACAAGGTGAACGACGTGCGGCTGCTGCCGGCGCGGGAGTTTCCGCTGGACGAGGCAGGGCGCGCCAAGTTCCGCACGCGCTTCCGCGAGATCTTCGAAGGCGATCCGTCGCGCAAGGGCATGTATCGCGACGTGTCGAACGGCATTCCGGCCGCGGGCGTCGAGTACTACCTGCCGCTCTTCTTCGACGAAGTCGCCACGCTGTTCGACTACCTGCCCGCGAAGGTGACCGCGGTCATCCATCACGACGTGCAGGGCGCGGTGATGGCGTTCTGGCGTGATGCGGCCTCGCGCTACAAGCTGCTCTCCCACGATCCGGAGAAACCGCTGCTGCCACCAGCGCAGATCTTCGTCCCGGCCGAGGAATTCTTCGTCAGGCTGCAGCCGCTTGCGCGTGTCGATGTAGGCGCGCCGCCGGACACAGCAACTGCGCCAGCGGCCGGCCCCCCTGCGGAATTCACGACCTCCGGACTGCCGGAGCTGGCGGTGGATCGCCGCGCCAACGATCCGCTCACGCGTCTCAAGGCCTTTTTGGACCGCTGCGGCCTCAAGGTTTTCCTTGCGGCCGAATCGCCCGGCCGGCGCGAGACGATGGCCTCCTACCTGGCCGAGTACGGCCTCAAGCCCGCGCCCGTCGCCCATCTCCCGGGCTTCCTCGCCGGCCTCGAAACTTTCGTGATCGGCGTGGCGCCGCTTTCCAACGGGTTCACGGTCCCGGCCGAGGGCTGGTGCATCGTCACCGAGAGCGAGCTGTACGCGGGCACAGTGCGGCAGAGAGCCGCGCGGACCGAGGCGGGCAAGTCCTCGGTCGAGGGCATGCTGCGCGACCTGTCCGAGCTCAAGATCGGCGACCCGGTGGTGCATGCGCAGCACGGCATCGGGCGCTATGTCGGGCTCATCAGCCTCGACCTCGGTGAAGGCGTCACCGAATTCCTGCACCTCCAGTACGACGGCGGCGACAAGCTCTATGTGCCGGTCGCGCAGCTTTCGGTCGTGTCGCGCTACAGCGGCGCGCAGCCGGACGCCGCGCCGCTGCACAAGCTCGGCAGCGGCCAATGGGACAAGGCCAAGCGCCGCGCCGCGCAGCAAGTGCGCGACACAGCCGCCGAACTGCTTGCGCTTTATGCCAAGCGGGCCGCGCGCAAAGGGCATGCCTTCACCATCAAGCCGCACGACATGGAGGCTTTCGCCGACGGCTTCGGCTTCGAGGAAACCGTAGACCAGGCCGAGGCGATCAACGCGGTCATCCAGGACATGACTTCGGGCAAGCCCATGGACCGCCTCGTTTGCGGCGACGTGGGCTTCGGCAAGACCGAAGTGGCGCTGCGCGCGGCCTTCCTTGCGGTTGCGGGCGGCAAGCAGGTGGCGCTCCTCTGCCCGACCACGCTGCTCGCAGAGCAGCACTACCAGACCTTTACCGACCGGTTCGCGCATGTCGCCGACCAGTGGCCGGTCAAGATCGCCGAGCTGTCGCGCTTTCGCACCGGCAAGGAAGCCACGCAGGTGCTCAAGGACATGGCCTCCGGCGCAGTCGACATCGTGATCGGCACGCACAAGCTCATCTCGAAGGACGCCAGGTTCACGCGCCTGGGCCTCGTGATCATCGACGAGGAGCACCGCTTCGGCGTGCGGCAGAAAGAAGCGCTCAAGGCGCTGCGCGCCGAGGTCGACGTGCTGACGCTGACCGCCACGCCGATCCCGCGCACGCTCGCCCTGTCGCTCGAGGGATTGCGCGAGTTCTCGGTGATCGCGACCGCGCCGCAGAAGCGCCTTGCGATCAAGACCTTCGTCTCGAACTGGTCCGACGGCATCATCCGCGAGGCTTCGATGCGCGAGTTGAAGCGCGGCGGCCAGGTGTACTTCCTGCACAACCAGGTCGACACCATCGACACCATGAAGGAAAAGCTCGCGCGCCTGCTGCCCGAGGCGCGCATCGCGATCGCGCACGGCCAGATGCGCGAGCGCGACCTCGAGCGCGTGATGCGCGAATTCACCCAGCAGCGCCACAACGTGCTGCTGTGCTCGACCATCATCGAGACCGGCATCGACAACCCGCATGCCAACACGATCCTCATCAACCGCGCCGACAAGTTCGGCCTGGCCCAGCTGCACCAGCTGCGCGGGCGCGTCGGCCGCTCGCATCACCAGGCCTACGCCTACCTGCTGACGCCGGAGGAAGAAGCGCTTGGAGCGCAGGCCAAGAAGCGGCTCGAGGCGATCCAGATGATGGAGGAGCTCGGTTCCGGCTTCTACCTCGCGATGCACGACCTCGAGATCCGCGGCGCCGGCGAGGTGCTCGGCGAATCGCAATCCGGCGAGATCCAGGAAATCGGCTACTCGCTCTACACGCAGATGCTCGAGCGCGCGGTGCGCGCGCTCAAGGCCGGCAAGATCGTCGACCTCGAGGACGCGACCGACATCACGACCGAAATCAACCTGCATGTGCCCGCCCTCCTGCCGGATTCGTACTGCAGCGACGTGCACGAGCGCCTGACGCTCTACAAGCGGTTCTCGAACTGCGAAACGAAGGACGACCTCGACGCCATGCACGAGGAGCTCGTCGACCGGTTCGGCGAGATGCCGGAGCCGGCCAAGGCGCTGCTCGAATGCCACGCGCTGCGCATCCTGGCCAGGCCCCTGGGCATTTCGCGCGTAGACGCGACGCATGAGTCGGTCGTGATGCAGTTCGGCAAGGACACGATCGCCAAAGGGGCCGTGGACGGCGCGAAGATCATCGACCTCATGCACAAGCGCCGCAACTGGCGCCTCGCGGGCCCTGAAAAACTGCGCATCGAAGCGAAGCTGCCCTCGTGGCAGGAAAGGGTGGAGGCCGCCCGCGATGCCTTCAAGGCGCTGGCTGCGTGAGCCCGCGCGCAGCCTGGTTCGCGGCTGTCTGCGTACTCGCATGCTCGCTCGCGCCGACTGCGGGCGCCCAGGCTCCCGAAACCGATCCGCGCATCACTCCGGCCCAAGGGTCGCTCGAGCGCGGCGACTTCGCGCAGGCGATCGATTCGCTCAAGCCGCTCGCGGCCGAGGGCATTACCCAGGCGCGGTTCCTGCTCGCGCTTGCGCTCGAAAGGGCCCCGCCGCCGCTGGGCCGCCCGGCGGACGCGCTGGGGTGGTACCTCAAGGCCGCCGAGGAGGGCATGGCCGCGGCGCAGAATAACCTCGGCGCGATGTACATCGACGGCCGCGGCACCGCGCCCGATCCCGTCCAGTCCGCGCGCTGGTACCGCGCCGCGGCCGAGCAGGGTTTCGCGGTGTCGCAGTACAACCTCGCCCTGCTCTACGCGAACGGCAAGGGCGTTGCGCGCGACAACACCGAGATGGCGAAATGGATGGAGAAAGCCGCACTGTCGGGCCTCGCATCCGCACAGGCGCAATACGGCCAGTTCCTCCTCAACGGGCTGGGCGTGAAAGCCGACCCGATCGAAGCCGCGCGCTGGTTCCTGTTCGCGGCCAACCAGCGGCATGCGGGTGCGCAGTACTTCCTCGGCCTGATGCTGCAGAAAGGCGTGGGCCTCGAGCGCAATCTCGCCTCCGCGCACGCCTGGTTCATGCGCTCGGCCGAAGGCGGCAACCGCAACGCCATGCTGGAGCTGTCCAGGATCTACGATCTGGGACTGGGCGTGGCCTCCGACCCGGTCGAGGCCAGGGTCTGGCGGGACAAAGCCGGGTTCGAAAAGAAATGAACCTCGTCATCCAGGGCACGGGCATTGAAGCCGCCGACGCATCCCAGGTCGCGGGGATTTTGGGGGCCGGCTCAACCGAACAGCTCGCGGCGACCGCATGGCGCCTGCGCCCGGTCACGCGCTCTGCGCAAGCCAACGCGGACATCGCGAGCTATTGCGAAACGCGTTCGCTTGACTTCGCCTGGGTGCCCGAAGGCCGCAGGTTCGCCGGTCTCGGCCTGCTCGCGATGGACATGGATTCCACGCTCATCACGATCGAATGCATCGACGAGATCGGCGGCATGCTCGGCATCAAGCCGCGGATCGCAGCGATCACCGAGCGCGCGATGCGCGGGGAGATCGACTACACGGAAAGCCTCGAGCTGCGGGTCGCGCTTCTGGCGGGCCTCGGCACCGAGGCGCTCGATCGCGTGTACGCGGAGAAGCTGCGGTTCTCTCCAGGCGCGGAGAAGCTGGTCGCAGAGGCGCAGCGGCAGGGCATCAAGACGCTGCTTGTATCCGGCGGGTTCACCTTCTTCACCGAGCGCATCAAGGAGCGCCTCGGCCTCGACTATGCACTGTCCAATGTGCTCGAGATTGAAGACGGCAAGCTGACCGGGCGCGTTTCCGGGGCGATCGTCGATGCCGCCGCGAAGGCGGAGCGATTGATCGCGCTTGCGCAAGAGCTCGGCCTGTCGATGGACAGCACGCTTGCGATCGGGGACGGGGCGAACGACATCCCGATGCTGGCCGCGGCCGGCGTTTCCGTCGCCTACCGTGCCAAACCCGTTGTGCGCGCCAAAGCGACGCACGCGCTTAGCCACTCGGGCCTGGACGGAGTCATCCATCTCTTCGAATAGCGCGGACCCCTTCGCCGCGAGCGATCGCAAGCCTGCACCCTCTCGCGCAGCCCTCGTGCTGGTGCTGCTGCTTGCGGCCGCTACGTCGATCAGCCAGTTCTATCGCGTTTCCAACAGCGTGATCGGCCCCGAGCTTGCGGTCGAGCTCGGGCTGGACGCGCGCGACCTCGGCTTCGCCGGCGGGGCCTTCTTCCTCGCGCTCCTTTAAGCCCAGATCCCGGTGGGCGTCGCGTTCGATCGCTGGGGCGCGCGCGCAACGCTCGCCTCGGTCAGCGGCATGGCGGTGCTCGGCGCGCTATGGATCGCGCGCTCCTCCAGCGGGGGCGAGCTCATCGCGGCGCGGTTCCTCGTGGGCCTCGGATGCTCGGCGAGTTTCATGTCGGCCGTGTACCTGTGCTCGCGCTGGTTCGGCGTGCACCGCTTCACGTTGATCCTCTCGTGGGTGTTCGCGATGAGCAACTTCGGCACGCTCGCGGCCTCCACGCCGCTCGCCTGGGCGGCGCAGACCATCGGGTGGCGGAACGCCTTCGACGTGCTCGCCGCCGCTACCGCCGTGGTGGCGGCGCTCTTCTGGTGGCTGGTGCGCGACGACCCGCCCGGGCAGAAGTCGCCCGCGAAACCGGGGGAGACGCTCACGCAGGTCTGGCGCGGCCTGCTCGAAGTCTGGCGCACGCCCGGGCTCGGCCCGGTACTCGCGCTGCACGTCTTCGCCTACGCGGGCATGCTCACCTTGCTGGGCGTGTGGGGCGGCCCGTACCTGCATGACGTGCATGGCCTGGACGGTTTTGCGCGCGGCAACGTGCTCTTTGCGATGGGCCTTGCGCAGATTGTGGGATTGCTCGCTTTCGGGTCGCTCGACCGAATCTTCGGCACGCGCAAGAAAATCGTGATCGCCGGCGCAGTGGGGTCGATCGCGGTTTTCGGCACGCTTGCGCTGCTGAGGAGCCCGCCCCTCTGGATCGCGGTGGCGCTCCTCATGGCGATCCCCTTCCTCTCGTCCTACTCCATCGTGATCGTCGCGCAGGGCCGCGCGCTGTTTCCGGATGCGCTCGCGGGGCGCGGAGTCACCACCGTGAACATGGCGCAGGTCATCGGTGCCGCCGGGCTGCCGGCGCTTAGCGGCTACATCGTCGGCGCCTTCGCGCATTCAGCCGGCGCCGCGGCACCCGAAGCCGCGTACCGTGCGGTATTTGCGATGCTTGCCGGCGGCAGCATGCTCGGTCTGGCGGTGTACCTGCGCTCGAAGGACAGCAAGCCTCGGATGTGATCGTGGCCGCCATGGGATATTCGCATGGGCGCGGTTCGATGCTAGTGTCTGTGCTGGACAAACCATCATCGGCGAGCTCTAAGAAGACGTGAAGAATCCGCTCAAGGCGCTGCAGGCGCGCCACAAATCAGCAATCATCGCGACAAGCGTTACCGCGGCCATCCTCGCAATTCTCCTGGTTGCCCGGGCGTTTGGGGCACTTGTACCGCTCGAGTTGATGGCCTACGACCTTGGCGTGCGCACGCGCGCCGGACACGACATCGACCCGCGGCTCGTCATGGTGTATCGGACCGAAGAGGATCTACAGAAACTGGGCTTCCCAACGACGGACGAGACCTTGGCCCAACTGCTGGAAAAGCTGGTTGCGATGAAGCCGACCGCAATTGGCGTGGACATTTACCGCGACTTCCCGGTCGCGCCCGGCAGCCAGCAGCTCGACGAAATTCTGGCGCGACAGGACAACATCGTTTGGGTCTCGAAATTCGCCGACAAAAGCGGGCACAGTGTCCCGCCCCCAAAGGTGCTGCAGAAAAAGGATGGACAGGTCGGGTTCAACGACCTGCTCGACGATCCCGGCGGCGTGATTCGACGGGGCCTGCTGGTTCTCGACAATGGCAAAACCTCGGCCTTCTCCTTCGCACTTCAACTCGCCACGATTTACCTGAAATCGAGCAAGCAGGGCGGCCTCAAGCCCGACCCCGCGAATCCGGATGTTCTGCGCCTTGGGCAGACATCGATCCCGCCTTTCGAAAAGAACGACGGCGGGTACGTTGATGCCGATGCGGCGGGTTATCAGTTCATGTTGGACTTCAATGGGATGAAGTCGAGGATTCCAAGCTTCAGCGTGCAGGAGGCGTTGCGTGCCACGGACGCTGGCGCGTTCGCCGGAAAGATCGTCATCATCGGCACTTCTGCCAAGAGCATCAACGACGCTTTCTATACGCCGCTAAGCTTTGGGACCCAAGGCGACGAACAGCGCATGATAGGCGCCGAATTGCATGGGCACATCGTGAGCCACTTGCTTCGTATTGCTGCGGGCGACGCGAAACCGCTCAAGCCACTCAGTAACGCGCTCGAAGTGGCGTGGGTCATCCTGATGGGCATTCTCGGCGCGACAATCGGTTTCGTGGCACGCGACTTCCGGCATTTCCTTCTGGCTTTGGGGGCAGCAGCTACGGTCATCGTCGCAGTCAGCTATGCGCTCTTCGCGAACGCTCTGTGGATGCCGGTCGTCGCTCCGCTGCTTGCGTGCATTGCCTGCCTTACGGCGGCCTCCGCCTTCGCCTCGCAGCACGAGAAGGAGCAGCGCAGCCGCGTGATGCACCTCTTCTCGCAGCACGTCTCCAAGGACATCGCCGAGGAGATCTGGCGCAGCCGCGACGACTTCCTCGAGAACAACCGCCCGCGCCCCGTGCCGCTCACCGCCTCCGTCGTCTTCACCGACCTGCAGGGCTTCACCGAGATCTCGGAGAACATGCGGCCCGCGGAACTCTTCGAGTGGCTGAACGAGTACATGCAGGCGATGAGCGCGGCGGTGGTCAACAACCGGGGCATCGTCAACAAGTACATCGGCGACGCGGTCATGGGCGTGTTCGGCGTGCCGATCCCCCGCCATACCGAGGCGGGAATAGCCACCGATGCGCGAAACGCGGTTGCATGCGCACTGGAGATGTGGCGTACGCTTGACCGATTGAACGCAAAATGGACAACGGAGGGCAAAAAGACCGTCCGCATGCGCGTCGGAATCTTCACCGGACCGCTGGTGGCGGGTTGCCTGGGCGGAGCCGACCGACTCGAATACACCGTTATAGGAGATACCGTGAATACCGCCGCCAGACTAGAATCTGCGGGTAAATTGATCGATCTTCCCCAAGTCAAGGATCGCGCGTGCTGCATCACGATCGGCCACTCCACGGCGCGCCTGCTGGGCGAATCGGTGCGCCTGATCCCGGTCGGCTCGGTAGAACTGAAAGGCAAGGCGGAGAAGATACGCGCGTATTATGTGGACGGTGAAACAATCAAGGAGAAAACATCATGAATCGCCTTCATCTGAAATTTTTCGGCCGATTTTTGGTTGCCGCTTTCTTCTTCTCCTTCGCAACGACCGCGTCCGCGCAGCCTGATACCGAAACCCCGATATACAAGCCTCCGGTTCGTGGGGCCCCCGCGAGCCGGGTGGGCGGAGGATCACGTGGCGTTGGTACGGAGTTGCCGAGGATGTATGCCCTTGCGCCGGTGGATATCGGATTCACAACGAAGCCAAAGCCCGACCTCTACTGGTATGCGTCGGATCCTTCCAGTGCCAAGGTGCTGCTTTCAATCTACACGGAAGACCTCGCCAAGCCGTTGCTCGAGCAGGCGCTTCCCGCGGTGTCCGCCCCCGGCATTCAGCGCGTAAAGCTTTCGGACTTCCCGTTGGAGCTCCAGCCAAAAGTCGAGTATCGCTGGCGAGTGACCATGATCGACGAGGCGCGCCCGGCGCGCGCCGTTGCGAGCGGGACGATCCAGCGGACCAATTCCTGGCCGAAGCTGCAGACGCGCCTGCAGAACCAGGGCACCGATGTGCTCGCTGCTGCCGGTGTCTACGCCGATGAGGGCCTTTGGTACGACGCGCTCGAGGCGATCGGCCAGTCGGGCGAGAACCCGCGCGCCAGGAAATTCCGCGCTGCGTTGCTCGAGCAAGTCGGGCTCACCGAGGTCAGCCAGTTCGAAGCCGGCCGCAAGTAGCGGCCATCGGGAAGAGCTAGAAACTCCAGCTGAGCGAAGCCCACACCCGCGTACCATCGCGGGTGTTCTCGCTGTTGCGGCCGTTGACGTCGCGACCAGGGTTCGAACCGAAGGGCGTGGCCAGGATCGCGCGGGCGACAATGCGCGGGTTCGGCGCCCACGTCACGCCGACTCCCCCACCGCTCAACGAATACTTGTTCCGGATGTTCGGGTTACCGGCCTCCCAGTTCGCCCAGGGACTCTTGTGAAGCTGGATGTAGCCATAGTCGATGAATACGCTGCCCACCCACTGGGGGACGATTTCGCGCTGCAACTCGGCGTTCAGGATCAGGCCCGCATCCCCCACCGCTTCACCGGTCGGATAGGCGCGCACTCCACTCACGCCGCCCAGGATCAGCTTCTCCGATGAGTCGAGGTTCTTGGATGCGTACTGCCCGCGAGCTGCGGCCAGCAGCGTCCAGTTCTCGCTGAGCTTCTGCACCCGCGCAAAGCTGAGTTGCGCCTTCTCGTAACGGCCGGTGGTCGCCGCAGTCGCGGTATCCAGCGCCTGGTCGGGCGATGTCGAAAGGTTCACCCGGCCCGAGGTGAATAGAACCGCCCAACTGCTGCGCGCGGCCATGCCCCACCACTTGTCCTGCCAGTCGCCATAGAGCCCCGGGGTCCATGAATCGAGACGGTGATCGCTCGTAAGCGCGCCAAGCGAACGGCCGACAATGCGCCGGTCGCCATAGACGACGGATGCGGAGACGTTCTTCGCCAGCGACCGCACCAGCGGGTAGTTGGCGAACAAGTTGCCCGATCTCGCCCACCCTTCCTGGTTCAGCGGGGCAAACTCGCAGCACAGCTTGTAGTCGTTTAGCGAGTACGCCATGCCAAGCGACAAGCCGTTGGCGCCGACCGGCACCGAGTAAGCCACGCGCGCGAAGTTGCTGTGCGCAGTGAAAGAAGCATGCGCCGAGAGCAGGTCGCCAACGCCCATGGGGCTGTTGAGCCTCAGGTCAGCGGCAGCGCGTGCCCGCCCGGTGAATTTGTTACCCGTGTTGTCGGCCGAGAGGTAGCCCTGCACGAATGGTTCGGCGAGCGCGCTCAGCAGCAGCGTGGTGCTGCCCGGCTCGTTGCCGGGCACCAGGATCGCGCGCGCACGCACGCCGGCGAGGTCATTCGCAAGCAGCAGGTCATGCTCCATCTTGGACTGCTGCAGCAGTCCGCCGGCGCCCTCGCCTTCGACCGAGAAATAGCGCTTGAGCGTCTCGTCGGAGACTCGCAGGCCTTCGCCGCGCTGCACCTGGATCGAACTGATGCGGCTTTCGACGATGCGCAATTCGACGACGCCATCCTTTACGTCCTGCGTCGGCACGTAGACGCGTGCGAAATAACCCAGCTTGCGCAGGTACTCCTGCACCACGGTGGCCGCTTCGTGAAGCTGGGTCAGCGTCAGCTCCTTGTTGCGATACGGCTCCAGAAGCGCCTGGATCGGCGCCTCACCGGTCACCGTAAGGCCATTCAGTTGAAACTCTTTCACTGGCACCCGGCGCGTGGCGGAGGTCACCCCCGGCGCCTGTTCGGGACGCCGGCCAGCCGGGCTGAAGTCACCCTTGTCCTCGATTTCCGCCGGCTTGGCTTCGGGCAGCCGGGGCGCCGGTTGCTGGCGCTGCTGCTGGAAGATCTGGCCCGGAGTGGGAGGGTCGGCGGCGAACGCAACGGCCGAAAATGCAGAGAACGAACAGGCAAGTATGCGAAAGCGCAGCCTCATCATTTCTTCTCGATCAGATACTCGCCGCCCGCGGAATGGCCGGCCGTGACCAGCGCGCCGTACTGCGGATCCTGCGGGTATTCCTTGACGATGGCGGTGCGGATCTTCTCGTGGATGTCGCCGCCCACGAGGTCCCCGTCGAGCTGATTGAGGCTGCGAAGGAGGTGGTACGCGAACAGCGAATGGTTGTCG
>ENA-ORBV01002405-ORBV01002405.1-microbial-mat-metagenome-genome-assembly--contig:-NODE-2405-length-39604-cov-6.659726_pt1 | contig 39604 bp, 36 predicted proteins | sample MGYA00237777_ERZ505514 | MGnify/ENA primary metagenome ERZ505514 (study PRJEB26160, sample SAMN06269048) | microbial mat metagenome | isolation source: Oligotrophic lake microbial mat | place... | reverse complement strand
GTACTACGCCGCTCACTTGCGCCAAGCCGGAGCACCCGGCGTCGCAACCGTCATCGAGAAAGAGGAGCGCCCCTTTCGTGGGGACTTTCATGCTTGGGTCGAGTTTGCGGGCCGCCGGTGCCGTATGGCGATTCCGCAGGAGACGTGGAGAGAGTTGCGGCCAGGGTCGACGTTGACGATCCACTATGATCCGGAAAAACCCGGGGAAGTCATCTTTGCTTCGAGTGGCGCCTTGGCGGGGGAGAGTTGGGCCTACGGCGCGTTGATCTTGGGAGGCTTCGGAGTGGCTGTCGTCGCGTGGCGATTGTGGTTCGACTAAAGCTGCGCCAGATCCAGGAAGCCGGCCCAAGGCTCCGGACCCGTTTCGAAGTTCGCTTGCGGCCGGGTGCGGCCGAACTCGCGCTGATACTCGCAATCCAGCTGCTCGATTTCGTGACGCACGCGGGCTTCCGCTTCGAGCTCCAGTTGGCGCAAAGGTAGCAGGCGGCCGCAGTCATCCACAGCGGGAACGGGCGTAGTCATGGATCTATTGTAGGCAGCCCACCCCCGATTCGGCTGCTTTTCATAGGCCCAAAGGGGTACTAATCCCACGACGAAAGTACTAGCCCGCAGCGTAAGCTGTGGGGTCAATTAGTATTTTTCGAGCGGACAAGGGACGCTAAGCGAGCAGTTCTTTGATCAGAGTGCCGCCCACGATGGTGGGCCGTTCGGCGCGGCCATTGTGCAGGTAGGTGAGTTCCAGATGGTTCATGCCCAGCAGATGCAGCATGGTGGCGTGGATATCGTGGACATGGGCCGGGCGCTCGACGGCGCGCAAGCCGATCTCGTCGGTGGTGCCGACCGCTTGCCCCGGCTTAATGCCGGCACCGGCGAAGAACATGGTGAAACCCCAGGGGTTGTGGTCCCGCCCGTCGCCCTTTTCGTTGAAGGGAGTGCGTCCGAATTCCCCGCCCCAAACGACCAGCGTCTCATCGAGCAAACCGCGCGACTTCAGATCGGAGAGTAAGCCGGCGATGGGCTTGTCCGAAGCGCGGCACCATTTGGCATGGTTGGCCTCAATATTCTGGTGCGCATCCCAGCCAGAGCCGGAGCCGCAGTAGAGCTCAACGAAACGAACGCCGCGTTCCACCAGACGGCGGGCCTGCAGGCAGTTTCGGCCATAGTTGAGCGTGGCGGGATCGTCCATGCCGTAGAGGCGCTTGGTGGCTTCGCTCTCCTGGGTGAGGTCGACGGCTTCGGGCCCGGCGGCCTGCATCTGATAGGCGAGTTCGAATGAGCGTACGCGGGCGTCGAGCTCGGTATCCTCATCCTTGCCTTCGCCGAAGCGGGAGTTGAGGGCTTTCAGGTAAGCAAGCTTGCTGAGTTGCTGATCGGACGTGCTGCCGGCTGCGGGCTTCAGGTTCAGGATGGGCGTGTCGCCAGTGCGAAATTGCGTACCCTGATAAGTGGCGGGCAAAAAGCCGGCACTCCAATTCTTGGTGCCGCCCAGGGGCTCCTTGTCGTCCTGCATGACGACGAATGAGGGCAGATTGCGGTTGGCGGTGCCGAGGCCATAGGTGGTCCAGGCGCCGAGCGACGGCCGCCCCGCCAGAATGTCGCCGGTATTCATCTGGCAGACACTGCCCACATGATTCAGGCCGTTGGCCCAGCAACTGCGCAAGACGGCCAATTCATCGGCATGCTGCGCAATGTGGGGATACCAATCGGAGACCCACAGGCCCGATTGGCCATGCCGCTTAAACTCGCGCTGCGAGGCCATGATGGAGTTGTTGCCCGTGCCCATGGCAGTGATCGGCTTACCGAAAGACGCGGGCATGGGCTGGCCGTGCAGCTCTTTCAGCTTGGGCTTCGGATCGAAGAGATCGATGTGGCTGGGCCCACCTTCCATGAACAGGAAGATGATGCTCTTGGCCTTAGCCGTGTGGTGGGGCGGATGGGTGGCCAGCAGGTCCGCCTTCTTGGGCGCCGCCTCCGCCATCATCGTGGAGAGTGCCAAGCCGGCCAAGCCGCTGCCGGCCGAGGTGAAGAATTCGCGCCGCGAGCGCACGGGCCAATGATGCTGCAATTTTTCAATCATGGCTAGTTGATGTACAGGAATTCGTTCGAGTTCAACAGGGCGTGGCAGAGGTCAACCAGCACCGCCGCTTCCACCGGCTTCACGCCAGGCGGCAGTTTATCCGGCAAGTTGAAGCTCTGTTGCGCTTCGAGAATCGGCTGATGACGCGTGAAGAACTCGCCGGCCAGACGCTTCTCGTCGTCGCTGGCCGGGCGCGCATAAACCAGGCGATAAGCCCGGTCCACCATCGCGTCGCGCGACAGTCCGGCATCGTTCAGCACGCGGGCGGCCAAGCCCTTCGACCAATCGAGCACCAAGGTGCTATTCATCAACTCGAGCGCTTGCGACGGCGTCACCGTCTGGTTGCGTCGCGCGCAGCTCTCATGGGTATCCGGCATGTCGAAGGCTTCGAGCATCGGGTAACGGGTGTTGCGCCGGACAAAGATATAGATGCTCCGCCGACGGGCCTCCTCTAAGGACTCGTCGCGCTTCCAGCCCCCGCGCGTTTCGACGCCCGCTGGCAATGGCGGAAACACGCCCGGGCCATTCATCTTCGTATTCAGCAAACCGCTCGCGGCCAGCATCGAATCGCGAATCGACTCGCCTTCCAGACGCCGCCGGTTAAAGCGCCACAGCAAATTATTGTCAGCATCCGCTGCGGCCGAAGCCTCCGTTTGATCCGAACTCTGCTGGTAAGTGGCCGAGAGCATGATCTCACGATGGAGTTGCTTGATACTCCAACCGTTGCGGACAAAGCGGTAGCTCAGGTCGTCCAGCAATTCCTTGTGCGAAGGCCGCGCGCCCATCAGGCCGAAGTCGGACGGCGTAGCGACGAGGCCTTTGCCGAAATGATAGTGCCACACGCGATTGACGATCACCCGGGCCGTAAGCGGATTCTCCGGATTAGTCAGCCACTTGGCCAGCGCCGTCCGCCGTCCACTCTTACCGGGGATGGCGGCCGGAATTGTGGCGTCGGAGGGATCGAGAATCGAAAGAAAGCCCGGCTGCACTTCGGCCTCCATCGCTTCGTAGGCCCCGCCACGTAACACGTGCGTCTTGGCCACCGCCGCCGCATCCTCCACCATCGCCTGCGTCACGGGCAGTTCGGCGGGCTTCAGCGAATCGAAGGCCCTGAGCTTCGCTTCGAGCTTTTGGTAAGCCGCTTTCACCTCGCCCTTAATGCCCTTGGCGACTTCTTTGTCGTCGAAGGTCAAGGCCGGCAAAGCCTTGTAGTACATCTGCCATTGCATCGGCGTGCGCTTCCGGGCCACGCAATCATACGCCTTCTGGATCTCTTCCGGAAACTTGTCGTAATTCTCGCGGAAGCGATACTCGCGCTGCACGGCGAGCACTTTGGCAATCTCCGCCCGCACCTCGCCCGTCGCCGCTTCCCATGCATTGCGCTTCGCCTGATACTCCTGTTGGGCCTTCGTCGGCGCTACCGATGCCGCGTCGTCGATATGCAGACCAGAGAAGAACGACTGCAATCGGTAATAATCCTTATGTAGGATCGGATCGAACTTATGGTCATGGCACTTGGCACAGCCAAAGGTGAGTCCCATGAAAGTGGAGCCGACGACATCGGTGATGTCGTTCAGCAATTCCTGACGCCGCTGGAAGAGATCGCGCGCGTTGTACTCATCGGGGAAATGACGATTGAAGCCGGTGGCGACCAAGGCCTGCACATCGCCGGGGAACATTTCGTCGCCGGCCAGTTGCTCCTGCACAAAACGGTCATAAGGCTTGTCCTCGTTGAAGCTCTGAATCACGTAGTCGCGATAGCGCCAAATGTTGGGCCGGGTTTCATCGGCCTTAAAGCCTTCGCTATCGGCGTAACGAGCCAGATCGAGCCAATGGCGCCCCCACCGCTCGCCATAACGCGGCGAAGCCAGCAGGCGATCGATCACCTTGGCGAAGGCTTGCGGGGACGGGTCGGCCAGGAAAGCTTGCGTCTCTTCAGGCGTGGGCGGCAAGCCGGTAAGGTCGAGCGTGCCGCGGCGGAGCAGCGTGGTGCGGTCAGCCGCGGGATTGGGCGAGATCCCTTTGGCTTGGAGCTTGGCATGCACGAAGGCGTCTATCCGCGAGAGATTGGGAACGGGAGCCGTTTGTTCGCGCACCGGCTGAATAGCCCACCAGCGCTTCTGCACCGCGGTGAAGGCTTTGGGTCCGCCTTCCGCCGCAAACGCGGCCAGACCGCACGCCCAGATCAAAACCAGTTTTGAGCCCATTCTCATCCCGTACCTCGCCGCGATTTTCGGTCCGCCAATGGAGGGAACTATATCACAGAAAGCTCTGCAAATAAAGGGGTCTAGCGCCCAATCTAGCGTACAGCGAGGGTGGTGAGATTGCTCGCCGCATTGCCCTGAATGATACGCAGCGGATACGTGCCCGCGCTTAAGCCAACAGGAACCTGAATGTTCACTTGATAGAGGCCCAAGTAGCCCGGTGCCACCCCCGCATAGAGGACATTGACGGGAAGCCCGTTCAGCGTCACCGTGGGCTTCACTAGCGCTTCATTTGCCGCCACGGGAATCTCACCCGTAGCCAAGGGCGTGCGCAGACGGCCCAGGCCGGTAGCGTAGATCACCGCGTAGGCACCCGCGGCAATCGGATTTCGCTCGGTAATCACTTGATTCGTCAGCGCCTCCACCGCCACCGCCGCTCCGGTGCCCGCTTCATTCAATGTGAAAATACCGGGCGCCTGGTCCGCCACGCGGAGCGTGAGCTTGCCGCTCACCTGATCGCCGCGGCGAATCTGCAGCGAGGCATTACCGGGCGCGAGGTCGAAAGGAAGAAGCGCGTTGATCTGCGTGGGCGCGATAAAGTACAGCGGCACCGCGTCGCCATTGAGCAGGACGGCGGTGGAATCGAGTTCACTCGGCAGCCGGCTGTTGGCCGCGAGCTTGAGTTCACTCGCAAAGCGCTCGCCGAAGATCGCCACAATGGAGCCGGGCGCCATCGGCAAAATCGATTGGTAAGTGGCGGCACTCGCCACGCTGCTCAGGTCCGGCACAGGGGCGGCCGCCACACCTCCGCAAGCCGACGGACTGGTGCTCGGCCAAAGCGCGGGATAGTTGGCGAGGTAGTCGTCGTAGAGGCTTTGCCGCCACACGTACCAGCTGATGGCGTGGGGCCGGAGTTCGCGTAGGGAGCAGTTCCAGTCCTTGATTTCGGCTTCCGTCGGAAAACGGGTCGCTTCGCCGCAATCTCGGCAGCGGAAGGCTTGGGCGTCGATCACCGCTTCCGCGCCCATCCGATTCTTGGCAAAATCGAGCGCGCGGCGCAGAGAGGTGAGTCCTTCGCTCTTGAGGTAACCGGTGCGCTCAAAGGGGTAGAACCACACCCCGACCAGGTCCGCGACGCCGGTTTGATCGAGGTATTTGTTGCCGACACATGCGTAATCCTTGTGGACGTTGCCGCCAGGAGCCCACGCGTGTGGCGCGCCGAGGTCATGAAAGATCTTTGCCTCGGGCCAGAGCTTGCGGATCTCGAGCCGCAAGGCGCGGAGGTCAGTGGCCGTAAGTTGACCGCACACACTGGTTTTGTAGGTGAAAGGATCCACCCAATACGGCTCGTTGAAGACGAACAAAGCCTTCACCAGCGTGGCCCGTGATTGGGCGTAGCGAATAAAGGACTGGCCCGTGGGCGTGATCGTCCAGGCGCCATTATTCAAAGCGTAAGGCGGATTGTAAATGCCCACAATCAGCTTCAATCCGGCGCGATCGGCGGCATCGAAAGTCGTCGCCCAGCTGGACGGATTGCCGTCCACGGTTGTCACGACAAAAGTATAACCCAGGCTTTTGAGACGCGGAAAGTCCGACACGCCCGGCCAGTGCGTACCCGTCTCCACTTGGGCCTTCAGCGCCAGGCTCGCCCACAAGATGAGCCAGAAATGCTTCAAACGCGGCTCCCAGCAAATGTTTTGTGGCCATTTAGCAGCCACGGTGTCTTCCGGCTCACCACCGAGTCATAGGCCGCGATATTTTCGTCCACCATCCGCTCTACGGAGAAGCGGGCGAGCCCTTCGCGACGGGCGGATAAGCCGAGATCCGCGGCCCGGTCGCGGTCAGCGAGTAACGTGCAGAGTTCTCGGGCGATGCTCTCGGGCTGGGCGGGCTCAGAAAGACGGCCCGTTTCTTCGTGCCGGATCATCTCGACGTTGCCGGGAATCCGGCTGCACACAATGGGACATCCAGCCACCATCGCCTCCATCAGCGAGATGGAGAGCCCTTCCCACAGCGAGGGATGCACGAAGACGTCAAAGGCGGCGAGTAACTGGGGAATATCGCGCCGGAAGCCCAGGAAAGTCACCTTCCCGGCCACCCCACGGTCCTGCGCCCGCTGCCTTAACTCACCTTCCAGTTCCCCTTCGCCCGAAAGCACGAGCCGCACTTTCGGATGCTCAGCCAGAATACGCGGCAACGCATCAATCATGTACTCGAAACCTTTTTGCGTCGCGAGGCGGCCCACACTGCCCAAGATGATCTCGTCCGGCGACAAACCCAGCTCGCGACGCGCGCCGACCCGGTCGACACTCAGGAAACGCTCAACGGCGATCCCATTCAAGATCGTGCGAATCCGCTCACCCTTTTCGATGCCCAACTGCATCGCAATCTGCCGATGCTCCTCGCCCACCGTGATCATCAGGTCCTCACAGGCGGCGCCGAGCTTCTCGAACGCGACATAAACCTTCTTGATGAGCGCGGGCGTGAACTGATGAAAGCCAAAGCCGTGGACGTAATGCACAATATTCGGCACTCCGGCCAGCCGCGCAGCGATCCGTCCCAACATGCCGCCTTTCGACGTGTGAGTAGCCACTAAGTCGAATCTCTCCCGTCGGCACAATTGGAATAAGTGCCACAGCGGAACTATATCTAACGGCGAAAGAGCACGTTTCCAACCGGGAATCGCCACGGGAATCGCACCCGCATCGCGGAAATGCTGTTGCGTCTCCGGGTCCAATGCGACCACCCACACTTTATCGCCCCGCGCAATCATCGCCTTCACGATCGAGAGCACCACGACACTCCCGCCGCCCCAGGCGCCGCCGGCCAACACTTGCAGCGCCTTCATGCCACTTCCTCCTGGCTAGCCGCCTCGCTTTCGGGCGCCCCCGACGTTACACTCTCCAGCGACACCAAACCCTTGGCTACCCGCGCCGAAGAGATCACCGCCTGCACTCGTTCCAACCGCTGGTCACGCGGAAAGCAACGCCGCACCATCTTCAGGCCGAAACTCGCGAGTCCACTGGTGAGTAACCCGGAAGCCGTCGGATGTAACTCGCACACCATGTTTTGGGACAAGCACTCAAAACCCATTCGTAACTTGAAGTCGTGCAAACCCGCCGTATTTACTAACGACTTCAGCCCATAACTCATCCCTACGATTTCCGGTTTGCTCAGTGCCGCTTCCGTAAGCGTGAAAGCCAAGGCATGATTCGGGTAATGCTCCAATAAGTCCACGCGCGACATTTGATGAAGAATATGAAACCAACCGTCTTCCTCGTAAGTCACCGCGTAAGCACCCAGCATTCCGTCGACAAAGGAGCCGTAGGCCACCACGCGCGGCGAGGACCGAATAGCCTGCACGATACGTGCAAACGATAGCGGCTCACCGAATTCGCTCTCGTACCGGCCCTGGCGCGCCATCGTTTCCTGATTGAGACGCAGCCCCTGTCCGAGTAACTCCTCCGCCTCCACCTCCCTTACTTCGCAATGCTCCAACCCGCGCCGCACTTTACTGCGCAAGCGAGACTGCACCGACTTCAAGCTGTACTCCTTATCCCGGCAAACATACAATCCACCCGGTGCACCGGCGCGGGTAATCGACGCATAGCGAACGCCCAGGCTGCCGGTTTCCCGCAGCAACGCGTTCATCTCGCCCGGATCCGGATCGAGAGCCAAATGGTAGGGCAAACTCATCAGCATCTTGCCGTCGGTCGAATGCCAGAGGGCACTCTGCGATTCGAAGATACGCCGGCCACGTAACTCCATGAAGCGCGCCAATCCTTGGCCCACCTTTTGTTTAAGCATCACCATCTCCTTGCTTGGCACCCGCCCGCCGCTCGGTCCAGGCCGCTAACTCCCGCGCCACCAATTGCTCGTCATCCAGCGACGACATCCGGGCTCCGAGGGCCAAAATCTCTAACCGCTCTGCCAATCCGGCTAACTGGGCCCAACGACCGGCCCGCCGCACCATCGGTGCCGCGAGTGACGAGGTAGCCAGTGGCTCCAGTAATCCATGCACCACCACCACCGCCTCCTGCGGCAATACCTGATAACCCATGCGCAACTTGTAATTGTGCAACCCTTCACCCTGCCGCAGCGGTAAAGAACCCAAGCACACCCCATCCACCTCCGGCATCGCCATGGCTCGCTCAATCAGGAAATAATCAATCGCGTGATTCGGATAGCTTTTGAGTAACTCCGTGCGGGACATCTGGATCAACAAGTGCTCCCAGCCGGCATCCCGGCAGGACATTACGTAACTGGCCAGTTGATCGCCCACAAAGGCACCCCAGCACTCCGAACCGGGTACGCTATAAACCGCCTCCACCGTCCGGGCCCACCTCTTCGGGTCGCCGAACTCAGGACGCATCCGGCCGTGCCGAGCCATCGTATCGAGATTCAGCTCTAGGCCCTGGGTCAGCAACTCGGCGCGTTCCACTAGTCGAACCACACAACTCTCCAGGCCCCTCCGGACAAAGTTCCGGGTGCGCTTTTGTAACTTCGCGAGACAGTACTCTCGATCCTGCACCACATATGCGCCGCAAGGCAAACCCGTCTGTCGGGTCGAAGGATATCTGGCCACCAACCCTTTCGCTCGCCGCAGCAACTCCTGTACCTCGCCACGGCCGGGTTCGATGGCTACTTGATCGGGCAGACTCGTGAAGTAGCGACTGTCGATATCTACATTCGCCCACCATCCTCCCGCCGCTTGGAGCACCCGCCGTCCACGCCGCTCCAACAACTCCGCAACTCGCTCACCGGGCCGGGCCGCTGACAACCCTTGTCGCGCCAAGGTGGTCTGTTCTGTATCAACCATTTTGTTTCACCATCCGTAACATCGAGAATCGTGACTCGTAAATAGCAAGTATTGGGGCGTAGGCACCCAGAACCACCGCCGCCTGCCATATGACACCCACCTGACCCACCTCAAGCGCCCGCATCAAGCCAATCATCAGAACCAGGGGGAGATTAATAGAACCCAGAAACCCCCAAATCGCCACTAGCCGGTCGCCGGCGGCTTCGCGAGCCACATATAACTCAGCATTCACCAGCACTCCAAGGGCCACCAAGCTCACCCAGGCCGCCCCACGCAGCCCACCGCCGTTCGCCAGCACCAACCATTGCGCGCCGCAGGTGACCACCAACATTACGCCTAACAGCTTCAATACCTTGCCAAATCTTGCCGACGCACGAAAGAAGGGAGTGACGGCCGAATGCATCGACAAATAAAACACGCCCCACACCGTAATCGTCGCCGCCTCAATACCCGCCGTATATTGCGGCAATAACAACCTTGTTACGGGACCCACCCCTAGTGTCCCCAACGCCAGCACCGGCGGCATCAGATAACTAAACAACCGAATCGGCGCTTCATAAAACATCACTACACTCTTCACGCAACCTACCCGCCCGAATTCCTTCAGCAAATGCGAACTAATCACTTGGGACACCCCGAAATTGGCAACGAAGATCGAAAACTCGTTAATCATCATGCTGACGGCATAGTAGCCGGCCATGGTCGGACCCAATAGAGGGGTCAGCAATAGTAGATCCACGTAACGCAACAACCCAAACATCGAATCAGCTAGGGAGATCGGTATCCCCGCCGAAATGAGCGATTTAACCCGCGACCATTCGAAACCAGTCCGAAAGGCATCCGGCTGATGACGCCATAGATACAGCACGGGTATCGCGATGCCCAGCACCGTCGCCAAACCGATGCCGGTCAAGCCAAACCAATAACTGAGAGCCAGCCCACCTACTAAGTCAATCGCGCCAGCTAACATCAATTCGCGACCGCGAAGATCGAATCGTTGACGTGCCCCCGCCAGTTCTCGCAGATACTGATGCGGCTGCGCCAATAACATCACGGCCGCCATCATCCGCAGGGCCACCGCATATTCCGCATGCGTCGCGAAACAGCTTCCGAGCAGTAACATCAAAGCGAACGCCACTCCGGTCATCAGAATGTAGGCTCCCGCCGAGCGCAGGTCCCTTTCCACCTCATCCTCGCGGCCGCGGCCCGAAAACTCCGCCAGGCGCATCGCCATGCCTTTCGAAATGCCGAAACGCAGGAATTCGCCGGTCATATAGATCACCATCACCGTTTTCCAGATCCCCATGGTGGTCGGACCGAGAATCCGTAACAACAAAAGCGATCGCAGCACAGCCATCAAAACGCTTATCGCGGCGCTACCGCTCATCAGGCGCGCATCACGAAGCATGTGCATGGTAACCCCCCGATCGCATTCGTGCGATTAGCCGCTCCGGCATCAACGGCGGGACCAATACTCGGCGGTACGCTTCCATTAAAGCCAATAGCATCCACAGGCCGCGATAATTCTCAATGTTGATTGTCACCCCGGAAAGCGCCACCACCAACAGAGCCGCCAATAACAGACTCGCCTTCTCGTGCCCGCTTTGATTGGCCGCCAACATTAGCGGAATGGTTATGCCTAGGGCCACCATCAAATAGGTCGCAAAACCCGCGATTCCGGTCTCCGCCAAGAGACCCAAGTAAGTGTTATGCGCGAAGCCGATCGCCTGCGCCTCCCCGCCAGCGCCCAAACCGTAATTCCCGCGGCCCGCGCCAAACCAAGGGTTGGCCTGCCACGTATTCCACGCCACCTCCCACAAATCTCGGCGCTGTTTCGCTTCTGGATTTTCGAGATCGACCGTCGTCGTCGTCAAACGGGCAGTGATAGGGTTCGAAGCCAACCAGGAGTCACGATCCGGTAGGGCCAACACCAGCAACAAAGCCATCATGGTGGTAGCGCCGATCGCCCATTTCACTCGGGTCGTGCAAAAGAAAAAGGCCAATCCCGCCATTGCAAGGACAACCGCCATCAGGCTGCCGCGCGAAGCCGAGAGCAAAATGCCAGCCAATTGGACAGGCAATAGTAACAAAGGCCATCTCTCCCGCCGCTCCTGAAGCATCCAGTAGAACACCGTCAAAAAGAAGCTTACTCCGACATGGGCCGCGAAGAGATTCGAGTCTTCAAACGTACCCTGTGCGCGAAACTGCAGGGCGAACATGGTCTCCACGCCTGCCACTTGATACAGCAACGAGCCCACGACCCCAGTAGCCGCCACCAAACCACTCGAGGCGATCCAACTGCGCATCGCCCACCGCAAATCGTCGCGGTCCTCAATAAAGTTGATGACCAAATAGAAGTAGATCCATAGAGAAAGCGCTTTGGCCACCTCCACCACTCCGTTCAGGGGACTCTTGTAGGCGGCCGTCAACTCTAGGTTGAGCAACGCCGTTCCCGAGAGTACGCCCACATTCAGGAAAAACGCGGCTGCGGCCGGCCACCGGAAGCCGACGGCCATAGATCGCCATAACAGGACCAGCAATACAACAGGCATTAGCAAGTCAGCCAAGGAAAGATTGATCAACTTACCACTGCTGCTAATCACTTTCGATATGGGAAACAGCGCGCAGACCAACACCAACAACCCGCGGCGCAATCCGTCCAACCGAACGCTCGCGAACATCGGATCTAAAGGCGCGGCCGAGGTCATGCCTGGAAGTTTCCTCTCGACAGCTCATGCAAGTGCATTTTGCGGGGCGCCATTCCCAACGCCAGGGCTGGCGCTTTCACGACAATCAAAAAGATGGTTTGTGCGATCACACCGGCGTCAAGCCAAAACGATCGACGCGCGATATACTCAAGATCCATCTCAAGGCGAATCGGCAGGATTACGCGTTTATAGTGTTCCTGGGGATCCATCCCTCCGGGATCGATAATCGATAATTCCGGAAAGAAACGTACTTGCACCAATCCAGTAAGCCCCGGAACTACCTCCAGAACCTTTCGCTGGGCCGGAGTGTAACACTCCTCTACCGTCGCAACGTCCTCCGGCCTTGGGCCCACCACGGACATCTCCCCACGGAGAATGTTGAAAATTTGCGGGAGCTCATCCACTTTGAACAATCGAAGCCAACGGCCGACCGCGAATACGCGACGATCCTGCTGGGCGGTGAAGGCTCCCTGACGGTCGGACCCCACGTGCATCGTACGGAATTTCAGTTGGCCGAAGGGTAGTCCTCGCCTGCCCATACGCGGGGCCACATAGCACACGGGGCCGGGTGAGTTTAACTTAATCAGTATCGCCGCCAGCAACATGATCGGCCCGAGAAACAGCAACGCGGCTGACACCATCGCCAAATCGGTCGCGCGTTTCCATCCAGGCATGTTAAGCACTCACCGTTTGCCGAACATAACGTTGGGCAATCGTTTTTGCCGCATTAGCCACATATTCCACTTCCGGGCGGGTCATACCGGGAAATAGTGGCAGCGACACTAAGGTCGGCCACGCGGCGGAAGCATTCGGAAACTCCTCCGGACGGTAGCCATATTCCCGGACATAGTAAGGATGCAAGTGCAGCGGCATCCAATGCACCGAGCAGGTAACCCCAGCCGCCTTCATTTGCTCGATGAATTCGGCCCGGTCAATCGACATTGCCTCTAGATTGAGACGAATCGGGAATAGATGCCAGGAAGATTGCCGGTCTTCGAGTTCCGGGTGCACGGCCAAGAACTCTTCGCTTCCCGCTAATTCCTCACGATACAAGTTAGCTAGAGCTTGACGCTCCCGCCACAACCGATTGGCTTTCGCTAGTTGAGCCAAGCCAATCGCGGCCGCCACATCCGTCAGGTTATATTTGAATCCCGCCTCCACAATTTCGTAGTACCAAGAGCCTTTGGCTTCGAATCGTGTCCAGGCGTTCTTGGACAATCCATGAAGCGACATCATCCGCACGCGTTCGGCGATTCCCTGGTCACTCGTCGTCAGCATCCCGCCTTCGCCCGTCGTGATGCACTTATTCGCGTAGAAAGAGAAACAAGCCATCGGCGACGTTTCTCCCACACTACGCCACGGCGCGGTGGAGTGAGATCGGTAGTAAGCGGGCAGCGTGTGTGCGGCGTCCTCGAGTAATGAAACTTGGTAACGCTTGGCAATCTCGGCCATCCGGTCCATGTCGCACATCTGGCCGCCATAATGCATCGGAATCATGGCCTTCAATTTACCCGTCGGAGCCCACTCGGCGGCAGCGACCTCCATGGCCTCCGGATCCACGAGCAAGGTGTGGGGGTCACAGTCGACCAACACTGGGCGGGCACCAAAATATCGCACCACCTCCGCCGTGGCGGCAAAAGTCATGGTCGGCACCAGCACCACGTCGCCCTCGCGGACTCCATATGCCTCCAGGCCCAAATGCAGTGCGGCCGTACAGGAATTCACCGCCACGGCATACCGGGCGCCTACATACTCCGCGAACCGCTCTTCAAACTCTCGCGCGACCTTGCCAGTCGTCAACCAACCGGAATCCAGCACTCGCTGGACCGCTGCTTTTTCTTCCGCGCCGATACTCGGTTTATAAAATGGAATCGTCATCGCTCGCCCTCACCGCTCTCCGTTATTTCCGGCTTATCGAAGCCGGCTTCATCGCGTTCACCGTCACCGGCGATCCAGTAGCCATGGCAAACGCCGTCAACTTACTCTTATCCGACATGCGCCGCATTCCCGCTAACTCGCGCACCTGAGTCGTCGCCGGCCACACTTCCGGCAATTCGCTAAGTACTTGATCCGTCGCCCCTTGCTTCAGTAACTCCCGCCACCGTTCCACCTTGGCCAAGACACTCACCCGTGGGCCGACCGCCGTTTTCCGGATGATGTGAATACGACCATGGCCAGTGGGCTCGGTAATTTCATCGTCGTCCTGAAGCTCCTCAGTCATCTTCTCCGCGGCGCCTAAGCCGGTAAATACCACCGGAATATCTACATCCGGCAGATAGCCCGCCAGCGAAATCATCGTCCGGGCCAACTCATGAATCACCACCGGCGTGCCCATCTCCAAGACAAAGATACCCCCCGACTCGCCGAATACGGCCGCCTGCAATACGAGTCGCACCGCTTCGGGGATTGACATGAAGAAGCGGCGCGCCTCGCGATCGGTCACGGTTACCGGGCCACCTTGTTCGATCTGCTGGCGAAACAATTGCACGACACTCCCCGCGCTTCCGGCCACGTTGCCGAAGCGCACGGTGACGAAACTAGTCGAAGCCTTCTGATTCATCTCCTGGACGGCCATCTCCGCCAAACGCTTTGAGAGCCCCATGTAGCTCTTTGGGCGCACCGCCTTGTCCGTCGATATATTGATGAATCTTTCCGCGCCCGCGCGTGCGGCCGCTCGAGCTACCGTCGCCGTACCCACCACGTTGTTGCGAATCGCTTCCTGGGGACGATCCTCCATCATGCCCACATGCTTGAACGCTGCGGCATGAAAGACAATCTCTGGCCGAATCGTCTCAAACTCGTGTTCTAAAGTTAGTTGGTCCGTGATGTCGACCAACAAAGGCGTTACCTTAACCGCCGGAAACTGTTGCCGAATCTCGCGGTTGATAAAGAACAGGTTATTCTCAGACCGCTCCAATAAATACAAGGCCTCGGGCTTGAAGCTCGCAATTTGCCGAGATAATTCGCTGCCAATGGATCCACCGGCACCCGTAACCAATACGCGACGCCCGGCGATGAACTTCTCGACTGCCGCCAGATTGATATCCACCTCTTCGCGCTGTAGAATCACTTCGATCGACACGTCGTCTACCCAACTTTGGGCACTCTCCCGCACCGCATTGCGGCTGCGCAGCAGAACAAAATCACGGTTTTCTCGGCGGCACAACGATGTGAGGGCCAGCAATCGCTTGCGGCCTAGGCCCGGATTGACAAAACAGACCAAATCGGCGCCAGTTCGGTCGGCAACTTGGCTCAATTCCGACACCGTACCGGCCACGCGGACGCCGAGTAACTCGGTCCCCCGTCGCGTTGAATCCGCCATCAAAACGGCGACCGGTAGCCAGTGTTGCGAGGCCCTAACATCGCGCAACACCCCTAAAACGGCGGGACCTTCCCCCACCACCAGCACCCTCCGGCTTCCCGGCCGCTGCCGTCGGCGCGCCTCAGCCGAAATCCTCGCCCAGGAGTACAGTGCGCAGATGAAGCCGGTCAACAAGAGAGCATCGAGTAGCACTACAGAACGGGGAAAACTCAGTTCCGGAAGGAGCACAAGTAGAAATACGGAAGCAAGCAGCGAACTAGTCCCCACCGAACTGATAATCGGTAATAGATCGGCGTAACTTGCCGTACTTAGGGGGCGACGATCCAGGCGGAAATAGTAGAAAGAAATCAAACGGCATCCAATGACTAAAGGAAAAGCAGTGGCCAGTTGCACCCAATCACTCGCGTCAATGGAGAGGTCGAAACGCAGCCAGAAGGCTCCCACCAAGGACAGGGCGCTCAGGAATGAGAGATATACGACTGTGCGGACCCTCCACAGTAAACTTGGCGAGGTGAGTTTTTCTTTGTTACTGGGCATCGATTTCTGACTCCTCCAGGGCTCGAGAGCGCCTCTCCATTAATTCGCGCCAGGGGTCGCCACGTAACCCCACCGCTGTCGAAGCGACCTCCACTACCTTCGGTTTTCCGCTGGCCACATCCCGGCGTCGGTAGTATTGGGGGATCGGAGAGACACTTTTCACTGCTTCTCGGTCGTTCCCCTCGTGCAACCCATGCCGGTCACTAGCGCGCTGCCCACCCACGGGTGCCAGCGCCGGGAGATTTCGCTCCAGATAGTCGGTAATGAAAGCGCCGCCTAAGGCGCCAAAACCTGCCGCAAAGAAACCAAACAACAGTAAATAGGCCCGGTGCTGCGGGGCAGGAAGAATTGGCACCGCCGCACGCTCCAAGACTGACACGTTCAGGATTTGGCGCTTGTCGAGCGCATCGCCCAAGCGAGCTTCTTCTAATTTCCTTTGGTAAAGCAGGAAATTCTCTTCTGCGATCTTCACGGAGCGTTCGAGATCGTTGTGATTACCGGTAAGCTCTTCGAGCCGAGATTGGCGCGCGCGATACTCTGACAAATCGGCTACCAGCGCCTCTCGGCGAACTCGCAACCCAGCCACTTGACTCTCCAGTCGTAGACTTTCTGCCTCCAAGGATTGACGAAGCGGGTTCGGAGCCTGAGACGTGTCGACGACCTGAGGCTGCGATTCACGCTCGAGCGCGGCGCGCATGTCCGACAGTTGTTGGTCCGCTTCTTTTACTAACCGGTACTGAGGATCGTACTTGGTCAGAAGCTCCGCGCGCCTCGCCTGTAAATCAATCAGCGAACCCTTCAGTCGCTCGGCCAATGCGCTCGTCCGGACAGTTCGACTTCCCGTTTCCACCTGCAGCGGCTGCGCGCTGCGCTGCTTAGCCAGCAATCGCAGCCGGACTTCGCCATCTCGAGCCTGGCTGTCGGCTTCTTCGAGTGCCGCTTTCAAATCCGAAGCCCGGCGTAAGTACCCCTGTTTTTGCTCATTAATCAGGGAGACATCACCGGTCTGGCGAAAATGCGTCAATGCTGTTTGCGCTTCTTCTAATTGTCGCTGGTAAAATGCCGTGCGTTCATCGAAGAAACGAGCAGCCCCATTGTTTCCGTGGACTTCAATGTGCTTCTTCAAGTACAGTTCCGCGAGCAGATTCGGAACCTTGGCTGCGGTTTCCGCTGATGGTGAGGTGTTGCGCAAGCTGATGATGCTAGTCTTGCCGATCTGCTGAATCTTCAGGTTGGCGTCCATCTGGCCCACGGCTTCGGCCTGCGCCAGCGCACTCTTTCCCTTGGCGAGTCCGGCGGCACGAACTACTTGCTCATAGAGTTCCCGGCCTTTGAGTAACTCAATCTCGGCGGCCACTTCCCCTTCTCCCAACGCGGCGGCGGTATTGGGAGCCGTGCCACCAATCGTCACTTCCGAGCGATTCTTCTTGAGGATCAGCTTCACTTCGGCCTCGTACTTCTTCGGCACGCTCAGGACGTAAGCAATTGCGGGACCAAATACGATAGTGAAGAGACCAAGCACTAACCACTTCCGCTTCATCACCAGAGCGAGGATCGTGACTAAGTTTAAGCCGCGGTCGGCCTGGCGACGCATCATGTTCCGCGTGACCATGGGTCCGTGCAGGCGCTCTACCAGAGGCGACAACACTTCTGGTATGTGACTGGCGGCGGGTGCACCACCCTTTCCCCGGTCTGCATAGATCTCGAGGCTTCGCGCACTATCATTAGCTTGAAATCCGTCTCTTTGCCCGTTTTCTGTTCTGCGATCCATCGATTTGCTCACCTATCGGAAACTCAAGGGGAAAAAGAATCCTAAACGCGATACGGCCATGAACCGATCAAACTTGGCGATATTTGATTTACCCGCATACACGGCATCTCCCGGCAGTAGACGAATATCCTCAGCTAGGCGGCCCTTGGCTAAAATGTCTCGCACATTGACTCGCTTCACCTCCACCATCTCCGGGTTTACTCGACGAAACAGGAGCACTTGATCTTGTTTCGCATTCGGGGTAAATCCACCAGCCATGCTCACCGCATCGGTAAGCGTGAGTTCACCGCGCAAATCCATTTTTCCGGGTTTCGTTACCTCGCCGCCCACAATGATGTAGGGCTTGTTGAACTCTTTCAATGTCAGGGTGATGGCCGGATCGAACAGAATTCCCTGATACTTCGTGGCAATCGCTATGCGTGCTTCTTCTAACGTGAGGTCCTGCAGCTTGAGTTCACCGGCGACCTGCAGCGGAGCATACCCATCCGGTTGCACCGTCACCGTCTGCGTGAACTCCGGTGTGAATTTGAACTGGATCTCGATTACGTCACTTGTCTGCAGCCGGTAGCGAGGGGTGCGACTACTAAACTGAGTCGGAGTGTCCGAGGCGTGTAGCGAGCCCGAAAGCAGGACTACCGACGCGTACGCCAAAACCGGCAGATACTGAGTCAGCTTCATCATAGGTTCACTTTGCATCCTACGAATTGCACGAAACAGTAACAATCGAACCAAGGTACTGGTCTAGACCTTGCTACGGTGAATTCCTCTGCCGTCCGCTGACCGAGGGACTAAGATCCAAGGGGGCTACGAGTTCCACTTCAAGCCCGGCGACCATTGTGTTTCAACGAGTTCCGTGAATTCGAAAAGGTAGAACCATGGCACCGGTTGGCCACGCCGGGGGTACGAAAGTACCACGTCTGTTGTAGAACCAAAGTTTTTTTCTTACCTAGTTGTTTTCTTCGCCCAGAAGATCCGACAGCACCGCTTTCAGGCCCCCCATGCCTTCTTCCAGGTCATGCGAAGGAGTCAACAGACTCACGACCAGGCGAGGTAATCCCTGGAATTCATAGAAGTATCCAGGTTGAACGACAATGCCGTACTCGGTCAGCATTCGCATCACCAGGACTTCTTCGTCGAAGGTGCTAGGTAGCTCCAGCACGGCCGTCCAACCCGCCTCGGGAGGATTGTAGCCAACGCCATGATCCTTGGTCCATTTCCGCAACCATAGGTTACTTTCTGCAATGCGATTCAAGATCGACGACTGAATCTCTTCGCGGCGGCGCAGCCATTCGATGCCGGCCCATTGGATCGGTGCACTTACCGACAGATAGGTGTCGGCAATCAGTTCCAGACCCTCTCGCACTGCGGGCTCAACCTGACCGGTGAGGACCATCCAGCCAAGCTTCATCTGGGGCAAGCCGCAGACCTTAGATAAGCCGCTGAGGACAAACGGGCCGCCGTCAGGTAACTGAGCCATGGTTTGCGGGATCGGGCCGGCGACTGGGTAATCGAGAAACACTTCGTCAGCGATCATCACCATGTCGAGCGATGCACAACGCGTGGCCAGGGACTGGGCCTGTGCGACGGTGAGGCCAGTACCGGTAGGGTTGTTGGGATGTACGGTGACCAGGGCCCGGGTACGGTCCGTCGCCAGATTACAGGGATCGGGATTGGAGAGCCGATAGGGCACGGTGTCGAGTAACTCGAGCCCAGCGAGAAAGTCGAATAGAGGATAGCTCGGCCGTGGAATGAGCACCTCATCGCCGGGGTTAGCGAGTAACTTGAATAAGTAGTGATAGGCTTCGCTGGTGCTAGCCGTCAGAATCACTTGATCCGGGTGCACGTGGGCGCCGTGTCCGACGTAATATTCGGCCACGGCCTCGCGGGTCATCAGGAGTCCGGCGGCGTCGGGTTGGTAGGTCATGGCACGGCGATCGCACAGCGCGGCCAAAAGGTCATCCGGATAGGCGATGCCGGCCTGGGTGGGGTTCGAGAGGGTAAGGTCAATCAGCCGGCGGCCGGAAGCCAGAGCGGCAGACTTAGCCAGGGAAAGTGAGTTGGGCCGGGGGTCCCAACGCAGGCGGCGCGAGGGATTCAAGCTTTACCCCACCAATCAGGCGACAATAAGAAAGAGCGGTACATTTGCCCTCGATTATCTCTCAGCATGATCGATTCTTACCTTTCCACCATTGATGGCTCGTGGCCCACAACGATAGCCAACCTCGCCAGCCGCATTCATCCGGTGGATCGGGATGCCACGCGCATTTGGTTTAGCCTTTATCCTCTCGTTCTCCACGAACGAAATGCCGCCACGCGGGACCGGCAGGCATTCGAAGTCTTCTACCAACTTCGCGGCGCCTATCAGCTTAGCGTCGCCGTGCACACCTCGCATCGCTTTCTCTATGGCCATCGCTACTGGCCGCTGGCTCGACGCTCCGCGATCGACGCCACTCCGCAGGCGACCCTGGAGGAAACCATCTTATCCGTCGCCCGCCAAATAGAGGCACCCGAAGCTCTCGGCATCGGCATGGCGGCGATCGCACTCATGACCTTGCGGCAGGCACCGAACGAGCTTCGAGATGCCGGACCGCCCACGAGCCCGGCGGCCGAAGATACACCGGAAGCCTGGCTCACGCGCCGAGCGAAGGACGCCAACGCGGGCTGGTTGGGTCGATTCTCGGGCAAGGCGCATGGTCCGCGCATCATCTTTAACGAGGCCGACCCCGCGGCGGCCTTCGCGCTCCACCCCACGCAGGACATCACCATGGCCGCTTCTGAGGACAAGCGGCCTTATCACCTCACAGATCCCCGATGCTTTGAAGATATGGGGCCGATTCCCGTCGAGTGCCGTTCCGGCTCTTGCGGCACTTGCTGGATAGGTGTCCTGGGAGGTAACGAAAATCTCTCCGTGGTTACGCCATATGAGCGCAAGCGGATGGAGTATCTGGGGTATTGGGACGCAGGGTTCGAGGATCCTCAAGGCGAGCGGCCCTTAATTCGGCTGGCCTGCCAGACCCAAGCTTCGGGTTCGGCATCGATTGTAATTCCCTCCTGGTGCGGCGTTTTCGGGCCAACGCGCCGCGAGCGCGAGCCGGGGAAGGCATAATAGGATCTGATGCTCGCTTCTCTCCTTATGTTTGCCTCTACGCTCGTCACAGCCAATCTCGAAGGCAATGCTCAAAGCCCCGTCCGGGTGGTGATCTTCGAAGATTTACAGTGCTCCGATTGTGCAAAGTTTCGCGCCATGCTCGACGATCAGTTACTGCCGAAATTCGCGGTCTCGGTCGCCTTTGAACATCATGACTTCCCGTTGGCCAAGCACAGCTGGTCGCGCAAGGCGGCAATTGCTGCCCGCTATCTCGACACGCAAAATCCGAAGGTCGGTATTGAATTCCGGCGCCAAGCCTTAGCCAATCTGGATAAAGTCCAACCCGAATACTTTGCGACTTGGCTGGCCGGTTTCGCGCGGCAGTATGCCATTGACCCGGTGAAGGCTGTCGCGGCACTCAATAGCGCCTCGCTCGCCGCGCAGGTCGACAAGGACGTGGCCGATGGAGTCGCCCGGGGCATCACCAAGACGCCGACCGTGTTTGTCGATGGCGAACCGTTTGTCGAAACCTTCACTTACGAGGCAATTTCCCGCGCTATCGAAAACGCCCTGCTTACCGCCAAGAAATAAATGACCCCAGATACTCGTCCCGTTGCGCTGATTACCGGAGCAAGCCGGGGCATTGGCCGCGCCGTCGCCATTGAGCTAGCACGGACGCACCGGATCGTCGCCACTTATCGCGGGCGCCGCGATGCCGCCGAGAGTTTAGTTGCCGAAACCGGCGCGGCCATCTTTCAATGCGACGTCGCGAGTGCCGCCGACCGGCAAGCTCTGGTCGATTTCGCCATCGCTACTTATGGCGGCGTCGACTTACTGGTGAACAACGCCGGGATGGCCCAGCGGGAACGGCGCGATGTGCTTGAAGCTTCAGAAGAGAGCTTCGATGAGATCATCGGCGTGAATGTAAAAGGCGCGCACTTTCTGACTCAGTTAGTGGCAAAGCGAATGCTTCACGCGGGCACTAAGGGGCGCATCGTGTTCGTATCGTCCATCTCCGCCTTTACGGTGTCAACCAATCGCGCTGAATACTGTATGTCAAAAGCCGCGCTCAGCATGAGTGCCCGAGTGTTCGCGCAACGGCTGGCGCCCGAGGGGATCGTCGTATTTGAAATCCAACCCGGAATTATTCGCACCGACATGATTTCGGCGGTGGAATCGGCCTACGAGGAGAAAATCGCGAACGGCCTGCTACCGCAGCGCCGCATGGGCGAAGGCGCCGACATTGCCCGCGCCGTGCGAGCCATCGCCGACGGTCACCTGGACTACTGCGCCGGGCAGATTCTGAACGTTGACGGCGGTTTCCACCTGCGTAGCTTGTAAGTGGAATTAGAAGCCGTAACGCATACCGAACTGAAACACGCGCCCGGGACGAGTGGCGGTGATGCGGCCAAAGTCAGCCGCTCCATCGCGATTCACCACGGCGGAAGTGCAACTGGCAATACTGCAACCCGGATTGAAGCGGTTCATGATGTTTTCAGACTCGGCAATCAGTTCTATGGTGTGACGTTCCTTGATCTTGATCTTGCGCACGAGCCGTAAGTCCATCTGGGCGAAGTTCGGCCCTTGGAAGGCGTTGCGTCCGCGTCCCACGATGCGGTCGTTCAGGATCAGGTCGTTGTTTAAGTCGGCTCCGGCTTGGGCGTTGATGGGGTAGCCGGAGTTGTAGAAGAAGACGCTGGAGATCTCAAAGCCGCGCAGGAACTTATATTGGGGAGCATAGAGACCCTGCGCCGTGAAGTTATGCCGCACGTCGGTGGAGGCGTTGCCGTAGTCCCGCTGCCGGTTCGAAGGATCGGAGATCGTGCTGCCGTCAAGTTCGGCGTCGGCCAAAGCATGGGACCAACAGTAAGATGCGCTCAGCAGGACTCCGCGGCTGAAGCGCTTACGAAGGGTGAGGTCCAGACCGTTGTAATTGGAGATGCCGCCGGATTCAACCAGATTAATTTGCCGGAACCGAAGATCCGGCCGTCCCAGACTGCCGCGATAAACGGGGCGGCCATCGGCTAAGGTGCCGGTGGGCGCGCTCAGGTTAATGTCACGGGAGTAGGCGCCAAAGCGATGGCCCCAGTAACTGTATTGAAGGTTCACCGATAGGTCGTTAAAGATTTGGCGCTCGATCTGCAGGTTGGCGTTGTGCGCGTACATTACCTGGAAATCCCTGGGGAAAGCCGTTACGTTCGGAGGAGTCTGAAAGTTCGGATCGGTGGTCGCCAGAAGATTCGGGAAGATCGGCGCGCGCTGATCAGTGCCCGGAACTGTATAGTTCAGAATGCGCCGTCCATTCACTTGGGCTCCGTTCGACACCAGGGATAGGCTGGGCGAATCGTAAAAGAGTCCGTAGCCGGCGCGGATGACAGTTTTGCCATCCGCAAATGGCGAGTAACTCTCACGGATGTTTTCAAGAACAGGCGTCGGCACTGATGAAGAACCCGCCGCGCTCACGGTACGAGTTTGTCCTGGCGCTTTATGAGGAGTACAAGAAGTCGAAAGACCCGCTGACGAACATCCGCTGGACCGGGACCATCCCTTACGCCGCCATCGAGTGCTACGAGCGCATCAAGTCCGGCATGCGCCGTTACCGGGCGGCGGAAGCCAGGGGAGAAAACCCTAAGTTTATCGAACTCGAAATTGCGACGAACATTGGTTACTTAGGCCACTATACGGGGGACTCCGCCAATCCCATGCACGACACGATCCATCACGACGGGTGGTCCGGCCCCAACCCGAAGGAATTTGCCACCGATCCCCGGGTGCATGGGCGGTTCGAGACGGCCTTTGTCGACCTGATCCAACTGACGAGTGGCGACCTACTGCCGCGGATGAAGCCGGCCAAGGTGCTGGATGACCCATTTACGTCGATGATGAAGCACATCGAGCTGAGTTACTCGGAGCTCGAACATGCTTACGCCCTGGACCAGAGCGGCTCCTTGGCCGACAAGGACAACGAAGAGGCCAAGGCCCTCATTTATCAGTTGACGAGCAATGCCGCCGAACTGATGCGGGACTTGGTCCATACCGCTTGGGTGAAGAGCGGCGAGCCGCTGCGTTACGATCGCTCAAGCAGCCCGAATGACCCGCGGAATCAGAATAATCCCCTCTCGCCTAAGAACCCGAACTATAACCCGGCGACGGGTTCCGCTCCCGCACCGCGCTAGATCCGGTGTTAGGATATCGGGATCATACTTGAGTTTCAGCAACAATCGATTGAACCTGACATTACCATCCTTAAACTGACCGGCCGGATGCATCTTGGCAACCGGCTGAGCGATGCCGAGCGCGCGGCGACCACGGTGATCACCGAAGGCCGGAAGAAGCTGATCCTCGACATCGCCGGCGTCGACTATATCGATAGCGCCGCGCTGGGCATGTTACTGGTAACGTCGGGCAATATGCAGAAAGTGGGCGGCGAGGTGATCCTGGCGGGAGCCACGCCGCGAGTGCTGGAATTGATCAAGATCACGCACACCGGCGAAGTGCTGCGCTTGCAGGACACTGTCGAAGCGGCCATCTTAGCGTTCGCTGAGGAGTAAGAACTTTAGCTCCCAGCAAAAATGCGCCGGGCATCGAGGGTCGTCCACGAAACTCTCGGAATCTTTGCGTGTTTCCATTCTCATGAGGCTTATTGTTTGCTTAGCCCTGCTCGCTGCCTCATTGCGCCCGCAGTCCTACGACTTCGCGGAAGCCGACCGGATTCTAGCCACCGCGCAGCAGCAGCTCGATGTGCCCATTTCCATTACTCTTACCCAAGGCGGACGCACCGTCTTCCAAAAGACCTATGGCAATACCACGGTGAATCAGCCCTATGCCATCGCTTCGGCCTCCAAGTGGCTCAGCGCCGCGGTGGTGATGAGTGTCGTTGATGAGGGCAGATTGTCACTGGACGACAAGATTAGCCAATATCTGCCCTATTTCACTGGCGCCAAGGCCAATATAACGATCCGGAAGGCCTTTAGCCACACGGCTGGATTCCCAGCTGAATCGGCTCTCAGCGGGGAGACTCCTTGCCTGAACGACCGGACCACCACCCTCGATGCCTGTGCCCGGGCGATTGCCCAAATCCCCTTGACGAGCGCCCCCGGCACGCAGTTTGCCTACGGGTCTCTTTCGATACAGGTGACGGGCCGAGTTCTTGAGGTGGCCACCGGCCGGCCGTTCGCGCAACTGTTCCGCGAACGCCTCGCGAATCCCCTGGGACTCACCTCCACCCTGGCGGCTCTGCCTGGGCGCGACGCCAATCCACTGGTGGCGGGCGGCTACGCGTCCTCAAACGCCGACTACACACGGTTCTTGACCATGATTCTCAACCGGGGCGTCTTCGAAGGCCGACGGGTTCTTTCCGCCGCATCGGTGATCGAAATGCAGAAGGATCAAACCGGCGGAGCCACCATCTTCTATAGCCCCTATCAATTCTTCGAGTCTCTACGCCCCGGCGTCGGTCAAACCCGTTACGGAATCGGCGAGTGGCTAGAGCGCACCGAAGCTGGTTCCGCCCGCGAGGTGGGCTCTCAGGGTGCATTTGCTTTCAGCCCTTGGGTGGACCTTGACCGCAACCTGACGGGCGTGGTCGCCCTGCAAGACAGGTTGCAAAATTTTGAAGCCTACTACTTTCCCTTGCGCGAGGCGATTCGCCGGGCAGTTCCGGTCGCCAATCTCACCTCGCGCGGCGTGGTGAACGCGGCTAGCTTCGCGATGGGGCCGCTGGTGCCCGGCGAACTGATTACCCTGTTTGGCTCGAACCTCGGCCCCCCGAGTTTGGTTCAGGCTCCGTCGATCAGTCTGCCGCTGGAACTGGCCGGCACGAAAGTGCTGTTGGACGGCGTCGCGGTTCCGATACTGTACACCTCCGCAGGTCAAGTGACAGCATTGGTTCCGCGGCAGACCTTAGGCAAAACCTCACTCCAGGTGGAAGTGGAATATCTCAGCCAGAAGAGCGGATCCGTGGTGCTGCCCGTGGAGGATGCCGCCCCCGGAATCTTCGCGGGCATCGCCGACCGGGGTGTCGCGGTATTGTGAGGCACTGGCGCCCCGCTGGACCATCGCGGCCTGCAGGTGACGATTGGCGGACGACCAGCGCCAGTACTCTACGCTGGTCCCGCACCAGGTATGGTTGAGGGCGTGTTCCAACTGAACGCGTCGATTCCTCAGGGAACCGATGCGACGAGCGAAGTCGTCGTTCGCTACGGCAACATTGCGTCGCCGCCGGTACGGCTGTTGAATTGAACGTAGGCCGCTTGTGACGCAGCCTGGTTCCGAGGTGAAACTGCCCGTCGGCGGATAGTAGCCGAAGGGATCAGAGGCGAAACGCTGCCTACGGTTACAATGAAGGAGCCATGGTCAGACAACTTGACGCCGTTTACGAGCGAGGAGTATTGCGCCCACTTGAGCCGCTTGCGCTGTCCGAGCATCAGCGCGTGAGGCTGACCGTAGACGACGAGCGGACTGAGCCGCTGAGTTGGCAGTCCTCCGAACCCGTCAATGAACGGCGACAGGAGATGTTGTGGCTCGCTAAAGAGTCCACTCCTTATGCCGGGGAGTGGGTCGCGCTCGACGGAAATCGCCTCCTCGCGCACGGTCCCAAGTTGGCGGCTGTCCGTGCGGCGGCGGATGTCGCGGGAGTGGCGGAGCCTTTCTTTGCTAGCGTGCCGGATAACGATCTCCCTTTCAGCGGCTGGTAACCCATGTATCCGCTCGAATTCGCCGCGGTTCATTCCTATGCGACCGAGCAAGATGGCATATTTGTTCCGGTAGTGCTGAAGTCGGGTGAGAATCGTGTGCGGCTATCGGCGGGTGTTGATACGGGCGCGACGTTCTGCATTTTCCGATCTGAACTTGCTGAAGCCTTGGGTCTGGCGCTTTCCAGCGGAAATTGTAAGCGGTTTCGGACCGCGAATAGCAGGTTCGAAGCCTTCGGACACGATGTGGAGTTAACTGTCCTGGGCGTAACGACCTACTCGACCGTCTACTTTTTTGCGGACGCCGCGATCGACAAAAACGTGCTCGGGCGCGTCGGCTTGCTGGATCGCGTGCGCCTCGGCCTTGTCGAGCACGCTAGTCAAATCTACCTTGCGCGATACGATCACGAATGATTTTCACGCCTACGCGCGCGGGGCGCTCGGTCCCTCCGGATGGCCCAGTTTCCGCTGCGGAGATAAATGTGTTTTCTGAGCGGAGAATTCGCACTAATCGGGTTTGAGAAGGTAGTTTTGCGCAGAAGGAAGTCGCCAAATAGCTGATTTCAGGATGTTTACGTGAAAATTGTACCACCCCGTGGCACCCCGTGGATGGCCCCGTTTTTCGGGCCCCGTTTTTCGGGGGAGATCGCGCAATCCCAGAGGATCAGCGTGGCTGACGTATTGGCCACCGCCTGCGCCGAGCACGTGAAGGCTTGGGAACGGCTAGCGGGCCGTACCCGGCAGGGTGACCGGACGAAGTATCTCGAGGTACTCGCCAAGGTGCCAGATGCTGAGCCCGAGGAACACGACCGCTACGGCAGTCCAATTTAGGCGTGAGGAGACCGGAGACGATCTCATGGACGTGCGTCTTCCCCAGCAAACTTGCAAGACTTTCGCGGATGGCAGAGGCACGTGACTGAGCCGCGTCACTTATTTCCATGTAACTTGCCTGCCAGAAACTGTATCACCCCGTGGCAGCCCGCGCATTTTTCCCAAGGAAAATTTTGAAACCCTACGGCCGTTAAGGATTTTGTTTTGGGCTGGTATCGTGCGCTAAGGTGGACGGAGAAGATGACGAGCGGCCCAATAGTGCATTTCGAGTTTGGTGGGGACGGAGAGAGCACTCGGCGGTCCCGTCTTGCATACGAGAATGGCGACACTGAGCAGTTGAAGTTGACTGGCGTTGGAGCGGATCTCTACCGCTTGGAGGAAAGCTCCTTCGCAGGTGATGCAGTTTACGGAGACGTCATTCGCGCCAGAGGAACGCCCGGCGGCGCACTCCTGTTTGTGAAGATCGTCGAGCGGTCCAACCTTGAAACTCAGAGCTGGATATTATCCGCAGAAATTCTTGCGACGGAGGAAGTGCAGCAGATTCTGGATGTGGTGACAAAGGCCGGTGGAATGTGGGAGCAAGCTTTCGGCGGGCTTTTATTGATCCATACACCGGCAAGTATTACCAAAACGATATTCGATCGAATCAGTAATTTCTCATCGTCCCGGAATGGCTAAGTTTTGAAATGTTTCCTGCGACCAGCTAACCCGAGGCGTAAGAGAGTTTCAAAGCCTGCCTCAGAAAAGACCGCACGAAACTGTAAGTGCACTCCAGCAAGTATGGATGCCGGGGTGAAGCCCAACTAAGCCAACGCGCCCCGCTTCGTAATGACCTCGGCCTGCAGATATGGCCGCAGGACCTCGGGCACCACCACCGACCCGTCGGCCTGTTGGTAGTTCTCGATGATCGCGACCCAGGTGCGGCCCACGGCGAGGCCGCTGCCGTTGAGGGTGTGTAAGTACTCGCTCTTCTTGCCGGATTTCATTCTGATCCCCGCGCGGCGGGCTTGGAAGGCTTCGAAGCTCGAACAGGAGGAGATCTCTTTGTAGCCGTTTTGGCCGGGGAGCCAGACTTCGATGTCGTAGGTCTTGGCCGAAGAAAAGCCCATATCGCCCGTGCAGAGGACCACGGTGCGGAAGGGCAGGCCTAATTTGCGGAGGATGTTTTCGGCGTCGTGAGTTAAGGCGTCGAGTTCGGCTTGGCTTTGTTCGGGGCGGGCGAATTTTACTAACTCCACCTTCTGGAACTGGTGTTGCCGGATGATGCCGCGGACGTCGCGGCCGTAGCTGCCGGCTTCGGAGCGGAAGCAGGGGGTGTAGGCGCAGAGCTTGACGGGCAGTAAGTCGCCGTCGAGGGTTTCGTCGCGGTAGAGGTTGGTGACGGGGACCTCGGCGGTGGGGGCGAGCCAGAGGTCGTGGCCTTCGCACTTGAAGAGGTCCTCGGCGAATTTGGGGAGTTGGCCGGTGCCGAAGAGGCTGGCCGAGTTGATCATGAAGGGGGGCAGGACTTCGGTATAGCCGTGCTCCCGCGTGTGCGTGTCAAGCATGAAGCTGACCAAGGCGCGCTCGAGGCGGGCGCCCAGGCCCCAGTAGACGGCGAAGCGGGCGCCGGTGACTTTGGCGGCGCGTTCGAGGTCAAGGATGCCGAGTTCCTGGCCGAGGTCCCAGTGGGGTTGGGGGGCGAAGCTGAACTCGGGCGGCGTGCCTTCGCGGCGGACTTCCACGTTGTCGTGCTCGTTTTTGCCGACCGGCACGCTTTCGTGTGGCAGGTTGGGGATGCCTTGCAGAATGCCGTTGAACTCTTCGTCGAGAGCCTTCACCTGCTCATCGAGCAAAGCGATGCGCTCCTTGGCGCCGCGGACGGCTTCCTGCTGGGCAGTGGTGTCGCCGCCGGCTTTCTTGAGCTTGCCGATTTCGACGCTGTCGGTGTTTACTTTGGCTTTAAGGGTCTCGGTCTCGGTGACAGCGGCGCGGCGGCGCGTGTCGAGGTTGAGGAAGAGGGAGCGGTCCATTTGGAAGCCGCGGGTGGCGAGGCGGTCAAGGACGGCGTCGAAGTGGGAGCGGAAGTAGCCGAGGTCGTGCATGAACTTCTAGGATAACCAGTACGGGGGCGGCGGCGTGGATGTAGCTGGTGGCCCGCTTGGTGAAAACGGCGGACTCCTAGCCCCGACTAGCCCGCACCTACCCCTACCACTAGCCCGCACCGTGAGGTGTGGGGTGGGGTTGGTGGGGTTACAGGAGGGGTTACAGGACCCCACACCTTACGGTGCGGGCTAGTCCAGGAGACGGCCGACGCGGATGAGGCCGAGTGAGCCGACGCCAGGGAATCTATCGGGCTGACGCTCCATGACGCTGCGAGCGGCTTCAAAATCCGCCGCGTTGTCATGTATCAAGGGTAGGCCCGTAACGGCGGAGGTCGCGGCTAGAAGGAGGTCGAAGCGCCAGCGGCTCAACCGCCCGGCGCGCGACTCGGCCAAACGGTGCGAACGCTTGGGTGGGCTCGGTGGCTCAGGTAGCAGCGCCATCAACTCTGCTGCCACCACCGCGACACCAGCGTCCACGGGCCAGATGCGCCCAACGTTGTTCAGATAGGCGTCGCGCTCCGCGAACCGCGCCACCCGCGAATAGCCCCGGACCCGCTCCAACACGGTGATTGCCGATAGGTGCATCTCATGGCGCGCGAGATAAGCATCTAGCCACTGCTGGGCTTTGGCTTCGCCAGCATGACGCTGGAGCCAGCTCTCGGCACTGGTATCGAACAAGAAGGGTCCCCAGGCGGGACTAATCTCATTCGTCAACTATCGGCTCCAGGTCGACTCCACTCACGATGAGCAACTCCTCTTCGGTAAGGCCGCCAAAGGCCTTTTGATACCGCGTGAAGACGTCCGCTGCCCGTTGGCTTCTGGCACGGGAGGCCAATCCGGCCTCGAGCGCCTCGGAGACGACTGCGCTCACCGTCATATTGCGTGCGGCAGCGAGCGCCTCGGCCTGTTGAAGGGCGGCAGCGGGCAGCGTCAGGGTGGTGCGCTTCTTGATGTCATGCATACAATCAGCTTGGCATCACTTCACGCATCAAACTACATCAGAATCGCAATACCCGGTTTAGTGGCTATCGCGCTTCGATCGCGACCCAGGGTTGACCCACGGGCTTGCCTTTGTAGTCAGCGCGGGGACGGATGAGGCGATTGTTTCGGTATTGCTCGAGGACGTGGGCGGTCCAACCGGACATGCGGCTGACGGCGAAGATGGGGGTGAAGAGGTCGACGGGGATGCCGAGGGAATAGTAGGTGGAGGCTGAATAGAAGTCGACGTTGGCGTTCAGGTTTTTGGAACCCTTGATGAACTCGGCGACCGCGTTGGACATCTCGTAGAGATCCACGTGGCCGGTGCGTTCGCCGATCTCTTTCGAGAGCCGGGCGAGGTGGATGGCGCGGGGGTCGATGGTCTTGTAGACGCGATGGCCGAAGCCGGCGACTTTCTGTTTGTTGGCGAGGCGTTCGGCCACAATGGCCAAAGCTTTTTCCTTGGTGCCGGCGGCGAGCAGAAACTTGATGACGTCCTCATTGGCGCCGCCATGGAGGGGTCCTTTTAAGGCGCAGACGCCGGCGGTGGCGGCCGAATAAAGGTCAGAGAGGGTGGCCGCGGTGACGCGGGCGGCGAAGGTGCTGGCGTTCAGCTCGTGGTCGGCATGCAACGTGAGCGCGACGTCGAAGGCGCGCTCCATCACCGGGTCTGGCTGGTTCCCGGTAAGGGTGTACAGGAAGTTCGCAGCGAAGCTGAGCGACGGGTCACCGGGGACGACGGCGGCGCCGTTACGCAGGCGATGGAAGCTGGTGACGATGGTGGCCGTCTTGGCCATGAGTTTCGCAGCCTTCAGATGATTCGCTTCGGGCGTCATCTCTTCGGCGTGTTCGTCAAAGATTCCCAGCATCGACACGGCGGTGCGCAGCACATGCATCGGCTTACCGGTGGGCACAGTGGCAAGGAAAGCGGTGACGCCGGGAGGCAATTCGCGATGGGCCACTAGGAGCTCTTTTAGGCTCGCCAGTTCTGCCGCCTGGGGCAAACGCCCGTTCCATAGCAGGAAGATCACTTCCTCAAAGGTGGCGTTCTCCGCCAACGTATGGATCGAATAGCCGAAGTAGCCTAAGACGCCCTCGTCCCCATCGATGTAACAAATCTCAGAATCTGCGGCAATGATGCCTTCTAAACCCGCGCCTGACACAGTAGCCATTCTTATACCCACCTCAGACTCTACCAGATGACCGGAGGCCCCCACGGAAGAGGTGAAATTTTTGGCCCGAGCACCGCCACAAACTGGTGACTTGGCCAAGCGTGGGCTAAGATAAATTTGAGAGCTCCGTCCCATGCAATCTTCCTCGATCGCCGCCCAACCAGCGTTGACTTCGTCCAAGACAGATGCTTCTTTCGAGACGCCTTCGGAGGCGGACCTTAAGACGGGTTCACTGACGTCCGCCCAACTGCGCGAAGCCTATCGCCACATGCTCAGTTCCCGGCTGATTGACGATCGCGAGATCCTCATGAAGCGGCAGAATCGCATTTACTTTCAGGTGAGCGCCGCCGGCCACGAAGCCGCGCAAACTGCCGCGGGCATGGCGCTGGTGGCCGGGCACGATTGGTTCTATCCGTACTACCGGGATCGCGCGCTGTGCCTCGCGCTTGGCGTCACTGCGGAAGAGATGTTCCTGCAAGGCGTAGGCGCCGCGCGCGATACGGCTTCCGGCGGTCGCCAGATGCCCTCTCACTGGAGCGACGCGGCGAAGCACATCGTCACCAACTCGTCGCCCACGGGCACCCAATTCTTGCAAGCCATCGGTTGTGCGCACGCGTCGAAGTTACTGGGCCGCGACGAAGTGACGCTGGTGTGCACGGGCGACGGCGCCACGAGTGAGGGCGAGTTCTGGGAGTCGATCAACATCGCGACGCTCGACAAGCTGCCGCTACTCTATCTGGTCGAAGACAACGGCTGGGCCATTTCCGTACCGGTGGAAAAGCAGACGCCCGGCGGAAGCATCAGCAAGCTGCTGGAAGGCTTCCCGAATCTGCTGCGCCTGGAAGTGGACGGCTGCGATTTTGTGGCGACTTACGAAGCGATGCAGACAGCGACGGCCTGGGTGCGCCAGCGCAATGGCCCGGCAATGGTGCACGCCAGCGTCACGCGCCCCTATTCGCACTCGCTCTCCGATGATGACCGGCTGTACAAGAGCGCCGCCGAGCGAGAGGACGAGAACCGCCGCGATCCTCTGCCCCGTATGGCCGACTATCTGGTGGAGCAAGGCATCGCGACGCGCGAGGATCTCGATCGCTTGAGTGCGGAGCTGTTCGCTGAGTTCGACGCGATCAGTCAGCGCGTGCAGGACGAGCCGCCACCCTCGGTCTCTGGCATTCTCCAACACCTCTATTCGGAGACGGTGGACCCTACCGGTGCCGGCTTCGACACCAAGCCCGCTTTCACGGGCGACCCGCGCACGATGGTAGACGAGATCAACCTCACCTTGCACGAAGAGATGCGCCGCAACGACCGCGTGCTGATGTTTGGCGAGGATGTGGCCGATTGCAGCCGCGAAGAGAATCTGCCGGCCCTGAAGGGCAAAGGCGGCGTCTTCAAGGCGACGCTCGGCCTGCAACGCGTCTTCGGCAGTGACCGCTGTTTCAACACGACCTTGGCCGAGGCGGGCATCATGGGGCGCGCGATCGGGCTCGCCACGCGCGGCTTTAAGCCGATCACCGAGATCCAGTTCTTCGACTATATTTGGCCCGCCATGATGCAAATCCGCGATGAGCTCGCGACGATTCGCTGGCGCTCGGTGGGTGGCTTTAGTTGCCCGGTGGTGATCCGAGTGGCCACTGGCGGCTACTTGACCGGCGGCGCGATCTATCACAGCCAAAATGGCGAGAGTATCTTTACGCACATCCCCGGCCTGCGGGTGGTGATGCCGTCGAATGCTTTAGACGCCTGCGGTCTGCTCCGCACGGCCATCCGCGCCGATGATCCGGTGCTGTTCCTCGAACACAAGAAGCTCTACCGCGAGCCCTACAACCGCTCGCCGCACCCGGGGCCTGAGTATCTGATTCCCTTCGGAGAGGCGCGCATCGCGAAGGCGGGCGAGCACCTGACCATGGTCACCTACGGCGCGCTGGTGCAGAAGTGCCTGGTGGCGGCGCAACGCTTAGAGGCGGCGAATCCGGGTTGCACGGTGGAAGTGATTGACCTGCGCTCGCTGTCGCCATATGACTGGCCAGCGATTGCCGAGAGCGTCCGCAAGACCAGCCGGGTAATGGTGGCGCACGAAGACACGAAGAGTTGGGGCTTCGGCGCCGAAATCGTGGCCCGCATCGCCGACGAACTCTTCTGCGACTTGGACGCCCCGGTGGGCCGCGTGGCCGCGATGGACACTTGGGTGGCGTATCACCCGACGCTGGAGAACGCGATCCTGCCACAGGTGGACGACGTGGTACGCGAGGGCGAGCGGTTGTTGCGGTTCTAGCCTGCCTACCGCCGGCTGGCCGGGGGCCCGACGCCGTTTATCCGGGCGTAAACCACCATCTGCCCGTAGTGGTCGAAGCTGTGCCAGACGGGCACCGAAGCCCATCGACCCACGCATGCTCTTCTGCTTCGGATTGAAGGCGCTGGGGATCCGTGGCCAACTCCAACTGCTTGCCGTTGGCCGCAGCGCCTGCAGTCGACCGCGCTCTCGCTAGTTCATGAGACATTTCTATATGGCACCAGTAGGACATCCTCATGTGGCTGCGACAATATTAAAGAATTACTTGCTAACTAAGGCTAGGTTGTGATAAACACTAAGTCACTGGCGTAATAGTACTATTCCGTCAGCGGCGGCTAACTCGCAGTTCACAAGAGTAAACCGCTACCGCCCCAACTCGTCTAGGTTGAGACGGTTCGCTTGGAGCAAGTCTCGTTGAAAGGTGATTCCCATGAAAGCGGCAACTGTGAGTTCAACAAAAAGTAATCGTAAAGTAACGCTCGGCAAGCTGGCGGCCGAAGATATGGCCCTTACCGTGGCGAGCGAGGTGGCGAGCGAGGCTGCGAGCGCGGTTCTGGGCAACATCGCCTTCGATACGGCGCTGGCGGCGCCCAGCACGGATATCGTCTCCGAGCTGAATAACATCGATTTCCAAAAGATGATCGGCGGCCCGTTGCAGGCTTGCGTGAATGCGCAGGTCGCTTCTTCGCTGGCCAGCGTGGACTTTATTAAAACGATCGGCTTCAAGGAAGTCGACGGCAAGTCCGAGCTGGTGATGGTGGATTTTTCCCACGAGAGGAACGACGTAAAAGCCGACGGCACCGCGGATAAGAAGACGGTGAACGTCAAGGTCCCGTTGATCGCCATGGTGCAGATCCCGAGCCTGCGAATCGAATTCGTGGAAATTAACTTCAATGTAAAAATCAACTCCGTGGAAACGGCCACGCGCTCCACCACGCTGGGTGCCACCGTAGACGTCTCCGGCGGCTGGGGACCCGTCAAATTCAAGGTCTCCGGCTCCGCGCAGCGCTCGTCGTCGACCGGCATCAAGGTGGAAAAAGAGTATCTGCTGAACGTCAAGGTGCGCGCCGTGCAGGACGAAATGCCGGCCGGGCTCGAGAAGATCTTTGGGCTGCTCTCCGCCTAAAACATGATCCCCCTTTCCGACTATCTCGGATTTATCTTTGCCGAGATCACCCGTGCGCGGGAAATCTCCGATCGCACTTCGGCCGAAATCGCCAAGACTTATGCGCAGGATCCGGTGATGAAGTTCTTCAGCGTCCCGCGTTTCAAAATTCCGGAGATGGCACTCACCATTCCGGTACTGATTAGCGGCGCAAAGTTTGCCACCGTGCTCAAGTTTAAAGTGGAACTGAGTAAGTTCTCCGAATTCGTCCGCAGCGAATTGGACCGCTCCGTGGCAGCGCTGAAACTTGCGAAAGCGAGAACCGATGCCGTCAGCCCCGTCGATATCATCAATGTGCGTCCGGACATCCGACCGGTGCGGCCGGTCGTCATCCGGCCCACCGGGCCGCTCAAGAGAGTGGCGAACGCACCGGGCTTGAGCGATTCGCCGGCCGACGCGGAGACGCCCAATGAGTTCGCCGCGTTCTACCAGTTGCTCACCACGAGTCAGCATCTGGAACAACCAGAAGACGTGATCGCCATCGAGTACGCAGGGTTGTTCAATGAGCTCTTTAAGAAAGAGAAACTCGTCGAGGATTATAAGAAACTCTATCCGAAGAATGAGTTGTATCTGCAAAGCTCCAAACGGATCGAAGCGTTCGTGGTGAGTAACACCGTGGTCGACTCGACGAAGATCGAGAATCTGCTGGTGAACCCCGAAACCAACATCGTACGCACGGAGAGTAACCAATTCTCCGTGTTTACGATTAACGCGAAAATCATCGAGGACGGTGTCTTTGTGAAGTCCATTCAAGGGCAGGACGGCAAAGTCATCCGGGTCGAAGTGGACTTTGAATAAGTGTTCGGGAAACTCTGGCATCGCGAACAGCAGCGGACTCGCCAGGTGCTGGCATCCGTCGCGCAGGCATTGAGTAAGTACAACCGGAAAGACCTGGATGCGGAGGAGGCAACGCTGCACGCGCTCGATGCGGCGATCGCTTTATCCGAGCAGGACGTCCGGCTCGTCAGTCGATTGGAGTCGCTGAAGGCGGAGGTGGTTACCGCCCAGTTGGGCGTAAACCCCTACACGCTCGAGAAGCATGCGGTCGGCCGGCGGCAGATGCGAAACACCGTTGCCTATCGGGTGCTGCAAGGAATGCAAACGCTGTTCGCCGAAGAGGACGCTACGATTGAGGCGAAATTACGCGAGGCAGAGGCCACGATCGCGCAGATTCTTCTATCGGCGTTGCAGTCCGGCTTGCTCACCCAAAGCGCACTGGACGCGACTGAGCCCCCGGTGATCTGGAAAGCTGTGGAGGCGGACCACAACTTATTCGTGGCCAAGAAGAAGGTGCTCCTCGCGGTGGGGATCTACGACGCACTCATCCTGTGCGACCAGGTGATTGCGGGTCTGCGCTCGCCTCAGTAGCCAACCGAACGCAAGTCAGGGAAGCCAGCCCGGGATCGGCTTTAGCGGAAGCTCGAGGGCTCGAAGACCGTCAGGATCTCCTGGATCATGGCTTCGCGCGACGGAAACCGGGACTCGTCGTAGCAGCCCATGGGGTTCTCGACCGCGTTCACCAGGCAGCGATTGCAGTAGGTGCAGGGGCGCGCCGGGCGATCGATACCTTGGGCGAATTGCTTCACCAAGTCGTTGTTGGCGACCAGGGGCCGGGCGATGGTGACGCCGTCACAGCGGCCTTCGGTGAGGGCTTTCTCAATGAAGGAGGCCGTCTGGAAGCCTCCGGTGCAGATGACCGGGATGTTGACGGCGCGCTTGACGGCGTGGGCGTCGTCGAGGTTGACGCCTTCAAAGACCTGGCCTGCGGCTTTGCGCCAGCGGTCCCGGAAGAGGCGGCCGGTTAACTTACCGCGGAAGAGCAGGTAGTTATACAGGGTGCGGGTGCCGGAGGAGATCATGGTGTCGAAGGTCTTTAAGAAGACATCGACCGGCAGATCGCCGACGGGGTTGCGGGGATGGGGGAAAAAGCTGCCGCTCGAGACGTGGATCGCGTTCACGCCGGCGGTCTCAAGCCAGCGCGCGATCTGGACCGAGTCCTCAATGGTGTTGCCGCGGGGCTCGCTGGGGAGGAGGGCGCGGTTGTTTTCGGTGGTGGAGAGCTTCACCTGAAGGTGAAAGTCAGCGCCGACGGTGTGGCGGATGGCGGCGATGATTTCCAGCAGAAAGCGGGCGCGGTTTGGGAGGCTGCCGCCGTATTGGTCCTGCCGGTCGTTGATGGCGGAGGAGAGGAACTGGGTGATCAGATAGCCGTTGGCGCCGTGGAGTTCGACGCCGTCGAGTCCCGCTTCGCGGGCGCGGCGGGCGCCTTGTGCGAACTGCTGGACGGTCTCCTGAATCTGGGCCAGGGTCATCCTCTCGCATTCGAAGCCGTTGATGGGGTCGGACTGATCGGTGGAGCTGAGGCCCTTTTCCCATTCAAAGCCACCGATGTCGCGCTGACGACCGGCGTGGCTCAATTGGAGGATGAAGCGGCAATCGTGTTCATGGATGCGTTCGCCCAGCTCGCGCCAGAAGGGGATGCGGCTGTCGTCGTGGATGGTGGCGAAGTTGGGCAGAATGCGGCCGCGGGGCGTGACGGGCACGAAGGACGAAATGATCGCCCCCACGCCGCCGCGGGCGAATTTGGTCTCCCAATTGATCCGCGCCTGGGTGCCGGAGCCATCGTATTGGTCGAAGCGCCCGGCCACCGAGGAGCGGAAGATACGGTTCTTCACGGTGAGATTGGGGAAGACGAGCGGCTCGAAGATCATGGCTTCTTCACCGTCACCGCCGGCCAAGGGGCAAAGGGGTTTAGCACCTGGTCGAGCACGGGCTTCAGTTCCGGCATGTGGCGCAGCAGGACCTGCTTCATGCCGTTGTGGCGGATGTAGTCGAGCCCTTCCTGCGTGTAGATCTCGGGCCGGTAGTCGTCCGTATAGAAGCGATCGCTCTTCAACCGGCGCGAAGCCATCAGGACGAAGATACGAAAGGCCGTTTCGCTAAAGCCGAAGCCGGCGGGGAGGGGCTCGGCGTAGAGGCCGACCATCAGGTCGACTTTCTCAAGGTCGCCGCCATAGAGGGTGCGGATCTCCTCGCGCCAGGTGGGGTTGTCGGTGAGTTCCTCGAAGCTCTTCACCGGGTCCTTGCCGATCAGGCGGCGGAACTCGTTGTAGCGGGGGACGCCGCGCTCACGGTCTCGGAAAATGTCGATCATGGCGAGGTCGAAGTGTTCGCCGGAGGCGCGGGTGTGGTCCTGCAGGAATCGCGGGTAGTTGTGGAGGCGAATGGCGCCGGGGTGCATGCGGCCAAAGGAGTACCAGAGGTCGGCGAAGTGGTACCGGTTCATGAAGGAGTGCGTGAGGGTGGAGTGGACATCGGGCAGTTCACGCTGCTCGATGATGCTGTCGTCTTTGAGCCGGCGGAAGGTGAGGTCGTCGGGCATGAGCGGATGCATGCGGTAGACGGCAACGAACTCTTCCGTGAGGCTGTAGGGTGCGGCGTGATGGTCAAACTTGGAGCCGACAATACCGCCCAGCAGTTCGCTGTCGTTGATGGACTCGATCAGATCCTGCAGCTTTTCGCCGAGCAGCCCCTTCCAATTGGCGTTCATAGCGATCTTGATGACGGGGTGCGGGACAATGGCCGGGGTCCACTCGATGGTGTGGATCTTGGCCATCAGCGCGCAGTTCACCAGGCGGGCGCGCTGGAAGAGTTGTTCGTCGTTCCAGGCGGGGAATTTGGCGTGGAACATGTCGCAGATGGAGTTGTGCTCGGCGGCGAAGAGGTGGTGCATCATGCTGATGCCGACCCACCAGTTATCCGCCAAGCCCGTAAGGTCGAGTTGGTTGTCCGGGTTGAGGGGTAAGCGCCCGTTGGCTTCCATCTTCAGTTTGCCGCCGGTGAAGCTGCGGAGTTGGTTGAGGGTCGTCAGGTCGCAGCCGTAAACCTGAGAGCCGTCCCACCAGTGGGTGACTTCGTTCCTGTAAGCGGGCGGATGCGTGGAACCGGCAGGGGCCGGATCCTGCACGGTGCGGCGAATGCGCATCGGGCGGTACGGCCAAGGATCGTCGCCTTCAAGGGGAATCTCCACCGGCTGATCGGAGAGGCTATGGCGCTTGTGGGCAAACCAATCGTGCACCATGAACTGCAGCCAGGCGGCGGCGGTGAGATTCAGAATGGTAGCGGGCTGGAATTGATGGCGGGTCATCAACTGGCGGCTGACGAGGCGCGGGTTGGGCTCCATCAATTGCGCCGTATCGGGCGAGACATTGGCGAGCGGCACATTGCGGCCGAAGCGCGCGCCGACTGCGCCCATGTGGGGATGAGCAAGGTCGTTGTGGGTGCCGTCGACGTTACGATGGGCTTTGAGTTCGGGGGCGACCGTAGCCGGGTCGACCTTGGCGAGGGCAGGCTCCTCGGTGTCGTGCAAATTGCGGGCCCGCATCGAGTTGCGAATCTCGATGAGGCGTGGCATGGCTAGCAGTCGTGGTAAGTCGTACCAGGGGCGTTTACCGACTTGAGCAGGTCCCATTGACAATCCTCCATGAAAGGGGTCGAGTGACAATGAGACTATCCGAAGCCGCGCCGTATTTCAAGGGGGGAACTTGTAAATCCATGCGGATCAACGCGAAAGTGCTTGAAAGCTCTACACCCGAGGGCCAAAGTTGTTAGAAACCAAAGGTTTTTTACCAGCAAACTTTCTTCAAGCTAAAGCAATACTGGGCGGACCGCGGGAATCGGGAAAGAAGGGTTGGCGAAATTTCCGAAGTGGCTAGAATCGTTCCCCCGGCGAGAGCGGCTGGAGGCCGAGATTGATCTCCATCAGGCGGCGAATTTTGGCATTTTCGGCCTGGAGCCGGAGTTCTTCGGTGAGTTTGGGTTCGTTTGGAGTTTTAGCTTTTTGTGGCTCGGGGGTGGGGCTG
>ENA-ORBV01002403-ORBV01002403.1-microbial-mat-metagenome-genome-assembly--contig:-NODE-2403-length-39630-cov-56.729881_pt1 | contig 39630 bp, 50 predicted proteins | sample MGYA00237777_ERZ505514 | MGnify/ENA primary metagenome ERZ505514 (study PRJEB26160, sample SAMN06269048) | microbial mat metagenome | isolation source: Oligotrophic lake microbial mat | place... | reverse complement strand
CTAGGCCATGACGGACGACCGGAACGACGCGACGGAGGACGAGAAGACGGAATCGGACGTCGGGGACGGTCCCATGACCCCGGAGACGCTCCAGAGTATTCTGCGGATGTTGACCCAATCCGCGGAGACCTTCGTCGATGACGAGATTTCTCCGGAGCGGACGATCGCGGCGCAGTATTACAAGGGCGCCAAGTTCGGGAACGAGGAGGAGGGCCGGTCACAGATCGTCATGACGACGGTGCGGGACACGATCCTCTCCGTGCTCCCGTCGTTGATGCGGGTCTTCTTCGGCTCGGAACGCGCGGTGGATTTCGAGACGCATGACCCGGCGGGGGTGGAGCAGGCGGAGCAGGAAAGCGCCTACGTCACGCATCTGTTTGAGTCGAGTCCGAACGCCATGCTGAACACGCTGGCCTCGCTGAAAGACGGGCTGACGAAGCGGCTGGGGTTCGTGAAGTGGTGGGCGGAGACCGTCACGGAGTCCTCGACGATCCGGCAGACGGGGTTGGTACAGGAGCAGTTGACGTTGCTGGAGCAGGACGCGGAGGTCAGTTACACCGTCGAGCGGGAGTATACCGCGCCGGATGGAACGCCGGTGTTCGACTGTTCCGTGACGCGCGCGTCCTCCAAGAAGGTCCCGCGGTGGGAGGCGGTGCCGCCGGAGGAAGTGCTCTGGAACCGGGATGCGCGAGCGTTTAACGGCGGGGCGGCGCAGCTCATCGTCCATCGGCGTTCGCCGACGGTCGGCGCGCTGGTCGAGCAGGGATTCGAGTTCGATGATCTGGTGGAGCACGCGCAGCAGAACACCCCGCAGCGCACCAATCTGGAGACTATCGAGCGGACGCCCTCCTCCTCGCTGGTGCCGATGTCGGAGACGCCGGACAAGTCCTCGTGGTTCGTGCCGTTCTACGAGGTCTACGCCCGCATTGACGAAGACGGGGATCATATCCCCGAACTGCGGCGGTACTATCTGGCGGGTGAAGCCTACACGATCGTCACGCCGGCGGACCACGAAGGAAAGATGCTGGGCGAGGCCGTGCGGGAGGTACCGCTGGCCTGTTGGTGCCCGGACCCCGAGCCGCATACCATCGAGGGGCAGTCCTACGCGGACCTGACGATGGACCTGCAGCGGGTGGATACGGCATTGGTGCGGGGAAATCTGGATTCGCTCGGGCTGGCGCTGCATGGCCGGGTGGCGTACCGCGAGGGGGTCGTGAACCCGCACGATATCCTGAACACGGAGATCGGCGCGGCGATTCGCGTCGCGGGGGACCCGGCGTCCTCGCTCTTCCAGTTCAGTCATGCGTATGTGGGGAAAGAATCGTTCCCGCTGATCGAGCACATCCGGCGCATCCGCGAGGAGCGGACCGGGTACAACATGGAGTCGCAGGGGCTGAACGCCGGCGCCCTGCAGTCCAGCACGAAGGAAGGGGTGACGGCGACGTTGTCCGCCGCGCAGGCGCGAACGGAGCTGATCGCCCGGCTGTATCTGGAGCAGATCATGGTGCCGCTCTTCAAGGGACTGCGCGGTCTGGCGAAGGAGCATCAGGACCACGTGGTCGTGAAGCGTATCCGGGGCAAGTTCGTCGTCACGGACCCGCGGCTCTGGGTGGATCAGTGCGACGTGCGGGTGAACCTGATGCTCGGCGGCGGGTTGGCGGAACGCCGGATCGCCGCGCTGCAGGAGATCGTGTTGAAGCAGGAACAGGTGCTGGGGACGCTGGGACCAAGTAATCCGCTGGTGAATCTCGCGCAGTATTCCCGCGCGGTCCTCAAGTTGATTGAGACCGCCGGGCATCCCGACGCGGAGCAGTATTTCTCCCGGATTTCCGATCAGCAGGCGGCGGCGATGACGCAGCAGGCCGCGCAGGCTCCGCCGAAGCCGGACCCGGCGACGATGATGATGCAGGCCGAGATCGCCCTGAAGCAGGGGGATCAGCAGCTCGCGAAGGATAAGCTGCAACTGGAAACGCAAAAGTTTCTGTTTGAGCAGCAGTTGGAGACGGAGCGGCTGCGTCAGGACTTCGTCCTGAAGGAGAAGGAGCTGGAGCTGAAGTACACCGCCCGGCTGGATGAGATGCAGATGCAGGACTTCATTGAGGGCCGGAAGACCGCGTTGGGTGACGCGCGGGCGCAGTCCGCAATGATGCAGAAGTCCGCGCTGGCGTTGCAGCAGCAGGAGACCGACGCCGATGTCGCCGTGCATACGGCCCGGGTACACGCCGCGGCGAAGGTGGAAGTGGCGCGCGTGACCGCCGCGTCGTCCTGATGGCGGAGAACGTCGAAGAAGTCATCAAGCGGGCGGAGGCGATCGGGCGGGTGCTCGCCGAGCCGCTGTTCGTGGAGGTGGTGGAGGAAACCCGGCAGGCGATTATCCGGGAATGGGAAGGCTCGTTGAACGTCAACCAGCGCGAAACCGCGCATGCGACGCTCAAGGGACTGGCGAAACTGATGGAAAAGCTGAAAGCGGTTGTGAGCAGTGGTGAACACGTCCGCGCGGAGATGACGCGACCGCGTCGTCCGGCGTAGACCTCGCCCGAAGAAGGGGACAGCATGGCACAGGATGCGGGAGACACGTCCGAACTGGACACCTCCGTTGGTGGCGCGGCGCAGTCGATCGCCGGGTTGCTCGATCAGGATAGCGGGATCAGCGTGACGGTCCCGGCGGAAGAGCGGGATGAGGATGAAGATACCGAGGGCGGGGATCGCGGTCCCACGCCGACGGGGGAGGGAGACGACCAGCAGGCGGATGACCCCGAGGAATCCGATCACACCGACGACGACCAGCCGAGCAAGCGCAAGCTCACGCTCCCGGACGGCGCCGAGGTGGACGAAGACGAGGCCATCAAAGGCTATCTGCGGCAGGCCGACTACACCAAGAAGACGCAAGCCGTGGCGGAGGAACGCAAGAAGATCGACGGGGAGTATCGTCCACAGGTGGCGAAGTACGCGGAGCAACTGAAGGCGCTGGAAGAGGCGATTCAGTCGATCACCCCGCACGAGCCGGACTGGACGGAACTTCGCAAACGATCGAGTGCCGAGGATTTTTCCCACGCCCTGACGGACTGGCAGGTGCATGAGCGCCGGATGGTGAAGCTGGCCGAGGCGCGGGTGGTGGCGGATCGGCAGGTCGCGGAGGAACAGGCGCGCGAGAACGACGAGCGGTCGCGGCAGGGGTATCAGCGTCTGATGGAGCTGGTGCCGGAATGGAAGGACGATACGATCGGGCGGGCGGAGCGTCAGGAGATTCTGCGGTACGCGGAGCCCTTGGGTCTCACGGCGGATCATCTGAAGAACGCGGCCGTACCGGAATTGTTCGTCATCCTGCGGGACGCGATGCGGTATCGCAAGCTGGTGAAGGAGACGAAGGGCAAGCCGCCCGCGTCGCAGAAGGTGGCCGATCGGCCCGTCCTGCGTCCCGGTTCGGCCAATGCTCATCGCCCCCGGGTGGCGTCGGACATGGTGAAAGCGGTGCAGAGGGCCGCGCAGACGGGCTCCACGGAGGACGCGGGAGCCGCGATTCGTAAATTGGGTCTCGTGGACTGACCACGCGGCCACGGTAGGGAAAGGGAGTAACGAGTATGGCTATCATCGCCAATACCCTTCAGACGTTCGGCGGCAAGGGTCTGCGGGAGAACCTGACGGATGTGATCTACAACATCACGCCCACGGATACGCCGTTCATGGCGAACGCCGGTCGGAGCAAGATGGAAGCGGTGCTGCATGAGTGGCAGACGGATTCACTCGCGGCCGTGGATACCGCCAACGCGCAGATTCAGGGCAACGACTATACGTCGTTCGCCGGCGCGGCGGTGACCATCCGGTCGGGCAACTATTCGCAGATTTCCGCGAAGACGGCCATCACCGCCGGCACGCTGGACGCGGTTCGCAAGGCCGCGCGCCCGGATGAAATGGGCTACCAGATCGCCAAGCGCGGCAAGGAACTGAAGCGGGACATGGAGGCCATCGCGCTCTTCAATCAGGGCGGCTCGTCCGGCAACTCCTCGACCGCGTCGACCACCGCGGCGCTGCAGGCATGGATCAAGACGAACGTCAGCTACTACACCACGGACGGCGTGAATCCCGTCTGGACGTCCGGTGTCCCCGCGGCGGGGCGCACGGATGGATCGGTGCTGCGGGCGTTCGACGAGACCATCCTGAAGAGCGTGATGGTGCAGGGCTACGCCGCGGGGGCGAACTTCTCGACCCTGATGGTGGGTCCGGTGAACAAGCAGCGCGTGTCCGGCTTCGCCGGCATCGCGACGAAGACGATTCAGCAGACCGCGGCCAAGACCGCGACGATCATCGGGGCCGCGGACTTCTACGTCAGTGACTTCGGCACGATCGCCGTCATCGCCAACCGCTTCCAGCGGGAGCGGGATGCGTTCTTCCTCGACTTCGAGTTCGTCGACTTCATGTTCCTCCGGTCCTTCATGACGGAGAAGCTGGCGAAGACGGGCGACGCGGAGAAGCGTCTGTTGCTGGTCGAGTGGGGCCTGAAGGTCAAGCAGGAAGCCGCGCTGGGTGCGGCCTACGACCTGACGACCACGTAAGGGGTCGGGGGTGCCGATGGGTAATGGATGTCGGCATCCCCGCTCTGCGGGGTCCTTGGAAAGGGTGAAATGAACCGGGTTAAGTGGTATGTGTGGGTGGGGGGCGTGGCGTTGGCGCTCTTGACGCTCTCGCTCGTCGCCCCCCAGCGAGTGGTACGCTGGAAAGAGCGGCGGGCGGCGTGGAGTCAGCAGGTGAAGGATGTCGCGCTACACGCGAAGCGGTTGGAGGAGGATAACCGTGCGCTCCGGCTGGAGATCGACGCCTTTCAGGTGACGATTGTCCGCCGGGATACGGTCCGTCAGCGGGTCGTGCGATGGCGGGACGCGGTGCCGGTGCCCGCGGTGTGTGACACCGTGGCGCGGGTGCGGGATTCCCTAATCGGACTGTTGGCGGCGGATACCATGGATTTACGGAGTACGCTCCGTCTGCGGCAGCATGAGGTGGCGAACCTCCGGTGGGCGCTGGAAGAGGCGAAAGTCGTCATCGGGGAGGCGGGGACGGTGCTCGCCAAAGCGCCGGTGACGCCGTCCTTCTGGAGCAAGCTGAAACCCGAGGTCCGGGTGGGGGTGGGGCCGGCCTATGATCTGCTCGACCGCACGTTCCATCCCCTGACCGCGACGGTGTCACTTTCATGGGGGTTTCCGTGATCGAACGGCCGTTTAGCTACGACCCGTTGACGGGAACCCGGGAGACGTTCATATTCGATGAGCTGACACACGCATTCACCATCGTCCAGAGCGTGGATATCGAGCCGATTCTGGAGGTGAATCAGGAGGACCGCAAGAGCTTCCGGGGCACCGGCGCATGGAAGGGAGACTGGCATCATGTGGCCTCGGTCCCCATGCAGATCGTGCAGGAGCGGCTGGTGAAGACCGGGAAGATGCTGGACCCCGCCGAGCGGCGGAAATTTCTCAACGATCCGGACAACAGGATATTCCGGACCCGACCGGGGCGCGTATGACCGACGAGCACGTCACTCCCAAAGGACCGCCCCCGATTCGGGTGGCTGTCTGCATGCCGACGCGCGGGTCGATGGACTACAAGACCGCGCAGTCGCTCGCGGAGATGACCGGGATGGCGGGATGCACATTGATCGCGGATGGCATCCTCGATATGACGCTGATGATTCTGCCGGGGACGTATGTGGACAAGGCGCGCACGCAGCTCGCGGAGGAAGCGATCGCGTGGGGCGCGACACACATACTCTGGCTCGACGACGACATGATCTTTCCGCCCTATACGCTGCACAAGCTGCTCGCGGCGAACGCGGATATCGTGGGGGCGAACTACCCGATGCGGAAGTCGCCGGTGGTGCCCACGGCCTTCACGACGGTGCCGAGCAAGACGGACGACCAGCAGGGCGTGCGCTGCTACACGACCGCGGAGTCCGGCGGGCTGCAGTCGGTGGAGGCGATCGGGTTCGGGTGCGTCCTCATGAAGACATCGGTATTCGCGAAAGTGGCGCATCCGGGGTTCCTGTGCCATTTCAACGCCGGCGAGGGGACGTGGACCGGGGAAGACGTGTACTTTTGTCTGCGGGCGCGGGAGGCGGGGTTCCTGATTCTCGTGGACCACGACCTGTCCAAGGACATCGGGCACGCCGGGCGGATGGTCTTTACCTGCGCGCATGCGGAAGCGGTGCGGGAACTGGAACAGCGGGAGACGCGGATCGTCACGGCGGGGGCGGGCATGCTGGATCGGATCAAGGAGAGTCCGGATGGCGCTGGATTCATACACTAACCTCATCACGGAGGTCGGGGACCTGCTGAACCGGGGTGATCTCGTGGCGAAGGTGCCGACGTGGATCGCGCTGGTCGAAGCGGAATTGCGTCGGGAGCTGCAGGGCCGGAACATGCGGACCGAGATCGCGATCACCTTCGGGACCACCGGGGTCATCGCGCTTCCGCTGGATATGGGGCGGCCGGTCAGTCTGACACTGGAGACGGCGCTCTATCGGTGGCCGGTCGAGCTGACGACCTACGAGCGCGTGCAGATCAAGCGGGGACAGATCGTGGTGGGACCGCCGCGATACGCCTGTGTCATCGGGGCGGAGCTGCGGTTTCCCCCGACGGATTCGGATACCGCGTACACCGGGACGCTGATCTACGACGCGGATATCCCGGCGTTGACGACGACGAACCTGTCGAATTGGGTGCTGGTGAGTCATCCGGATGTCTACCTGTATGGCGCGGCGCTGCATAGCGCGCCCTACCTGAGGGATGACGAGCGCATCCAGATGTGGAAAGAGATGTTCTATCAGCCGGCCATCGCGCAGGTGCGACTGGCGCGGGATCGCGCGGAGTTCGGCGCGAATACACCGGTCATCCGACCGAAGAGCGCGCTGGGGGGGACCTGAGATGGCGGATTCAACGACCACCAACTATGCGTTCGTGCAGCCCGAAGTCGGGGCGTCCAGTGGATCATGGGGCACGAAGCTGAACACCGATCTGCAGAGCATCGACACCGCGCTCAACGCGGTCAGCGTCGTCGCGAATCTCGGTCTGCCGAAGACGGGCGGGACGATGACGGGGAGGCTGACTCTGGACGCGATCACGGGACAGAGTGTGGGAACGCCGGTCACGGTGACACCCGCGGGGTCCGCCGTGGTGCTGGACCTGGATATTGGACGGGTGTTCAATGTGGGGACCTACGCCGGGGCGGCGCTCTCGCTGAATTTCACTAATCGTCCGGTGGGATGGCTGCACCCGGTCGTCATCATCGGGAACTTCACCTACACGCTGGGGTTTGCGGGGTCTGGCACCAGTGTAGTCGGGTGTCAGGTCACGGTGGACGCCGGTGATGTGACCTACGTCTATACCACGGGAACGATCCCCCCGGAGATCACCGTGTATCCCTTCTCCGGGACGCGTACCGTTTACGCTACCAATGGCAGGGTGATAATCCCGATTTACGTTCTGGGGAGCTGAGATGACACCACCGACGAGTGAAGAGCGCATTTCCGGCCGGCTGGAGGCGGATGTCCTGAACATGAAAGAGCAGATGACCGCGATGCACGGGGACATGGAAGGACTCAAGTCCGATGTCTCGGATATCAAGGTGATGATCGCGGAACTCCGGACGGAGTTGCGTGTGCTCACCAAACGTCAGTCACCCGGGGAAGTGGTCTATGCCTTCCTCCTGTTCGGCGCGGCGGGTATCGGGCTCTGGCACAAGGACCTCGCCCCGTGGCACGCGGGGTTGATGGCGCTGGTGGGCGCGATTCTCTTGCAGCGCGGGCAGCTCGACAAGATCGTGACCCGGTATATCGCGGGGCGAAAGGACGCGCCGGAGACGCCATGACCCCGGCGGGTGTGGCGCTGGTCAAGAAGTACGAGGGGCTGCGGTTGCGTGTCTACCGCTGCCCCGCTGGCTATCCCACCATCGGGTATGGGCACCGGGTGCCCGACATGACGCAGCCCCCGATTACGGTGGCGCAGGCGGAGCTGTGGCTACAGGACGATCTCGCGGTGGCGGAGGAGGGGGCGCTGGCGCTGGCCCCGGACCTCGGCGCGTGCCCGGATCGGTTGGCCGCACTGACGGACCTCGTGTTCAATATCGGACGGGGCGCGCTCGATGGGGAGAATCCGTACGATCCGCTCGACGACGCGACCGTCGTCCGTCGACTGCGGGAACAGCGGTGGCCAGAGGCGGCCGCGGCGTTCCGGCGGTGGTGTCATGCGCGCGTCCAAGGTCAACTGGTTCAACTCCCCGGGCTGGTGATCCGCAGGGAGGTGGGCGCGCGGTGGATTGAAACCGGATGCTGACGCCCCTGAAGTTGCCGCCGGGATTGTTCCGGAACGGGACCGCCTATCAGAGTGAGGGGCGGTGGTTCAACGCCTCGCTTGTGCGGAGCTTCGAGGGCGCGATACGTCCCGTCGGGGGATGGACGGAGCTGATCGCCGAGGGGGCGACGACCTTGCAGTCGATCTTCACGGATACGTTCACCGGGACGCTCGGGACGTTCTTGGAGAATCACGTCGCTGACAGCCCCGCGAGTTCGACGTGGGTGCCGGCCGCGGGCCAGGCGACGAAACTCATTCTGGACGGGGCGGGGAATGTTTCCCCGGATATCGACAACACCGGGAATGAGGTTAGGTATACGAATCAGAGTGATCTCGGAACGTGGGTCGTTGGGCAGGAAGCGTACTTCGAGACCGGGCCACTCCCGGCGTCCGGCAATAGCATCATCGGGATGATCTACCTCGCGAACGCGGCGGGGACCGACTCCTATGAGATGCAGCCCCAGCTCGCCTTCGTGAGCGGGGTGGCGTGGAAGATTTCGTTCCTGTATTGCAAGGTCGTCGGGAGTGGTACCGTGGACGCGGTTCGGTCCAAGACCTTCTCCACCGCGGACGGACTCACGAACGATACCGGTCTCGCCACGGGCACGGCGTACCGGTTCGGGGTGACGTTGACCTCGTTGACGCAGATGGATTGCTGGCGGGAGGACGTCGGGGGTGGGAATCGGCTGGCGCTCGCCTCGTGGGTGGGCAACGTTTTGGGGTTGCAGGCGAGTTTCGTGGACGCGACGCATACCCACATGGGCGTCAAGATGCGGTTGGTGAACGCGCCGAATCCCCGGACGATCTCGACGTTGAGTACCTCGCGCGCGGCGGCGTCCACGGCGATCACGCTCACGGGTATCCCGCGCGCGGTGCTCGGGTGGCGGGATTTCGCGGGAAATCAGGTGCTCGGGGTTGGGACGAATTCCAAGCTCTACGCGCAGACCATCGGGAGGCTCTACGACCTCACGCCGGCGGGGTTCATCGCGGGCGGGGAGGACAGCGCGGTCCTGACGACGGGGGGAGTGGGAACGGGCAAGTACGGGGACCTGCTCTACGGGGGGGGTCCCTACGGCTCCTTTGACCCCGCGCAGCAGAGTCTGGTGCGCGCCGCGGTGTGGCATCTGGACACCTTTGGGCAGTACCTCGTCGGGTGTTGCGCGCCGAACGACGGGAGGCTGTACTACTGGACGAAGGACGTGAATACGATCGCGTTACCGATGACGAACTCCCCGGTGGGCTGTATTGGTATCGTGGTGACGCCGGAGCGGTTTGTCTTCGCCCTCGGCGCGGGTGGGATCGCCCGGCGGGTGGAGTGGGCGTCGCAGGAGACGCTGGACACATGGACGCCGGACCTCCTGACGAATTCAGCGGGCGGTGCGTCGGTCGAGGGAGTGGGCAACCTCGTGGCCGGACGCCGGGCCAAGGGGGAAACGCTGCTCTGGACCGACGATGACCTGCACGCCGCGCGGTACATCGGCCAGCCCTTGGTGTACGCCTTCGAGAAGGTCGGGTCCAAGTGCGGACTGATCGCCCCGGGAGCGGCGGCGGTGCTCGGGACGACCGCGGTATGGATGGGGTTCCGGAACTTCTATCGGTATGATGGGTATGTGCAGCCGGTTCCCTGCGAGGTGAGCGATTACATCTTCTCCGATCTGAACTACGACCAGACGCAGAAGATCACCTGTATGACGTACTCCCGCTTCGGGGTGGTGCGGTGGCTTTATCCGTCGCGGTCTTCCACGGAGAACGACCGGTACGTCGAGTGGAACCAGCAGGAGAATCACTGGATGACGGGGAACCTGATCCGGACCTGCGGCGTGGACTCCGGCGCATTGGCGTTCCCGGTGATGGGCGCGCCGCATACGACGTCGGGGCAGGGAAAGCTGTTCGAGCACGAGAAGGGTCTGACCCATTTCGCGGCGGACGGCTCAACCGCGCTGCCAGTGTTCATTGAGAGTGGTCCACTCCAGCTCGGGTCCGGGGACCAGATCATGTACGTGAGTCAGATTATTCCGGATGAGAAGACCGGCGGAGACGCGCGGCTCTCGCTCTACACTCGTTTCTACCCTAACGGGGCGGAGACTCTGCAGGGACCGTTCACGATCGCGGCGCTGACGGATGTGCGATTCTCCGGGCGGTCGGTACGGGTACGGATTGACCAAGCGAAGGAAGTGGACTGGCGCTTCGGGACGGCTCGCCTCGACGTGAAGCCGGCGGGGGCGCGATGATTCCCTACGAACGGCTGCCCTCGCCGGAGGACAAGTACGACGCGGGGAACGAGCGCCAGTTCCGCGCGATGCTTGATCGCATCCTGCGTCGGCTGGTGTCGCTGGCGACCACGGCGGAAGTCGTGCTGGACTACTACACCAAACTGGCGATGGACGTGCTGTTGGCGCTGAAGTCCAATATCGCCAGCCCGGTCTTCACCGGGATTCCCGCCGCCCCTACGGCCGCTCCGGGAACGAATACGACACAGCTCGCCACCACGGCTTTCGATACGGCGGCGGTCCTTGTCGAGACGAACGCCCGGGTAGCCGCTGACGCGCTGAAGTCCAATATCGCCAGCCCGGTCTTCACCGGGACGGTGACCTCCGGGGGCTCGATCGCTCTCGGCGTGAATCCGGCGTCGACGGGTATCCTGAGCCTCCCGAACAATGCGTTCATCCGGGGGAGGAACGCCGCGAACTCCGCCGACATAGACCTGCTCGCCTTCTACAGTGATAACTCCGTTTTTGTTGGCGGCGCGGGCGTCTCCTGGGTGGGTCTGTTTAACGGAACGAACGTCGTTCAGTTAACCTCGTCGGGGCAGTTGCTTCCCGTCGGATTCGGTACGCCGGGTCTGCAGGATATCGGTGCGGCGTCGTCCTTCGGCCGCTGGCGCGATCTGCACCTGCTTGGCGACGCGCACATCAAGGGTCTGCTCTACGCATGGCCGGCCGCGCATGCCGCGGGAGTGTTGGCCAACGACGGGTCCGGCACGCTGACGTGGGCGGCGGGCGGCGGAGGAGCTGTCTCCTCCGTCTTTGGGAGGTCCGGGGCCGTCGTCGCGGCCGGGAGTGACTACTCTTTCGCTCAGTTGGCTTCCACGCCGACCACGCTTGCGGGGTACGGGATAACGGACTTCAACAGCCTCGGGGATGCTCGGTGGCTAACATTGTCAGGTGGCACTCTCACCGGACAGCTTATAACACCAGCCGCCACCACGGCGCTTGCGTCTCTTCGAGCACCGCATGGAGCTGCTCCTACCTCTCCCGTTAATGGAGACATCTGGACGACGACGGCCGGGGTATTCGCGAGGATTAACGCCGTCACTTCTCAGCTGGCCGCGCTCGCAGGTCCGACATTCTCCGGGACGGTGACCTCCGGGGGCGCGCTGGACGTGACGGGTATCCTCACGTTGACGACCTCACTCGTCATGTCGAATAACACCGCGTTCAAGATGAAGACGGCTGCCGGGGTTGCCAACAATGTGGTTACGATGACATCCAGCGATAACCTGCAGTTTGGGTCTGGGACACTCCAGGCTAATATACAGATATTCTGTGGTACGACTGAAACGGTAAGCTTCTACAAGAGCGATTCGGCTACGCTTGTCGCACGTGTCAATGCGACCGCGAAGCAGTTGGATAGCTGGCGGTTCTCGGGTGTTCTTGGAACCGTCCATGTCGCGGGAGATTACGTGCTATCCGCCGGGTGGGGGGCCACGCGTACCGTCTCCGCCGTCGTCGCGCGGGATTGCGGGGGCAGAGTCACGGTTCTTCCGGCGGGCTCCGGGATCGCGGCGTCTCCTACCGTCATTCTTACCTTCAAGGACGGTACGTATACGAACGCCCCCGCCATTGTCGTTTGTCGGGGGGATGCCGCCGCTCCGACCACGGGGGTCTGGGTTGTTTCCGCGGTCACAGCGACCGCGGCCACGTTCAAATTCGTAGGAACCCCTGTCAGCGGTACCTCCTATATACTGCAGTTCATCGTCATAGGCAAGTAACACCACGACCTTTCTCGCACCCTAACTAGGAGTTTTTCCCGTATGGAACCCCTTCAGGCCCTCGCTATTCTTGATGCGTCCGCCGCTCGCGCCCTCCTGCCGCGGCAGGACCACATCCTCGCGGCGCAGGCGGTAGAAGCCCTCCGGGCGGTGCTGGAGCCACAGGCGGGTGCTTCTGAGCCGACTTCCCCGCCCTATTCCTCATGATCTTCCCGGGTTGGGAAGGTGACTTCGAGCGGCTGGAAGGGTATATTACAGCCGCACTGGTCTACACGGGGGGCACCCACAGGCCGTAGGATGTCCGGGAGAGTATCCGGAGTGGCGCCCTCCAGTTCTGGCCGGCCCCCTCCTCCTACATCATCACCGAACTCCTGACCGCGCCAACCGGGCTGGACTCCAGCTCTCACGATGTACTCGAAGGAGTTATACTATGCCCTTTCCTATCCTCGCCGCCGCCGGCATTGGTGGCGCGCTCGGTGGGCTTTTCGGCGGTGGTGGTTCCAGCCGCTCCACAGAGACCATCGCTCCGGACGCAAACACCCAGAAATGGATCGACCTTTGGCGTACCACGCTAGGGGGTCTGGGGGATAAACTCGGCCCGAACCTTGGCACGCCGGACTACGCGGCCGGGCGGGCGAACATCGTGAGCGACTTCGATCGGCTCCGGCAGTCGTCCGGGCAGCAGGCGGATGACTACGCCACGAAATCCGGCGCGTTCGGCGGGGATCGCTCGGCGCTCTTCAAGGCGCAGGGGATCGCCGACGTGAACCGTCAGCAGGGCCAGACACTCAACCAGTATGATATCGGGACGCAACAGGATCAGTGGACGCGCGCCCTACAGCTCATGGGGCTCTACGGCAACGCCGCGCAGGTCGGGGGTCAGACGCGGACGCAGACGCAGCAGCTACCGAGGAACCCCTTTGGCGACATACTGGGCGGTGCGACCGCGGCGGCGGGTCTCTACGGCAGCGTGTTCCCCGGGGGCAAGAAGGGCGGATGACCACTCCCTTCGGCTTCGGGAATCCCGGGGACGGTATCCTTCCGCGGCCGAAGGTGCCGTGGGAAATCACGCATCCAGGGGAGGACCGACCGATCTCCCCCGGCTTCGCCGCGCGGCTCTTCAGTTCGGGCGATCCGCTGGAAGGCGGACTGCTGGACCCGGCCCGGGCGCGGGGCTACGGGAACCGCGCGCTCTTAGACGCTGGCCTGAATATCCTGCAGCACAGTGGCCCCCAGCCCTTCCGGCAGGGACTCCTGCAGCTACTGGCGGGCGGAGTGCGCGCGGGGCGGGAGAGCTTCTCCGGGCAGACGCAGCAGGGTCTCGGACTCGACTCCGTTATACAGCAGCGGGAGCGGGGCGCGCGGCTGGGGACGCTCCAGCAGAAGTACGCCGGTCGGTCGGACCTGCAGTCGATGACTTCGCTCCTGAGTGAGCTGTTGACCGGGGGATTCACCAAGGAAGCGGACGCACTGGCGGGGTATCTGTCGAACGCCGTCAATCAGCAGGGACGGGATGGGGCGAACCCCGCGCAGATCGTCACGCACGAGTCCGCGGACGGAACGCAACTCATCGCCACGGACAAGACGACGGGCAAGGAGGTCTGGCGTCAGCCGCTCGGGGACAAGCCGAAAGGTCCGACGGACTACCAGCAGGCGCTTGGGGATCGGGCGGAACGCACGTACCTCGCCACGCAGGAAAACCAGATCACGGACGACTGGAATCGTCGCATCAAGGACATCCGGGATACCTCGGAGACGATCAACCGCGCCTTGGCGCTGAAGGATGTCGCGCTCCGGGGAGGTGGCGTCGCCCGGAATCAGATGATCGTGGCCTTCGTCAAGGCGATCGATCCGGGGTCGGTGGCCCGGGAAGGGGAAGTGACGCTCGCCCGGGAGTTGGCGAACCTGCAGGATCGGGCGAAGGGATATGTCGACGCCGCGACGGGTGGCGTTTCCCCGAAAATCCCGGAGGGACTGGTGCGGGAAATCGCGGATGTGCTGGAAAGGAACGCCAAGTGGTTCAACAAACGGTGGGGAGTGGTACGCACGGAGTACCTCAACCGGGCCAAGCGCCGGGGTCTCCCGAATCCGGGAGAACTGTTTGACGAATCGCCGGGCTATGTACCCGGCACGGGCGAGGAAAACCCATTGTTGAGACCCTGATGGATTACGAGAAGCTGTGGCAGGACCTTATCCGGGCGTATGCCCGGTCGCACGCCCGGGGTGATGACGTCAGCCCGGAGCAGGCCGATGAGTTCGTGCGGACACGCTCCAAGGGCGCGGTCCCCGATGTGGCGGAGCTGCGGCGGAAACTCCACCAGCGGGATATCCAGCCCGGTGTGGGGGAGGGCATCGCCCGCTCGACGAGCAAGGGTCTGTCGTTCGGGTTCAATGATGAACTGTCCGGGCTGGTCGACGCGGCCGTCGGGGGAGGGAACCCGGGGGCTGGACGGAGTGGTCGACTGCGGCCCGCGTCGGGGGACGGCTCCACGCCGGGCGAACGATATCGTACGACCAGAGACGCGGAACGGGGGGCGGACAACGCTTTCCGGAGCGCGCACGGCGGACTCGCCGCGCTCTCCGAAATCATCGGGGGACTTCCGCTGGCGTTGGGGACGCTGGGGGCTGGCGGTCCCGCCACGATCGGATCGCTCGCCAAAACCGGCGCATTGTATGGGGCGGGCGCGGGCGCGGTCAGCGGCGCGGGCAACGCGGGGGAACTGTCCGACGTACCTCGGGAAATCGCGCTCGGCGGCGTGGTCGGGGGAGCGGCCGGTGGTGTGTTGGGCGCGCTCTCAAAGCCCGCGGGGGACGTCCTCGGGGGTCTCGGGCGGGGCGCGCGGCGTATTCTCGCCCCGGAGGCGGACGCGCTGGCGTCGGCGCAGGGTGCTATGTCGCGGGTTATCCCGGCGGATGCTGGCGCGCGGATGACCGCGGCGAACGCCGTGCGTCCGGGACAGGCGATTCTTGGGGACCTGAATCCCGCCGCGCTGGATGTCGCGGGGAACTTCAACCCCGCCGTTCGGCAGCGCACGTCGGACCTCCTGATGAACCGTAACGCCGGCGCGGATACCCGACTCGCGTCGGACTTGACGGACGCCGCGGTGGGCGCGCCGCGGAACGCTCCCGACGCGAGTCGGTTCGTCGATGTCAAGGAAGCGCAGGCGTTTCTCAAGACGGAAACGCGCCCGATCGCGGAGCGGCTCTACCGGCCGCTGGAGAAAAGTTACGACGTGCTGACGATGAACGACCAGACCGCGCCGATGTTTGAGGCGCTGACGGACCCCATCACCAGTGGGGTCTATCAGTCGATGGCGTACCACGAGGGACAGTCGACCTCCTTCCGGACCATGCAGGCGGTGCTCCAGAAGTTGAAGTCGAAAGCGTCCGCGAACTTCGCCACGGCCGGAGGACAGGACCTCGCGGTCAAGCAGGTGACCGCCGCGCGGGCGCTGGAGAATGGTATGGAGCAGGCGATGCCCGGCTTCAAGGCCGTCAACCGGGGTTACGCGCGCACGATGGAGATGGTGAAGGCGTTCGAGCAGGGCGCCACGGCGATGCGTCAAGACCCCCGTGATATCACATCGGCCCTCGCGAAGCTCTCGCCGAACTCCCGAAGCGCCTACCGCATGGCCGCGTTGGACGATTATGTCGCCAAACTGCAGGCTCTCTCCCCGGAAGCGAATGCGTTTCGGCAGAGTCTGCGGCGTGGCAAGGATACCATTGAGCCACACCTCCGGGCGCTATTCGGCTCGACGGCGGAGATGGATAAATTCCTCGCCGGGGCGGACGTGGAGCAGATGTTCCGCCGGAGCTTCGAGTCCCTCGCGGGGTCGAAGACGGCGAACCGGTCCGCGGTGGCGAAGGAAATGTTCGGGCACGGTGACGATATGCCGACGAGTCTCGCGGCGTTCTTTAAGAACCTCGCGACCGCCGGGCGGGATGAGCGGATCGCGACGGAAATGGGACCGCGTCTGCTGGCCCGGTCCGGATCGCCGGAGATGCGAGCCGTGCTCGCGGAGATTGAGGCGACGCGACGGTCCCTGCTCCAGAGGGATGTGACGCGCACGACCGGTGTGCGGTTGCTCGGCACGGGCGCGGGGGAACAGGTCCACCGTCTCCAGCGCGCGCCGCGATGACCGGCCCCCGCCCTCCCCGCCACGGATTCGCGGGTCCCCCCGCATGGACGCCGGATGATCTGATCCGGGCCTTTCGGGACGCGCTGAATCTCCCTCCGGGTCCCGAACCGTTCACCCCGCCGGAGCGAGCGGCCGGGTTCGGCCCCGGGGTCGCTCCGCCGACGCTGGGGCAGACCGGCGCGGCTTTCGCGACGGGAATGGCGCAGAATTTATTGGATATCCCCCCGCTGGTGCTGGATGCTCTGCGGTTCGCCTCATTGGGGCTGGAGAACAGCACCGGAGGAACGAAACACGACGTACTAGGAGACCCCTTCCCCCTGACTGACGCGCTAAACACGCGGTTGCGAACGGCCGCGGGATATGACGAAAAGTCCCTGCCGTTTGAGATCGCGGGTAACCTCTTGGGGCCGATGGCGGTTAAGGGGATCGAGGGTGTAACCGCGTGGTTGGCTCCGGGCGTGCGTGGGGGCGCCGTCGCGATCGGCCGGACGCCCTATCATGACGCCTTCGCGAAGGCGCTGGACCGCGCCGCGCAGGCGGAACCCGCACGGGCGATTGGACCGCTGGCGCATCGGCCCCTGCCGGTGCATCCCATCCAGAAACTGCGGGAGGAGATGAACCCGGTCGAGCGGGAGGTGGATAACGCCTACCGGGGACTGGCGCGCATCGAGGACGAGCGGATATCCGACCCGGCGGGAGAAGACATCGTCTCTCCGGAGATGCATCAGGTCGCTCGGGATCGCTACACCGACGCTGTCAAAGAACTCCACCATGAGCGTCTGGTCTCCGCGCTACAGCAGCCGGAAGGGGCGACGCTACATCCGACCGGTGAACCGTTCAAAGACACCGGCTACTTTGTGGCGGACCCCGCCTTGACGACGCCGGTCCCGCTCACGTCCCCGGAAGAAATCTCCGCGTACCTGCGCCGGCCGGATGTCCAGTCCGCGATACACGACGGCCGGCTGATCGGGAAGTGGACGGACCCGAAAACAGGCGCGACCGAAATCAATATCTCGGATCACGTCACCCATCCAAAGAGGGCGAACGCGCTCGGGCACGCGCGAGGGGAACAGGCCATCGGCCATATCGTCGACGGCGTCTACCAAGGCGATATCCCGGTGTCACCCCCCGCGCCCGGCCCGAGCCTCCGCAGTGAGTCCGGCGCGGTCCGGCTCCCCAACGCGCCGAAGATGCGGACCATCGAGGTTTCGCACTACTCCCCCCGGGACGATCTCTCGGTCCTCGATCCGGCGAAGAGTGGCACCGGTCCGGTCCCCGGTCGTGAGCGAGCGCGCGGCATCAAAGGTGTCCACGTTTTCCTTGAGGATACCCCCGGCCGGATTGAGGACGCCTTCGCAGGCAAGCATCGATACACCTCCACCGTGCGGGCGGCGCTCTACGATGTCACCGCGGACGCGGAAGGCATCGCCGCGAATACGGTGGGCCGGGGCGCGGATGACGCGACCTTCCGCCGGGCGTTGCGGAAGGCGGGTTACACGGGGTATACCCAGCCGGAACTGAAGGGCTCGAAGTTCAAGCAATCCGCCGTCCTGCTCGACAAGACGCCGGTACGGGGCGGGTCGTCGACGCTGTCGAAGATCGGGGAAACCCTCGGCAAGGTACTCGGGGATACCCGGGGATCGTTGTTCCCCGATCGCGTGCCCGGCAAGGCCGCGTCACTCGCCGAGGGACTGACTCGCGAAGAGGCCATCGCGTTCATGAAGACGACAACGAGCCCGGCGCAGATGCAGCGGCTGGCGGACGGGACCTTCCGGATCATCCCGAAGAATCCCGCGCCACAACCCACCGTCGCGGGGGACGCCGTCACGAGCGTCAAGGCGCTTCAGGAAACCAAGAAGCCGGGCAATGTCGAAGAGCCCTTCCGGGGTGGCTTTCGCTCGCGCGTCTCCGACGTGCTCCTCTTCGAGAATAAGTGGATGGGGAAGTCCTTCACGTTGCCAGACTGGATGGACCAGTTGAGCAAGCACCCGGACGTTCCCCAGGCCGAACTGCGCGCGCTATACGACACGGTTCCAGAGTACAACGGAGACCTCGCGGACCTCGTCAAGGGAACCCCCCGGACCGCGCTGAAGAAGTATACCGCGCGAGAGGCCGATCTGATTTTCGAGGAACACTACCCCGCGGCGGAGTTACACCGCGAAGTCCAGACCCACGCGGGCCAGCCGGTGACGGAGAAGAGCGTTGGACGCGAAGCGGAGTACCTCGCGTCAACCGCGAATGAGGAGACCGAGTGGCAGATAACGGATAATGTGGGCCTCCGGGAGGGGAATCTCAACCGCGTACGAACGGTTATTGATTCCGCGTTAGGGCGGGGAGCCGCGGACTCCTTCCCGTGGGAGGAGGCGTTTCCGAAAGACCTGCGGAAGGCGTATACTCGTGACGAGTTGACGACATTCCGCGAGGAAGACCGGTGGCCCGCTATCGAGGACCTCCTGACGCGCGTCCTCCATGAGGGGGGCGCGTTCGACGACCCCCAGCAACTTCCTCTACAGACGGAGGGTAACCGGTCGATACGGAGCATCCTCACGGAGAGGGAAAAGACCGACATCGTACGGGAGATGCGGCGCGCGGAAGAGTATCAATCCCGCGCGACGGACCTGATCCTGAAGGAGGAGATGGTGGCCGATGACTTTATGGACGAAGCGCGTGTGAGATTGGAAGAAGACACTGGCGGCGGCGGCGGCGGCGCGACCCGCAATGACACGGAATATGAGGGCCATCAGCGCGTCGAGGACGACGCTCCGTACCGGGAAATCATCATAACCCATACGAACCTCGGGAGGTCGGGATCGCACTTTAGCGACCGAGGCTCCGTGGCCCACGCCCGGGGAGAGCTGCATGACCAAGGGGAGACCTATCTGATGATCGAAGCGCAAAGCGATCTCGGGCAGGCGCGCCACCGCGCCGGCTCCGCGGCCGCTGACGACCCGTCGATGAGCGCGTTGGTTGACGATGACCGGTGGGTACAGCTTTCCGTGGGAGCGTCGCTGATGCAGGCGGCGGATGAGGGCGTGAACACCTTCCGGTGGGTGAGCGGGAAAAATCGGGGGCGGGAGGCTGGCCTGCCCTTCGCGGCGGCGACCATCACCTACGATCAGGAAGTTCCGAAAGCCGTCAAGCGTATTTTCCGCTGGCTGAATATCCCCCTCGTCGAGGACGCCGGCGGAGGGTTCGCCGGGGTTGAGCTAAACGTCGAAGCCCGGAAGAAACTCCTGAAGTACGGAATCCCCGCGCTGGGGATCGGGGGTATCGTCGTGGCCAAGGACGGGAGTCAAGGCCGCGTCGAGGTCCACTAGCCGGTTCCAAAACACCGCGGAGAGCGCGTGCGCCAGCGAGCCCTCCCGGAAGATCGCGTAGCGCGTGACCCGGTTCGGCATCAGCACGATCTTCTCAACCCGCATCCCCTGCGCGTGGGCTTTCGCTTGCACGCCCACCAGTCGACGACTCTCCCGGTAGGGCATTTAGCGCTCCGGCCGCATGAGGCCACAGACAAGGAACGGAACGTCGGGGTGCCCGGGCCGACCGATCGCGATATGCAGCATCTCATGCGCGACGGTCCACTCGTCCGCCCGCCATGCCGGATGTAGATAGATCGTATCCGGAAGCGCCACCCGCGCCCGGATCGCGATGGCGGAATCCGGGAGCGCCCGCCAGACGATACGGTCGAGGCGCCGCAGTCGGGCACCAAGGAACCCGGTCGCGCACTGACGCAGCCGCAGGTGAGCGGCGTTCAGCGTTTCCGCCGGCGGGGCTCGCGGGTCCTCCCGTGTCGCCCACATCGCCGTTCCGAGGAGCGTCAACGTGATCGCGTAGACGCGCCAGCAGGTGTCCAACAGAGAGCGCTCGCTCATATGAGCCCCAATTGCTTTGAAGATCGGCCGCACTGCGGGCACCGAGGACGCACATCTGACCGATAGCCCACCAGCAGCCGATCGCATTCCGGACAGATCAGACTCACCCGGTCCTCCCCGAAATCCAGCTCGTGCACTTCTTCCTCCTCTGGGTCCAGCGCGATACGACTCACCGCCTCCGTCCTTTCCGCGCCGAACCCATCCACGACCAAACGACGGGTCGGCTTCATCTCATCCGCTCTGGTCACATGTTCTCCCTGTGGGGGTATCCCCCCAATCCGAATGCAAGGCGCGTACCACCTGTCACCACACGGCGGAGAGGTGTAATTGCGCCGGAATTCCCGGCGTATCCCGTGGCGTTGTCACATCAACCTGTGGCACCGACGCTCCACGAGCGACGGACGCCCCGGCGGTTTCCAGTTCCATCTGCAGCAGCGCCAGCGCCCGCCATGCGACCTTCGCGGTATGTCGCAGACCATCGCCGTCGAGCGTCCCCCGTTCCACCAGATGCCGGAGCAGACAGTCCGCGTGGTCCATCGACTTGCCCCGCGACCAATGCAGCGGCTGACCGGGGTTGTGCTGGTCACTGCCCGCCTTGGAGACGCGGGCGATTTCCGCCAGCGCGGCGGGGAAGTAATCGAGGACCCCGCTCACGAGTGGGGTGTCCTTTCGTTCCCGCGCTCCCGTGGGAAGAACCGGGGAGAGTGTCACGTTAGTTCTCCGTCTCGAAGTGATGAAGGTTCATAATCGAGAGTCCCTCAAAGCCGTGCCGCCGCGTCTTCGCGTCCTTGGACCGGGGGATTTTCCTGGCGGCGACACGCTGCACGAAGGCCCGCATCTTTCCGGTGTACTCCCCATTCCGTCCCGCCCATTCCCGCCAACTCTCGAACAGCTCTTCACTAGTATGGAAATGATTCGGGGCTTCCCGGGTGGACTCCTCCAGCCAGCGCCCGATGGCATCCTGTTCGGTAAAGTAATCCTGTGTCGCCGCCGTCACTACCGCCGGCGCGGCCAGTCCCTCCCGCTGCCACCGCAAGCAACCCCGCACCGCCCACGCCAGTATGGCCGGGGCTTCCCCGCGCAGCTTGGCCGATAGCTCCGGATCGACACGTAGGGGGGTCACCACGAACGGCACGACGTGAATCCTGCGCTGCATCGCGCGATCGACGACCTGCAATTCCGGCTTGTGATTCCCGACGAATATCAGCTTGAAGGTTGGCAGGAACGTGAAAAAATCCTGACGCATGAAGCGCGCGGTCACCGCGTCCCCGCCCGTCAGACCCTTAACCCGGGCTTCATCCCACCGCCGACCGGCCTGTGTTTCGTTGGCGCTCACCATACGCGCGCCCATCAGCATCGCGAGTTCCGTTGGGTGCCGATCGTTCCCCGAGGCGGTGAAGGTGTCCATCGGGGACGTTCGGGCGTAGGTGCCGAGGATATGCGCGAGGGTATTCAGGAAAACGCTCTTGCCGTTACCCCCCGGTCCCCAGATCATCGCGAAAACCTGCTCTGTCACCACCCCCGTAAGACAGTACCCGGAGAGGCGTTGCAGGTAGGTCATCAGGTCGACATCATGCAGCGTAGCCTCGTCGAGGAAGCGCAACCACTCCGGACAGGCCATCGTGTCATCCGGCGCGATGCGTGTCATCTTCGAGCAGAGCGTGTCCGCGGTGTGGGCGTGCATCATCCCGGTCGTCAGGTCCAGTACCCCGGCCGGGGTATTCAGGGCCCACGGGTCGGCGTCGAACGCTTCCGGCCGGATCACCACTCGGGGATCGGCTTGTACGATCTTCAGGACGGAGTCCCGGGCATAGGCCGAGGCCAGCCGCCGCGCCTGTGTCAGCGCCTCCTTCTGCTCCGCCGGTGTTGACCCCTGCCGGGCCATCCACGCGGAGAGCCGACCGAGCGTTCCGTCCACCATGTGCTGCGCGAGGTTGACCGCGTCCGGGACCCACCGGCCCCCGCTCCAAACATACCACCGCTCTTCCGCCGCCACAAAGCGCAGGAGGGACCCCTGCTCCGCGATCACCCGATGGGCGCACCACTGATCGGAGAGTCGCGCGGACCCGCTTTCCTCCTCCGCCTTGGCCTCCCGCGCCTCGTCCAGCGCCTCAAAGTCCAATTGAGCGTCGCTATATCCCCACCGCCGGGCGATCTCCGCCAGCCAGCCATAGCCGACGCTATAGGGGGGTCGCATGCGTCGGAAGTCCGCCCGCCACGTCTCCGGATTCCCCGTTACCCGTTCGCTCCCGGTATGCGACCCGGCCCACCGGGCGAAGATGGTATAGGCGTCCTCCTCATCCTCCGGCCACGCGGCGCGGATAGCGTAGCCGATCTTGATGTACTGCTCCCGGACGACCTCCCCGTCGTTCGGAATCAGACGCACCGCCTCCGTCAACGCCTCCAGTGACGGCGCCACCAGCCCGGCCTGCGGCCCCGTCCGCGCGGCTCGAAGCGCGCCGTCCCCGATGCGCTCGACCACGCATCCCGGCAACAGCTCCAGCAGGTCGGCGACTTCGGTGAAGAAATGCTCGACCTGTTCCTTCGATAGCGCCGTCAATTCGTCCGCCGGCGGCAGGGGGCGGTCCCAGACATAGGGGGACCCGCTGGGATGCGTGCCATGGATCAGGTACTGCCGGCCCGCGCCGAGCACCTCAATCAGGTGGCAGGGCGCCCGGACATTCGGGTCCGGCGATTTCCCCTCCGGGTATACCAGCAACGCCATTCGGGCGAAGGGGTCCCCCGTGAGCCGGTAGGCCAACAGGCTCTTCGGCGCCTGCCCGGTTCGCACGGGCGCGGGGCCGAGGATACGCTGCGCGAGCAGTCCGATCTCCCGGGCGAGCGCCACATCCATGCAGTCGATATCCACGGCGGGGAATGTCGCCGCGAGGAGTCCGAGATTCGCGCCATCCTGCGCCCATTGCTTCACATCATTCAGCGTGGTCTCGTGCTTGAGCCAGCCATAGCCCGCCCACGTCCCGTTCGCGAGCTTGCGACCGGGGGTCTTCCCGAGTTGACTCGTGGTGATCGTCGAGCCGGGGGACAGCGCGGCGCTCGGGGGGATGACGGACACCAACGGCGTATAGCCGAGGGTGTAGAGCTGTTCCGCCGGAGTCATGAGAAGCGCGGCGGGAACTGATCGTCGTCCTTATCCCCCGGCCAGCGGGGAACCCGCATCCACAGGTCCAGACTATCCATGATATTGCTCAGTTCGTAGTGCGTGGACCAATCCACGAGGAACGCGAGCAGCTCGCATGGCATGATGATGAAGAGGACGAAGAAGAGCGCGATGACCTTCCGCAACCATCTCATCTGACCTCCACGCGGTACGCGGGCCAGCGGTCCAGCACATTCTTCAGGGTGTAGTTCCATTCGTCCGCCTTCTCCCGGATCAACGCCTTGCGGCGATCCGAGAGCGAGGCCCAACAGGTCTCAAAGGCTTTCTGCGCCAGCGCCGCCTTGAGCGGGAACCCGCGGGATTTCGCCATGATACGTCCTTTCCTGAGAGCGGTCATTTCCGGTAACGTAGTCCCTCCCAACCCTCCGCCGCAATAGGGCAGGGGACGCCGGACTCCTCCCCACGCGCCCACGCCGGCAGCTCCACCAGCAGACGCTCAAAGTCCGCGACCGACCCGACGCCCTCCGGGACATCCGCGAGCACTTCGTCATGCACCGTCAGCACGACCGGATACCCGGCGGCTTCCACCCGCAACATGCCGTCCGCCATCAGGTCCCGCGCGACGGCTTGCACGGCGTTCTCCAGCAACAGCCCGCCGTACAGGTGAAATTCCTGCCACCGGCGCGTCGTGCTCTCGACGCCCCATGCGACGACCGACTCGACGTATTGCGGGCGCTCCTCCGTGCTCCACGGCGCTTCCCGCATCTCCAGCCGGGGCCGGGTGTAGCAGAGCGGGCGTTTCGACGGCAGAATCATCCACAGGTAGCCGCCGCGATGCGTGAAGGCGATCTTGGCGCCGGCCCCGACCCACTGCGTGGTCCCGGGCTCACGCACGGCGGACTTCGCGGCGTCATTCATGTCGCGCCACATCTGTACGACCGCGGGGTGCGAGGTGCGATAGAACTTGATGAATTCCTTCGCCTGCTCCAGCGATATCTTCAGGCCGAACATCGTGTCCGCCGTGGTCTGGAACTTGGGTGGACCCATCTGAAACCCCGCCCCCAGCTCGACCGCCTTCCCGCCCTGACGCTCGAAATTGTGCGTCTTCTTGTCCGCCCCCGCCGGGAGTGGCGTCCCCTGCATCTCCGCCATCCGCAGCGCGTTGTACATGTACACGTCTTCATTCCGGGCGAACTTCCGCACGATGTCCCACTGCCCGCTCAACCAATTCGTGATCCGGGCTTCGACGCCGGCGTAGTCCGCCGCGATGAATCGGTGACCGGGCGACGCCACCAGACAGGAGCGCAGCATCGAACTGATGACTTCCAGCGGGGAATGAAGCACGTCCAGCGCGTCGTAGTCCCCGCGCAGCACGTCGTCGATAAACAGTTCCGCGTCGAGGGTCGGACGGGGATAGTTATGCGGTTGCGCCAGACGGCCGGACCACCGGCCGGTGCCCGCGCCGCAGTAGAGCAGTAGTCCGCGCATCCGGTCGTCCGCGCCCGCGCAGGCCAGCATGGACTTGAGTTTCGCGACACTGGACTTAGCCGTCTCCGCCCGGGTTTCCAGGACCGCGCGCACGGAATCCGATAGCTCCGTCTCCAGTAAATCCGCCAGCGGCTTCTTCGCGAGACTCTCGACCGTCAGCCCCTGCCGGGCCAGCCACTCCTTCATCGCGGCGACTTTCGTCGGTCCTTCCACCCGGCCCCCCGTCAAGCGGTACAGGGTCTTCGCGGCGAGTCGCAGTCCTTGGTCCGCGATCGTTTGCGCGGCCACGATCAGGGGCCGGTCTACCCGAATACCCCGATCGTTAATCACCTGATCCAGCCGGAAGACCCGATGCTCGTGCCGGTCCAACCGGCGGACCGCGTGGTAGATCGTGCGTTCGGTCACCACGTCAGTTTGGCAGTAGACCCCGAGCCGGGCGCGGAATTCCGGGGAGTCCGCCCAATACATCCCCTCGGGGTCCTCCCCTTTCCGGGGGGCGCGCGGCTTGCACATCCGCATCATGAGCGCATGGCCATCCCGGTCCTTCTGGGAGGACACGCCAAGCACGACCGCGCAATCCCCGAGCCCCCGGGGCAGGGCCATCGCCGCCGCTTCCGCCGCGGTGTCCTGCCACAGGGCGTCCGGACAGAGCGGGAAATCATACTTCCGCACGCCGACACGCCAGAGCACGCGCTCGAATTGCGCGTTCCACGCCCGCATCTCCCCGCCCGCCCCGATATGCGCCGTGAGGCGGGCGGGGAACGGATCGCCGGGCTGCCAGAGCGCGGGCGCCTCGTCATCGAACGCCCACGCGAAGCAGAGGATATCCGTCGTCTCGTGCTCCGCGTAGGGGTAGACACCACCGGAGCGGAGAGGGAACGCGGAACGAGTCTCGAAGTCTAACGAACATATGGTCATAACGCTGGGGGCGGGGGTTGAACCCGCAACCTCCGGTTTACGAAACCGGTGCTCCGCCTATTGAGCTACCCCAGCGCACGAAGCATGGGAACGGCCTACACTTCACCCCGGCGATACCCCGCTATGCGGGATACCTCCATTTACTACAGCAGGTCGTCCAGCGACACGGGTGCCTCCGTCAGGTCCGCCTCGAAGTCATCCGTCGCGGCGCGCTTGCCGTCGATGCGCGCGCCCTCGCCAGTCTTCTGGACGTTGTTCAGCCCGAAGCTGACTCCCTTCTTCATCCCCTTATCGAAGACGAACGGAGAGACGACGACCTGCACCAGACAGCCGGGATACATCTCATCCTCCTGCCCGGTGATCTGCATGGCCTCCGTGATGATCGTCGGCTTGCCGATGTCCGGTCCGCTGACCTGCTTGCGGCGGGATACCAGACCCGGCGGCGTATCGCTCCGGAAATTCATGACGATCGCATTCGGAACCGACGGGTACTTCCCCGCCTTGTCCTTCTTGAAGGGCCAATGGAGCTGATCCGCCAGCACCATCGCCTCGAACTTGTCGCCCCACTTGACGACACCGAGCGCCTTGGCCGCGGCCTTCAACTCCCTGAAGAGCACCGTCGCCTGCGCCTCTTCCCCCAGCACCAGCGCCATCGAATACTTCTTCTTGCCCCCGTCTTCCCCCGCCACCGGCTCGAACAGATGCGGGTAACTCAGAACGCCCACCGGGGTCTTCAGCTTCTCGCTCGCCATACGGTTCCGTCTTTCCGCAGATCAGTCATCCGCGTTGAATTCGTTCTGCGCTCCCACTGGCGCGGCCGGGCGGCTATCGGCGAAGGGAGCAAGGAGGACGCCGCTGGACTTCTTCTCGACCACATCCGCCAAGGCCATGAAGGGCTTCTTGCCCACGAACTTCTCGACCTGTGGCGGGCTCTTCAAGGAGGTCTCCAGATAGTCAGCCGGAGCGATTCCCTCCTCTTCCAACCGGGCGCGTACCAGTGTTTCATTCTCGACCCACTTCCGCATCGCCCGCTTCTCCACCAGCTTGTACCCCGCCACGGGTCGACCGGCGTTCAGCTCCCCGAACAACTTATCTTCCACGGCCTTGAGCCACGCCTTGATGATCGTCGCCTTGTCGTAAATGCCGATCAACTGATCCATCGTCAGGGTCTCGACATCCGGTGGGGGCGTTTCCTCCGAGAAATCCATCTGCGCCGTCGCCGCCGCGAGGGACTTCTGCGCCGGGCAGATCGCCTGCGCCCGGCACCACCGGCAATGCGAACCCGTCTTCGGCTGCGCCTTGGGGTCCAGCGTCCGATGCGCGGCGTCCAGAATGTCATCCGCGAAATTCGCCAGATCGCGGTAGGACAAGTGCTCCGACCGGATGATCCCGTCGCCGTGTACCGCCCGGGGCTGGACGATCGTCAGCTCGATCGTGTCCAGCCGCCCGGTCCCAACCGTCTTCTCGATCGCGATGAGCGACCCGAGACCATAGTACCGCAGTTGCGGATTGCCCACCGCCTTGACCGCGTAGCCCTGCCCGTGCTTGTAGTCCACCACGAACAGCGTCCGCTCGACCGGGGCGAAGATCACGATATCCGCCGTGCCGAACATATCCGCGGGCGGGTTGAGCGCCGCGAGAGAAATCGGCTGCTCCACATGCAGGACCGCGCCGGGATGCGTGGCTATCAGGTCCCGGACGTAGTCCACGCAGACCTGCACCGCCTCGGTCATGTTCTCCGTCACGAGTACGCCCTCGATCGTGGCGTCGAGCCACGTACCCGCGTCAAGGTGGCGTGTCAGGGCCATCTCCAGCACCTTGTGCGCGCTGGTGCCCTCCCGGCTGTAGTCCGTGTCCCCGGTGCCCGGAATCCCTTCCGACAACCGATTCGACGCCGGGCAATTCATCCAGCGGTCCGCGCTGGACGCCCCGAGCGCCGCATGCGCGCGTGTTGACGCCATCTAGAGACCCGGCGCGGGGGCGGCCAACTCGGCCATCCGAGCGGCGTAAAACACAGCCTGCTTGTCTGGCGTCAGCTCGCTGACACGCTTCGCACCCTCCACCGCCAGCCGCGCCTTGAACTGCACCAGCCCGAAACGCGCGTGGTAGGTGGACACCAACTGCTTCATCTCCCCCTCCGTCACCCCCGGTACCGGGGAGAGCGCGACCGGCGTCACGACCGGCGTGACGACGACCTCCGGCTTGGGCAGGAGCGGGGCGGGGGTCCCCACCTCTTCCACCGGCTCACCGCCCGGAACTTCGGTCGAGGCATTGGCCTTGCGGACGACCTTCGCCACATTCGACACGCCCTTCGTCTCCGGGGAAAACGCCCGGCCCAACCTCGCGAATACCTCGCCGACGCCCGGGTCGTCCGTGTTCAGCTGAATCGTAAAAATCATAGGGGTTCCTCTTCCAGATGTGTTAGGGTTGTCTGTCGCGCATGTACTGTAGCACCGCGGCCAGCTCCGCGCAAGTCGCGGAATTTTTTAGGGTATTCGCCCTCCGGGAAATGACCGCGATATTCCCGACCACATACCCCATGCCCGGGATGATCTGATCGAGACTCGGGGACGTCCAACTATTCTTCCGTGTCCCGTACTCGGGGTCCAGCGCGATTCCCAGCGCCGGGCAGAACGCCGGGATATGGATGTCCTCGAACCGAATCGTACAGGGGACACCGCTTTTCCTCGCCCGTTGACGGGCACCGGCCAGCAGATCGTAGGCGATGCCCTTCTTCACCCGCCACCGCGCTGATTTTCCCACGGAACAAACCGTGCATAACCAGCGGTTCCCCCCCAGATGAACCCAACTATCCCGGGTACAGGTGGAGCAGAGCTTGCCCCGAACGACAATCGGTCGGGTACGTTTCATAATACCTCTTCGATCAGGGTCTGCGTCAGTTCCCAATACAGGAACCGCCGTCCTTCGTCCGTCAGTGTCGACACCGTCGCGCCCCCATACCGCCGTACCGTTTGCGCGGCGCCAAGCAGACCACAGGACGCCGCGTAGTCCGCGAGAGCGCCGCGCAGCTCGGCTTCCGTCGGGGTGACTAACGGCGGGAACTCCGGCGCCGTCGTCGGTGCGTCCGCGTACCGCGCCCACCTCTCCCGCGCCGCCGCTTCATCCACCGTCTCCTCCAGCGGGCGGTAGACCTCCTCGAACAATCCGAGGTTGAGACTTACGGGGGCGGGCATCCGCACCCGGTACGGTAGTCGTGATGCAGGGTGCAGTACAGCTTGCCGTTGCCCGTCGGGAAACCCATCGTCGCCGGCTCCGGCTTCGGCTCCGGCTTCGGCTCCGGCTTCGGCTCCGGCTTCGGTAGCCACGTCGGACCCGGATAGAGTGACGGCGGCACGACGACCACCTCCGCCCCGACCTCCGTCAACAGCTCCGCCGTACGGGACAGCTCCTCTCCCCACCGGGTCCACGCCTCGACGGTCGGCTGAGGGAACACGTACCGGCGGATGCCGCCCTGAATCATATGGACCGCACATCGGCTACAGGGGCCAAAGGGCCACGTGTAGAGAGTCGCGCCCCCGGGGACCGGGCCGTACAGGAAGAGAACGGCGTTCATCTCGGCGTGGATAACGCGGGCCAGCTTCTCTTCCCGGTTCTCGTACAGCGCCTCGATGTCCTCCACGCCCCGCGGGAAGCCATTGAACCCCAACGAGCGGACCCGGCGCTTGGCGTCCACGATGACCGCCCCGACCTGAGTCGAGGGGTCCTTCGACCATCGGGCGACGTGCTCCGCCATCGCGAGGAACCGCAGGTCCCACTTGGTCGGTACCTGTTCATTCATAGGACACCCCGTTCCGCCACGAGGGCGAGAAAGTCCGGTAGCCGCAAGATGACTAACGGTTCCTGCTTGTTCCGCCGGATGCACAGGAGCGGCGTCAGGCGGGTCTTCGTTCCATTCGCCGCCGCTTGAGTAAACGCGGCCCACACATTCAACGACTCGACGTTCTTCGCCTCCACCGCGTAGGGGAAGACCGCCCGCGCGGCCGGGGACAACAGCAAGTCCGTCCCCGCCGCGCCACTGCTCCGACTGGTCACATCATCGGCGGTGAGCCCGCAGGCGCTGACGATCGCCGCCGCCAGTTCCTGCTGAAATCGTCGACCCTTCGCCTTGCAGCTAGAGGGACGCACGGAGCGCGTTCAGGTCCGCCAACAGAGCGTGAAGCGCCGTGCCCGGGGTGTTCTCGGGACTCGACCAGTACCGTGAGACGAGCGTGACGATGTCCGCCACCTCCCCGAACCCACCATCCGCCTGTGGAATCGCCCGCGGTTCTCCGATGCCCCCGAACTCACCGACGATGCCCCCCTCGATCACTCCGTCCATCCCTGTGTCCGACATACGCGCCCTCCACTTTCTTGGTGTACGATTGGTATAACTCATTCGTGTTCGTGGAATAACTCACTCATGCTGACTGCGAATCTTGACGCGCTCCACCGAGAACGCGCCGTCCGGGTAGTCCGGGAGAAGCCGACGGACCTCCCCCCGGGTCCCCCGGATGGACGAGACCTCGATATTTTTGGTAGTCACGTCCACGAGGGCGTAGGCGAATCGCGCCGTATTCACGACCCTCTCCGAACGATGGCCCGGGCAAGGTCCGTCAGGCCGCGCTCGATACCATGCGCGAGACCCAACAGCCCCACCATGATCCAGAATCCACTCATAGAACATCCTCCTCTTCCAAGGACGGGGTGCCCATATCCGGGCGCGTCCCGCCGTACAGCTCCGCCAAGTCGGCGTGGATGTTCGCCGCGAACCCACTCTCACAACAGGCGGCGAGGTAGGTGTGCATCTCCGCGAGAGACTTCCGCGGTATCGCGCCCCGCCCGGACAGCACCCCCCGGACATGATCCCGCTGAAAGGGTCGCAGGCTCATATGCCCACCGTCTCCAGCAGGACATCCAGCGCGCGCACATGCTGGCAGAACACCGTCTCCGCCCGGCCCTCCGGTGCCAGCGTATCCCCCCACTCCGGGAAGCTCTGCATCACGCGCTGCACGGCGTGTATATCCCCCGGGAGCGGCGTCTCATTCAACACCCTATTCAAGCCGGGTGGGCCGACGACCCAGCTCTCCGCCACCAGCGCCCGCCGGTCGATCTCCCCCATCCATACGCGGGTGCGCTCCCCCCGGGGGTCGTGACGGACAACCTCCCGAAAAATTCTGGTGTCCAGCGCCTCCTGCGCTTCCCGGATTTCCCCGGTCTTCCATGGCGTCACCACGTCCCCCGTCACCGCTTCGTGCGCGTCGTGCAGGAGCGCGTATTGGCGCAGCTCCAGCCGTTCACGCGGCGTTCGACACGGGGCGAACTCCGCCGCCAGCCGCTCGCAGACAAAACTGTGATGCAGCACGCTCCACCATACCTTGGTCTGCCCGCCGAAGCGCGGTGTGCGTCCCAGCCCCACGGCGATATCCGCTAGGCTCGGGGCCACATCGTTATCCGGGAGCACCAACCTGCCCGAAAGCGTTAGCATCCGGTGGCCCGTCCTTCCTGTGTGAGGGTAAACAGCCGTTCGCCCCGGCTGGAATAGCTTCCGAGCACCAACCCCAGTCGTTCGGCGTCTTCCAGCGCCCGCAGGGTTCGCAGAAGCGGCACCCGGGATATCTGATGAAGCCGCATCGCGGTTACCCGTCTCAGCGTTCGGAGGGCCGTGAGCGTGTCACGTCGATCCGGCGGGTGAATGGTGGAGCGGATGTCACGTGTTGTCAAGAGCCCCCGGGGGGTGTGATGCCTGACAACCCCTATGTATTTTTTAGACATTTTCGCCTTTCGCGAATAGTGAAATCGCCGAAGGTTACGGGGGTCTGTGTGTCATTTCGACACACATTGTGTGTCATTTCGACACACATTGTGTGTCATTTCGACACACATCCGCCGGAAATGCTCATCTGAAGACCCACGCGGTCCCGGAGACCCGCGCGTCCCCCGAGACCCACGCATCGCCGAGGACCCGCGCGGTCTCTGAGACCCACGCATCGCCGAAGACCCGCGCATGCTCGAGGACCCACGCGGTCCCGGAGACCCGCGCATCGCCGAAGACTTGCGCCTTCCCGAAGACCCGCGCATCGCCGAAGACCCGCGCCTTCTCGAAGACTTGCGCCTTCCCGTAGACCCGCGCATTCCCGAAGACCCACGCTTCCCCGAGGACCCGCGCTTCCCCGTAGACCAGCGCCTTTTCGTAGACCCACGCGGTCCCCGAGACCCGCGCATCGCCGAAGACCCGCGCATCCGACCCGACATAGGCACTCGCGACGACTTGCGCCGTATCCGCGACCCACCCGCCACCGTTCTCGTGCCGGTGCGCCGGGACCGGGCCGTCGCCAAAATCAAAGGTGCTCATGGGGACTCTCCTTCGCTCTTCTCGAAGACCTGCGCGTCCCCCGAGACCCACGCATCGCCGAAGACCCACGCATGCTCGAAGAGCCGCGCATTCCCGGAGACCCGCGCGTCCCCGGAGACCAGCGCACCGCCGAAGACCAACGCCTTCCCGTAGACCCGCGCCTTCTCGAAGACTTGCGCCCTCTCGAAGACCCGCGCATTCCCGAAGACCCGCGCGTCCCCGGAGAGCCGCGCATCGCCGAGGACCCACGCATTCCCGTAGACCCGCGCTTCCCCGAGGACCCACGCATTCCCGTAGACCCGCGCCTTCTCGAAGACTTGCGCCTTCTCGAAGACCCGCGCATTCCCGAAGACCCGCGCATTCCCGGAGACCCGCGCGTCCCCGAGGACCCGCGCATCGCCGAGGACCCGCGCACCCGACCCGACATAGGCACTCGCGACGACTTGCGCCGTATCCGCGACCCACCCGCCACCGTTCTTGTGCCGGTGCGCCGGGACCGGGCCGTCGCCAAAATCAAAGGACGTGAGCATATAGATTCTCCCGTAGATATGAGTAGTCCAGTGCCCGCTCCGGAGTTGAACCGGAGACCTCCAGCGGGCGGGGTACGTTAGCCGTTTGTCACCTCCTCATCCAGCCAGACCCTCGCGGCAACCCACGACCCACCTTCGGACGGACTCACGACCGCGTCATCGTCAATCTGAATTCCCGGGTCGGCGGAATGCTCCCCGGCCCACGTATACCGCGCCCGCTCTCTCATCCTGCACCGCTCGCCTTCCTTATCCATGGCGGAGAATGACGCATCCCCCATGGGGATATGGTCCAATTCGGTCCACTCCTCCACGAGGGCCGGGAGCACGGACCGGAGCGCCTTCTGCACGCGGGACGTGGTCGGGCTGTATTTCGTCCCGTTAAAGAGGGCTCCCATGCCGACCTTCCGGGAAGTCAGAATGGCCGTCTTGTAACTCAGAATGGCCGATCCATTGGTCCAACTCGATCCGCCGATCCGGCTAGAGGGGGAGCTTTTGCCCGCGCCCCACCGCGCGATGGTATCCTTCAAATGCTGGTTCATGATGATACTCCGGTAGAGGTGATGTCCGCGAGTAGAGCAACCCTTAGGCCACCCGTAAGTCGTTGCTAGCGCTCCGTCCCCCGGCGCCGAACTGTGGCAATAGTGCATCATTGCCACAGTTCGGCGCCGCAGGACTAGGCGGATAACCGCCGTATCGCCTTGTTCGGCCCGTTCAACCCACCCATTCCCACCTCCCGCCCCGCCTGTTGCCCCGCGCGGAAATCCGTTGGGTTCATGTAGGAGGAGCGAGAGCGGATGCTCCCCACGCGGGGATAGGCGACCGCCGTCGCGGCGTCCACCTCCGCCCGTATCGTGTTCAGACGGACAACCGCCATGGAACCCCCCGCCTCTTTCGCCACGGTCGCCCGTTCGGCGAGCCGGACTCTCACGGCATCCACGAACCCCATGAGGAACGCTACCCGGGTACCGGGAGCGGACCCCCGCACATCCGCCGTGTTTGCCGTATACACCCGGGCCAGTCGTCCGGCCTCACGGTGTAGCGTGGTGACGAGATAGGCGCAGACCTCCCGGTCGCTCGCCCGTCCGATGACGCCGAAGCTCTTGTAGCCGTCATTCGAGATAAAGACGACCCGGCAGAAATGCGCCCGGGCGAGGGCATCAATCAGCTTCCGGGACCACTTCGCCGAGCTTCCGCCCCACTGCTTCGCCTTCATGACCTCATTCCCCAATGGGTCGTTGTCCTCATCATCACGAATTTCGACCTCCGTCCGGGACAACTTGTGCAGCAGCAGCAGCTCATTGGCTTTGGCGGCGAACGCGGCGGCCTCTTCCGCGCTTCCGATTTTCCCCGCGCTCTCCGAGTGGGCGAACAGCTTGCGAATACGAGCGATGACGGATTCAAGCATGGAACCGCTCCAGTGAAGGTGATGCCCGCGAGTAGAGCAACCGGCGTGCCATAGGTAAGTCGTTGGCATGCAACAGCCGATGAGGCGGGGGGTGCCGCAACCGTGCATCCCCGCCACACTCCGCCGCCTCACATCCCGAACGCATGGACCACGTGATACCCCTACTCCTCCGCCCGGCGGACGCAGTCGGCCTGAAGCTCCGCGATGCGCGTCAGCTGGGCTACGGTTGGCGGCAGGGACGGGACAACCTTCCGAAGTACCCGTAGCGCGGCCTCTGCCCGCGTCTGGCGCTTCTGGAGAGCCCGGGCGGCACGGACCGCCACCGAACCCCTCCGGCGGTGGTACGCCCGCAGGGCGGACGCTCTACTGCACATGACGCAATACCACCCGCGTTGGTCCCCGTCCCCAGCCCAAAACACCGGTCGCCATAAGTCCTCCCCGCACACCGTCGGGGCGATACTCATGTCTCCTTCCCAAATGCGCCTGATACAACGGTGTCCGAGTCGGTAGGACTCTTCGTGTCGTGCGCCACTCGGCGCGGTATGCTCAGGTATCCGTGACAGGTACGGCAAGGTCATGCGAGGGTCTGGATAGGCTACTTTTGTTAAGATACCGGGGGTAACGCAATGCGGACAAGTCATTTATCCTCCCTGAGGTAATTAGGTCGACTGCTGCCCTGACTAGGTTGTTTTTATGAAGATACCGGGGGTAACGCAATGCGGACAAGTCATTTATCCTCCCTGAGGTAATTAGGTCGACTGCTCCCCTGACTGTGCTATAGGCTAATGTCCCTTTCTCATACGGAGGACATTTACATAGAGTACAACAGGGGAAGGAGTAGGGCAAAAATACGGTACGATAACTAATGATATGTACCCTAATACATTTACAATAAAGTGTCAAGAGAAACAGAACCCGAGAAGGTTACGGGGGTCTGTGTGTCATTTCGACACACATCGAACTGCGACCAGCTTCGCCGGTGTCCGACCGCCGACACCCCGAGACACCCCGAGGGTGACACCCCGAGACACCCCGAGGGTGACACCCCGAGACACCCCGAGACACCCCGAGGGTCCGACCTCGACACGTAATGACGGCACTTCGGGGTGCAGTGCCGCCATTACGTGTCAGGGCTGGCGCTCTTCCGCCATTCCTGCTAGGTTGGTGACACTATGGCAGGAAATCCAATGAAGCGAAAGATGGAAGCTGATCTGCACGCGCTCGCCGTCCTGTCCGGGGTCGATGAGGGGCCGGACGGCGAGCAACTCGGCTTTGAGGCGGCGGCACTTGGCTATGTGCTGGCATGGATTAATGGCGGACACCCCGCCGGTCATTCATCCACTATCCTGTCACTCGCCCGGTACCTTGGGGTATCTCGGCCCGTACTATCGGGTTGGCTGGGGGAGGAGAAGAGGCGAGAGGCATATAGGGTAGCGCGGGAGACCAGCGCCGCCTGTCTTGTGGACGAAGCTGCCGATATCCTCGACACCGCAACGCCATATGAAGCAGGGCTTGCCAACTCCCGGGCCAACTTTCGGAAGTGGCTAGCTTCGGTCTATGACCGCGCCACCTACGGGCAGCAAGTGGCGCCAACGGTAGCTATCAACGTGGCACAGTTGCACTTAGCTGCTCACGACGTGCGGAAGTTGAAAGCTACTGAGTTACGAGAGCAGCTAGCCCTTGGGTCGGATGGGGTGGAGTATCGTAACGATACACCCGCTGTTATGTTGCAACTCAAGGAGTAGCAAGCACTTAGCCTCTCAGTGTCGTATAACGGAGATTCTGTTAAGCTGGGGGGTGGGGGTGGGCGGTGCGGGAGCTGTAACGGATCGATGCAAAGGCCCCCCCGGCCTTAGGGTCCCATCCGACGGCGTCTGGCGGGGCAGGGCTGCGGGCGCGGGGGCGGGTACCCCAAAAATTTTTCAAGCGTTCTGGCGTACAAAAATTTTTCTGGCCCGCGAAGAACTCTTCCAGCCCGCAGAATAGGCAAGAAAGGGCGCGAGATGATGTCCGTTTGGTTGATGTGGGGGCTCGGCGGCCTGTTCTCCCGGGTTCATCGGAAGCGCTCGTGACCCCGGCGCTGTTCGTCGTTCAGGATTGGAAGACCGGCGCCACCGTCGCCATCCCGGACATGGTTGCCTTCATCGATCGGTACGCCCGGAACGGCCCGCACGGTCAGGACGGCCCGGAAATGCTGGTGCGGGAGGTGTTCCTCGCCGGGATGACCGGCCCACTCGACCCCAATCAGCCAAACGGGCCGACGAAGCCCGCGGAGCCGGACGAGTGGCAGATCGAACTACTGCGAGCCTATGGGCGGTACGACCGACGCATCTCCGTGCGGTCCGGCCACGGTCCCGGCAAGACCGCCTGTCTCGCGTGGATCATCGACCATCATCTCATCACGGAGTTCCCGCAGAAGACCGCGATCACCGCCCCGACCAAGACGCAGATGTGGGTGGCCCTGTGGCCGGAAATCTCGAAATGGATGCGGAAAGCCCCGGACTTCGTGCGGGATATCTTCGAGTTCAAGTCGGAGACGATCGAGCACAAGGGCAACGCCGACGAGTGCTTTGTCCGGGCCAGCGTGGCGCGGCCGGAGAACCCCGAAGCGCTGGCGGGCGTCCACTGCGATGACGGGTCCGTGCTGCTCATCGCCGACGAGTCGAGCGGCGTGCATGAGAAGATTTTCGAGTCCGCCTCCGGCTCGATGTCCGGGCACAACGCGACGACCATTCTCGCCGGCAACCCGGTCCGCACCGCGGGTCTGTTCTTCGATACCCACCACAAGCTCAAGGATATCTGGACGACGTTCCACATCAACGTCGAGGAGTGCGCGCGGGTCTCGAAGGACTTCGTCGAGGACATGCGCCGCCGGTATGGGGAAGCCTCGAACGCCTATGGGGTGCGTGTCCGGGGGGACTTCCCGAAGCAGGACAAGGATCAAGTCATCCCGTTCGAGCACATCGAAGCGGCGCAAATCCGCGAGGTGACGCCGAATCCGATGGCCGAGGTGGTGTGGGGCTGTGACCCGGCGCGCAAGGGCGGCGACCGGTTTTCGTTGGTCAAGCGCCGGAAGAATGTCGTGCTGGAACTGCCGAAGGTCTGGGTGGACAAGGACCTGATGCAGTCCTCGGCGATCATCTACGAGGAGTACCTCGCGACGCCGATCGTGGATCGCCCGGTGGAAATTCTGGTGGACGCGATCGGCATGGGCGCGGGGATCGTCGACCGTTTGCGGATGCTCGACCTGCCGGCCCGGGGCATCAACGTGAGTGAATCGCCGGCGCTGTCGGATCGGTACGCGAATCTGCGGGCGGAGCTGTACTTCCGGATGAAGGAGTGGTTCGGCGCGCTCGACTGCGCGATTCCGAAGGATATCTACGATACGCCGAACGGATCGCTCGGCGCGGAGCTGGGGCTGGCGACCTTTGACTTCACCAAGACGACGAAGGTCTTCATCCACACGAAGGAAGACATCAAGCGGAAGAACGGGGGCAAGTCTCCCGACTTGTCCGAGGCGCTGCTCATGACGTTCGCCTCCACCGCGACATCGTTGCTGTACGGGACGAGCGGATCATCGAGTCATGCGTGGAATAAACCATTGAAGCGCGGGATCAAGGGGGTCGTATGAAGATGGTGAAGCGGGGAGCGGGGTGCCTTGTGGCGGCGATGTGGGTACCGCTGGTATGGGCGGTGGTGGGTCTCAACTGGCTCACGGATGGCGCGGTGGAAGCGGCGATGAACCGGTGGCTCTCGGAGGCGCGTCCCCATGGCTAAATGGAACGAGAAGCTCTCGGCGCCGACCCCGACGCCCGGCCCGAAGCCGGTCACGCCACAGGGGACGGTGCTGAAGAGCGAGGCGTCGATGGCGGCGACGTTCATGCGTAGCACGCACGGCCTCACGTCGTCGCCGGTGAACGTCGCCCGGAGGGAGACCGCGCGGAACATGGCCGCGGTGATGCGGCATGCGCGCGGTACGGGGAAGACGGGGTGATCTACCTGCTGCTGGCCGCCCTGTGTTTCGTGTCGTCCTACGGCGACTACTACATCGGGGCGGAGCAGTCGCAGGCGGAGAAGGAGCTGCAGGCGACGACCGCGGCGTGGTGGGCGGTGCTGGCGGCGAGTGTCGGGGAGGTGAATTACGTCGTGTTCACCGCGGTCGCGCTGATGGATCAGGACATCTTCCGGGCGGCGGCGGTGAGCTTCCTGCCGACCTGCGCCGGCGCCGGGCTGGGGGAGTTGCGGAGCGTCCGGAAGAACTTTGTCCGGGATCGGATACGACGAGCCGCCAAAAGGGCGGCCGAGCTTGCCAAAAGGGCGGAACTTCGGTAAGTTAGTGGTGATCCTTGAACCTCCGTTCAGGTGGTTCGCGTGTCTTCACGTTCCACCTCGATATGGGAGAGTCCCCGTGGCAAAACTGTCCACCATCACCAAGTCTGTTGGCACCCTGACGATCGGCGCCGCCGTCCCCACCGCCGCGGATACCGTCACGATCGGCGTCCGCGTCTATACGTGGCGTGCCGCGCCGACGACCGTCGCGGATGAAGTCAAGATCGGCGCGACTCTCGCGGAGTCCGCGGCCAATTTCGCCGCCGCGATCAACCTCGGCGCCGGGTCCGGCTCGCTGTACGGTTCAGGCACCACGGCCAACGTGCAGGTGAGCGCGGCCAACGTCGCCGCGACCGTCGTTTTCTCTTCCCTGATTCCCGGGACGATCGGTTCGCTCATTGTGACGACCGAAGCGGGGACCAACACCGCGTTCGGCGCCGGCACGCTGACCGGCGGGGTCGGCGACATGCACACGGCCCTCGCCGAGATCATCGCGCAGGATCAGATCAACAGCGGTACGCTTACCGCGTTGTTCGCCATTGACGGCATCGTGCTCAACTAAGATGCCAGACGGCAACCAGATCGTTTTCATGGGCAGGCGGAACGCATACCTGCCCGGCGCGCACCCCGGGTATCTGCTGCGGGTAGGCCGGCAGGCGGCGGCGGCGAACACGACCAAGTTCGACCTGTTCAATGGAACGACGGACAAATTGGTGCGTCTGTCCTCGCTCTTCCCCGTGGTCGGGACCGACGCCGCGGTGACGGGTCTGGTGGGGGTGCGTCTGGTGTTCGCGCGGACCACGGACATCGGAACGGGCGGTACACTCGCTCTGGAAGACGCGGTGAGTTCCAGCGTCACCTCATATGCGCGGTTGGATATCCGGGACGACACCCTGACGGCGCTTGCGCCGTTGGTGACGGTTCGGATGACGCCGACGGGTGGCGCTACCGCGGGGGTCGTCATCGCGGAAACCTGTATCTTCACGGAGGAAACCTCGGCGGGCGCCGTGACTCGTCTGGAGTTGTGCCCCGCCGGTGGACTGTGGATCGCCCCGGGAACGGGTATACGGGTCGCGCAGGGTGCGGTCGCGTCGGTGGGTATATACAGCTTCCAAGGGGAGTTTGAGGTGGTGCCCGTTGGTCTTTAACCCG
>ENA-ORBV01002402-ORBV01002402.1-microbial-mat-metagenome-genome-assembly--contig:-NODE-2402-length-39653-cov-14.519229_pt1 | contig 39653 bp, 29 predicted proteins | sample MGYA00237777_ERZ505514 | MGnify/ENA primary metagenome ERZ505514 (study PRJEB26160, sample SAMN06269048) | microbial mat metagenome | isolation source: Oligotrophic lake microbial mat | place... | reverse complement strand
TCCCCACTGCTGCCTCCCGTAGGAGTCTGGACCGTGTCTCAGTTCCAGTGTGGCTGATCATCCTCTCAGACCAGCTACGGATCGTCGCCTTGGTAGGCCTTTACCCCACCAACAAGCTAATCCGGCGTCGGCTCATCCAATCGCGCGAGGCCCTTGCAGGTCCCCCGCTTTCACCTCTCGGTCGTATGCGGTATTAGCTAACCTTTCGGCTAGTTATCCCCCACAACTGGGCAGATTCCGACGCATTCCTCACCCGTCCGCCACTCGCCACCCACAGTATTGCTACTGCTGTGCTGCCGTTCGACTTGCATGTGTTAGGCATGCCGCCAGCGTTCAATCTGAGCCAGGATCAAACTCTTCAGTTAAAACTACATCGCATAATCAGCACCCGAAAGCACCTCTCATACGAAATTTCTTTAGCCTCACAGAAGCGTCCGAACCCAACAGTACTACTTCAATTAAAAAGCTGACTCTTAGGTTGTTCGACTCGCGCCTCACCTCGAAAGGCAAGACCTCAAGTCCGGACGTCCTGCAAGATGGACTTCTCGCCCATCCGCCAGACGCCCGCACAAATTACCTGCGCACACTGTCAAAGATCATCCCAATCAGCCTCAACGCTGATCCGGTTTTGTCATCTGCCGGTCAAGCAATTCACTCAACCGAGCCGCGCATCTTACAGCAGTTTCTGCTTCCGTCAACACCTTGGGCAGACTTTTTAGATCGATGTCACAGGGTCCCTTCAGTGGTTTCGCCGCTACGAGGTGACCAAGTTCACGCGCGCAAAATTGCGCTTGCCGATTTGCAGCACGGCGTTGAACCCTGCGACGAAATTTTTCGCTGGGTCGTCTACAGCCTCTCCATTGATGCGTACCGCACCTTCCTTGATCTTGCGGGAAGCTTCCGAGGCACTGGAAGCAAGGCCCGCCGCTTTCAGCAAAGCGGCTAGGCGCAAACCTTCGTTTGGAACCGCGATGTCAGTCTGCTCCAGCATTGAGCTGTCGCCTTCGCCGCGGACGACGGCATGCCATCCGGCAACCGCAGCCTCCGCCGCGTGAGCACCGTGAAACCGGTGGGCCAGTTCTCGCGCCAGTCGCAGCTTGGCATCGCGTGGATTGAGCTGACCGCTAGCAATGTCCTCTCGCAGTCGAGTCAGCTCGGCCATCGAGACCTCGAAACTGAGCAATTCGAACCAACGCCACATCAGTTCGTCACCGATCTTCATGGTTTTGGTGACCATGCTGATGGCGGGCTCATTGATGCCTATGTAATTGCCCAGCGACTTTGACATTTTGGCGACACCGTCCAGACCTTCGAGCAGCGGCATGGTCAACACTACCTGCGGAGGTTGCCCGTAATGCTCTTGCATCGCGCGTCCCATCAGCAAATTGAACTTCTGGTCGGTTCCGCCCAGTTCGACATCCGCTTTTAGGGCTACCGAGTCGTATCCCTGCGCCAGTGGGTAGAGGAACTCGTGAATGGATATCGGTTGCTGCGCGGCATAGCGCTTGGCGAAGTCGTCGCGCTCAAGCATTCGAGCCACTGTCAATAAGCCGGCCAGCCGAGTCATGTCGACGGCGGTCATCTCGCCAAACCATTCCATGTTGAATCGGATCTCGGTCGTGTCTCGATCCAGCACCTTGAAGACCTGATCAGCGTAGGTTTGCGCGTTTACCTCCACATCCGCGCGCGTCATCACCTTTCGCGTCGCATTCTTGCCGCTGGGGTCACCGATCATCCCGGTGAAATCGCCAATCAGGAAGATGACCTGATGACCAAGATCCTGGAACTGCCGCATCTTGTTGAGAAGGACGGTGTGCCCTAGGTGCAAGTCTGGAGCAGTCGGGTCAAAGCCGGCCTTCACCCGCAGTGGCCGTCCGAGAGCCAATCTGGCCTCCAATTCATCGCGCTTAAGGATCTCTTCGGCACCGCGACCTATCAAGGCAAGGGCGTCGCTGTGGATGCTCACTGCAGATGACTCCTGAGGGTTAGACCGCGCCAATTGTTAGCGAACGGTTAAATAAAGGTTAAGTGAAGGTACAAAAAAAGCTAATTGGAACAAAGGCTTGACGCATGGTTTTGAGAGCGTTTAGCTTACGGTCACTTTCTTGCTGTGGGCCGAACCATCGTGACAGTATCGCAGGGGCCCAAGCGCCCCATCAGCAAGCCCGCATCACAAGCCGTTCGTTGGAGCGACCTCAAGACGCCATCCCCGGCTTCCGCATTGGCGGTGTTGCGTTCTCATCCCAAGCGCTGGCTGCCTCTTTTGGCAATCGCAATGCTGGTTCCGACAGCAGCTTTCATGTTCAGTGCCGACGCGACGACGCCGAGTGCTGTCAATTCAGATTCGCTGGTCGTGCCGATGGCAATCAAGCTTCCACCCGCTCCGATTGCGACCTTGGCAACACCCGCGGCGGCGGAACCGGTGGCTGCGACCATGACCCACTCGGTGCGTGTTGAGCCCGGGCAGACGATGGGCGAAATTTTCGCCAAACTCGGATTGTCAGCGACTACTCTGCATCGGCTGCTGGAACACCCGGGAGCACGCGAGCCACTTAGTCAGCTGCGTGTGGGCAACCAATTTGTGTTTGTGGTTGGCGCGGCCGGTGACTTGCTCTCGCTACAGTTCGAGCGTGGTGAGAGTGAGCGGGTCGCGCTGTCGATCAGCGATTCCGCGATTGAGGAGGAAGTTCAAGCTCGGGTCATTCAACGCCGCGTGCACATGGCCTCGGGTGAGATTCACGATAGTCTGTTCAACGCCGGTCAAGCCGCTGGGATGAGCCAGACCGCGATCTTCGAATTGGCGAAGGCATTCGGGTATGACATCGACTTTGCGCAGGACTTGCGCGTCGGTGACCGCTTCGATGTGGTCTATGAAGAAATCTGGCGCGATGGCGAACGCTTGCGCAGTGGCGATGTGCTCGCTGCCACCTTCATCAACCAAGGCAAGCAGCATCAGGTGTTCCGCTATCAGTTTGCCGATGGTCGCACCGATTATTTCGATGCCGATGGGCGCCCAATGAAGAAGGGCTTCTTGCGCATGCCTATTGATTTCGCGCGAATCAGCTCGCGTTTTTCGAATGCCCGTCGGCATCCGGTGTTGGGTCTGACTCGCGCCCATCGCGGTGTCGACTACGCCGCTTCCACGGGCACCCCCATCATGTCGGCCGGCGATGGCAAGGTCACATTTGCGGGTTGGAAGAGTGGCTATGGGCGCACCGTAATCATGCAGCACGCCAACAATGTGAGCACCCTTTACGGCCACATGTCGCGTTTGGGTAAATTCAAGAATGGCAGTCGCGTGCGCCAGGGCGAGGTTATTGGTTTTGTCGGTCAAACCGGCTTAGCCACCGGGCCGCACCTCCACTATGAATTCCGGGTTGCAGGCGTGCATCGTGATCCGTTGAAGGTGACCATGCCGAAGCCTGAGCCATTGCCGAAATCAGAGCTCCATCGCTTCCGTTTGCAGACGCAGCCCTTGCTTGCGCAGTTGGATGTCCTAGCCGGCGGTAGCGTCTACGCCACGGCGCGTTGAAGCGGTGGTTGCAGCAACGAGCGACTACTTTTTAGGGCTGATTTCGGGAACCAGTGTCGACGGCGTCGATGCGGCGTTAGTTGTGTTTGATGGCGGCATGCCGCGTTCTCTTTGGGCATGCACCTATCCCTATGCGGGAGAGTTGCGGGAGTCAATCCTTGCCCACTCCCAACGTGACACACCGCTTTCGTTCGATGCCGTAGGTGAACTCGATCATCGCATCGGTGCGGCTTTTGCAGCTGCCGCGAGATCGCTGCTGGAGGCCGCCGACTTCGACCCCGCGCGGTTGTCGGCGATCGGATCCCACGGTCAAACGCTGCGTCACAAGCCCCACGGCAAGTTGCCATTTACCCTGCAGCTGGGCGATCCGAATCTGATCGCAGAAGCGACCGGCGTTACGGTTGTGGCCGACTTTCGTCGTCGCGACGTCGCCGCCGGCGGCCAAGGCGCGCCCTTGATGCCCGCCTTCCATGCTTCGGTTTGGCGCGATGTCAATGAAGATCGAGCGGTGCTCAATCTCGGCGGGATCGCCAATCTCACCCTGTTGCCTGCGAAGGGTGAGGTAAGCGGTTTTGACAGCGGCCCAGCAAACGGGCTGATGGACGCTTGGTGTCTTCGTCACACCGGTGCCCCGTTTGATCGGGAAGGTGCCTTTGCTGCCAGTGGAACTGCAGACGCACCGCTTTTGCAGCGTTTGCTGACCGAGCCTTGGCTTTCCCTTGCTCCGCCCAAGAGCACCGGCCGCGATTTGTTTCATCTCGACTGGTTAGCAACTCGATTAGGCGACATATCGCTGGCAGCGACCGATGTGCAAGCCACCCTGCTGAGCTTGAGTGCGCGCAGCGTCGCCAATGCCCTGCGCACCGCATTGCCGAGCTGCGCCCGCGTTATCGTTTGTGGCGGCGGAGTTCACAACACCGCACTGATGCTTGCACTGCAGGCCGAACTGCCGGCTGTCGCGTTCGAGAGCAGTAGTAAGCATGGAATCGATCCCGATTTCGTCGAAGCGATCGGCTTCGCTTGGCTGGCTCGCGAGACCTTGGCAGGACGCCCGGGCAACCTGCCGGCAGTCACTGGCGCGCGGGGTCTGCGGGTGCTCGGAGCCATCTTCCCGGCAGGCATGGCACACGACGTCGGCGAGCAAACGCCGTTTCAGGTCATTGCGCCGCCAAAGCCAAGCAGCTGAACCGGCATCGACGAGCGCTGCCAACTCTGTAGCATGCCGCGATGAATTCGCCATCCCCCGCTTGGCAAACACGCCTGCCGGCTTCTTTCCGCCCGTATCTGGAGGCGGGGCCGGTAGCCGCTCTGCTGTTGGGAATCTCCTCTGGATTTCCCTACGCGATGCTGGGCGCCACGCTGACCACGCGGTTGGCGCAGGACGGCATCGACAAGAAAACGGTCACCGCTTTCTCGCTGGCATTCCTGGTCTATAACCTGAAAGTGTTTTGGGCACCTGCGGTGGATCGCTTGCGCCTTCCCTGGATCGGTCGATTTGGACAGCGCTGCTCGTGGCTTTGGTTAAGCGCAGTCGCAGTCGCTGTCAGCGTTGCCTTTTTAGGCCTCGCAAGCCCGACCGCCGATTTGGGCACGGTCGCGCTCGCCGCCATCCTCGTGGGTGTGTCCGGCGCGACATTCGACATCGTGATTGACGCCTACCGCATCGAGACGCTGCAGCCGCACCAGCTGGCCACCGGCTCGGGGATGTCGCAGTACGGTTGGCGGATTGGCTCGGTGTCGGCTGGAGCACTGGCATTGCTGGTGGCAGGCCAGTGGAACTGGACGGTTGCCTATCTCGCCTGTGCACTTTTCGCGCTGCCGGCGGTTGCTGCCACCTTGTGGCTGGGGGAGCCGGCGAGGCATCGCCCACCGCCGCCAGTGCGCGGTGCTGCTGGGGTGATTCGCGCCGCGTGGGCACCGATGGGTGAATTTTTTGGTCGCCGCGGTGCCGCGTTGGTGTTGCTGTTTGTGCTGGTGCACAAGATCGGCGACACGCTGGGCCAACTGACGTTGCGGTTGCTACTTGATGACTTGGCCTACAGCAATGCTGAGATCGCCAAATACGACGTGGGGTTTGGCTTCTTTGCGTATCTGATTGGCATTTTCATTGCCGGTGCGCTGTATGTGCAAATTGGACTGCGGCGATCGCTGATGTTGAGCTTGCTGTTGATGGCGGCGAGCAATCTGTCATTCGCGCTGTTGGCGCAGATCGGTCACAGCAACACGATGCTGGCCTTTGCCATCGCATTTGAGAATATCGCCAGCGGAATCGGCGGAGTCGTCGTGGTCGCGTATCTGTCGGCGCTATGCAACTTGTCGTTCACTGCCACCCAGTTTGCGCTGTTGTCGGCAGCCGCATCGGTAGTCGGCCGCCTCCTCACTGGAACCACCGCGGGTGCGCTTATCGAGTCGCTGGGCTATGTCGACTTCTACCTGCTGACCACGCTGGCGGCGCTTCCCGGCATCGCCGTTTTCGCACTGATGATGCGTGCAGGCTTGGTCGATGAGTCGCTGCTCATCGCGGCCAGTTCCGGCGAGCAGAAGCCCAATCAGTCCTGATAGTCGACGCGGTAGGGCGCGTGGTCCGAAAATCTCGGCTCCCGCGCGATTGCACAATCACGCAGCCGCCCGCTTAAGCCGGGAGTGACGATTTGATAGTCGATCCGCCAACCCACATCGTTGGCGCGCGCGGCACCGCGATTCGACCACCACGTGTAAGCCACATCGGCGGGACGCAAGGCACGAAAGCTGTCGATCCAGCCTGCGCTCGCGAACAGCGAGTCCAGCCACGCACGCTCTGCCGGCAAGCAGCCGGATTGCTTCTGATTGGAGCTCCAATTGCGGATGTCCAAGCGCGTGTGCACGATGTTCCAGTCGCCACAGATCACATACTCGCGGCCGCTGCCACGCCAGCCCGCAAAAATCGCAGCAAGCCGCTCCATGCACTCGAATTTGAACTGTTGTCGTGGATCGCCGGACGACCCCGACGGCAGATACAGCGAGACCACACTCAAATTGCCAAAGCGCGCTTCGATGTAGCGACCTTCGTCATCAAATTCCGGCCAGTCCAGCCCGGTAACCACTGCGTCCGGCTCATTCCGGCTGTAGATGGCCACGCCGCTGTAGCCCTTCCGGATTGAGGCATCCTTGAAGTGAACGTGATAACCCAGCGGGTGAAACACGGGATCGCTGAGTTGCTCGGCTTGGGCCTTGGTCTCTTGCAAACACAGCAGATCCGCGTCCTGTTGCGCAAACCAATCGAAGAAGCCCTTGCTGGCCGCTGAGCGAATGCCATTGGCGTTGAAGCTGATGATTCTCACGAGTCCGTTTCGCCGCTTGAAGTCGGTCGGCAGCCTACTCCAAGCAGCGCCGCGATTGCAGGCAAAATAGCGCTTCCAACTCTGTGGGTGCCCCCGTGCAGCCTTATCAACGCCGATTCCTGCAACTTGCGCTGCGCTGTGATGTGTTGCGGTTTGGCGAGTTCACCTTGAAATCGGGCAGGACTTCGCCCTACTTCTTTAACGCCGGCCACTTTGATTCGGGTTCCGCCATGGTGGCGCTAGCAGAGTGCTATGTGGACGCACTCGCGGCCGATGGTCTCGGCTACGACATGCTGTTTGGGCCTGCCTACAAGGGCATTCCGTTGGCAACTGCGGTCGCTGTGGTGCTGGCCCAGCGCGGTCGAGACCTGCCGCTGGCGTTTAACCGCAAAGAAACAAAGGCTCACGGCGAGGGCGGCAATCTGATTGGCGCCCCGCTGCGTGGCCGCGTGCTGATTGTTGACGATGTCATTACCGCGGGCACGGCGGTTCGCGAATCGGTCGAACTCATCCGTCGGGCCGGTGCGGAGGTCGTCGGTGTACTGGTGGCCTTGGACCGTCAAGAACGCGGTGTCGGCGCGCAATCGGCTGCCGCCGAGGTCGCTGCTGAGTTCGGCGTTCGCGTCATTGCGATTGCCCGGCTGAACGAACTGCTGTCCTATACTGATGAGCACCCGGAACTCGCCCCGCAACACGCACGTCTAAGCGATTACCGTCAACGCCACGGCGCTGCCGGTGCCACTGGAGAATACGAATGAACAAGCCCATCTGTACCTTGACTCTCATCATCGCCAGCTTGCTGTTGGCACCTGCAGCGGATGCGCAAAAGCTGTACCGCTGGGTCGACAAGGATGGCAAGGTGCATTACAGCGACACGGTGCCGCCATCGGAAGTCGGCAAGGCACGCGACGAGTTGAACTCGCAAGGCCGCACGGTTGGCACTGTCACCCGCGCAATGACTGTCGAGGAACAGGCCGCCGTCGATGCGGCAGCCAAAACCGAAGCTGCACAGCGCAAGGCGCGCGAGGCTGAAGAACACATGGACGCGGTGTTGCTCTCCTCCTACGTGGAAGAGGCTGACTTAACCCGCGCCTATGACGAGCGCTTTGACCTCGTCAAGCAGAGTATTGAGTCAGCGCGAGTGGGAATTAAGAGCCAGGAAAATAGCTTGGCATCTGTGCTGGCGCACGCGGCGGGCCTTGAGCGCGGAGGCAAAGTGGTTAGCGAGAGCGTCAAATCGCAGATTGCAATCTCACGCAAGCAGGTTGCCGAACAGAACGAGTATCTTCGCAAGCGCGAAGCAGAACAGGCGGTGTTGCAGAAGGAGTACGACGACACGCTTGCGCGCTATCGTCGACTCAAGGTGGCTCAAGAAAGCGACAATTCAGATAAAGCCAAAGCAAAGTAGCCTGCACAAATTGCGAGGTCGTTGCGCTAACCATAGCGCAACGAATCACCGCTGGATTTGCCGCTGCTCCAGCCGATGCGGTGCGAGCGCGCAGCAGCAGAGTTGCAGCCGGCGCTGCATGCGAAAGGCGCTAATCAATCCAGCAAGCCCCGTCAGAACGGCAGCTTAAGGTCTGCCCTGACCGCCAACAGCTGCACGCGGAATGCCTCTTGGATGCGCGCCAAGGCCGCATTGCTGTCGGCGTCAAAGCGAAGCACCAACGTGGGCGTGGTGTTAGAGCATCGCACCAAGCCCCAGCCGTCACTCCAGTCGGCGCGAATGCCGTCGATGGTGGCGATCTTCGCGCCTTCAAAGCGCGCGCGCTCCCGGAAGGTGTCCATGAAGGCGTAGTGCTCGCCTTCGACCATCTGCACCTTGAGCTCGGGTGTCGACACACCATTGGGCAGTTCGGCAAAGATTTCCTCAGGATCGCGACCGTCAGAGGCAATGATCTCAAGCAAACGGGCAGCGGCGTAGATGCCGTCGTCAAACCCGTACCAGCGCTCGCGGAAGTAAAAGTGGCCGCTCATTTCGCCGGCGAGTTCGGCATCGGTTTCCCGCATCTTCGCCTTGATCAGCGAATGACCGGTCTTCCACATGATCGGGCTGCCGCCAAAACGCAGCACCTGCGTCGCCAGTTGCCCAGTGCACTTGACGTCGTAAATGATGCTCGCGCCCGGATTGCGGCTGAGCACATCCTGCGCAAACAACATCAGCAGACGGTCGGGATAAATGACCTCGCCGGTGCGGGTGACCACGCCGAGACGGTCTCCATCGCCATCGAAGGCAATGCCGAGCTCGGCACCCGTTCGCTTCACCGCAGTAATCAAGTCATGCAGGTTTTCAGGGTCGCTTGGATCCGGGTGATGGTTGGGGAAATTGCCATCGACCTCACAGTACAACTCTTCCACAACGCAGCCGACTGATTCCAGCACTTGCGGAGCAATCGCTCCTGCGACGCCATTACCGGCATCAATGACGATCTTGATCTGCCGCTCCAATTGGATATCGGAGGCAATCCGCGAGAGGTAATCCGGACCGATATCCATCGACTGCAAGCCACCGCCACCGCCGTCATTCAGATCGTTTTCGGCGATGCGCGAATACAGCGCTTGGATCGCGTCGCCCGAAAGCGTGTCTCCACCGATCACGATCTTGAAGCCGTTGTAGTCCGGCGGATTGTGGCTGCCGGTGACCGCAACGCAGCTGCCGGTATTCAGGTGATGGGTTGCAAAGTAGATGACCGGTGTTGGCGCCATGCCGATGTCGATTACGTCACAGCCTGACAGGCGAAGACCTTCGATCAAGGCGGCAGACAACGCAGGCCCTGACAGTCGGCCATCCCGTCCGACGACGATTTCGCGCAGCCCGCGCTCGGTGAGGGTGCTGCCTACTGCTTGCCCAATGACCTTCGCCACGCTCTCATCAAGCGTGGTGCCGAGCACACCACGGATGTCATAGGCACGAAAAATACTGCGGTCGATTCGCGCCGGTCCGCGCTCGGGTTTAGCTGATTTGGCTTGGGTGGGGCTCACAGCCGGTCCGGACTCGGCCGCCAATACTTCAGCAAACGTTTTGTTGTCACCCTCGTCCAAGGCTTCGAGTAGACGCCGCGAACGTGTCAGCAGCACAGCCCCCAATGCGCACGCCAGCAATCCCAATGCAAACGGCTTCAACAAATCCATCAGCTCACTGCTGCCCGCCGGCTTGGCCGCGGCGATGCGAAAAATAGAGTCACCGATGGGTACTGGCACCGCCAGCGAGCGCAACGTTTTGTCACCAAATTCGGCAACGATCGTGGAACCACTGGTGATCTGCAGCAAACCACCGGGGGTTGCTGCAGCCTCAAGGCGCTGCGTCGCCAATGTCAGCGGGAGCTCACCGTAAATCACGCCGATCACTCGGTCCTGTAAAAGAGGCGTGGCGATTCCGATCGCCAAGTTGTCACCGTGCCCGACCAGGCCAAGGGTTGGGTTGGGAGCGACCAGGCTGCTGCTGAGCACAGCCATCCGCCCCCAACCGACCGATTGTGGATCTGCAAACGCTTCGTCCAAGGTCGCAGAAAAGACCTTGGCACCGTCGAGCTGGGGCCATCCAGCGGAAATGCGCGAGATTGCATCTTCGGGCGCTCCAGCGGCAACATCTGCTAGCGTCTTGGGATCGCTTGCCACGCCCGCAAATCGATTCTGCACAGCATCCAGTTCCGCCGCCAGCTCGACCGCCAGCCGATCTCGCGCAGCCAGGGCTTCATCACCGCCACGCAATCCCACCCAGTTCTGCACGCCCTGCCACAGCAGATAACCGCCGATCAAAAACGCAAGCAGCGCGAAAAGCTGCGTTATTCGCTTGCGCACCGCCGGATCAATGGCGATGCCAGCTTTCGGCTCAGATTTGCGTTTGGCCATGCGTAGGGCAATCCAGTCGGGTGGCGCTAGCGCGAGCCCGTATGGCCGAAGCCACCGGTGCCACGTTCAGTTTCATTGAAGGACGCCACCGGACGCAGGTGTGCACGCGCCACTGGCAAAAATACCAGCTGCGCGATGCGATCCCCTGGGGCGATGGTATAGGCCTCTTCACTTCGGTTCCACACGCTGATCATCAGCGGCCCCTGGTAGTCCGCATCAATCAGTCCAACTAGGTTGCCAAGCACCAGCCCATGCTTGTGCCCAAGCCCGGAACGCGGCAGTACCACCGCACACAACCCGGGGTCACCGATATGAATCGCCAAGCCTGACGGCAGCAGCGCGGTTTCGCCACCGACGAGTGTTCGTGGCTCGTCGATCATGGCGCGCAGATCCATGCCTGCGGACGCAGCGGTAGCGTATTCGGGCAAGCCAAACAGCTCGCCCAAACGCGGATCCAGAATACGCACGTCGACGCTTGGCAAAGCGGCTCCAGTCACACCTTGGCCAGTCACACCTTGGCCAGTCGCACCTTGGCCGGTCATGCCTTGGCCACTCCTACCTTGGCTGCCAATTGTTGTGCGATCAAGGTGACCAATCGCGCTGCGGCGACACGCTTGTCGCACAGCGCAATCTCTTCACTGCCTCCGGGCCAAAACACGCTCAGTGCATTGTCTTCGGACTCAAACCCGCGACCAGCGCAGCCGACCAGATTGGCGGCAATCATATCCAATTGCTTGCGCGCCAGTTTGCTGCGCGCGTGGGTTTCGACGTCGTTGGTCTCTGCGGCGAAACCGACCACGAACGGCTTGTTCTCGCTGGCCGCCACTTCGGCCACGATGTCGGGATTGGCGACCAAGGCGAGGTTCCAGCCTTCGCTCGACTTCTTGCGCTTGCAGCTCAGCATTTCCGCCGGGCGATAGTCAGCAATTGCGGCAGCAGCAACAAATATGTCGACGCCGCTCAGCGCCGCTTGCACGGCCGCACGCATCTCTAGGGCGCTGCGCACATCGGTGCGACGAACTCCGCTGGGGGTAGCAAGGCTGACTGGTCCGGCGATCAGGTGCACTTCAGCGCCGGCCGCATGCGCCGCTTCGGCCACTGCAAATCCCATTCGACCCGAGCTGCGGTTGCCGAGAAAGCGCACCGGATCAATGTCTTCCAACGTGGGCCCGGCATTGATCAATACGCGCCGGCCCGCGAGCACACCGCTGACTAGCGGTGCCAGCAGTTCATGGATGATTTCTAAGGGCTGGCTCATCCGCCCCAAGCCGACATCGCCGCAAGCCTGATCCCCGCTTGCCGGTCCGATCACCCGTGCGCCGCGCCCGCGCAGCACCGCCAGATTGGCTTGGGTAGCTGGATGCGCCCACATTTGCTGGTTCATCGCCGGCGCCACCCACAGCGGCGCACTCGACGCGAGACACAAGGTCGTCAATAAATCATCGGCACGGCCTTGGGCGAGACGCGCAAGGGTATCAGCGCTGGCGGGCGCGATCACGATGGCATCCGCCCAGCGCGCGAGTTCAATATGGCCCATCGCCGCCTCAGCAGCAGCATCCCACAATGACTTTCTCACTGGCCGCCCGGACAGCGCCTGCAAGGTGGTGGCGGTGATGAAGCGGCTGGCGCCGCGAGTCATCACGACCTGCACTTCGGCACCTCGCTGGCGCAAGCATCGGACCAGCTCCGCTGCCTTGTAGGCAGCTATGCCACCGCTGACGCCGAGAACAATGCGTGCAGGAAGGAGGGCTTGCGACACGGGAAAAACTCCTACACGCCAGACGGTCTTTATCTTACCCGATGCACCTGCATGCTCCGACTGCGGCGGCCTTCGCTTGTGACCATGCTTTACGCCATGAGCATTCGAGATTGGCCCGCCGAGGAACGTCCTCGGGAAAAACTTCTGAGACATGGCAGCAGCGCGCTCTCCGATGCCGAGTTGCTGGCGGTTTTCATCGGCTCAGGCGGTCGCGGCGAGGATGCCGTTGCCCGCGGACGCGCCCTACTCACCCGCTTCGGCTCGCTGCGTGGCTTGCTCTCTCTGAGCCCGAAAGCGTTGGGACGCGCACCGGGCATCGGCCCGGCGACCGCCTGCCGCTTGTTGGCTGCGCTGGAGATTGGCAGCCGCCACATCGGCGAAGCCCTGCAACGCGGAAGTGCGATACACGATCCTGCTGACGCAGGCTCGTTGTTTCGACACCGCTTGCGCGATCAGCCGCATGAGGTGTTTGCCTGCATGTTTCTCGATACTCGCCACCGCATGATCGCGTTTGAGGAGTTGTTTCGCGGCAGCATTGATGGCGCCGAAGTACACCCGCGCGAGGTGGTGCGTCGCTGCTTGGGACACAACGCGGCGGCGGTCATCTTTGGCCACAACCACCCGAGTGGGGTGTCCGAACCGAGTACGGCCGACCGCCAGATCACCCTGCGCCTGCGCGACGCACTGGCCTTGGTCGATGTTCGAGTACTGGATCATTTTGTGGTCGGTGATGGCGCGCCGGTATCGCTTGCCGCGCGCGGCTGGCTATAGACGAGCACGCCCCGCTAGCGCTGCGCGCGGCGCGCCGTATACTCGCCGGCACGGGCTGCACCCGTCTGCCCCGGAGCGTTTGTCGACGTGATTCTGCGGCTAACCAGCAACTATGGACCCGACGCGGTAGAGCTGGAGCTGCCGGACGCATTCAGCGGCCGCGCGGTGCTGATTCGGCATCGTCCCGATGTGGTGCAACTGCTGACCCAACGCCACGCGATGCTGCTGGCGGCGTTTGGCTCCAAGCTCGCGCCGATGATTGGCCGAGCCGCGGATGCGCTGACCTTGAGCTTGGCGCGCTTTGGCTCACGCCATGGCAGTTGGGGTGAGGATTTTCATCACTATCACAATGAAAATCACGCGTTGGAGATTCTCGATGGCCGCATCGGTCGGCTGATGAATCATGTCGGCTTGCAAGCGATGGCCGGCGAAGATTGGGTCGCGCTGCAACTGTTTGCCACTTGCCACGATCTGCGCCAACGCGAGGTGGTCGACTTCGCGCGGCCCGTCGGCAACAACGAAGCCGCCAGCATTGCCGAGACATTTCGCATCCTCGACGTGTGCGGCTTTGATCGTGAGCGTGATCGTGGCTTGTATCTTGATCTTGAGTTGATGATCGCGGGCTCGACCTTTGATGCTCGCCCCGGCGCGACGCCTGCCAGCTACAACACGGCTGAAGTCGCCGCCACCGGCGGTGCATTGGCGCCGCGCATTGGCGCGTATCTTGATCAATCGGTGCCCGGTTGGCGCGATGACGCCGATATCCAGCGCGCGGTTGAACTGGCCCAAATTGCCTCTGACCTCGACACCGCCAACGTCGCCGAAGCCTTCCCTTGGTTGGCCGAGAGCGCCAGTCGCTTATGCCAGGAGCGCGAAATGCGCAGCGGCCGCGATTTGCGCGCCGAAGAGTCGGCAATGCCTTGTGTTGGTTTCCTGAGCGATGGCCAAGTGCGCTATTTCTTTGAACTGCACCGGTTTTGCTCGGAGCTGGGCGAAGCCACATTTGCCGCCACCAAGGCTGAGAACGGACCCAAGGTACGCAGCCTCGCCGACGCCTTGCGTGGGCGCTTCAAAGGGGAAGGCGCAACACCACCGAGCAGCGGCCTCGAAGTCGTCCGCGAGTTTTCGCGCTTGACGCTGGCGGCCTTGGTGTAATTCGCGGCGTTTCGCGACTCGTCAAATCCAAACCTGCAGAAAGCAAAACGGGCCGGCGTTTCCGCCGACCCGTTTTGTACTTGCTGACGTGCAAACCGCGCCGGACTGGACCTGCGCGATGTGCAATCGTCCTGCTGCCCTTAGCGGGTCGGAATATTCACCGTCCAACCAGCAGTCCAGTTGTCACGCGCGCTGCGGAACGCTCCGCGGTAGGTGGTCGGGACGAAGAAGGCATCGCTTGGCGAACGACCACCTGTCAGCACCGGCGAAGTGTCCGAAGGCAGAAAGCCTCCCGAATTCAGTGCGGGGTCGCCTGAGCCGTTGTTGGCCGAGGCAATGGTGTAGAACGCACTCACCGCGTACGGATCGGTGGCTACGTCTTCGAAGGTGCCGCCAATACAGCCGCCCATGAACGAGTTGCTGATTGACAACTGCGCGCCTTGCAAGCTGGCCGAGGCCAAAGCAAAGGTCTGCACGTCGTCCAAGTTCAAGCAGCGATCACGGAAGCCAGTGACGACCAGATTGCTGTAGTTGCCGCCCGAACCACGACGGATGCGTGCGCCTTCATTGCCGACCGTGCCCGAGCCGACCAAGGTCATATTGGAAACGGTCGGCTGAGTACGCGGCTGCTTGTCGCTCGCCGGGCTATCGTTGTCAGATTCGAGGCCATTGGAATCGCCACCAATATCCGAGTTGGTGCCCTGCCAGTTCAGCGCGAACTGGATCTTGCCGTTGTAGCCCTGATCAAAGTCAAAGCAGTCGTCGCCCATGTTGGAGCACACGGCGTAGCGCAGGTTTACAGAGCCGCCGAACATCTCGAAACCGTCGTCCAAACCGCCGTCTACCTGCACGTGCTGAAGCACCGTGCCGCTGCCGACCGCCAACAACGTCAGGGAGTTCAACTCTTCGTTTGGAGCGATTTGCTGGCCGGCCCAACGGATGCGCACATAGCGCAGAACGCCAGAGTTATCGGTCAGGACTGGCGTGGCGTTGCCATAAGTGATGTCTGGCACCGCCTCGAACTGGCAACGCTGAGAGGGCGTGGAGTCGTTACAGATGGATTCGCCAGCAATCACGATGCCCGCCCAAGAGCCTGGTGTCGGCTGCGGCCCGGTAAACGTAATCGGGCTAGTCGCGGTGCCTTCAGCGTAGATGCGACCGCCGCGGCTGACCGAAATGAAGTTCGGCGAGTCGCGAACCACTGATCCCTCGACCGTTACCCCCGGCGCAACCGTCAGCGTGCCGCCAGCCGCGACATCAACGCGGCCCTGCACGATGTACTTCTTGCCAGCCGGCAGTATGAGGTTATTGGTGATCGACGCCGGCAGGCGGCAGTTGTCACCGGAGGCGGTCGTGCCGGTCGGGCAGGTGCTGGTGAAGTCCTGCTCGGTGCATACAGCGCTGCCGGCCAGACCTGCGTTTACCTGGGCAGGGCTAAGGTTGAGCGTAACGTCGGCGAGGCCGGAAGCAACGGTCATGTCGAGGGCAATCGTCAGGCTGCTGCAGCTTGCCAAGGTCACGGTCGCTGAACCCACGACGGTGCTCGTTGGGGTAGTGAACGGATTGCCGAAATTACCGCCGGCAAAGCGGTTGACTTGGACGTTAGCGACAGAGGTCTGGCCCGGCGTGAAGATCGGCTGCATGGTGACCCACACTGGGTTGCCAACGGCGTCATAGCTGAACACACCAGTGAACAGCACGCCTGAGCCGTCGCCCAGCGGAATGAAATCTACAGCGGCACCGCGGCCGGACTGCGTGGCGTTGCCCCAGGTGCCGTCAACACCGTCACTGAGCACCACAGCGGCATGTGCAGAGGAGGCAAGCAAACTGCCTGCCACCGAGGCGGCAAGTAGGGAAGTGCGAAGAAGAAACGTCATCGGATTGCTCCTGCTGAGTCGAACGAGGGAAGTGCGTCGCCGGATACGGCGAATGGCGTCCGCAGCTTATTTCCGAGGCGTTACAGTAATAAGTCGGCGCGACAGGTTTTTTCCCGGGGAACCCGTGTCAGAACTTCCACTCGACACTGATGGCCGCCTCGCGACCTTTCTTGAATTCCCGGGTGATTTCACCGCCTTGGGTAAAATTCACTGCCGGATCGAGCAGATTGCGCAGGCGCAACTTGAGCTTCCACTGCTGCCAAGGCAATTGCTGGGAAATGGTGAAGTCGAGTTGCTCGAACGGCTGCTCCAACACGTCGGGCAGACCGCTGACACCAACACGTGAGATGCGCTCGCCAAAGACATTGAATAGCAGCGTAGCCTCGGTGAAGCCTTCCGGATGCAAGTAGGAGAGCGACGCATTGGCGACGTACTTGCTTTGACCCTGCAATGGGCGAACCGCATTGGTCTGGATGCCTTGGTTTTCGCCCAAGTCGATTTCGGATTCAATCTTGGCGTAGTTGGCGCCGACGTAGATGTCAGACCACGGCAGCTCACGAGCGAATTCCGGCAACCAGGAAAGGTTGCTCAGCGGCGCCAAGGATTTGTAGGTATCAAACTCTATGCCCACATTGGTTGCGCTGTTGGCGTTCCGAATCTGCAGCAGGTTTCCAGACGCCGGAACGCTCACCAACTCGATGGGATTGGTGAACTCCTTACTGAACAGGGCGACCGAGAAGCTTTCCAAAGCATTGAAGTAGTACTCCCAGCGCAGATCAATGTTGTCGATCTCGGCTTGCTTCAGATCGGGATTTCCCTCCACACGCACATCGAGCTGCGGGTCGACAAAGTTTGCTCGGGTCTGCTCGCGAATGTCTGGACGTGACAGCGTGCTGCTGTAGGCGAACCGCAACTGAGCCTTTTCCGAGTAGGCCCAAGTCAGCGAGCCAGCAGGCAGCGTGTCACTGCTGTCGAGCACACCGACTTCTGGGGTCGCATTTGGGTCAAACGGGCGCACCGTGGTGACGGTTTGCAGAATGTCCTCCCGCCGTACGCCGAGATTGGCACTCAGCTGACGCCAAGTTGCGTCGACGGCAAAGTAGCGCGCATCCAGCGCCTGGTTCGCCGTGTAGGAGTCGCTAGACTGCGTGCCTTCCTGCAACTGCAATCCATTGGGGCCAATGTTTCCCGGCGCCAGCAGTTCTTCGAAGTCATTGAAGAAGCCCGGCGGCCGCCTACCTGAGAAACGAAAACGGCGGATCGATGAAACGCGGTCACGCTCAAACTGGGACGCACCCGCCTGCAACGAAAACGCGAGGTTATCGCCGAAAGCAAGCGGGTATTTGAGGTCGAGTCGATAGTCGCTGGCCTCGTCAGCCAAGCTCTCAAATCGCTGCTGATTGAAACTCTCGAAGAAGAAGTCTTGCAAGGCTTCATCGAAACTAAAGCGGTATTCGCGCGCATTGGGTGACTCGCGGCCAGAGTCTGCTTTTGTCGCCTGCCAATTGGCGTGTAATCCACCGAGTTCAGGAAAGCTGTGCTCTCCGGCTAGCTGCACCGTGTTTAAAGCGTTCTCGATCCATTCCAGATTGGTCACGCGGTCGAGGTTGCCCGAGCTCAAGATTCCCTCGTCAACTTCTGTCTCATCGACGGTTTGCCGCAGTCGTGTTGCTGTCAAGTCCACGGTGTGCAGTTCACCAAGCTTGAGTCCAAAAGCCAAGAAGACGCTGCTATCGATGCTGCGCTCGGTCTTGCGGCGTTCGAATTCTTCGCTGGGGATCAACCGCTCACCGAACAAGCTGTAATTTGCGCGTTCTTCGGTGCGGTCGTCCCAAGCGTGGGCATAGCGAAACGCAGCGATGTAGCCCAATTGCAGGTCGCCATCGCGGAACACGAAATTGTCGCCAACGCCTACGCCCAGGCTTCCATTCGGCGGCAGGCGGGCAGTTCGCACGTTGTAACCCTGCGCCGCCAGCTGCTGTCCCGCAGCCTGAAGATCAGTTGGATTAGACGGCAACCGATCGCTGGCAAACAGCAGCGGAGCATCGCGGGAGCCATCATCTGAACCGGTCCAGTCGCGCGTACCACCAGCGTAGCGCAGCCCTTCCTCGCCCGTGGTGCCGTCGGCATAGCCAAGACTCAACGCAGTGCGGATAAAAAAACTCTCCGGCACGCCACGTGTGCGCAGTTGAATGGTGCCGCCGCCAAATTCGGCCGGCATGTCGGCTGTGTAGGTTTTCTGCACCACGATGCCGCTCAGCACTTCGGTCGGGAACAGATCCAGCGGGACTACCCGCCTGGTCGGGTCGGGACTCGGCACCTGAGCGCCGTTGAGCAAGGTGCTTGAATAGCGTTCACCGAGACCGCGAACGTAAATGTACTTGCCGTCGACCAACGTCAAACCGGTGACGCGCTTTAGCGCACCCGCCGCATCCGAATCGCCCGCCCGTGAAATCTGCTCCGCACCCAAAATGTCCGTCACTGCCGACGACTCGCGGCGCTCTTCCACAAATGCCGCCAGCGAGCCTTCGACGAACGGTTCGAGAACAACGAACTCGGGGAGTTCGGTGCCCGAGGGCGTGAGCTCGATCGGACGCTTGGTGGCCTTGCCGGCTTCGATCACGATGTCGTACAGGGTGATGGTGGCGAAGCTGCTGGCGATGACGGACATCGAGTAGATGCCCGCAGCAATCGGCACGCTGAAATTGCCGTCGGCGTCGGTGCTCACATCCAGCGGTGTGCCGCTGATGAAGACGCGCGCGTTGGCGACCGGTTTGCCGTCTTCGCCATTGACGATACGACCTGTGAAGCTGCCAGGCGGACCCGCAGCGGCTTGCGCCGCGGTGTCGGCCACGGCGTTGCCGTCCTGATGCGAGCTTTCGATCAACAGCGATGGTGCCGCGTCGGGATACAGCGTGGCGATGAGCTCGGCGTTCTCGGATTCCTGCAGCTCAAGATCCAGCGCGACAACCGCCTCGTTGGCGCGTTTGACTTCCAACCGATGCGCGCCAGCGGGCAACTGCAGGCGCAGTGCACCATCGCTGCTGGTGCGGCCTTTTGCGGTGCCGTCCACCCAGACTTCCGCATCCGCCAGCGGCGTGCGCTGGTCGAATACATACACCGACAGCGTGGCACCGTCAGCAGCAAATGCGAGGCGGGTGGCAAGCGCCAGCGCGGCCAAGGCAAACAGGGGACGCTTGCCCGGTTTCGCGCGCTTCAAGGCTTTCAAGAGCTTCAGAGATTTCATGTTGGCAAGGTCACAAGCCAGTTCAGGCGCAAGACCAGCGCGTCTCTGCGCACTCCGCCATCAGGCGGCGCAGTTCGGTGGCTTTACGGAACAATTCGGGACGCTTGAGTGCGGTCAAATGGCCTTCGGCGCGCGCGTAGTCGCCGCCCTGAAAGTGCGCATAAGCCAAGGCGTAACGCAGGTCTTCGTCATTCAACAGGCCGACGCGATACAGCGCAGCCTCCATCCCGGTGACTTCGTCATAGCGCCTGAGCTCAACCAACAGTCCGAGCCGTTGTTTGAGCTTGCGCGCCGACTCCGGCACGCGTGCATTCACGGTGAGCGCACGCGAGGGGTGACCCGCACGACGGAACAACTCGGCGGCCTCGCCCAACAGCGCGGGATCGCGCTCGGCTTGCTGCATCAGCAATTCGGCCGCCGCCAGCGGATCGCCGCGCTCCAGCCACGTTTGCGCAAGGGCTTTGACGATGTTGCCGTCGGCCGGATGCGCCAGCCGCGCCGCTTCCAGAAACAGCAGTGCTTCATCAAAACTGCGTGCGCGCCGCAGCGCCGTGCCGATGGCGACAAAGTCTTCTGGTTTGCCGGCGACTCGGCTCAAGTAACTGCGGCCGAGTGTCGAGGCCTCCTGATAGAGCCCGATTTCGATCAGATAAAACACCTGTCGGCGTTGAAAGCTGGTGTTCTCCGGGAAGCGCGCGGATGCCTTGCCCAATGTGTCCAAAGCGGCTTGCCGTTGGCCGAGCATCCATTGCGCATGGGCTCGCATCAGCCACGCGCTGCTCAAGCCATTAACGGCTTCGCCGGCATCGTTGATCGCCGCAATGGCATCGGCGAAGCGCTCAAGCCCAAACCAGGCTTGCGCGCGATACAGATGGATCAGCGGGTCGGTTTGTCCGGCCTTGATCGCATCGGCAAAGGCATTGCCTGCGGTCTCCAATTCCTGCTGTTCAAGCGCGACCATGCCGCGCACGGTGTGGTACTTGATGGCATCCAGGTCTTCGGCCTGGGTGTCGACGTTCTTCAATGCTTCAGCGGCGCGCGCATATTCGCCATCACGGACCAGCACCACGGCCAGCTCGACGTAATCGACGTCCGCGTTGGGGTCGGTTTTGGCCGATACCGGTAGCGCGGTTAGACACATCAGCATCAGCATCAGCAGCAACACCAGCATCAGCTTCTGTGGGAGTGGCGGCAGCCACGATGCCCTAGTTGCCAAGCCCGAAAGCATCGCGGCTACCGCCGCTCCCACAGGGGTTTCGGCCTGCGCCTTTGCATCGGAAAATTTCAGGGTGCTCATGACAGATCAAACCGCACGCGTTGGGTCGCCCACACACGCACGTTTTCGCCGCGATAACTGGCTGGCTCGAATGTCCATGTCTGCACACCCGCGACCGCCACTTCATCGAATACGCCGGCCGGCTGTGATTCCAGCACCTTCACCTTCTCGACTTGGCCAGTCGGCCCGATCAACACGCTGAGCAACACATAGCCCGTCACCCCGGTGGCCTTGGCGCGTGGCGGGTAACGCATCGGTGTCTGCACGATGGGGCGCGGCTGCACATCGACACTGTCGTCGGTCATCACCACATCTTTGCTGTCACCGAGCAAGCTGGTGCCGATGTCGAGCTCGCTTGAATCAAAGGTCGGCAAGCCAAAGCTCAAGCCTGCCAAGCCCGAGTCGATGCCCAGTATCGGCGTCGGTGCGGTGCGCGCCGGCTTGCGTTTGACCGGCTCGGGCTTGCGCACCGCGTCCTGTTGCGGCGGCTTTTCCTTCTTGATCACTTCAATGCTGGAAAACGCCTGCCCGTCGCCCTCATCAGGCCGCGACAATTGGGTATTCATCGTCACGATCATGGTCATCACCGCCATCAAGCCGATAACAGCGCTGCAGGCGCCGACCAAGCGAGGATGGCGAAAATTGATCACGACGGTTTAGCCCTCGCCCGCTTCGGCAACGGTGGCGACACCGACGTCTTCAGCGCCGGCCATGCGCGCCGCGTCGACCACGTCGATAAGTTTCTGTGACGGTACCTGGGCATCGGTGACGACCAACACCGACTTCTGGGTCATGCCTTTCAACATGTCGCGCACGCGGCTTTGAATCACCCAAGTGCGAATGGGCTCGCCTTCCAGATACGTTTCGCCCTGTTTGTCGATATACAGCCGCACGGCCTTGGTCGAGGCCACTGTCTGGCTTTGGGCGCCGGGACGGTTGATTTCGATCTTCATGTCTTTCACAAAGGTCGTCGAGACCATGAAAAAGATCAGCAAGATGAAGGTCATGTCGATCATCGAAGTGAGATCGACGGTCTGATCGGAATTGTCGCGGATACGGCGGCGCAGCATGGCTTACTCCTTGGCGTCCGCGATGTTGGCGCTGGGCGCGGTCAGCAGATCTTTGATTTGCGCGAGGTCGTGCTCGATCTGTGATTGGCGCCGATCCAGCAACGATTTGATGATGACGCCGGGCACGGCGATGACCAGGCCCATTTGGGTGGTGAACAGAGCGGTGGCGATGCCGCCAGCAATGCCACCGGTCTGCGAGAACAGAGTCATGTCGCCGAGCGACTCGAAGGTTTCGATCATTCCCGAGACCGTGCCCAGCAAGCCGAGCAAGGGCGCGATGGCAACCATCGAGGTGACTAGGCTGCGGTAGCCGCGAATGCCGCTCTCAAAGTCGCCAAAAGCTTCGTCGAGCAAGCGGCGCAGATTGATCGGCTTGGCCGCGCGAATAGCGAGTCCGCGGACGATGGCATCGTCAACGATGCCGTTGGGCGGCTTCGCGCGGCCTTGCTCAAACTTGCGTAACAGGACGCGTACATTTTTTTTGCTGCCGCGCCCCAGCACTACCCAGCGCGCTCCAATTGCGTACCACAGCACCAAGGTCACCAGAACCAACGGAAACATGACGTAACCACCGGCATCGATATAGCCGGTGACTGCGTCAAGGATGTTGCTGCTGTCGGCGGTGAGTGCCATGGCGTGCTTGGCGTCTGTCCGGCGGCGATCAGATCGCCGCGCGCGGCGCGACGTTGCCGGTGTACAGATTGATCGCGCGCAGCGCGGCCTTCTCCATATCGTCCTTGATGCTTTCAGCCCAACCGTTCAACAGGTTGCCAAACAGCAAGCACGGGATGGCGACGATCAAGCCAATTTCGGTGGTGACCAGGGCCACCGCGATACCGCCGGACAGCAACTTGGGGTCGGAGGTACCAAACTCGGTGATGACGTCAAAGGTCTGGATCATGCCAGTGACCGTGCCGAGCAAGCCGAGCAAGGGGGCGACCGCGGCGATCATGATGATGACGCTGCCAAAGCGGCTGAGGTGGGTCGACTCGTGCAGGATCGACTCGGAGACAATGTCTTCCAAATGCTCGCGCTCGCTGCGGTCGAGCTGATTGTCGCCCAGCGCCTGTTGAATCGCGCGCAAGGCCGAGGTCACCACGCGAGCGGCCGAGCCTTTGAAGCGCTTGGCAGCGGCAATGGCGTCGTCGATACGGTTGGCCTGCATGGCGGGGCCGACGGCATCGAGAATTTGTTTGATGCTGGCCCCGGCGCGCTGCAGAAAGATCCAGCGCAATACCACCAGCACCATCGCAAACGCGCCCAATAACAAGGTGATATAGCCGATCGTGCCGCCTTTTTGGACTTCGGCCCAGACCGTTTTCGGCACCGGCTCGGCGATCGCCAGATTGGGGTTTTCAAACACAAAGGCTTTCAACACGGCCGGCGTCTTGCCCGTGTCGAGCGCTTGCGCGCTATCTTCGCTAGGCACCGACCACAAGCGAAACGCACCACCGCCGACCGGGGCCAAGGCACCGCTGCCGCCAGGGCTGACACCAAACGCAGCGATGTTGCCGAAGCGAATCACTGTCCCCGTGACTTCAGTGCCATCGGCTAGAAAAAAGCTGCCAGCGTCGCGCTGCACGGTCGCAAAGCGAGCCAGCACTTCGACAGCTGAGCTGAACAGCGTCTGCACTTTGGCGGCGTCTTCAAGGGCGGCAAACTCGTCACTGGCCGCACTCTTGTCACCGAACGATTCCAAGGTCGAGCGCGCCTGCTCGAAGGTGGCACCGAGCAGGTCGCTATTGTCGGCATTGGCCAAGGCCAATTGATCGGCGCGCTGCACGGCGGCGGTCGCCGACTCGGCTTCCGACTGCATCGATAGGGCACGACCTTCGAGCGCTGCGACTTCGCCTTCCAGGCGCACACGGTCACTTTGCAGACGTGACTTGACCTCAGCGAGGCGCGCTTGCAGCTCGCGTTTCTGCGCTTCGAGGAATGCAAACTCCTTGCGGTAGGCATCGTCCAGATTGACGACCGGCGCGGCGGCGGCGCTGGGTGCTGGGACGGCAGGCGCTGCGGGGGTTGCTGCCGCAGTAGTCGGCTTGGGCGAAGCTGGCGGCGTCTGCGCATTGACCGGAGCTGTCAGCAACAAGCCGGCCGCCAACACGGCACCAATGACAGTGTTCATTGCGCGCCTCCGGCGACCAACGGCAATTCGAAATAACCGCTGCGAATCTGTTTACCCAAGGCATCGAACACGGCGGCGATGCGCAGCTTCGTGTCCTTGTCAGTGGCTTCAACAAAGCTCCAGCCATTGGCAGCGCGCTGCGCTTGGCCCAGCCGGCCATCCTGAGTACGGAAGTACAAGGCCATGCTGCCGAGCTTGGCGACGTCAGCCAGCACCCGCTCGTTGCCGAGTGCGATGGTCTGCGGATGCATGCTGTTTTCGCGGGTCAGCCGGAACTCGTCTTCAAAAAACGCCCACAGGCGATTGACTCCGCGGGAGGCGCTCAGCGTGCCGTTTTGCAGTTGGGTGCGAAATCCTTCGAGCTCAGTCAGCCTCTCTTCGACTTTGAACGGCAAGCCAGTGCTGACTTGTGCAGATAGCGCGGCGATGGCATCCAGCAGCAGCGGCGTCAGGCTATCGCCGCTCGCGCCCGCTTCCACAGCTCGCCCTTCGGCCTCGGCCAATTTGGATTGCGCCTCGCGCACCAGCAGACCCTGACGGTCTACGCTTGCCGCCAGTTCGGCGCGCTGCGCATTGAGACCCGCCAGCACACTGCGCTGCTCTTCTCTGAGCAAGCCGAGATCGCTATTAAGCTGTTCGACTTCGCCACGCAGGGCGATCAGACGCTCGGTCAGCGGATCGTTGGCGGCGTTTAGCGGCGCGATACCGGCCAGCAGCGCCAAGCAAAGGCCGACGCGGGCCGTGCGCATGGAGCGCGGCGAAGAACTGGACATCGATACGCTCCGGAAGTCATCGGCCGCCGCATTCGGCAACCGGGAAAAGTCTTGGAGAAGCGTATGACTGTTGGATTGCGGTTTTATGACACGGGCTGAGTGCGTTGTGAAAGTCTGTGCTGTGGAACCGCCGACTTCACAAGGTCCGGCGTGCCCATTCAGGCACGCCGGATATCGCCCTTGAAGCGGAACTGCTTACGGCAGGAGCACGCTATCAATCACGTGAATCACGCCGTTGCTCGCCGCAATATCAGTCGCGGTAACCGTTGCGTTGTTCACCATGACGCCCTTGCTGGTATCAATGGTCACGGCCTTGCCGTTGACGGTGTTCGCCGTTTTCAGCTTCAGCACATCGGCCGCCAGCACCTTGCCCGAGACCACGTGGTAGGTGAGCACGGCGACGAGCTGGTCTTTATTTTCCGGCTTCAGCAGGTTCTCGACCGTGCCAGCGGGCAGCTTGGCGAAGGCGGCATTGGTCGGCGCAAACACGGTGAACGGGCCAGCACTGGAAAGGGTCTCAACCAGATCGGCCGCTTTGATCGCGGTTACCAGCGTCGAGAAATCAGGATTGCCGGCAGCGACGTCGACAATGGTTTGAGCGCGAGCTGCCACTGGCAGGGCAAGCAAAACGGACGCGGCAAGTGATAAAAGTAGCTTGGTCATGGGAAAACTCCGTTGGGGGGTGAGCGTCGCAAATGAGGACGACGGGGCGGAGTTTGCGGAGCACGCAGTGCATGCAAAGTGCAGCGCGGGTGAAGTGCATCTTCATTGGGGTGAGCTTTGGGTAAAGGCCTTTTGACGTAGTCGTCACGCCGGTCGTTTGCGCCGCCTTGGATCCTTACTTCAGGTTGATTACGGCATGTCAACTCGATGCGTCCCTCGCAAAGGGTTGCCGACTGCGCCCGGTCGGCAATCGCGCCTCGCTTATCGAAGGCGGGCCGAAGGTGATGGGGAGCCGATGTCTCAGCCATCTCCGCCGGGTGTAAAGCAAGCGCCCGCAAGCGGCTGCTGGATAGACCGTGGATCAGTGCGCTGACGCGTTCCCACGTCAGCGTCAACGACCAAGAGCCCAAAAACGCGCGCACAATCACCGCAGTCCAGCCTGCACGCTAAACTAGGCGGCTATTGACTTCGGATGCAGCCGTGAAAGACCACCTCCGCGAACTCGTACTGCAGGCGCTGCTGGATCTGCGCCGGGCGGGCCGTTTGGATTTGGCTGAGGAGCCTGACTTCCAGATCGAGCGCACTCGCTCGCGCGAGCACGGTGATTACGCGAGCAATGTCGCCCTGCTGTTGGCCAAGGCCACCGGACGCAAACCGCGCGACTTGGCTGAAGCCATCGTGGCGACCATTCCGCGCTCGCAGCACATCGCCAAGATCGAGCTGGCGGGGCCGGGTTTCATCAATTTCAGCCTCAACCAGAGCTGCCGGCTGGGCACCCTGCGGCGCGTCGCCGAGCAAGGCGAGCGTTACGGTGGGCAAGCCGAAGGCTCGCGCGAGTCGGTGACGGTGGAGTTTGTATCGGCCAATCCGAACGGTCCGCTGCACGTCGGCCACGGTCGCGGTGCCGCTTATGGTGCATCGGTGGCCGCCTTGTTGGAGGCGATTGGGCACACCGTGCAGCGCGAGTACTACGTGAATGACGCCGGTCGGCAGATGGACATTCTGGCGGTCAGTGTCTGGTTGCGTTACCAGGAATTGGGCGGGCTGGCGGTGCGTTTTCCTGACAACGGCTACAAAGGCGAGTACGTGGTCGAAATCGCCCGCGCGCTGCGCGCCAAGGTTGGTGACCGGATGCGCCACGGTGCGTTTGAGATCAGTGGCGATTTGCCAGCGGACTTGAGCGAAGGTGGTGACAAAGAACTGCACGTCGATGCCTTGATCGTGCGCGCCAAGCAGCTGCTGGGCGAGGCCGACTTCCGGGTGTTGTTCGATGCCGGATTGAACTGGTGCCTGGCCGATATTCGCGACGATCTGGCCGGCTTTGGCGTGCATCACGACACCTTCTTTTCCGAGCGCTCGCTGCTGACCGATGGCTATGTGCAACGCGCCATCGCGCGGCTGCGTGAGCACGGCCACTTGTTTGAAAGTGAAGGCGCGACCTGGTTTCGCGCCACCGCGTTTGGCGACGACAAGGATCGCGTCGTCGTGCGCGAAAACGGCGCGACGACCTACTTTGCATCCGACCTTGGTTATTTGTTGTCGAAATTCGAGCGTGGCTATGAGCGGGCGATCTACATCCTCGGTGCCGATCACCACGGCTACATCGCGCGCTTGAAAGCCGCCGCAAAGGGCTTGGGCCTGAACCCGGACAAGATCGAGATCCAGCTGGTCCAGTTCGCCATCCTGTTCCGGGGTGCTGAGCGGGTGCAGATGTCGACCCGCGCCGGCAGCTTTGTGACGCTGCGCGAGCTGCGCGAGGAAGTCAGCGCTGACGCCGCACGCTATTTCTATGTGATGCGCAGCAACGATCAGCATCTGGATTTCGATCTGGATCTGGCCAAGAAGCACAGCAACGACAACCCGGTTTACTACTTGCAGTACGCGCACGCGCGGATTTGTGCCTTGCAGCGGCAGATGACCGAGAAGCACTGGTCGTATAACCGCACCTCGGCGGACGCGGCGCGAGCGCAGTTGGTCGAAGATGGTGAAATCAACTTGCTCAACGAACTGATGCGTTTTCCCGATGTGGTGGAGGCCGCCGCCCTGGCGCGCGGCCCGCAGATCATCGCCAACTATCTGCGCGAGCTGGCATCTGCGTTCCACAGCTACTACAACGGCGTAGCGATCCTGGTGGCCGATGAGTCACTCCGCAATGCGCGCATGGGCTTGTGTCTGGCAACCAAACAAGTGCTGGCGAATGGTCTGCGGCTGCTTGGCGTCAACGCACCGGAGAGCATGTAATGGCCGCACGTCGTGGCCGCAGCCAAGCCCGCCGCAGCAGCAATGGCGGCTTTCCGGGTTGGCTGATTGCGCTGGGTGTGGGCTTGGCGCTTGGCATCGGTTTATCGGTGGTGTTTCTGCTGCGCGAAGGATTTGATCCCAGCCGCTTGCTGCCGACTCCCAATCCCACCGCGCAAGCACCACGCGAACCCGAGCCCGCCGTGGCGCAGGTCAAGGAAACCACCGCGCCGCGCAAGCCGAAGTACGATTTCTACACGCTGCTGGCCGAGAAGGAAGTCGTCATTCCGGACACCGAACTGCGCGCCAGCCAAACCACGCCAACGCCAGCGCCAGCCGCACCGGGCGAGCGCCTGCTGCTGCAAGTTGGCGCGTTTCGCGAAAGTGCCGATGCCGAAGCGGTGAAAGCCAAACTGGCCCTGAGTGGGCAGGTGGCGCAGGTGGAAAGCGTGTCCACCGATAGCGGCACCTGGCATCGCGTACGGCTGGGCCCATTCGCGAGCCTGCAGGCCTTGGAATCCGCACGTCAGGTGCTGACCAGCAATGGCGAACAAGTGATTGCCATTCGCGAGCCCGGCGGCTGAGCCGACGCCGCGCGGCTCGCTGTCGCTTGCTGCAACGCAGCAGGCAGTGAACGGCGGCTTGCTGGCCGCGCTTGCTTATTCGGCCCTTGCACAACTTGCGTTCACCGCGAGCGCTGTTGCTGCCCAGCAAGTGCTCAGGCGGATGCGTGTTTGCCAATCTGCGTGTCGACCTGGGCGAAGCCGGTTGGTGCGCCCATCGATTGCCCGAAGTCGCCCTGCACGAGTCATCGATTCGCCACTATTTTTTTCTTCGTTACGGGCACACTGGGCAGCAGCAACCTGCCACACGCCGTGAGCTGATTGCTGGCGAGGCGGGCATCCACGTGGCGAGGAGCACAGGCGTGATCGGGATCAATGCGGGTCGACGGCATGCAGTGGGGTTGGGTGTGCTTTTGGCCGCAAGTGCCACAGCCGCAGCGGCCGAGTCAGATGCACTGCCCACCGCCGCCGGCGGAGCAGCGACTGCCAGTGCTGTGCCGATCAGCGCCGACATCGACGGCCCCACTGCTGGCTGGCGCTATCACGGGCTTGGCACGTGGGCGGATGAGGCGCGGGTCGCCTATCCAACGCCGCCGATTGATCGCGGCGCTCAACGCGGTCGCACCCTGATTCAAGGCCGCCTGCGCGGTATTGATGCCAGCCGCCGTGCGCAGACCTTGGCGGTAAATGGCAATCCGCTGCCGCTTTACGCCGATGCGGAAGGCCGTTTCGCGCGACCGTATGCGTTTGGGGCGGGCTCCAACAGCGTCGCGGTCAGCAGTGCCGATGGCGTAGCGCTACGCAAAGTCCAGTTTTACGAGGCCAATGCCTTGCGCACGCCGGCGCGCATTCGCATCGTATTGGGCTGGGACGACCCCGGCGCGGAAGTCGACTTGCACGTGCTCACTCCCGATGGTCAGCACGCGTATTGGGCCGATCCGGTGATGTCGAATGGCGGCGGCCTGGATGTCGATAGCGTCGACGGCCCCGGGCCGGAAGTGTTCACCATGACCGCGCCACTGCGCGGCAGCTATGCGATCTACATCAACTACTGGGGCAACCTCGGTGCCGGCGGCTACAACTTTGATGCCGGCAGCAACGACAAGCCAATGATCACCACTCAAGTGACTTTGGTGTTTGACGAGAATACGGTCAACGAAAAGCGCGAGAATTTTGTCGTGCCGCTGCGCGCGATTGGCGACTTGCAGCTGATCAAGTCGTTTCGATACTAAGTGCGTGACGTTCACCTCCATCCTCTAATTTCTCTCGCAGCACGTTTCCATCGCGACGCTACAGCGCCTACAGGCCACCCATGAGCAGTACTGAAGCCACTCCCACTACTCCGCCAGTTGTTGCATCACGCGGACGCACGCTCGCGCTGACGCTGGGCGTGTTATTGCCGCTGGCTACGGCCGGCTACTTCGGTTGGCGCGCCATGCAAGTGCCGGTGAGCACGGCGGTTGCCGCGAGTGCCGAAAATAGCGCCTTGCAAATCGACTTGAGCCAACCCGATGCGCTGATCCAGACGCGCTCGCTGGCGCAACTGCCGCGCGACTTGTTGCAAGTGCCTGTGTTGCGGGATTTGTTGACCGAGGACTTCGTCTTCTATTACGAGAACCACGCGGATCGCTTGGGCATTGCCGGCAGCCTGCGCCGGATCGCCTATGAACACGATCTGCAGTGGCGCGATGAGCTGATTCGCGAGCTGCTGGATGCGCCCGCCGAGGTCGCTTTGTGGCGTGGCGGCGACGGTAAGCTCAAGCATGGATTGCTGCGCATCGAACTCGGCGAGCTGGCCGGCCTGCTGCCCTCATTGGCGGCGGCGGCCAGCGATGACAGCCAGTTGCGTCAAGTCGGCGAACTGCAAGGCAAGCGCGGCGCACTGCCGCTATATCGCCTGCGCTACAACTATCAGCGTGCGGTCTTGTTTGCGATTGATGACAAGCGCCTTCTGCTGCTGAGTACGCCCGGCATGTTGCAATCGACGGCGGCCGAAGACAGCCCGATTGGGCAAGTGCAGACACAGCAACTGCAAACACTGTTGGCCGGTGAGCAAGCGCTGGGCGAGCGCTTCGGCTTGCCGGCCGAGTACGCCACCCACCGCCTCACCGTCAGTGCCGACTATCTGAGCATGGGCTATGCGCGCTTTGTGCCGCAATTGGCTGGTCTGCGCATGGACATGGATGCTGACGGTTGGCGCAGTTTTGTCGCATTGAATCCGGCCACTGACGCCAATCTGCAGTTCCAACCTTTGTGGCAGGCCATGCCGATGGGGGCCAGCGCCTGCGTCGCGGTGCCGCTATCAGCAAGCCAACTGCAAATCCTGAGCAAGCGTCTGAGCGGCGGCAACACGCTGCCGGCCAGTTTGCAGAATGCTTTTGCCGGGCCTGCCGCCTTGTGCTGGTATCCGCAATCACGCCTGCACACGCCACTGCTGGTAACTCAACTGGCAAGCGATCAAGCCCAGCCGACGGCAGCCGACCGTGTTGATAGCGATCTGGGCAGCGCATTTGACGCGATGATCGGCGCCTTCGAGCCCAACATCGACAATGGCAAGTTGCCGGTTGAGAGTGTGATCGCTGCCGACGCGTCACGTTGGCAGCGCGTGGTCGGATCGACCTGGGGTTTGCACGCGACATCCAGCTTGCAACCGCCGCAAGAACTAAGCAGCGAGAATTTCTTCCGGGTCACCCTCGCCCGCCAAGGCAGCACCCTGCTGTTTTCGCTGGATGAGCAGTTGGTCGAGCAAGCCTTGGCGACCCTGCAGAAACGTTTTCCGCCAATGGCCGAGCAATTACCGGACGCGCGCGTGCCGCTTTACCTGGCTCCGAAGTCGCTGGCACAGTTGCTTGAGCAGGAGACGCTGCGCAGCTTGCCGGCCGAGGTCGAGGCGGTGTTTCGCAATGCTGCGGAAGCGCATTTACTGCCGAAGTTGCGCGCCATGGGCGAGCAGCCGCCGTATGCCCTGAGTCTGCCCGCCAAGCTCAACGCCACGTCGGACTGGACATGGCTGCCGCTGGAATGGACCGCGCTGTGATCATTCGCGACCTGTTGCCAGTGGCGCAGCGACTGCTTGCGATGCTGGTGTGCGCATTGGCGCTGGCGAGCCATGCGGCCGCCTCAGCCAATACGCTCGATCCGCAGCAAAGCGATGTGTTTCGCGCTTGGTTTGTACGCATCGTGCAGGAGCAGTTGCGGCAAGGTCCTAGCCCACGCTGGCAGCAGCAGGACTGCGCCGGATTGGTCCGCTTTGCGGCCAACGAGGCCTTGAAGACGCACGACGCCAAGTGGCTGCGCAGCATGGGCATGTCGAACGCGCATCTGCCGCCGGAGTCGCTGTTGAGCTCGGATCAACGGCAATTGGCGCAACGCTGGGATCAAGGCGGCGGCGAGATCGGCCCGTATGTCACTGCGCTCAAGTTGATCCAGCACAACAGCGCGCCCATCGGTCGTGACGTGGGTCAGGCACGGCCGGGAGACCTGCTGTTCTTTGACCAGGGCGACGATCAGCACCTGATGGTCTGGATGGGTCGCTATCTCGCCTATCACACCGGCAGCGCGCGGCCGGGTGACAACGGTTTGCGCGCAGTCAGCCTGCCTCAACTCATGCACTTCAAGGACACGCGGTGGATACCCGACGCAAGCAATCCGAACTTCATTGGCGTCTTTCGCTTGGGCTTTTTGGCTCGATGAACGTCAGCTCGATGAACGTCAGCTCGATGAACGTCAGGCCAATAAACCCACCCATGAAGACGCGCTCGCCACAGGCACCTGTGGGAGCGCCGGAAGGCGCAATTTTATCCATTGGCGGTAAAAGCATCGCGCTTTCCGGCGCCCCCATAACTGCCGAGATTCGTTGCGTGGAAAAGCAGACTCGTGTTCATCCGCAAGTCCCGGCGCGGCATCCGCGCAGTCTTCTCAGGTCGATCAGCATGCTTGTGCATCAGCGCTTGCGCGGCTTGCTTGCGGCAGCGTCGGTGCTGCTGTTGGCAGCGCCCATCGTCCACGCCCAGCAAGACGACAGCGTGCCGAGCAGCGGATATACGCAGCTGCAAGGCGAGCCTTTTTTCCTCCTCGCCGACAGCAGTTTTGGCAGCGATGAGGTGGCCAAGGTGCGCCTGGAAGCGCCCGGCCGCGACTATCGCCGCTTCAATATGGAACCCTATGGCGGCGTTGACATACGGGTGTATCGGATCGAGCAGCCGTTGGCCTTCTTGCAAAAGCAGAAGAATCTGCATCGGCCGCAAATCGACGCCCAGTATCGCGGTGAAGGGCTGGCCAATACCTTGGCCTATCTGTGGGATCACTGGTATCGGCAATCGCGGCGCGCGATGCAGAAAGCCTTCTCGGTCGAGGCCCGCCAACAGGTGGTTGCCGAAGTGCCAGCTTTGAAAACTGGCCCCGCGATTGCGCAGCCCACCGAGTTCGCGCAACCGCCACAATTCTCCCCACTGCCGGGTTTGCCACTGGTCGATCAGTTTCGCTACCCGCTGTGGGACGCCAAACCGATTGCGCCGCCGGAAGGCGTGCAACTGGATGGCTCATCCAGTGAGTTCACCAGTCCGCAGGATGGCAATGTCTACGTCCCCTTGGGCAAGCTCGCGCCCGGTCTGTACGTGGTCGAAGCTTTGATTGGCCGTTTCCGCGCAACCACAGTGGTGTTCGTCGCCAACACGGTGGCGATCAGCAAAATCGCCGGCAACGAACTGCTGGTGTGGACGGCACGCAAAACCGAAGGCACCGCGGTCGCCGACGCCAATTTGCTGTGGAGCGATGGCATCGGCGTGCTCACCAGCGGCAAAAGCGATCGCGACGGCCTGTTGCGCCTGCAGCACAGCAGTCCCGAGCGCTCGTATGTGCTGGGCGAGGACGCCGAGGGCGGCGTGTTCGTTTCCGAAAACTTCTATTACGACAGCGAGATTTACGACACCAAGTTGTACGGCTTCACGGATCGGCCGCTGTATCGGCCCGGCGATTGGGTGGAGGTAAAGATCATCGGCCGCGAGTTCAAGAACGCGCGCACGTCGGTCAGCGCAGAAGACGCCAACATCGCGTTGTCGGTGTTGGACGCCAACGGCACCACCCTGCAAACACTGGACCTCGCCTTCACCGGCGCTACCGGAGCGAATACCCGTTTCCAGCTGCCAAGCAATGCCACCGCCGGCGGCTACGAGCTGCGTTTTGGCTATCGAGAGCAACTTTACAGCAGCGCATTTCGGGTCGCCGATTATGTCAAGCCGCACTTTGAGATCGTGCTTGACCTGGGCAAAGACGAATACCGCAGCGGCGAGCCGGTGCTGGGCGAGTTGAGCCTGATTTATCCTGATGGCAAGCCGGTCGCAGGTGCCAAACTGCAGATCAGCCTGCGCGCGCAGCAGCTGTCGATGGTCGACAACGAGCTGCAATACCTCGGTCAGTTTCCGGTGGAATTGCAAAGCACCGACCTCGTCTCCGATGCCAATGGCAAAGCACAGCTCTCGCTGCCGGCCGCTGACAAGCCGAGTCGCTATCTGCTCACCGTGTTCGCTAGTGACGGCGCTGCCTATCGGGTCAAGACCAGCAAGGAGATCCTGATCGAGCGCGGCGCGGCGCAGTTCCGGCTGGAAGCCAATCGGCGTTTCAGCGCAGCCGGTGAGGCTGTCGATTTCAGCTTCGCGCGCGAGGGCATGAGCGATGAGTCGCCAGTGCGTTTCGAGTGGATTCGGCTGGAGGACCAAAGCACCGGTGGCGGCAACCTGGCAACCGATGCCACCGGTTTCAAACAGAGCTTTGCCGAACCCGGCACTTACAACCTGATGCTGAAAGATGCCCAGGGCATGTTGCTGGGTGCCAGCGGCCACACGGTCAGCGGCAAGGGCATCAAGGCTTCGCCGGGCAGCATCGAGATCGTGCTGGACAAGCGCGAATATCAGGCCGGCGATACCGCGCAAGCCTTGATCACGTTTCCCGAGCCGGTGACCGAAGCGCTGCTGACTTTGGAGCGCGATCAGGTCGAAGCCAGCGCCTTGCTCAGCACAGGTGGCGACTGGTTGCAGTTGCAGCGCCTCAATGACACCCAACTGAGCGCGCAGATTCCGGTGGGCGAACACTTCTCGCCGAATCTGACCTTCTCGGTGCTGTACACCAAAGGCGGCGACTACAGCTTTCAGAACGCCGGCATCAAGGTCAGCGTGGCTGACATCAAAGTATCCATTCGAACCGACAAAGAGGTCTATCTGCCGGGCGAGACGGTGACAGTCGATCTGCAAACGCGCTTTAAGGACGCAGCCGTCGCGGCGCGGCTGTCGGTGTCCGTGGTCGATGAAATGATTTATGCCTTGCAGCCGGAAATTGCGCCGAGTATTGGCGAGTTCTTCTATCACCCGCGGCGCAACAACGTGCGCACCAGCGCCAGCTTGTCCTTCATCAGTTACGACGTCGCCTTGCCCGGCACGCCCACCGCGCCACCTGCGAGTGATCGCAGCGAACGCGGAGTCAAGGTGTTGGAGCGGCCGCGACGCGAAGAGGTCGACACCGCCGCGTGGCAACCAGACCTTGCAACCGATAGCCAAGGCAAAGCGCGCTTCAGCTTTGTGGTGCCGGATTCACTAACCCGTTGGCGCATCACTGCACGCGCCATCAACGTGGCTGGCGTGGTCGGCCAGCGCCAGCAGTTCATTCGCTCGGAGAAGCCGCTGTATTTGAAGTGGACCGGGCCGACCCGGTTCCGTCGCGGCGATCAGCCGGCGCTGGGCTTGCTCGCTTTCAATCAAGGCAGCGACAGCACCGAAGCTGAACTGGTCAGCACCTGGGCTGGCGAAAGCAGCCGCCAAACCGTACAACTGGAAAGTGGCGTGACCTATCTGCCGCTGCCATTGAAAGCGCTGGCCGCAGGCGAAGTACAGCTCGCGTTGGAACAGGCCGGCAAGGTCAGCGACGCGCTCGTGGTGAGCCTGCAGGAAGACAGCACCGTGTGGCAGCAACTGCACAGCGTGAGTCTGCAAGCGACCTCCGCCACCACGCCTTTGCAATTGCCGGCCGATGCGCGCGACATCCGACTGCGACTGGCGTCGGGTAGCGATGGCCTGTTCCGTAACGCGCTGGATGACCTGCTCGATTACCCTTGGGGTTGTGTCGAACAAACCGCCAGTCGCCTGTTGCCCTTGAGTCTGGCTTATCCGAGCTTGGCTCGCGGCGAGCCACGCATCGCTGATCGGCTGCGCTTGATCATGCAGACCAGCCGCCTGCGGCTGGTACAGATGGCCGGTCCAAATGCGCGTTTTGGCTGGTGGGGTGGCGATTCTGAAGACGCCTTCCTGACCGCGTATGCCTATTACGCCGATTGGTACGCCAGCCGCAGTCTGGGGCTGAGCTTGCCGGCTGAACATTGGCAGCGCGTGCTGGAGATTTATAGCGAGCAAGCGGCGTCGCTGCCTTTGCTGCAGCGCGCCTTGATTCTCGACTTTGCGTTCGAGATGCAGCTGCCGGTGAAAACCCTGTTGCAAGGCTTGCAGGACGACATGTTGAAAGCTGCCGCTGGCGAACGGAACCAGGACTCGGCTGCCAGCGGAGCGAGCCTGAGTGCCGAGGACAGCTTGATCCTGGCTGCCGCCGATTCGGCGCTGGCCGACGCCGCGGCGCGTGTCGTGTTGGCGTCATTGGCCAAACAAGCCGGCGTCAGTCTGCAGCCTGATCTTGCCGCCAGTATCGAGCCGGCGCGTCAGCAGTTACTCGCCAGCGAGCTGCCGTTTGCGCAAGCAGTCAACCTGCATCGGCAGCCGCTTAATGTGGGTGATGTCAGCGCCCTTTTTGCACGCCTGGCTCCGCAACAGGCAACGCTGGAGCGTGCCTTGGCACTCACCTGGTTGCAGCAGTCCAGCAGCGGAGAGACTGGGAATCCCGGCGTTGAACTGGGGTTGCCTTGGCAGCCGCTGCCAGCGGGCGATGCGGGCGCAGGCTGGCTCTGGAGTGCAGCGTCGCCACCCACTGAACTCGCGCTGGCAAACGCTCCCACGGGTTTGCTGACCGCACAAGTCAGTTACCAGTCGGCCGCTGCGACCGCTGACTCGCTGCCGCTGACGATTGAGCGACGCCTGTGGCGCTTGCTGCCGGCGGCCGATGCCTTCAGTTTCACTCTGGAGGCGGTGACCGACAACATCGTGTTCAGCGACGCGCTGTATTTGGACGAAATCAAGCTCAGTAGCACGGCCGCCAAGCCACTGCGTTACGGGCTGCTGGAAGTGCCACTGCCGCCGGGGGCCGACGTGGAGCGCACGACTTGGGGCATTCAAGTCAGTGGTCTCGGTGGTGACGCCAGCGAGGCGCTGGAAAGGGCGCGCAGCGAGCCCGGCCAATTGCTGTATGCCTTGCCCGTCGATAGCCTGGAAGGCTCAGCGACTTTTCGCCACCTGCTTAGGTTTTCGCAAAAGGGTCAGTTCAGTCTGCCGCCCGCTCGCTTCCAGCGCATGTATGCGCCGGCACAGCAGGCGCACGAGAAGACGCCGGCATTGGCGACGCTTGAGGTTCGCTAGACCGTGGATGTGCTGACTGCAGCGCCGTCACCGTGCCGACAACGAAACCTGTGGGAGCGCCGGAAGGCGCGATACTTTGGCCGTTCACGTAAGCGCATCGCGGCTTCCGCCGCTCCCACAAGAGCTCGATCCGAAGCTGCGCCATTGGAGAAGCTCGTTCGACTGTTGCTGTGTGCGCTATTGCTGGCTGGGTGGTGTGCAAGCGCGCATGCAGACGACAGTCTGCTGTTGGCGCGTCTGGATGGCGCGCAGGCGAGTCTCGTTAAGCTGGGGTCCAACGGCAGTCAACGCGTTTTGCCCTTCGACGACAGTCTGCGCACGCCGCTTGGCAGTCTGTGGAAAGTGTTCGTGCATGCCTATCTGCTTGATCGGGAGATCAGCGATGCCGGCTATCAATGCAGCGGCGGTAATCGCGAAGAAGTGTATTGCTGCGAGCCGGGCGAGAAGATCCATCGGGACACCGCATTAGTGCGTTCTTGCAGTCTGTATTACGCGCCAGCGCGCTTGGGAATCGACGGCGTGGCGTGGCGCAGCTATTGGACCCAGCGAAAAGCACCGGCATGGCTGTTGGATCTGAAGTCGCTGCTACCTGCGACCGAAGTGCCTGTGCTCGAACTGCTGCGCGTGTTGCAGCAGCTTCCCAAACAAGCGGAGATTCGCGCGGGTCTGCTTGATGTGGTGCTGCAAGCCGACAAAGCGGACGTGCTCAGCGCGCTCGGCTCGCGACTGCGAATCAAGACCTGGAGCTGGCACCGCGCGGACGATCCTGCCGCGCGCATCGGTGGCTTTGCCGGTTGGTTGAGCGATGGCAGCCCCATCTGGGCGTCGGCTTCCGGCACCAGCCAGTCGGTGTTGCAAGGTTATGCATCGGCCTTGGATCGCACGCTCGCAACACCTTGGCCCATCGAGGACAGCGCATGCGTGCGGGTGAACATGTTCGCGCGCTACCCGATCGTGGCTGTGCGCCAGCACGACCAGTTGGTGACGCAAGGTCGGTTGCTGGGCCAGTACCAACTGCAATTTGCCGCTGGCAATCGCTTCGAGATTGCCAGCGCCGGCGAACTCACACTTTCAGGCCAGGACGAGGCATGGACGATCACCGCGCAGCTATCGGTTGAAGATTACGTCGCTCGCGTGTTGGAGCGCGAGGCCAGCACCGAGCCAGTGCAAGCGGCGCGCGCGCTGGCCATCGTCATCCGTAGTTATCTGCAGCAGAACGCCCAGCGCACAGGCGGCTGTTTGCTGATCGACGACAGCAGCGCGAGCCAACGCGTGGCCGCGCGTCCGGCCAGCGCTGCGGCGCGACAAGTGGCGGCGTGGACGGCCGATCTAGTGCTGGCCGGCCCCGCGGTGCAATACCACTTGCAGCGTGGTGGCCGTGATCGTCTGAGCTGGACTGACGCGGTAAAAGCCGCCAATGGCGGACAGAACTACGCGCAGATCCTCGGGTCCGCATTTACGCGCTCGAATCTGGCACGCTGGGGCCGCCCGCAAGCCACCTGCCACCCCTTGCCCGCCGCCGAGCGCTGGCTGCTTGAGCGTTTGCCGCGTTGGCGCGCCGCCTTGAACAGCGAGGTCGGCTATACCGAGACCGACGAGCTGCAAGTATGCCAACTGCAGCACGGACGCCCACACGTCGAGCGCGAAGCGCGGCGCATCCACATCCGTGGTTTGCGCAGCGAGCAGGATCGACTCGACCTGCTGCACGAATATCTGCACCTTGCATTCGCCACTCACCCCAATGGCCAGGACGAGACCTTTGTCGAAACCTTGGCCCGTCGCTTGTTGTTGGAGTCGCCATGAATGAATTGACGCGAGTGAACTGGTCACCATTGCAGCGCATACGGTGGAAAGCGACAGCGCTGCTGTCGCTGGTGTGTGCTGCCTTGGTACTGACTTCGCAGCCCGCCGATGCGCAAGACAGTATTGAACTGCAAACACCTCGCGCCGGCTGGCGAGTGCAAACCGAGCAAGGCGCGCAGTTCAGTCAGGCGATCAGTTATCCCGCCTCCGACGTCAACAGCGCCGTTGACCAATCCGAACACGCGCGTATTCGCGGCCGCATCAGCGCGGCCGACAAGGGCCCGGCCCTGTTGCTGGTTAACGGCGTGGCGATGCCGTTGAAAGTGGACGAACAAGGTGGCTTTGATCGCCCCTACATTTTCCCGGCCGGCAGCAACTCGGTCGAAATCCGCGATGCGGCACGCGCTGCCACGCGCCGCGTGCAGTTCCATGCGCGCAATGAAGGAGCGACGCCCGCCAAGTTGCGGGTACTGCTGGCCTGGGACAGCGACAACACCGATCTGGACTTGCACGTCATCACCCCCGACGGCGGTCATGCCTGGTACGGCAGTCAGGTGTTGCCCAATGGTGGCGCGCTGGATGTGGATGTCACCACCGGTTTCGGGCCGGAGATTTTTGCGACGCCGACGCCGCTGCTGGGCACGTATCTGGTCTATGTGAATTACTTCGGCGGCGGCTACAGCGAGGGTGAAGCGGCTCAAGCCCTGACCAGCGCCAACGTCACCATCGTCTCTGAGGAAGGCACGGTCAACGAACGCCAGCAGACCTTTACCGTGCCGATGCGCGCGGTGGGCGAGCTCACCTTGATCAAGTCGTTTTCATATCCTTGAGAAAGCGGTGTGTGTGCTCGCGCACCGTGTGGTGGCGATGAGCTCCAAGGCATTGCGAGTCAGAAAGGCGTCCGTTCCCAAAGTCGCGCTGTGACTGTCACCCGTGGTGCCTAGCCATGAGTAGGTTGCTAGCCCGGACGCAGTGCGGCGGAATCCGGGGATCCCGCCGCGTCGCCACTGCAAAGCTCACCGCAAGTACACCCTGAACCTAGCCCGGCCTTTTCATGAATGCGTACGATGATCGCGCAGGATCCTGATCGCACAGGGGATTCTCTGAAGGAGCGGC
>ENA-ORBV01002401-ORBV01002401.1-microbial-mat-metagenome-genome-assembly--contig:-NODE-2401-length-39655-cov-8.989262_pt1 | contig 39655 bp, 41 predicted proteins | sample MGYA00237777_ERZ505514 | MGnify/ENA primary metagenome ERZ505514 (study PRJEB26160, sample SAMN06269048) | microbial mat metagenome | isolation source: Oligotrophic lake microbial mat | place... | reverse complement strand
AGGCATTGAACGAAGTAGAACGTCCCTGGCTTTGCCGCTGCCTGAGCTTCCATGGCACGAAAACGCACGCCGGCCGCAGACTGGCCCCGATTGAGCGCTGCATCCATCTTGACCAGGTTGATCTCGTATCCACCGCCAGCGGAATGGGCGATGAGATGGCCGCGATCGTCCCTCACGCGGCGCGGACGGGGAAATCCTTGCATCCGGCTCCGGTTGCGCTGGCTGGTCGCTTGAATGGAGCGCCCCCATACACCGATCACACGGGCGGGATGGGGCATCAGGTCACTGCCGAGGGTGGCGGCGAGATCAAAGAGGTAGTTGAAGCCGTTGCCTGGATCGACAACAACGATGTCGGTGCGGTCGGCGGCCGTGGTCCTCAGCAGATAATCGGATGTCCACCACATTGCGACGGCACCACCGAAGTCCTCCAATGTTCCGGCATCAACCCAGAGTTGTTGGTAGTCCATTTGTCTCTTCATCTACCACCGACAAGAGGCCTATTTGTAGTCGCGGGCGGTAGGTCCTTCGTAGAGCGCTGATACCTGGGCGCCGTCGAATTCCATCACCTCGGCGCGTACGCCTGGGTCGTGGAGGTCGAGTACGCGCATTTGGTCGCCGACTTTGACGATCGACTCGATGCGTACGTAGTGGTCGCCGTGGAGTTCGGCGTAGCGGGCGACGGCCTGCAGCTTCGATCGCGTGTCGGCGAGGTAGTCACCGTGTGGGTCGATGATTGACACGCCGAGCGTGCCGTCGTCGCGACGTGACACGACGAGGAAGTCGACCTGCAGGGAACGCCATGCTTCGTTGTCGTCTTGGTACGCGATGCGTAGCGAGGCGGGCGTCGGCCTGGCCGGGTTTCGGTACCAAGCAACGAAGGTCGGGCGCGCGGCTTCGGTTTCGAGCACGGTGCGTTCCCAGCTATTGAGGTCCGCTGGGAACTGGCCTTTGGCGTCGGCGTAAAGGTGGCCGGTGTAGGTGGGCAGTTCCTCGCCGCCCGACCTACGCGTAGCGGCGGTGAGGTTCTGGCGTAGGTCGATAGTGACCGCCTCGGGCCTGGCGGTCTGTTCCTGCACGCGTCGGAAGGCGTCGCGGGTGGCGCCGGTGCTGTTCTTGATGTCGACGGCGTAGTCGGCGAGACGATGTTGCACCCACAGTGTTGCTTCGCGTTCGACCTCGCCGATCACGTCGGGCACCATCAGCACCGCCGCGACCTCGACCGCGACGTCGATCATGTCGGCATCGTCACCGGCAACGCGCGCCCGGTGTTGCCAATGATCGATGCCCACTCCTTCCCGCACGGAGCGGATGATCTTGCGCACCTCGCGTTCGAGATCGGTGGCGTGGGTGGCGACCGTGTAGGGCGCGTAGACAAACCCGCTGCCATCGAAGGTGTAGCGACCACGGACGAGGTCGGCGTGCTCGATATTCTGCACATTGGCCGCGACCGCGTCGGCATGTTGCACTGCGAGCCCGTCGAGCTTGGCGTTCAACAACTTGGTGAGCCGCTGGCCGGCGTCGGGCAACAGTGCGGAACCGCTGATGTTGTCGGTGAGCAGGCGGGTCAGCTCTTTGGCGCGCCGCAACGGGTTGGCGAGCACATCGGGGGCGGGAAGCGACGGGAGCGACTCGATGAAATCGAACACTTCGTCCGGCACGTGTGGGTTGCGTTCAAACACTTTCGGCGCGCGCACCACCGATGCGCCCACGCGACCTTCGGGGCCGCTCTTGCCGTTGCCTTCGAGCTCATCTTTGATCGCGTGTAGCGCGTCGCGGTTGAACTTCGGTAGGTAACAGGCGACGGTGTTCAGCGCGTCGTCGGTGGCGATGCGGTGGGCTAGCGGCGAGCGCACCATGCGTCCGATGATTTGTGCGATGTGGGTGGCGTCCGTGGCAGGGCGCTCGCTGTACAGCACCTCGGCACGCGGGCAGTCCCAGCCAGTCGAGATCGCGGTCTTGGCCAACACCACGCGGATCGCACGATCACCCTCGATCGATTCCGGTGGCACCCAGTCGACAGCGCGGCCGCCGACGTGGAGGCGCTCATGCTCACCGAATACGTGCGCCACCGCGCCCGGACCCAATGCAGGCCACTCCGACTCGATCACGTCGACGAGTTCGCCGAGGTGTGCATCGCTGGAATTGTCCGCAACCTGCACGACTAACACCGGCAACACCTCCGGCGAGTTTTGTTCGGTCGCGTAGTCGCGCCAGCGACGGTCGTAATCGAGCGCCGAACGCACAGCCTCGCGTAGCAACGTCGCACCAAACACGCCCTTCTCGTCGGGCTCGTCGAGGCCGATCTCGTCCTTGATCAACCCTGATGCGCGCACCTTGTCGACGTCGACTTCAACGTGCGGGTAGTTCGTCCGGTCGGCGACGCCGTCCATCGCCGCGGTGAAGCGTGCAATGGTGGCAGAGATGCCCCACACCAACGGCACGGCAGGGTGCGACCCGACAGCGCCGGAAATGATGCGTTGCACGATCGTCTTGCGATCCGCCACCGGCTTGACACCGCGGTGGGCTTCGTCGAGCACGACATACAAGTCGGTGGTACCACCGTTGATCGTGTTCGCGATCACTTCCCAGAACGAGTACTGGCGCAGGTTGCGCCCACCCTGCGCCAGGCCGGCGTTCTTCGACAGCTTCTGAATATTGAGGAAGTACACCCGCCCACCCGACAGCGACATGTCGAGAAAGTCGTTGTCCAACACCACCAGCCGACTGGGCTGCAACAAATCGGAGGAGGCCAGCATCTTGTTACGCGTCTGCCGATTCAACGCAGGGTCGTCGGTCACCCACAGAAACGTTGCCCGCGGGTCTGCCTCAGCCGCCAGGTCGCTGGAACCGTGGAACATCGCTTCGAGGACGGCACTCGCGATCACGGTCTTGCCGGCGCCGGTGATCGCCGACAAGGCGAAGCTCGACCGACCGCGATCCTCATGCCAATCACGCCGACCGCGGCGAAGCTGCTTCAAACACCCAAGCGCTGCGTCGCGCTGATAGTCGAACAGTTGATACTTCACGACACGCGCCCCTGATTGATCGCAAACGTGGTGAGGTAGTTCTCGTACAGACGCACCACCGACAGATCCACAGGAAGACTCTCCGCGACTCCAGCGAACACAGCCGCCGAATCCGTCACCACAAACACGGTCTTCGCACCATCGGGCAGGGTCGCGACAAAATCGCGCCAGCGATCCGGTTCGAACAACACGCCGTACCGATCTGCAACTGCGAACGGAAGCAGAGCACCATTCGCATCGGTGCGCTCGGCCACCGTCGACCCCTGCCCACCCGCGCGCAGCCACAACATTGGCGCGACAGCCGCAAATGCCCGATCAAGTTCCACGTCCACGGGATCGAGATACGTGAGCTTCATGAACTCCACGTTCTCCTCGAAGCCTTCGGCCATCGGGATCTCATCAACGAACCTGTAGTCGCCACGCACGGGCGTGCCGTCGGGAGTTATACCCGTAACCGCGGCCGTGATGCGTGGGCGAGTGATGTGTTCAAAGATGCCGAGCGCCTCCCACTCTGGATCACCGTCATGTAGGCCCCGCTCCGCCAGAGCCTTCGCCTCGTCAACGGACACCTGGTTGTTCGTCACGATTATCGACTGTCGCTGGCCACGGTCCTGTCGGTTCAAACGCATCACGGCGTGTGAGGTTGTTCCTGAGCCAGCAAAGAAGTCAACGATTACAGCGTGCGGATTGCGCGCTACCACGTACCGCAGCACGTCCTCTACCGCATAGAGGGACTTGGGATACGGAAATCGCCGACCAGGTAGGAATCGTTCCAACAGTTCAGTGCCACTCATTCGTGCGGCATGGCTGGGATGATTCCAGGCTGACCGGGGTGGCATCGGTTTGCCCGCCGAATCGTCGCCCCACCCCAGTTCTAGGGCACCGGCTTCGTCGCGACCCGTGATCGAGAATGTCCCGTCGTTGATGAACTCGACGGTGCCTGGCCGGAGATAGTTGATCGTCCACGATTCGGGCGTCGTCCCGATGACTTTGGCGATGCCGTCCTTGAAATACTGGCGCATCTTGGCGGGATTGAATCTCCATGTCCCCTCGCGTTGCTTGAGCACCGGCCAGATTGCCACTGTCCCCTTTGGAGCCTTTGTCGCCGAGACATCTGCTGATCTCACAAGCGGCTCGCCGACCGAATGCAAAGTCTTGGACGCCGCGTCAACAAACACCGGGTAGAAGAGCGCTGGGCTGGCCTGTCGCAGAGCGTTGCCCGTGCCGCCACGCAGAGCGGGAAACCACACGCGTGGAAGTGTGGGCCTCTGTCGCTCCGACGATGAGAGGGCCGGATCGACACGCCCGTCGCCGACAAACACAATGAAGATGTACTCGTCCACTCTGGTGACCCTGCCGGACCTCGCTTGGCCGCCAGCGTGCATTACAGAGGAAACCATCTGAATGTCAAGCCCCGCAAACGTCTGCTCCAGCAGAAGCCCCAACCTTAGATACTCCTTCTCATCGATTGTTACGATCAGCACGGAGTCGTCGGGATTGAGCAGTTGCTTCGCTAGGAGCAATCGGCGTTCCATGAACGCCAGCCACTTGCTGTGACGGTACGCGTCTTCGCCATCGACATAGTCGTTGTCGTACTTCCAGTCCTTCGCGCCTGTGTTGTACGGCGGGTCGATGTAGATGCAATCAACCTTGCCCGCATGCGTGAACTGCAACATCTCCAACGCGTGGTGGTTCTCGGCGTTGATCACCACGTGTGCCGGTTTGTCGCCACCGCGCCGGATGCTGCCCACACTTACAAGACCGGGGTACACGGGCTCACCGAACTCGGCAACGACAACGAGCTCGTCCACCGGCACCGTTTCCCGCGTGCCGCCGTCGGTCACCACTTTTGCTTGGCGACCGCGAACGCTTGCCACCGACATCGGCTCGCCACGCTTGTCGGCACGGCGCACCACCTTGGTACCGCGGCGCACGGGGTACTCGGGCAATCGCACGCGCTCCGGCAAGTGCGACTCGAACACCAGCCCGAAGCTGCGCTTGGCTCGCACCTTGTCGACTGCGGCGCGCAGCTCTGCGCGCAGCCCGGGGTCGTCAACCTTCTCGAGCAGGACATCCATCTCGTCAGCCATCGGTGGCTGCCTGACGATTCTCGTAACGGGCCACGGGATTGTTTCGAAGCACTGACCTACGCAACGCGAGCTGCCTTTCGGCGCAGCTCGCTGGGGAGGTCTGACGGGTTGACGTACCTGAAGCTCTGTGGCGGCTGGAAGTCGGGCCACCATCGTCGAAGTTCGGCGAGTCCCACCGACATTCGAAACCTGATCGGCTTTGACAGAAGCAGTGCGCACGCCGATGCGGCCCCACTGAAATAATCACTGAACTCGCGGCGACTGATGCCGGTAGCAGGCCCGAACTCGGACCAGATGCGAGCAGGAGACCCGGATCGGACCGTGTCGACGCGGCATACGCCCACGAGGGCCATCGTTGGGCTCGACGCATAGAGCAGCGCCACCGTAGGCACTCGAATCAGTGGACGGATCCGTCGAAGCTCAACGGTCTTTTCACTGTCGAGAATTGCATTCGCGAAACGCGGCTTCAGCGAAAGCAGCAAAGCTCGATCGTCACTCAATCCCCATACCCCTTTTGTAATATTGCTCGAACACATGTTCGTCCACTAGTCGCGAGGTGCGCAAGTACAGATTGGTCGCAATCTGTGGATGGAATCGCGCCGCCTCCCTCAGCGTGATCTGGTGCCGAAGTACTTCCGTTCGTCCGAAGATCATCGCGAGCGCTTTACCCCCTGGCCTCCTTACGATTCGTTCAACGTCAGCGGACGTATAAATGCCCTGAGGTCCAAATCGGCGGTGCAACGCACGAGGTCGACCTACCTCAACCCGATCCAGCCACGACACGGCCCGCGCGCCTCCATTCGGAGCACCACCAGTCACAAACCAGACCAGACGGGCCGGTGCCTTGATTGTCGACACCAAGCTGCGGTAGTACACATGCTCGCGAGCAACCCCAAGGTGATCGGGCCTGTTCAACAGGCTCAGCTGACTCGGCTCCTGTCCGAAGAGTGCTCGAGCCCACACAGGCTTAATAGGCACGACGTAAGTTGGTGTCTCACCCGTCACAAACTTCGCTGGCCAATACCTCAGCTCCAGTTCATTGACCAGAGTCGCATCCAGCTCGCGAGTTCCAACACGAGGATCGTCGATGCTGGCCGCGTCAAGTGACGCGAACACGCCCGGCAAACATCGAGCTCGCCAATCGGCGGATCCGCGGTCGAATCCCTCGGCACTCAGCGCATCTGCGAGGTATCTCGGGCCTAGATCTCGAACGACCACGCTGCTCAGTCCCAGCTTCACCGCGTACGCGCGAAGGTAGTGCGACATTTGTCGCACGAATGTGTGTTGAGCGCTTCCAGGACGCGATCGCAGGAGCAATACCTCGAGGTCAGGTCCACGCTGAGTTGCTGCGGCGATGGAGATGAGTGCTCCCGAAGGGTCCTCAACAACGAAGACCAGCCCTCCCGAATCGGTGTGCGCTGCAACGTCACGCAGCACGAACTCTAGGTCTGTGGTTCGCTCGGAGGAAGCATGGTCTGTCAACGGCTGCAGCATGAGGGCTGAAGGGAGCTCATCGCACTTCCTTAAGGTAAACGCTGTCTCCATGAGGGCTTCTGCGCGGTATTGACCCTCGTGGGTAGCCGAATGCATCGCGAGCACGAAGTCGGCCGGACGCATCACGCGTAAGCCCACGGCGTTCTCAATCTTCACTCCACGTTGAAGAAGTGCTTCGTCGCGTGTCAAGAAATATGTCGCCCCACCGGCTGTGGCCTGGGCGATCTGGCGGATGTCCCCTTGCCCAGGCGTCCAGCCGTCAAGCGCCGCAATGACCTCGGCAGCACAACGCTCCCACTGCTCCGCGCTAGGAGCAAGCCGTCGATACCGCGACAGAGCCGACGCAACATGCGGCGGGCAATCGGTCGATCGGATCTCCAGTTCGAGTTGGCCGGTGGCAACAAACTCAACATGATCGGCAAGCCACGACACATCCAGGCTCAGTGACTCAACGAACTGCGGCCGCGGCTCAAGCAGGTCGCGCGCGACATCGGCGTCAAGCGCAGCCGCAGGAAGGCTGGCCGTATCTCGATCGAATGTTAGGAGCGTGCGTTCGTTGACCGGTCGCCACCAATCCGTGAGTGGCAACCCTTGCCGACTCTGGCCTGGCCGCTCCCCCCGGGGATAGAACCCGAGCGATGGCCAAGCTGCGTGCGCCGGGTAGTCATTTCGGCACCGCGCTCCGAGTCCAGGAGTGTTCGGGTGCTCAGCAACGATGGCATCCACCAGAGCCCGTGCCACTCCGCGGCGAGTAAATTCTTCGGAGGTACAAAGCTGGGTGAGCATGACAGCGGGCGGGCGTCTCCGGACCCGAAAGAGCACATAGCCCGCCAGCTCATCCTTGTGCCTCGCGACCAACAGTTGCCGTGCGTCAGCAGCGACGTGAAACGCTTCAAACGGAAGTTGACCGAGTGTCGACTGATGCCGCTTGCTCAGGTTGATCACGTCGTCCACATCAGACGAGCGACCGTCGACGTGCTCAATACGAAGGTCAGAATTCGGAACCCGCACGGGCCAACCATAGGGGCAGCATGCTGCATAGGGCGCGCTCCTCATCGACGTCCCTCGGTGCCGATAGCACCGAAGCCCTGTATGTCGGAGACGTTATTCCTCTCGGTTGAACCCCACTCCAGTAAAGTAATGTGCGACGCTGCGGAGTTCTTCGACCATAGCCAGAGGGGCCTGGTAAGTGATGAAGAAGGTGACTGCTCCCTCATCCGTTCGATCTGAGGTCAACTCGCTGCTTGGTCATTTCCCTCACTCACAAACGATGAGGGCACGGATCGACAGGCTAATTTCGTCGAGTGAGGTCTCTCCACGATCTGTTGTCGCGCCTGCCGTTGTGTTGGCGGTCTTCATCGCTTCGAGCCTTCTTGCGCACGCGTGGCGCCCTCAGTTCCTAGAGAATCTGAAACCCCCCGACATGCTGTCGTCCTACAACACGCTGTGGCAGGTTCAGGCCGCCATGGTCGGTCTAGGCATTCCGCTACTCATTCTACTCGTCGAACAAGCGCGCTCTCCGACGGTGACCTCTACAAGCGTTGGCCAGGTACTCGTGAGCCGTACCCACGTAATTTTCGTTACCGTGCTCTCGATCGGCTCGGTTGTCAAGATCGGTCTGTCAGCCGTGTACCTCGCATCAGATCAAGTGCTTGTCGTCGACTTTGCACTGAGCGCTCTGTGCATAGGCATGATTCTCTGGGGATTTTATCGAGCGCTTGCGTTGCTGATGTCAACCGAGCGACTTCGGTCCGCATCGCAGACGGTGCTCCACGACCTCCTCGCAACCAGTATGCAAGCCGCGGTCGCGCTACGCCTCATGGACCAACGCCTCTCAGAGGAATTGCATGGCCTCGACCTTGGGGACATACGTCAAGACGAACTCGACTCCGGAGAATGGAGCATCTCAGTTTCGGCGCACGAAGGCTCGATCGTCGATGTGGACGTCCATCGCCTGAAGCAACTCCTGGGCTCGCTTGGCGCGCTCGCCGCGCAACCAACTCGCCAAGCCTCACGGCGAACCGAGAGCGCTACTCCTGCCGCTCAGGTCTTCAGGGTGCGATTCCGTGGATTTGGCGAACACGTTCGTGCCGGAGACGTGCTCATCGCTGTGAGTGGGGAAATCGGTGATGCGGCGTCAGCGAAACTTGGAGCCTGTGTGACCGTCGCGAGCAAGGTGCGCGCCCCAACGGATGACTTTCGGCGCGAGCTGAAGTCACTCCGCGACAAGACAATCTCCGCCATTAATCGACACGCGATCGGGGATTTGGAGGATGGGCTCGACCTCTATTCGCAACTCATCAAGTCCGTGCTCCGAACCTTCAATGATCTCCATGCCCGAACAAGCTCGAGCGCTCCTGCTTTGCTCAATCCCTTCGGCCAGGAGATGACATGGCTGGAGAACGACGTGGAAACGTTTATCGATCTAGTGCCCCTCGGTGGACGGGCTCGCCTGCTTGAGCCGTTACTTGCGTTCTTCGACGAGCTCCTCGTTGATCTGTGGGATGCAGGTGAAATTGACGAGCACGGTCGGGTAACCCACACTTTGTTGCGCTTGTACTGGCGCTGTATTCACGACAGCGACGGTTCGCAGGATGCAGCTCGATCGGTACTTACTCATCTCCGGTCGCACGCTCAGTATCGACTCGCGTTTTCGTCGACGAAAGCACCGCCTGGTGTTCTGGCAAACGCAATCAACCAGGTTGTGGACTCCATGTTTGAGGCATTCCGGCTTGCCGTGCTCGTGCCTTCGATCGATGCGGCGGTCCGGTGCGTGACAGAGATCGGAGAGCTCCGAGAAGCCCTCGCATTCCTGGCCGGCGACGGGCGAAGAACCGCAAGTCCGACTGATGGCGTTGAGAACTCTCTGCGCCGCATCGATGGATTCGCCCTAGGCAGCTTCGCGTTCATCATCCTCGCCGCCAATCGCGGCCGAATTCCACCCGATGCGGCAGATCAGTTGCTTGGGCGCCTAGATGGACTCTTGCCAAGCGACCGGCTGTGGACTGCATTCATCGATAGCAACGAAGACTTGGGCCGGCCGTACCCGTGGCTGTTCTGGGAGATCAGTCTCACCCCGGAGGAGCAACGGTCAGGAGCCTTTGGTCACCTCGACTCCGCCATTGACGAAGCGTTTGCTCGCCGCGTCGTCAAGCTTGGCCGCATAGGTGAGCCTGGGCTGTCGTGGGCCAGCATTGATCCCGCTGTGCGGTCAGCCGTAATCGGCCGAGTGATCAGAAGACTGGATTTCGTCGATTCATGGCTACCACGCCTTCCGCCGCATGCTCACGACGTAGTGCCCCGAGTGCGCGGACTCCTACAGGCGATGCAGGCAAACAGTGACGATGAGGACGTTCGGCGGCGTGATCAACTTCCTCTCGACGAGGCCAAGGTCGAGTCGTTCCTAGCGGACGCTGCGTCGATGTGGGGGACACGGACCACTCTCAGAGCAGCAGTTAGGACTGAAACACCGATTACTGATCCACCCTCCGAGGTCTTTGGTAGGTCGATACTTGTTCCGAAGGATTTCTTCTCACGCTCGCACGATCACTCGGAGCCAGGTGACGTTGCCAGAGACCTCGCGAGCAGTATTCACCGAGGGGAAACCGTCCGAATTCTCGAAGCGCTGGGCGGCCTGGTGGCACGAGACGTGCCTCTCGCAGACCTGCGAAGCCACGTCGTAGATGAAGTAGCACGCCTCCGCGCTCTCGACTTTCACCCGATGATCGTTGCGGTCGGCACGTGGCACATCTATCAAGCGCTGACAGCCTCACCTTGGGCGAACCCCGATCAACCTGCACCTCAAGTGGACGGGGCAAACGTTGAGTTGGAGTATGCAGACGATGCAAACCTGTGCATCGTTGCCGACATCTCGGCAGCTGTGACCCTGCGGCGCTGGCGGCTATCGGCGACGCGGCCACATGACCGACTGATCGCCGACGATTTGTTAGTCGCTGCTGTCCAAAATGTTGACGCGTCCTATGCGCTTGAACTCGTCAAGAGCGACCTCAACTTCCGACGCGACCCCAACTCTGGCGAGTTGGTGACAGTTGACGTGGCCGTTCAAAGGCTCCGAAACCGCGTGAATGTGCGGCTGTTCGAGAAAGTCTCAATCGAGCTTGTCAACCGCGAAGCCGGCGTCATCTTCAGGATTACCGACGCCACCGACGAGTGACATAGGTTCGGCGAGGCCGGAACCGTCCAGCCTTGAGTCACGTGTCGCAACCCGGGTGTGCGGCTGATCGCGGGCAATGGCATCAGTTCAGGGTGAGATTCGACACCGTCTACCTTTCTTGAGTGCCAACCGACGATGACCCACAAACCCTGAGGGATGCACGCCGTCAAGCCGCTAAGGACAAGGTCGCTGCAATGACACCTGAGGAAATTACGGCGTTGGTCGAGAGGTCCAAGCCAGTGAAGCGGTCATCGATGAGGCTTTCGACCTTACCCACGTCGTTCGCCGACGCCGTTCGAGACCTTAGGGGCCGCTACGACTTGGTGTTTCCAGTCCACCACTTTGACGACCACACAGCTGGGGACGGAAACGACTGGGTCAACGCTGACGTTCCGGGCCGTCACGACCACAATCGGGTTCGATTCCCCCCAGCTCCACACCCCCAGCTCCACCGCTTGCGAGGCGCAGATGCCCAGTTCATGGCATGCGCACCGCGCTCGGGGAAGCGACTTCAGAAGATGGGATTGTCTGAGTCGAAGAGGAGAACGGCTTCGGCCTCCGCGAACGGTTCGTTCATCGCAGCGGTCTCCAGGTAGGTCATCAGCACGCGTGCGACGGGAACGTCCTGGGTGAGCAGCACGCGGTCCATGCCCGGCTCAGCTCCGTCGAAATGACTCTGAGCGACTGCACGTGAGAACGTCGCCGACACCAGGCTCTGGTTGCGTGGCGGCTCAATCGGCCCTCGGGCCGCGACACCCCGATACAGCGAGGCTCGCGACTGGCCGAGGCGCGCCTCCAGGTGTTTTTGTCGGCCAGCGCGGTTCCATGGCTCTTCGAACGTGTTCGGGTCACGTACCACTGTCCCCTTGTAAGGCACGAGCCCCATCTCAGCGAGCACGATTCGATGACCCTTGACCACCTCGCCTGCGTAGGGATTCGAGACGAACTGCTGGCTGAACACCGTCTCGATGGAGTCGACGTCGCGATGGGCCATGTACGACGCAAGGTCCTCGAAGAGCCGTACGTCGCCGACCCTCTCCTCCGGATCAGCCAGGACGCCCGGATCAGCCAGGACGCCGCCGGTCGCGAAGAACAACGAGTTCGAAGCCAACCACCCGTCGGCTTCAGCCAGCTCCGCCTCCAACCGCGAGTTGGTGGCAACGCGATGAACCGGGTCGCAGGCGATCTCGAGGTGACGGTCGAAGCGGTCGATCGCACGACGAAACGCTTCGACGTCAGCCATCTCGGCGCGACGGCTCCCACGCTCAAACTGGTAAAGGTCGACTTCTTCGAAAGGGATGTCCCAGAGCGCGCCAGCATCCTCGAATGCGTCGACGCGCAATCTGCAAAATCCGACGTCGGGCCGAAGTCCAACGATGGTCATTGGGGTGCGTCGCGAATCGAGCAGGCGGCAGCGATTGCCCTGAACAAGATGACCAAGATCTCCCGACTCGAACACACCATCCGGGGCTCGCAATGGGTCGGACTCATAGATCGACATGGGGACTCCGAACGATGCTAGCTAGCCGAAGCTGGCTGCGCGTTCGTGGTCTCCGCGTTCGAGTCGGTCAGCGACCCCATCCTGCGCTGTCTCGACAAAGGCCACACCGCCGCCGATGCCTCCGCCGCGGTGATCGCCCTTCGAGCCCACAGCATCGAGGTCCGTCCGTCGTGGCTGCCTTTCACTCCGTGGACCACCGTTGACGACCTGGTCGACTTGGTCGACTTCGTGGTCACCCACGATCTCATCGCCAACGTCGATCCGGTGCAGTACAGCGTGCGCCTGCTGGTCCCCGACGGCTCGCTGCTCCTCGGTGAGCCGACCATGACCGCGCACCTTGGTGCCTACGATCCGACCCGGCTGGGCTGGACGTGGGCGCATCCCGACCCAGCGATGGACCGCCTCCACGCTCAGATCGCGACGCTCGTCGAGGCGCGGGTCGAGCAGGCCCCCGTGCGGACCTTCGACGAGATCGACGCGCTGATCCGATCGAGCGCCGAGACGTCATCGGCCCGCCCCGCTCTAGGATCGGTGTCGGTTGGCCCGATCGGGGACCGGGCGCACCTCACCGAGCCGTGGTTCTGTTGCAGCGAGCCCACCGAGGCGCAGATGGCACCGCTCGAACCCCTCGTCTGAGGGGCTATCCACAATCCACCAATGCACAATCCACCAGTGAGAGGAACCCATCATGACCGAGAACAATCCCGACGGCGTGCCTGTCGTGAGCGTGACCGACGCCGCCCTAGCCAAGGTGCTGGAGTTGCGCAACGATGAGACCGACCCCGAATCCCTGGGACTCTGGATCGAGGTCGGAGGGACGAGCGGTAGCGCCTACACCTACGACATGTATTTCCAGGCGACCAACGAAGCTGCTCCCGACGATTGGACCGGGGTCCAGGGCGAGGTGACGATCGTCGTGCCCACCGCCAGTGTGCCCAAGCTGGTGGGCTCGGTCCTCGATCTCGACCCCCGAACCGGCGGGATGAGCATCCGCAACCCCAATCTTGCGCCGGCACCACCCCAGGCCAGCCCGGCGATGACCGGTCCCCCGCCCGATCTGAGCGGCGACGTTGCGCAGCGGGTGATCCAAGTCCTCGACCAACAGATCAACCCGTCCATCGCCGCTCACGGCGGCCGCGCCGACCTGGTAGCGGTGGAGGACGACACCGCCTACCTGCGCCTCAGCGGCGGCTGCGCGGGCTGCGGGATGGCCGCCGTCACCCTCAGCCAAGGCATTACGGTCGCCATCACCGACTCGGTTCCCGAGATCGTCAAGATCGTCGACGTGACCGACCACGCCGCCGGAACCAACCCGTTCTACGAGCCAGCGAAGAAGTAGCGGTTCGCCCCGAACCCGGCTCTCCGGCGTCGGTCCCCACGTCGCCGCCCAACTCGTCAGGCATCCGTGGCGCCTGCGCCTACGATCCAATGCAGATCGTTGAATTGGTCCAAAGTGGTTACAGGGTGCAGTTCGATGAAGTCATTGGTGAGCGCGGTCCGCCAAGTCATGTCGGCGAAGTTGATCGCGATGACGGCACCGTAGACGTCGCTGCTGACGAGGCCGAGGTCAGCCATGCCGGGATTGTCTGGTTTGTCGATCCATGCACCGCTCATCTGGGCGAGTTCTCGACGGGACAGCCGTGGGAGCCGTCCAGGCACCAAGGTGCCTTTCACCTCTACGGCGAAAACCTTGTCATCTGGGGTGAGGAGCACAAGGTCGACGCCGTGCAGGCCAGGGCCGGCAAAGTGCCACAGAGGCTGCCATCCAAGCGCGTCGAAGATCAGTTCAGCCACCGACTCAGCGACGTGGCCGGTGATCGGGGCGATAGCGCACCGTTCATTGCGCTCAAGTATCGCAACGCCCGATCGCCACGCTTGATCGAATACGGCATCTCTCGAGTCGTCAAGGTTTAAGCAACCCTTCACGGCGTCTGGGTCGACTGGAAACGCTGCGGCGTTTCGCAATGCGGCAGAGACGCTCATCGGGATGGAATCGTCGGCGGCGTTAAGGAAGTCCTCGGTGGTGAGCCCTGTCTCGGTTTGGATGCCGACGGTGAACGATGACGGTCGATCTGAGTCGTCGCTGTAGAGGCATTGAACGAAGTAGAACGTCCCTGGCTTTGCCGCTGCCTGAGCTTCCATGGCACGAAAACGCACGCCGGCCGCGGACTGGCCCCGATTGAGCGCTGCGTCCATCTTGACCAGGTTGATCTCGTATCCACCGCCAGCGGAATGGGCGATGGGGCAGTCCCCGGCGTCGGCAGTGAGGTCCCTCCAGAAATCGTGGTCACGTCGTGGTCACAGAATGCTCACTACGGGCCGCCACACGAGCGAAGGACACTCACTCCCACGAACCAGAAAACTGCCCTCTACCAGGACTGGGAGTCACCAGACGTTCCGGGCCGTCACGACCACAATCGGGTTCGATTCCTGCTCCACTTTTTGTAGTACGATATGGCCGTGTGGAGATCCACCCATCAGCTCGGCGCCACCTCGTGGAAGGCGATGACATCGCACACGCCGTCGCACACCCGCTCGCCGTTGATGATCTCGGGAAGGACCCGGATCGGTGGCTCGTCATCGGCGCCGACCGCGCTGGCAACCTGCTTGAGATCGTTGTGCTCGTCACCGGCACAGGCGACGAGATCGTCATCCACGCAATGCACATGAGACCGAAGTACCGAAAGCTCCTCGACCTATGACCACCCGACAAACGTCATCCGGACGCATCATCACGGACGCCGAGATCGAAGCCCTTGCCGACGAAGCCGAACGCGGCTACGACCCGGCTGACCTCATCGCCCGGCGCGGCAAGCGCGGACGCCCGACACTCGGCGGCGCCGGCCCTTCGACAGTCGAATCCGTACGGCTCGACCCGGAACTTAACGATCAAGTCGCGCAGCGAGCCAAACAGGATGGCATGTCCACCTCCGAAGTCATCCGTGAAGCGCTGCGCCGCTACCTTCACGCCAGCTGAAAAGCATCGTCGGCATAGGTTCGCTGGTCCCGGAATGGGCGACGGGCAGCTGCGGCGCGCTTCGTCGTATGCGGCCTGAAACCCGGGTTCCTTTGCTCGTGTCGCGCCTCAACACGCCGAGTGCGATCTCGGCCCCTCAACCACATCCTGGGCAGGAACTGTTCTTCTCGATAGGGCTGCACTGGGCGGCTGCACCGCGGCTCGAAGTTCGTTGCTCCGATCAGTGACGCTTGACGCCGCCGTACTTCATACGCGTGTCGCTCATTGACGCTGATCTCGCGTCGTCAACGTTGATGGCGGCACCGACGACCTCGCCGACGAACAGCGTGTGGGTGCCAAGATCGAGGTGGTGGCGCACCTTGCAGTCCATCCACGCCACCGCCTCGTCGAACACGGGCGCACCCGTGACGAAAGCCCGGACGGGACGGCCGTTCAGCGTCGTGCCGTCATCGACCGCCGGCTTGGAGAACTTCACGAACACCTTGGTGTCTTGTGCGTCCCACAAGTTCACCGTGAATGATCCGCCGCTGGTGATCAGCCGGTGCGTCACGGAGGTGTTGTCGACGCCGATGCCGATCAGAACCGGTTCCATTGACAGCTGGGTGATCCAGCTCGTCGTCATCGCATTTCGCTCGTTGCCGTCACTGGAGCCGACGAGCGCCAGCGCGTTCGGGATCTTCCACGTGACCCGGTTCAGGAGCTCCTCATCCACGGTCATGCCATCAAGTCTACGGCTCGACATATCGCGCCGAGGGTTCCGCCCGTAGCGTCTCCACGGTGGATGAGGTGCTGATGCGACAGCGAGCCGCCGGGGCTCGGGTCGGGCGACTGGCGACCGTGACGGTCGACGGACGGCCTCACTTGGTGCCGTGCTGCTTCGCGATCGACGGTGACCTGCTCTACAGCGCTGTCGACGACACCAAGGCCAAGTCCACCCTTGATCTCCGCCGACTCGACAACATCCGCCTCCACCCAGCGGTCACCGTTCTCATCGACCACTACGTCGAGGACTGGTCGGCACTGTGGTGGATCCGCCTCGACGGCCACGCCCGACTGGCCGAACCGGGCACACCCGCGCATGACATGGCGTGCGAGCTGCTGGCGACGAAGTACGAGCAGTACCGCCGCCAATCCCCTCCTGGCTTGGTCATCACCGTCAAGGTCGTTGCCTGGCGCGCTTGGCCGTGAGCCGTCGCAGAACGACGTGGCATATCAGTCTCGCGTCTGCTTCAGGCGGCAGTGCTCAGTGTTTCATATTCGATGAGGGTGAGACTTCTGAGACCGCGTCAGCTCTGGCGGAGGTGGTAGGTCGGGACAGATCCCCCTTTCAGATGACCTCGGCAGGAAGGGAATTCCTGACCAATGGCGCGATCCGAGACCTCGCCCCCGCTTCTTCCAAAAGCGGTATGTGGATGCGAACGATGAGCGGGCCTCGTCAAGAGCAATCGATCTGCTGTCGAATACCTCAGCTAAGAGATCGACGGCCGACGCGTAGTTCTCGTCAAAGAACGAGTCGAATCCAGCGTGTGCCCTGGCGTTCACGATCTCGCCACGACTGCGAGTGGGAGCGCGCGTCGGGTGGGCAACGGGAGCAATTGGGCCAGTTGCCGGTTCTCGCCAGGGTCGAGCAGCGAGTGCTGCACACAGGCGGGGACGAGCTCCGAGGACTCAGGATGGGCCATCGCATAGGTGCATGCCTGCAGGCGTTCCTGCGCGGCGAGCACCGCCGGATCGGAGGCCGTCTCGCCTCGTCGAAGGAGCTCCCAGGCCGGGGCCACGACCGCAGCGTCCATGAAGCTGTGCATCACGAACGTCACCGGTTGCATTCCGGAACGCAGGGCACGAAGGCCACCAGCGCGTCGGGCGAAGCGACGGATCCAGCCGGCGGCGATGAGTGCGAGTCGTGGCCGCCGGATCAGCAGGCGTGCAACCCGCGACACCTTCACGAACATGTTCGGCTCGGTCATGTAGTTGCCGGGCAGGTAGCGCAGGTACGCGTCGCGTGCGGCAAGGTCTGCGGGATCGTCCTCTTCGAGCACCGGCACGAATCGGTCGTTGACGAAGACACCCCAGCTGGTGCGGTTGCAACGGGTATCACCGAATTGCAGCACTCGGTATGGCAACGCGCGGCCAGCTCCCAGCTCGATTTGGGTCCACACGTCGTCGTCGGTCATCGCTCGAAATCCTTCTCGCCAACGAACTTCGCTGCCTACGTAGGCAGCGGGTTGGAAGGAGAACATTCGCCATCCTTGGCGCCGCGAAGCGCGGATGACCTCGGCGATTTCCCCCAGGTTGTCGGGGGTGACGGTCATGTTGTGCGCGAGGTATGAGCGAACGCCGTGGGTTGAGCGGAGCCTGGCGAACATGTCGGTGAACCGCCGGCGCTGGTCATGCAGTTCGGCTTCCGATTGTGGCTTCTCGTTTCCGCGGCGGCCGTACATCGTGGAATCGATATGCGCCGCGAACGACACGGAGTCGAACCGTCTGCTCCCGTCTTGTCGCAGCACCACCTGGTGCAGGTACTGCTCGTCGAAGTCGCCGTGGGTCATGCTCATCGGTGTGCGGCCGTTCGCTCGCATCGCTTCAAGGACTGTCGCGTGGTCCTCGGCTGCCAACAACGACACCTCGCCTCCGATCAGTTGCGCGAACGCTGCCGGGCCTCGCTGCTCGCGCAGAAACGCCATCTGGCTGCGCACCTGCTCGAGTGTGTGTGCTCCGTCGACTCGCACCTTGTTCGCGTCCTTCGAGTGGTAGCACGGCTTACACGCAAAGTCGCAGGCCGGGAACACCCCATGCGTGCCCTCGCAGCCGGTTGAGCGTCGTCCGATCAGCTGACCGTCGGTCTTGACATGCTCGGGTAGTTCCGCCCACCGTCGGGCGGCTGCGGCAGCGGACTCCGCGTCGACCGGTCGGGTGCGGATCTCCCAACGTCGCAACCATGCCACCAACCCCGGGCCAACCATTCGTGCTTGCTCCACATCTCGATCGACCGATCGATCGGACAGTCTCCGGTCGACGGCCGCCGACGCGACGGGAACCCGCTCCGTCACCCTGGCACTTCCGCGAGGGGTGGGACACGATTGACGGATCGCCGTTTGACGAGCCTAGAGGTGACAACGCTGAGGACGATCAGCACCACCGAGATGGTCAATGTTCGTCCGTCTACGCCGTCGAGACCATCGTCGAGTCTCGTCACCGACGAGCCGACGAGCACGAACGCGACGGTTCCGGGCAGCGTGCCGATCGCCGTCGCGGTGATGAACGGCGTTCGACGCACATGCAGCAAACCGCAGCCGTAGTTGACGAGGTCGTAGGGCAAGAACAGCAATCGGGTCAGCAGCACTGCTTCGAAGCTGTTCGCGCGCAAGCGTGACGGCCATGTCCCCAATTGAGACGTGACGGCAGACTGGTCACCTGGCCGACGGAGGTTCCGGCCGATGCTGTAGCCGATCATCGCGGAAGCGTTCGCCGCCACGGCAGCGACCCCCACACCGACGAACGGCCCGAACAAGATGCCGGCCGCAACTGTCATGATCGTGGCCGGGAACAGGACGAGCGGACGAACGAGCGACACGGCCATGTACGCGACGACGGCCCACCAGTTCCCGCTCGCTGCGTCGATCAATCGTTGCGCTGTGTCGACAGCTCCTAATCCGGTCCGCCGCTGGTACACCACCCAACTCGCAATGAGTCCCGCCCACGCCACGCCGGCAACCACAAGTCGTCCCCATCGTCGCGTCCGGGGCCGAGCGATAACAGCGGTCTCGGTCATCGAAGGTTCCGGACGGCCCAGACGACCCGCTGGATCACGGTGATGCCCACTAGGCCGGCCATCGCGGAAAACCACCAGATCGCCCGGTCGGGGAACGAGAGCATCACCACGAACAACACGATGGTCTCGGCACCCTCGACAAGCCCGGCCGGCATGTGGATGGTGGTGCGCTCTCCGGTTTCGCCTGCGCCGCTACCGCGTTTCTCGGCAATCGCGGAGAGGTACGTCCACGACATCGTGTTCACGTAGAAGGTCGCGAGCAGCACGGCGCACCAGGTCCATGTCCCGATGCTTGCCTGCGCCGTGGCGATCCCGATCGGTACGGCGGCGTAACCGATTGTGTCGGCCATCATGTCCAGGTATCCGCCAAGGTCGGTCTGGCGGTCTGCCTCGCGAGCTACCGCACCGTCGAGCCCGTCAAAGACCCGACCGAGCAGCCACAAGGCAACCGCCTGCCAACGCAGCCCGAACCCGGCGGCGACGCCCCCGCCGACACCGCCGGCGAGTGAGAGCGCTGTGAGACAAACGGGCCCGATGCGGCCAGCAACCACCCGAGCAGCGGGACCGATCACTCGGTCTTTGGAGGTTCGAAGTGTGCGGTCGATCATGTGGTCATGATCATCGCTGATGGAGTGGGATCATGGGAGGGGAAACCCACCGCGATCGGATCGCATTCCAAGGGAAGAATCCCGACCGACCACAGGGTTTCCAAGTCAATCGGCCGATTGAAAGGTTCGTGGATGACGTCCTACGACGTGGTGGTGATCGGTGGTGGTGCCGGTGGGCTCGTGGCAGCCAAGGAAGCACGGCGTCGGCATGCCAGTGTCGTGATCGTGCAGGACGGTCCGCTCGGCGGCGACTGCACGTTCACGGGTTGCATTCCGTCCAAGGCCTTGCTCGCCGCAGCCGCCGAGAACAACTCGTTCGACGAGGCCATGGTGCGCGTCCACGCCGCCGTCGACCACATCGCTGCCACCGAGGACGCCGCCGCGCTGGCCCGGGAGGGTATCGATGTCATCGCCGGCTATGCCCGCTTCCGCGACCCGACCTCGATCGACGTCGCTGGCACCACGGTGCGATCGAAACGCTTCATCGTCGCCACTGGGTCACGACCTTTGATCCCTGCGATCCCGGGTCTACGCGAGAGCGATCCGCTCACCAACGAAACCCTCTTCCAACTCGATCAGCGGCCTGACTCGCTGGCGATCCTCGGGGGTGGACCGATCGGCTGCGAGATGGCCCAGGCGTTCGCACGGCTCGGCAGCAGGGTCACATTGATCGAAGCCGAAGAACGGCTTCTGCCGCGCGAAGAACCCGACGCCTCGGCCGTGCTCGCAGCCGCTTTGACCCGCGACGGCGTCACTGTGCGGGTCGGCTCCCCGGCGACGCTCGTCGAGCGCAGTCCGGACGGCACGATCCGCGTCCATACCGAAACCGGTGAGCCCATCGCGGCCACGCACCTACTCGCAGCAATCGGCCGCGCGCCGTCGGGGCGCGGGTTCGGCCTCGAAGAGATCGGGGTCGCGATCGACAAGCGCGGCGCGATCACCGTCGACGACACGATGGCCACCAACATCGCCGGCATCTGGGCGGCGGGCGACGTCACCGGTGGACTCCAGTTCACCCACGTCGCCGGGCGCATGGGCTGGATCGCCGCCACCAACGCCCTCTCGAAGCTCGCTCGCGTTCGCAGATTCCGACTGGACACGCGCGCGATTCCGTGGGCGACGTTCACCAGCCCCGAAGTCGCCCACGTCGGACTCACCGAGGCAGAGGCTGCCGAACAACACCCCAATGCGCGCGTCGCCCATCTCCCGCTCACTCACGTCGACCGTGCCATCGCCGTTGGCGCAACCGAAGGCTTCGTCACGCTCATCGCCGCGCCGCGGCACGTGACCCGACACCTCGCCGGCGGACGACTCGTCGGCGCAACCGTCGTCGCCCCCACCGGTGGTGAACTGATCCACGAGGCCGCCCTGGCGATGCAAACCAACATGTTCGTCGGGCGCCTCGCCCAGACGACCCACGCCTACCCCACCTGGTCCATGGCCATCCAACAAGCAGCACTGCAGTTCTTCGGCGAGTCTGCTGGCCTGCGAGCCAGGCCTGTCAACGCCGCCGCGCGACAGCGCGGTCCCACGAAGTAGACAGAGAACGTGACGACACCCGAGAGCGAATCACCACTCACGTTGAAGGACTTTGCCGACTCGTTCTTCTACGGATCGCGCAGCAACCTCGACTTCAAGTTCCTTGCCGACCTCTCCGACCTCGAAGCAGCCGACTTCTTCGAAGGACTTCTCGGCGAACTCGGTCGCACGATCAACGACGGCGATGCAACCCGGCTCGTCAGTCACACCAGATCATGGCAACGCCGCGCGTACGGCGCGCACCTCGACACGAAGGCCGCCTTCGCGTACGACGACGTTCCACTCAGCATCCTCACCACACCACTCACCGAGACTCGGGTCGCACTCGTGACCTCGAGCGGACACTTTGTCGCCGGGGATGACCCGAAGCCGTTCGGCGTCGAGCACATGACCCAGACCGAAGCCGAAACACGAATCGGCGAGTTCCTCCGCGCCGAGCCCACCCTGTCCCGCATTCCAGTCGAGACACCACCCGATCAGCTTCGGGTGCGCCACGGCGGATACCCGATCGACGCCGCCTTGATTGACCACAACGTCACCCTCCCTCTGCGCGCGATGCGAGAACTCCGACACGATGGCGTCATTGGCGAACTGGCCGCCGACGCGTTTTCGTTCGTGGGCGCCACCTCGCAGCTCAAGTTACGCGAGCGAGTCGCGCCACTCTGGGCCGACGAGCTTCGCGCCGCCCAGGTCGACGCCGTGCTGCTCGTGCCGGTTTGACCTGTGTGTCACGTGTCCGTGGGGCACGTACAGAGAGTGTTCGAGGCGGCAGGGATCCCCACGGTTGGGATCTACATCGCCGCATTCGCCCACGTACCGGAGCGCATGGGAGTGAGCCGGGCTCTGATCACCGACCATCCAATGGGCCGACCGCTCGGAGCACCCGGCGATGCCGTTCGTCAGCGCGCCGTGGTCGAAGCAGCCCTTGCCCTGCTCACCAGCACGGCCGGTCAAACGATCTTCTCGTTCCCGCATCCGTACCGGACGGCCCCAGAACATGCCTCGGCGTGATCATCCTCAACTGGTGATCGACGGGAAGGAACACGGCGATTCACCGGGTTCTTCATTCACATCGACATCGACAAGAGGAGTCAGGCCATGGTTCGTGCAGTCTGGAACGGGAAAGTGATCGCCGAGAGCGACGAGACCGTCATCATCGACGGCAACCACTACTTCCCCGCCGACGCAGTGCGGCCAGAGTTGCTGCGGCCGAGCACGACCACGACAGTGTGCCCGTGGAAGGGCCGCGCCTCGTATCACACGCTCATTGTCGACGGAAAGGAGAACCGCGATGCCGCCTGGTATTACCCCAATCCGAGCAGCGCCGCGTCAGCGGTCGCTGGACGGGTGGCGTTCTGGAACGGCGTCAAGATCGAAGACGACGGCGGCCCAGTTCGGCGTCGTTCGTTCCTTGATCGGTTCCGTGGCGATGATCAAACGACATCCGAATCAGCGGAACATGCCCACACCGGTCCTGCACCCGTTGTCGATCTCACCGACGCCACGTTCTTCGACTCACTTGACGGCCACGCGACCATCGTCGACTTCTGGGCACCGTGGTGCGGACCGTGCAAGGCCCTGCACCCGATCTTCGATCACCTCGCCCACCACCACGCCGACGACCAGGTCCACTTTGCGCGCGTCAACGTTGACGAGAACCCCGGCGTCGCATCAGGGCTCGGGGTGATGAGCATCCCGACTCTTCTGTTGTGCGACGCGCACGGCAATGAGGTCGACCGCATCGTCGGTCTGCCCGATCGGCGAGCCCTCGACCAGTTCGTCGGCAGAGCAGCCGCAGTAGCGAGAAGTGGGTTGAGCGCGTCGTGACGCTCGGCATCGGCGACCTGCTCCCCGACCTCGAACTCATTGATCACACCGGCCAACTCTGGCGCACCGGTGATCATCTCGGCCAGCCGCTCGTTCTGGTGCTGCACCGTCACCTTGCTTGACTGCCATGTCAGGAACACGTGATCGCCGTGCGCGATCACCGCGACCAATTCGGTGACGCAACCATCGTCGTCGTCACCTTCGCCGCGCCCGAACTACTCGCCGCCTACCGCGATCACCTCGCGATTCCCTTCGCGATCGTCACCGACGTCGACCGCCGCCTGTACCGACTGCTCGGCGCCGGGCTAGGTAGCAATCGCCAGATCTGGTCGTTCGGCACGCTGCGGATGTACGCAGGTCTGCTCCTGCGAGGACGCCGTCTCAGAAAGCCCACCGAGGACATCCACCAACTCGGTGCCGACGCGGTCGTTGGACGCGACGGACGACTTCGCTACCTCTCACTCCCCGCCACGCCCGACGCCCGCCCGCCACTGTCGGATCTGATCGCCGCACTCGACTGAATCCTCAACCCTGCGTACAGCGGCGTTCACCGCTACACCGGCTCCCCGCCACGGGCGATGCGCGCCCCGAACTCGCGCAGCCGCGCCAGCGAGTCCGCGGGTACGGAGGGCTGGTGATCAGCTAGCGAGTGCTTGATTCGTTCGTACGTTTCGGCTTCAAGTCCACACCTCCGACAATCCTCGAGATGCGCGGCCAATCGTTCGGAGCGACGATCATTGAGCTCTCCGTCGAGGTAGTGCTGCAACCATTCGCCGACCTCACCGCACGTCATCGGGCGCTTCGCAGACGACCCGAACGGGAACTTCCACGGCTTCCTCATCAGTGGCTCCTCGGGGCCAGACCGGCGCGGTCCAGATGATCACGGATACGACCACGCGCCCGGTGAAGACGGCTCATCACCGTGCCGGCAGGCAGGCCCAGCACCTCGGCGGCCTCGGCGTAGGTCAAGCCCTCCACATCGACAAGTTGGACGACACTGCGAAACGGCTCGTCCAGCTCGGCGAGTGCGCGTTCGATTTCGGCATCGAAGCCAGCATCGACGCTGGCATCGGTGACATCGACGGCCGCCAACTCGTTCAACTGTCGAGAAGTCCCGTCCGGGTCGCGGAGTAGCTCAGGGCGCTGGCGTCGGTTGCGGTTGATGTGCGTGTTGCGCAGAATCGTGAGTAGCCACGCCCGCGGATGTCGACCATCGAAGCGCTCAATCGCTCGGTAGGCGCGGATCAGGGTGTCCTGGACCAGGTCTTCCGCGTCGGCATCGTTGCGGGTGAGTGAGCGTGCGACTCGCAACAGCACTTCAATCTCAGGCAGCACGTGCTGCTCGAACAGTGCTTGACGCGCCTGCGGACTGACCACGCGAGAGGGAACCCGCTGAGGATGCCAGCTCATTCCGCGGGAAGCATCCGCAGCGATGTCGGGTTTCCACCTGCGTGTTGCACTTCGATCATCTCCGCAATCGCCGCTACATCGACGCGTTCGTCGACGGCGAACTCGACGGAGACTTGCGGAGTCGTGTCGGCGAGCACGTTGCGATCTGCCCGATGTGCGGCCGGGATGCCGGACTGACGATCCATGTGAAGCACAGCCTGGCACGCCATCGCAGCATCGCCGAGCGCGCCGCCGATCGCATGCGCCGATGGGCTCGCCGCGATCTGAGCTGAACATCGGTGGCAGGAAACAACACATCGTCCACAAGAAGCCGAAGGTCAGGCCGTCTCACCGCCGTCCCAATCGTTCGAGGACATTCGCGGTCATGCGTTGCACCTGCGGACTTGTCGGAAATGCATCGTCGCCTTCAAGGAACCGCGGCCAATAGGTCGTGCCAACGTTGACGACGATGCCGCCTCCCGGGTGAGTTCGCACAACGGCCTCATGCCGACGAGGTTTGCTGGCTCGGTCGGTGAACTGGGTGCGAGACACGACGACGACACCTTCGGCATCGTCCTGCGGCGCGTTATCCCACTCGTAGCCGACCAAACGCTGGAGGCGGTCTCCGTTGCGGAGTCCCGTACCGTCGTACAGCCAATGGTCTTCGCTCGCCACAGTCCAGTCGTATCCGTGGCCATAGGGAAACTCATAGCTCTCGTAGTGCGAACCGAGCAGCTTGTGCTCCGGTGCTCCGACAAACGGATCTCGCCAGCGACCAGTGGTGTCGTCGTGCGGGTCCTCGTCCGCTGTTGCGACCTTGTGACAGGTCATCGTCGTCTCGTTGAGGCGAATTCTCCAGTAGATCGAGTTCGCGGCGAAGAAGGCAGCATTGCCGCCTGCGGCAACGAAATCCTCCAGGTGACTGCGCATTGGTGTCGACCAATACTCGTCGTGAAACGCCGTCGCGAACAACGAGGCACCGTCGAGCAGACGGGGATCGCGGTGCAGGTCGTAGCTCGTCACATACGAGACGTCGTACTGCTCACGGTCGAGCCAGCGAGCCATTTGCCAATCGCCGTAGAACATGAATCCTGCACCGTCGAACACGTCGAACGGGCGGGAAATCGGAAGACTGGTTGCAACACCACCAGGCGAATTGAACGGATACAGGCTCGCTCCCCCCCACGCGTTGTACGCGTGATAAGTGGTGAAGGGGATCTGAACCACGATCGGTCGGACCGGGCGATGGTCCCGAACGACAAAGGGAGCGAACCGTCGAGCCCGAGGAACGCTGTCGTCAGTCACGACAGCTACGTAGAGCCCGCTGCGCCACGATTCGTCGATCGCCTTTCGAAACACGATTGGCCATTGCGACACATCGTCAACACCGGTACCAGCGCGCGCGTCGGCCCCCGTGCGAAACTCGATCGGTTGGCCAATCGAACTACCACGCGACGAACCGACGCGGTGGACGGCAACCGACAGCAGACGAGCACTGCGCGCTCGGATGATCAGTTCATCTCCGACAGCAACCGAAAGTTGCGAAGCGAAGGCGGCAAATGACTGGTCATAGACCGGAGACGACTCCGCTGTGAGGAGCGGCGACGATGCGCCAAACTCCAACAACGCACGACCACTACGGTTCGCCGAGCTTCGCAGAACAAGGGCCGACGCGACCCCGATTGCGGGAAGCGCTAACAGTCGTCGTCGAGAGATCAAAGACACGTGATGAAACCCACCATTGCGGGCACGCATTCCTGACACTCTCAGCCAATTGCGGCGACAGCGGTGTCGGGCCGGAACGCCGCCCATGCAAACCAGAAGGTGTCGACGTGCGCCACCGGTTCGAGCTGTCGGCCGACGAGTGGCCCGGCCACGGCCATCCCAAGAAGGTTCCACGTTGAGCCAGTCTGGTCGTCGACGAAGTCGCCATCGGCCGACGTGAACGTCAACGCGGTCCCATCGACGACGGGCACGAACACACCGGTGGCGCCGATGTCGTCGCCGTCGACTATCGCGTCTTCGTCCAACGCCGACACGGTGCCAGGCGCCCACCACACCGTCAGCTCCTGCCCGGCGATTGTCGCCCGCACGACGCCCTGCTCGCGGAGCAACACGAGCGGCACAGCCAATGCGTCGGCTTCTCGTTCGACACCAACCACGCGAGTCATGGCAGTGAACCGGCCGTCGACCTCACCCTCGAACAGGAACGGCTCACTGGTGATGTCGTCGTAGCCGGGGTACGGGTTCGATCCGTAGTTGCGGTCGAAGCCGGTGTCACGACTCAGTACCAGACCGTCCGGGTGTGCGTCGCGCCACACCCCCCAGGGAACCGTTGCCACTGGGAACGTCTCCAGCTCGGTCCCCGTGAGCATCCCGACGATCGCCTCACCGGTGAAGTGGCTCCACAGCGTCTCGGTCTGGCGGTCGTACATCACGAGCGCCGAATTCCACAGCAGCCCCGACGTTCCGAAACTCATCACCCGGCCATCGACACGCCGGTCGTACGCGACCGCCGAGTTGCACAATGGGCAGTACGTCACTGCGAGCGGAACGCCACCAACGGTGTCGTTGACGATCTCGTGCCAGATGAGGATCTGCACCGGATACGCCCGCGCGTCACCGCCGACGTCGACGGCCATCACCGGCTCGTTCTCGGCCAAGAAGTCGACGCCAGCCACGGGTATGAACTTCGGGTCGTCGATGGGAGGGATCCCGTCAGGCGGCGGACCGCCAGACCGCAGTTCGGAGAGCGGCACCAACGACTCTGGCAATCCGTCCACGTCTCCACCACGAGCCGACGCCAGACCCGACGGCGTGTCCTCAACCTCCGATTCCACGGCCTGCTCGACAACCACTTCTTGTGGCGCTGACAACAAGGGACCCGTTGTCGTAACCGACGTCGCCTGGCCGCCGCCGCTGGCGCAGGCCGTGAGCGTGAACGCAGCCGCCGTGGTCGTTGCCCACAAGCGGCGGCGGGAAGGCTGGTTCGGGGTCATGTCGATGAAACCCGCTGACAACGCGCCACATTCCGGGCGCGACCCATCTCGGGAATAGCCCTCACAACGAGCCGGGTTCCTCTGGTCGTACCCACCAACCACGGATGCCGCCGCTGCCGCTACCCCTCCGAGCAGGCAGCGGCGGCGCCGAAGGTTTCCGCCCACACGACCGACCGAGCATCGCATTGGAGTCCTGAAACATGTTCGATGGTCCATACGCACTCGCGATCGCCGCTGGCATGGCGGCCACGGTCAACCCGTGTGGCTTCGCACTGCTTCCCGCTTACCTCTCCGCGTTCCTGGGTAGCGAGCACCGCGCCGGTGGCGCCAACGCGGTCGCTCGAGCGCTGGCCGTGTCGGCCGCGCTCACCGCTGGCTTCGTCGTCGTGTTCGGCGCCTTCGGACTGATCATCACGCCGCTCGCGCTCTCGATCGAGGACAAACTCCCGTGGGTCACCGTCGTCATCGGAATCGGCCTCATCGCGCTCGGCATCGCCCTCCTCGCCGGCCGCCAACCGACCCTCAAGATCCCCAAACTGCAGCGCGGTGGCAGTGACGGAACCCTTCCATCGATGTTCCTCTTCGGTATCTCCTACGCCACCGCTTCACTGTCTTGCACCGTCGGTCCGTTCCTCGCGATCACCACCACCACGTTCCGGTCGTCCAGCTTCATCGCTGGCAGCGGAGTGTTCCTCGCCTACGCGCTCGGCATGGGCATCGTCATCGGCATCCTCACCGTCGCGCTCTCCCTCGCCAAAGCGACCGTCGTCCAACGCTTCCGCAACGCGATGCCCAAGATCAACCGGATTGCCGGTGGTCTCATCGTGATCGCTGGCCTGTACGTCGCGTACTACGGCTGGTACGAGATCAGGGTCTTCAACGGCGACACCGAAGACCCGATCATCGATCGGGCGATCCGCATTCAGAGTTGGCTCACCAACCACATCGTTCCCGACAACCCCGCGTCCACTGCGCTCGCTGCCGTCGTCATCCTTGGTGCTGTCGCAACCGTGGCCGCTTTCCTTCGACGACGCCGACGAGCAAGTGTGGCCTGACCGAGCGATCTACCCGCGAGACTGTGCTGACGTCACGAACTGTCGGCCACGTCGAGAATGAGTTCGATGGCGAGGCCTGGGTCGGTGAGCGGCAGTTGATGGTCACCGCGCCAGGCCCGATATGAAGTGTTCGGGTGGGTACGAGCGATGTCCTCGAGAAACGCGTGGTTGCAGACAGGGTCGTCGCGGCCGGCCACGATCACCACGGGCATGGTGACGTCAGCAAGCCAGCCAGCGGCGCCACTGTCGAGCACGAGCCCATCAAGCGTCTGAGTGTACGACGCCCAAGTGTGCTCGACGCCGTCGCGTGCGATCCGCGCCGGAAGGTCCGGGCGGCTGAGCTCGGCCAACACCGCCGCCAGCCGTCGGTGAGCGCACGACCAACGACACACGATTGCAGCGAAGTTGCCATCGTTCGCGAAGAGACGCGCCAACAGACCCAACCGCTTGACATGACGTCGAGCGTCGATCGCATCAGGGTAGAGAGGTGGCCCGAACATGATCAGGGCTCGTACGCGTTCCCTGCGGGTTGCGGCGAGCCGCAGAGCGACGATGGCGCCTGCCGAGTGCGCCACCACGACAGCGGGCTGATCGACGTGTGCGGCGTCGAGGCACGCTTCGATGGCCGCTACGTGTTCGTCCGGCCCGTAGCCGATGGTCGGTCGCGGCGATGCGCCGAACCCGAGGAGATCGGGAACAACGAGGCGATGTTGATCGCCGAGCCGATCGTATGCTGAGCCCCAATAGTCGCCCGAAGCCCCAAGCCCGTGGAGCAGCACGAGTGGAGTGCCCTCCCCTATTACCCGGGCGGCAAGAGGTAACGACATCGTGCGCGGACGCGGCGGGCGCCAGTCGACGCGGGATCGTCGCTGACTCGCGAAACGCCACTGGGACATTGCGGCGATCGAGCTGCCGACGGCAACAGCGATCAGCCGTCCCGGATGCTTCATGAGCTCGGCCGCTCGGCCGATCGACGCGCCTGCGCAAGCAACGCTGTCGCATCGAGCATTTTGATCGATCGGTAGCCGACGTCGATGAGTCCACGACGCTGAAGGTCGCTGATCACCTTGTTCACCGACGGCCGTCGAGCGCCGAGCAGGGCTGCGACGGTTGCCTGCGAATACGGAAGCTCACCATCGACGGCTTCGTCGAGGATGACCCGTGCAACCTGCTGGGCTAGCGGCACACCGAGTAGGTCGACCAGGCGCTGCTGGCTCGTTGCAAGCCGACTTGCAACCGCGGTCAGCCAGCGACGCGCAAGCTCGGGATGTTGGCCGAACATCTTTACGAAGAGCTCATTGTCGAGCCGATGACAGATCGAGTCCTCGAGTGCTTCAGCCGAGTAGGGCTGCGGCATGTTGAGCAGCATCGAGACATCCCCATCGAGATCTCCCGGGCGAAGAATCGAAAGGATCACACGCTCCGCGCCGGCTCCCGCGAACAGTCCGATGGATCCGGAGCGGACCACCCACACCGCGGTCAACATCTGACCTGCAACGAACACCACATCGCCGCGCAAGAACCTCACCGTCGTCAGCTGGGCGGCAAGCAACTCCAGGTCAGAAGCAGAAAGGTGAGGAACTGATCCACGCCCGACGCACCGTGCAACCCACGCGGCCTGGCGCATCGAGTCGTCGACCGTGGCGTCGGGTCGCCGACCTTCGAGCCAGCGGCTCAACGTCGGGCACCGACTTTGTCAGCAACCTGACACTCCTGGACGAGCAGCGCTACTCGGCGGGTTCCCTGTTGTAACTCGACACAAGGAGACAGCAACATGAACGAACGAAAGATCATCCAGGGAGCACTACTCGGAGCCGTGGGCGGCATGGCGATGGCGATGTGGTCCATGATCGCGCTCGCCGCAACCGGCGACGGGTTCTTCGCCCCCGTCAACTTCATCGCCCACTCGCTCTGGCGTGGAGCGCCACTCGACGGCGGGTTCAACGGCGCCGCCTTCGTCCTGGGAATCGTCATCCACATGATGGTGTCGATGATGCTCGGCGTCATGATCGTCATCGGCGTCAGCCGTAGGTCGATCTCGACCACCGGAGCGGTTGCCGTATCGATCGGCGTGCCAATGGCGGCATGGGCCGGCCAGCTCGTGGCCTGGAATGCGATCGATCCCGACGCACGGTCACTGTTCACCCCGTGGGTGCTGTTCGTCGGCCACCTCATGTTCGCGATGGTCGCCGCAGGGTGGACCGTCCTCGCTCGCCGGCAGGCAACGGCTGTCGCGGCCTCAGGTTCGCTGCGCCACCACGCTCACGTCTGATCTGCAGATACCCCTCACGGTGCCCCGGGAGCCAACTCGCTCCCGGGGCACCGTCGCGCTGCTGTGGACTGCCAATTGCACTCACGGAGTTGCGTGAGGTTGGAGCATGACGCCGCAAGTGTCGTTCAACGCAGCGACGCTGGCGGCGATCGCCGAGTCGAGCGCGGCTGCGCTGTCGTCGTAACCCCCGGCCGCCGATGGATCCGTTGGGAGGTCGGCGTCGAGGAGCACCTGGCTGTGCGCTCGCATCGCCGCCGCGAGTTGCTCGGACAGCACAGCCAGTTCGCTTGGGGCGGTCTGGGCCAAGGCGTTCGCCGCGTACCGGAGGTCGTCGAGGATTCGCTGCCGCTGATCATCGGATGCGGTCGAATACGCGCCCGCGTCGCTCTGGGCGCGAGACAAACGATCGGCGTAGCGACAGAAGCGCTCGACGGTGGCCTCGGCTCCATCGGCCGCCGAGACCTGGTTGCCGTCGATGAGCTCGAGGACGTCTTCCTCGTCGAAGGGCCCGAGCCACTCTGCGAGCAATTCGCCGTCAGCGCCGTACAACTTCGCGCTCGGTTGCAGCGACACACCGAGTTGCGCCCACGACTGGAACGACTGATCCCACAGCAGGGTGTGGGTGATGTCGAACGTGTCGGCAAACTCTTTGGCCATCTCGAGGTTGTCCTGGGTACCGAGTCCGATCACCTGCAGCCGGTCTGCGTTCGCTCGAGCAAACTGCTCGACACCGGGCGCCTCGGCCCGGCACACAGGTCAATGTGGCGCCCAGAACCAGACCAGGGTGGGTCGGTCGGATGGGATGAACGCGTCAAGAGCGACGCGCCGGTCGCCTGTGACGTCGTCCACTTCGATCGCCGGGAGCGGGCTCACTCTCGAGTTTGAGTCGCTAGCGGACGAGGTCGGGCGGCCCGCGCCGGAACCGGATCCGCAGGCCGACAACGCCATCAGGCCGATCGCTGCACAGGTCACGAGTTGCTTCATGGGGCGGGCAACCCGGTAGGGCGACGACTCTATTCCCGAAAGTCCCGTCAATTTGGTTGTCACCGTTCGGGTTTCACCCTCCGGGCCGAAGGCCCAGGGATCAGTGACCGGCCCACCGAGCAACGACATTGTGTTGACCCGGGCCAAATATCAGACCCGCGCAGTGGCCGCTGTCGTGATGCTTTTCAGGGTGCGGTGGACGTCGGCGAGACAGCAGTTGCCGCTGACGTTCAGGTGCTCGCAGGCACAGAAGCCTTTAGCGACGGCGGTCTTGATTTCAGCCTTGATCGTGCTGACACCATCGTTGGCTTTGAGGTCGTCGGCGAAGTCGTCGGCGGTGTGGGCAAAGCAGAAACAGATCGGGGTGGGTTTCTCGCTCGCTTTGTGTCCGACCTGAGTCCGGACGCTGTCGGCGGTGATGGTGTGGATGTCGAGGTAGTAGATGACGACACAGTCAGGTTTCGGGCAGTGTTGCCACGATCCCTCGATGGCTTCGGCGAGGTGGGACCGGACCGGTAGCGCTCCGACAACAGGGCCCGTGAAACCACAGCTGGGGCAAGCGGTGGGATCGATCGATTGGTCGGTTCTACAGCAGTTGCTCATGTTCTTCCCCCGGGTCCGGCTGATGGACGATCGGCCTGCGTGACCGCGATCGGAGACGAATACTTGCCCTGTGTCGTGGGGGATCGTGAGGAACGTCCGTCGGCGTGATGTGACGTCGAAACGTCGCATGTCGACGTCGACGGCCCTTGGCGCCAGCGGACCAATCCGATGAGGACGACAGCAGATGCGACTCCGGCAATCATCCAACTGCCGAGCCCGATTCCGGAGACAACGCCGACCACGCCAACCGGGGCCAACAGCGGGATCCCGCAACACAAACCCAACATAGCGGCGGCCGCAGCAAGCGGGCCGATCGTCGATGCCTTCTCATTCATAGTCGAGCTTTCGTGGTGAAGTTGCGAGCACGAAGCCGACGCTAAACCTTCTCCCACGGAACAAGGTCAAGGGCTAAAGTGATGAAGATGTTGATCGGCCAGCTCGCTGAAACGCTCGGGATCCCGACCGCGACCGTTCGGCTCTACGAACGCAAGGGACTCTTGCCCGACCCCCGGCGCGCCGAGAACGGGTACCGCGTCTACGACGACACGACGCTTGCCCGACTCCGGTTCATCCGCACGGCCCAGGCCGCTGGGCTCACACTCGCTGAGATCTCAAGCGTCCTCCATGTCCGCGACGACGGCACTGCGCCGTGCAGCCACGTTGACGAGATGCTCGCGACCAAACTCGCCGACGTTCGGCAACGTCGCCGACAGCTCGCGGCGCTCGAATCCGAACTCGCCCAGCTTCTCGACCGCAGCAGACAACTCAACCCGGCCGACTGCACCGCTGGCGAGATCTGCCACATATTCAGCACGAGCAGCAGCGTCGACGAGTCGACGTTTGGCTGATCCAATTCGTCAGCCCGCCTCGGTCAAGCGACGCTTCGCACGCTTGCGGTGATGACCTCTTGACCTTCTCCTGCGGATCAAGGTCTACGGTGGATCCCGTGGATGTCACCTTGAGGTCTCCACTCAACCCACAGGTGGAAGGAACCCAGAACAATGAGCGACACGTATGACCTGATCGTGATCGGCGCTGGCATGGCCGGCGTCGCGGCAGCAAACAAATGCGCCTCGGCAGGCTGGCGAGTGGCGATCGTCGACGAACTCCCCTACGGCGGCACCTGCGCCTTGCGTGGTTGCGACCCGAAGAAGATCCTGCGACGCGGTGCCGAGATCATCGACAACGCTCGACTCATGAGCGGCAAAGGCATCGACGCCAACGGCCTCGTCATCAACTGGGCCGATCTGATGAAGCACAAGCACGGCTTCACCGACCCCGTCCCCCAGAACATGGAAGACGACCTGCACCACAACGGCGTCGAGACACTCCACGGAACCGCGGTGTTCACGGCACCGAACATGCTCGACATCAATGGCACCAGCCACGAAGCACGCCATTTCATGATCGCAACCGGCGCCCGGCCCCGACCCCTCGATTTCCCCGGCGCCGAGCACGTCATCGACAGCACCGACTTCTTGAACCTCGAAGAGCTGCGCGCCCGGACACTGTTCATCGGTGGAGGATTCATCTCCTTCGAGTTCGCCCACATCGCCGCGCGAGCCAGCAGCAACCCGGTGATCGTCGATCGCGGCGCACGACCACTCAAAGGGTTCGACCCCGACCTCGTCGAACTGCTGATCACCCGCAGCGCCGACGTCGGCATCGGCCTCCACCGCAACACCGTCGTCACCTCGATCGAACCGACCGGCAACAGCTATCTGGTCACCGTCGAAAGATCCGGCGAAACGACGACCATCGAGACCGATCTGATCGTCCACGGAGCTGGCCGCGTTCCCGAGTTGTCCCGACTCGGGCTCGACGCCGCCGACGTCGCATACGGCGACCAGGGCGTGCACGTCGCCGACCATCTCCAGAGCACGACCAACCCGGGTGTCTACGCTGCTGGCGATTCGGCCGACAGCCCCGGTATGCCGCTCACCCCCGTCGCCGTGTTCGAAGGCAAAGTCGCCGCGTCGAACATGCTCAACAACACCACGACCACCCCCGACTACGACGGCGTGCCCACCGCCGTGTTCACGATCCCCGAACTGGCACGGGTCGGACTCCTCGAAGAAGACGCCCGAGCGAGAGGCATCGAACTCGATGTCCGCTACCGCGACACCAGCGGCTGGTACTCCAACTACCGGATCGGCGAAACCACCGCAGCGGTCAAGATCCTCGTCGACACCTCGAACGACACCATCGTCGGCGCCCACATGTTCGGACCCGAGTACGGCGAACTCATCAACTTCTGCGCACTCGCCATCAAACTCGGGCTCACCACCCGACAACTCAAATCGATGACGGCTGCGTACCCCACCGTCACCTCCGACCTCGGATCGATGCTCTGAACGCGCACACTTTGCTGTGGGGCGGCCACGCCGCCGCAGTCTTCGCCCGCGATCCCTCATCATGAGTGCTGACCGTTCCGGGTCGCCTCGGGGCGGGATTCGCAGCGTGCTGCGTCACCGGAGTTTTCGGCGTCTCTTTATCGCCCAGACCATCAGCCGATGGGGAGACACCTTCAACGCAGTCGCGCTCGTCATCGTCGTGTTCCAGATCACGAACTCGGGGATCAACGTCAGCAGTGTCGTCGCACTCGAGATCGCTCCCGTGTTGCTGCTCGGCTTCGTCGCAGGAACCGTCGTCGATCGGCTCCCCCGCCGCCAGGTCATGATCGCCGCGGACCTCGGCCGGGCCATGATTGCCGCGGTCGTCGCGTTCAACTCCGACCAACTCTGGGCGCTCTACGCAGCTGCGTTCGGACTCGCCGCGTTGTCGGTTTTCTTCAACCCGGCCGCGTCCAGTCTGTTGCCGTCGCTCGTCGACGACAACGAACTCGTCGCCGCGAACTCCGCTGTGTGGTCCGCAGCCGTGATGTCCCAGATCGTGCTCGCACCCCTTGCTGGCGCCGTCGTCGTTACGCTCGGAGCGAGCGCCGCGTTCGGCATCAACTCCGTCACATTCCTCGCCTCAGCAATCGCACTCAGCGGCCTGAGCAGTCCTCCCACCGACCCGGTCGAACGAGGCAGCCGTCGCGCCGAGATCGTCGAGGGCATACAGATCATCCGCCACAGCCGCCTGCTCGGCACGCTCGCCGCGGTGCAAGGCCTCGCCGCACTCTCCGCCGGAGCGACCAGCGCCCTGCTCGTCGTGCTCGCCAAACGACACCTCCACATCGACGCCACCGGATTCGGGCTCCTGCTGGCAGCGATCGGTGTCGGCGCCGGCATCGGCCCGCTCGTGCTCCAACGCTACGTCACCGACGTCCGCCAACCGCTGCTGCTCTTCGGCCCATACATCCTGCGCGGGCTGGTCGACCTGATCCTGGCCGCCGTCTCGAACTTCGCGATCGCGCTCACGAGCCTCGGCTTCTACGGGATCGGAACCAGCACCGGCAACGTCACCTACAACACCGTGCTCCAAACCACCACGCCCGACCGACTCCGAGGACGCATCTTCGCGTTCTACGACATCGTCTGGCAGACCGGACGGCTCATCAGCATCGGCGCTGGTGGCATCCTCGCCGACCAGCTCGGCATCCGCGGCGTCTACATCATGGGCGGACTCCTCCTGCTTGCCGCTGGCACCGCCGGATTCGTGCTCGTCCCCCGAACGCTCATGACCACCCCCATCACCCACACCAACGCCATCAACTGAGACAGACGGACCGGACGCCCGGTCACTGTTCACGCCCCTGGCATTGCCTGGGAGCCAATTGGTTCCCAGGCAAGGGGAAGCATCACGCGTTGGAGCGGGTTTACGAGTCGTGAAGGCGCTCGACGAACGGATCTGACGAGATGACACGAAACCCCCAACGAGTGACCTTCACCGGCAGCCTCGGCACTCCGCTCGCCGGCAGGCTCGACCTTCCCGCCGGCCCACCAAGGGCCTTCGCGCTGTTCGCTCACTGCTTCACTTGTTCCAAGGATGTCGTAGCCGCGGGGCGCATTGCAGCCGAGCTCAACGGCCATGGCATCGGTGTCCTCCGCTTCGACTTCACCGGCCTCGGCTCGAGCGAAGGCGATTTCGCCAACACTGACTTCTCCTCCAACCTCGACGACCTCAGGCTCGCCGCAGCGTGGCTCCGCGAGCACCACGCTGCGCCACAGTTGCTCATCGGCCACAGCCTCGGCGGTGCCGCAGTGATCGCCGTCGCCGCCGATCTCCCCGAGGTCCGCGCCGTCGCAACGCTCGGCGCGCCCGCCGATGTCGCCCACATCACCCGACTGTTCGGCCCGCAACTCCCCGTGATCGAGCAACAGGGCCGCGCGATGGTCGACATCGCCGGCCGCTGCTTCACCATCCGTCGCGAGATGCTCGACGACCTGGCCTCGCACTCGATCGAGGAACGAGCCGGTCAACTCCGCGCGGCGCTCCTCGTCGTTCATGCTCCCGCCGACAACGTCGTCGACATCGACAACGCGGCACGGCTCTACGCCGCAGCGAGACACCCGAAAAGCTTCCTCGCCCTTGACGGAGCAGACCACCTCCTGACCAGACCAGCTGATGCCATCTACGCGGCGCGGATGATCGCGTGCTGGTCGGAACGCTTCCTCGTTGACGAGCACCCAGCCGCACCGTCGCCAAACGCGAGCGCGCAAGTGGTAGTCGCAGAGACCGGGCAGGGGACGTTTCTCAACCACGTCGTGGTCGGTGATCACCGCTTCCTCGCCGACGAGCCGGTCGACGTCGGCGGCTTCGACGCCGGTCCATCGCCGTACGACCTGCTCGGCGCGGCGCTCGGAGCATGCACGTCGATGACGCTCAGGCTCTACGCCGACCGCAAAGGTCTTCCACTTGACCGCGTGACCGTCGAGGTGAGCCACGCTAAGACCCACGCCCAGGACTGCGACGCATGCGTCGAAGGAAAGGGTCCGCTCGTCGACCACTTCGAGCGACGCATCGTCGTTAAGGGCGGCCTCGACGACGACCAACGCGCTGCGCTCTTGCGCATCGCGGACAAGTGCCCCGTGCACCGCACCCTCGAAGGAACCGCCCACATCTCGACCACCCTCGAGCAGGGGTCCTGAGCCGGACAGCTGGAGAGAGCAGTCGGGCGTCAGGCGACGATCAGTTGCTCGATGACATCGGCGAGCCCGTCGCCACCCAACGAACCGACATACGTCTCGACCCGGCCGTCGTCGGTAATGAATGCATACGCAGGCTGGGCGTAAATCCCGTACGACGCCCAGATGTTGCCGCTGCTGTCGTCGAGATGGGTGATGCCTTCAGTGCCTGTGTCGGACACGAAATCTCGCATCTCGGGTGCTTGGGCCTGACCGGCGACGCCGACGAAGTTCACCTTGCCCGCATAGCGAGTGGCGATTTCGGCGACATCAGGCGCCTCGCCACGGCAGATGACACACCACGGCGCCCAGAACCAGGCGACTGTCGGGCGACCGGCCAGGATGCTTGCGTCGAACGGGTCGCCGTTGATGGTGGTCGCACCGAACAGCGCAGCCGGAATGACCGATGCCACACCAGGCCCGGCGGGCTGCACTGGCGGTGCCAGCGTCGATGAGGGCGACGGCAGGCCGGTGTCGGCCGAGACGTCGTTTTGAGTTGACCCGGCGGTGGGGCCGCTGCCGCCGCCGCATGCCGTGAGCACGATCCCAGCGGCCGCCGCAAGGAACGCGGAACGTGAAACGGGAGTGTTGGGGAGGTTCTTCATGGGTAAGAAACCCCCGAGACTGGTCGCAGCATTCCCGCGCCGAGCGCACTGGTTCAGCCCGATTCGGCTGCTAGCACCAAAACCTCGGACTCAGGAAATGGTCCTTGCCAACCTTGAATCGGATGGCCGTCGGCGGCAAACAAAATCGCGGTCGGCTGCGAACTGACGTTGAACGCTGTCCATGATTCGAATGACTCGTCCCACAGCATGGTGAACGACTTCGTTCCGTACTTGTCAACGAACTCCTCGGCCTCCCCGAGCGTGTCCTGCGTCCCAAGCCCGATCACTCGGAGAACATCAGCATTCTGTCGAGCAAACTGCTCGACCCCGGGCGCTTCCGCCCGGCAATACGGTCAATGCGGCGCCCAGAACCAAACGAGGACCGGCTTGTCCGCCGGCAAGAAGTTCGCGAGCTGCACCCATTCCTTCTGGCCAACATCCCACACCGTCACTGCGGGCAGGAACTCGGTGGACACGGCATTTGCGACTGGCAGATTCGGGCGTGCCCCTGGGTTCACCGAGGCCTCGCGAGACCCACCACAGGCGGCAGCCATCACCGCGGCCGCGAGAGCCAAGGCCGCAAGGCGAGAACGTTGTCGTCTGGACATGGCTGGGAAACCCGGCGAGGTCAACCCGACATTCCCGCCCGCCGGGACTCTCAGGCGTCGCTGTCGGCGTCTAGGCCGAGTTCAGCGCAATGCATCCTCACCGGGGGCCCTCGACGATTGCGGAGAACTCTGCGGTCACTTGATCGCGGAGCTCCGGCGAAGTCCAGAAGTCGATGACGGTGCCGGCCATGGCTTTGGCGGCGTCGAGCAGGCAGCGGTCGGCGGCGGGGGTGATTGATGCTGCGGTCATCTCGATCGTGTGCCCTGCGCACCGGGTTCCGACATCGAGCACCGGATGGATGACTGGCAGCTCATAGCTGACATTGCCCATGTCGGTCGAACCGGCGGCTTCGATCGGGATCGTGGCGGGGTCGAGGAAGCGTCGGCCGAGAACCTCGGCGTTCACCCGAAATGCGGCTGCGAGCGCTCGGTTGGAGCGCAAGTCGAGGTAACCGCCGAGCGACTCGATCGTGCACGTGGCCCCCAGCTGGCGGGCGGCGCCCTGGAAACACTCGGTCAATCGGGCTCGCAATCCGTCGAGCCGGTCGTTGCTGCGAGCGCGGATCCGGTAGCGGGCGGTCGCTTCTGCAGGCACGATGTTGTCGGCGGCGCCACCGTTGGTGATGATGCCGAAGACCCGTTCGTCTCGGCCCAGGTTGGCGCGCAGGACTTGAGCCCCCTGGTAGCCGAGGACAAGTGCGTCGAGGGCGTTGATGCCAGCGCGTTCGGACGATGAGGCGTGCGCGGCGCGGCCGTGCATCGTGATGACCAGCGTCTCGTTCGCGAGGTAGGGCACCATCTCGACGTTGGCCGGTTCGGGGTGCACCATCATCGCGGCGTCGGCGTCGGCGAAAGCCCCCCGCTTGAGGAGGCGCAGCTTGCCGCCACCGCCCTCCTCGGCCGGTGTGCCCAGCATGGTCACACGACCCCCGAGGTGTTCGGCGAGCGGAGCGAGGGCGATGCCGGCACCGATGCCCGCAGTGCCGATGATGTTGTGGCCGCAGCCGTGACCGATGCCCGGCAGCGCGTCGTACTCGCAGCAGATGATCACGTGCGGACC
>ENA-ORBV01002400-ORBV01002400.1-microbial-mat-metagenome-genome-assembly--contig:-NODE-2400-length-39670-cov-12.149698_pt1 | contig 39670 bp, 32 predicted proteins | sample MGYA00237777_ERZ505514 | MGnify/ENA primary metagenome ERZ505514 (study PRJEB26160, sample SAMN06269048) | microbial mat metagenome | isolation source: Oligotrophic lake microbial mat | place... | reverse complement strand
CCTCGTTGACCTGTTCAAGGTCGACTGTGGATCCCGCGGCCGCAAAGCACCACCAGGCGACGACTTGGGCTCGTCTGATCGAAAACCTGATGAATAACCCGGGCTAGAGGCCCGTGCTCCCAGTTGTCAGCGGTGGGAACGCAAAGGCGCCCGACAATCGCCGGGCGCCCTGGTCAAACGGAGCGAGCCCGCGGGGCGTCGCTCGAAATGCGGGAGAGGTCAGTTCCGGGTCACACCGCCGTACGCGTCCATCTGGGCACGCGTCGGCTCGTGCTCCGCGGGGATCACGATCTTGGCGGCGATGAGGATCAGGAGCTTGCGATTCGAGATGTAAGTGCCCTTGCGCTTGAAGAAGAAACTGACGATCGGGATCCGGTTGAGGATCGGCACTCCCGACTCGAGGCGCTGCTCGTTGTGGATCTTGAGGCCGCCCAACATGATCGTGCCGCCATCGGGCATGGGGACGGTCGTGCGCGCGCGCTGGACCGTGAGTTCCGGCAGTTGGATCGTCACCGAGCTCTGGTTGGCGAGCGTTGTGGTGACCTCGCGGATCGGGCGCACGAGTTCCGCGACCGTTGGCCGCAACTCGAGGGTGATGAAACGGCGGTCCGCGGACACCACCGGGCGGACGTCGAGCACGACACCGTCCTGGACGACCTGGATGATCGGGTCGGCGATCGACGCACCTTGCGCGATCTGGACGTTGAAGTCCTGCACGTAGGCGACCTGGTTCAGGACGCTGAGGTTCGCGCGGGCGCTGTTGAACACGAGGAGCCGCGGGGCGGTCACGAGCTCGACACGTTCCTTTTTCGAAACGGCGCGCAGCACCATCTCGAGCTGCAGGTCGTTCAGGTACGTCCACTGGAACGAGAGGCCGCCGGCATTGCTCAGGCCGTCGTCTTCACCCAAGGACGTGTCGTAGAGGTTCTCGATGCGGTTCTTGATGCTCCCGTCGAAGCGGTCGTAGAAAACACCGACGTCCGACTTCTGGCCGATCGAGCCCGACAGGTCGCCGATGACCGCCGGGTCGCCGAAGTCATTGAAGAACTCGTTGGTGCCAAGACCGGGGGCGCCCAGGCCGCGGAAGTCGACGCCGATGTCCTCGAGGAAGTTGTCCTCCACGCTCAGGAAGCGCGAGTTGATGTCGACCATGATGCCGGTCGACTCGCGCAGGTCGTCGAGCAGGCGACTGAGCTCAGCGTGGACTTCCGGCCGCTGCGTGACGACGAGCGTGCCGTTCTCGGTGATCCGCAGGGTGTTCGCGACATCCGCATCCCAGGACTCGGGAGCGACATTCTCGCGGATCAGGGTCTCGAGCTCGTCGCCCGTGATGACGAGCGCTTCGCGCTCGCTGAGCTCTTCCTCGGCGTAATCGATGCCGCCCGACGGCATCACGTTGATCTCGCGCCCGGGGAAGTCCGGGATCGGGTTGATGAGGTCGCTGACCGAGTACATCTGCAGCACTTGGCCGCCGATGAGGTCCTCGGCGCTGACGAACTTCACGACGCCATCCTCGACGCGCCAGCGCAGGCTCTCGGACGTAGCTGCGATCAGGTCGAGCACGTTGAGGACGCTGCGCTCGGGCAGTTGCATGCGGATCGACGTCTCTTCTTCGTCCAGGTCGGCGACGCTGGCGGAGATCACGAAGTTGACGCTGGTGACCTGCTGGAGGAACCGGGCCACTTCGCTCAAGGGAGCGCCGTCGCCGTCGACCCCGAACGACACCGGGATGCGCACCTCGGCGAGGCGGCGCATGATTTCCTCGCGCTCGGCGTCGGCGCTGCCGAGCGACTGGGTGAACCCGTGGGGTTGGCGCGCGGCCACCTGTTGCCAGCGCTCGAGGTCGTCGAAGATCAGCGCTTCGGTCTGGGGCACGGAGAGCGTATCGAGCTCGTCGAACGTCTTCAGCCACTGTTCGCGGTAACGCAGGCGCAGGTTCTCGTCGATTTTCTGGTGGCGGGCCGATTGCGCGATGTCGCGCATTTCGGTCGCCTGCTCGTTGCCCGGATCGAGCAAGAGGACCTGCTGGGAGAGGGATTCGGCCAACGCGTAGTTTTCCCGCAGGAACGCGGCGTGGGCTTCGGAATACAGCGTGCGCAGCTTGTTGGCGCGGTAGTCGCGCTGCTCCTGCTCTTCGCGCTCGCGGGCAAGTTCCGCATCGCGGCGGCGGCTCTCCTCGGCGGCGAGGCGGCTCGATTCGCGCTCTTCGATGGCGGACTCGAGTTTGCGGCGGATGACGAGCAGGTCCATGGACTGGTCGGCGATGAGCGGGTGGTAGCCGAGGATCAACTCCGCTTCGCGGTAACGCTCGACCGCGAGGGCGAAGTCGCCCGCGAGGCGCGCATTGTCGCCTTCCAAAACGGCCTGACCGACAGCCATGCGGGCCTGGGCCCGGCTCACGACTTCGCGCTCGACGACGTCGTCCATCAGGTTGCTGGCCCCGGCGTAGGAGTCGCCCATCAGGCCTTCCACACGGCGCAGCTTTTCCCGCGCGTTCGCGTTCGACGGCATGACGTCGATCGCCTGGGAATACTGGAGCAGCGCCTCGTCGAGGTCGGCTTGGTCGAGCGCCCGGTCACCGCGCTCCACGTAGGCGTTGGAGAGCACCTGGGCGCGCTGACGCAACACGGCGAGACGTTCGGCCTCCGCGCTGAGGAACTGGTCCGCGCCGGGGGCCTGGTCGCCGTTTTGGTCGCCCTCCTGGGCGCTCGCGGCCTCGATCAGCTCCACCGCGGGACCGCCATCCGGGTCCGTGTTTCCGGACGCTTGGGGCCCTTCCGCTCCCGCGGATTGCGAGGTGCGTTGAACGTCCTGTTCGACCGGCGCGTTCTCGCCGGCTTCGTCCGCCTGCGGAGTAGAGCGGCAGGCGATCAGGGGGATCAGGACCAGCGACGGGACGAGAAGGGGGCGAAAGCGCATCGGATTGTTGGCCTTCCGTTGGGCCGAGCCGCGCAACGCCCTTCACAGCCCAACGGGAGGGCTGCAAGGCAGGTGCGGGGACGGGACGCGGGGGGAGCGCCCGACGTACAGCGCCGTGTCCCAGGGAGGGGCAAGGGCCGGACGGGGGGCGTGGACGTGTGGCGGAGAGAGCGCAAAGACCCCGTCGGAGACGAATCCCGCCCGGCCGGTCCCCGCGCGGCGACACACGAGCCGCCGCGGGGGCGAGGGCTCGGAAGTCACCTGGGGGTAACGGCGGATGCCGGGCGCGGGGGATCGCCGCGGCATCGGAGGGGAGCAGGTGCGCTCGGACGGAGCGGGGACCTGAGGGGACCTGAGGAACGGGGAATCTTTGGAACGAACGAGCGGGGATGCTTTGAAGGAGTTCGGGACGCGCCGCGAGGTCTGCTTGTCGGTCAAGCCCGCAGGGAGAATCTCGCAGCGCTGCCCACGCGGGGCCTCGCGGCGAAGGGGCGGAGGATACCTGTGCCTCCCGAGGGGGTCAACACGGGCTTCGAGTAGCCCGCTCCGGCGGCCCAACTACCGCCTGCGGCCCAAATCCGCGGTGCTTGCGTCACTCGGCGGTGCTCCGGCCACCCGGCTTGGGCCCATCGCTCGGCTTTGCGCCATCGCCCTGCGCGGGGCCGGGGAGGGCAAGGCCGAGCTCCGCCATCGCCAACCGGATGTCCACCCACGTTTCGCGCTTCGCGGCGGGATTTTGCAGGAGGAGCGCCGGGTGATGGGTCGGGACCACCGCGCGGCCGCCGAGCCGGTGCACACGTCCGCGCAGGGCTCCGACCGGCGCATCCACGTCGAGGACCAGCGCCGCGGCGTGGTCCCCAAGGGTTACGACCACGCGCGGATCCACGAGTTCGATCTGGCGCGCGAGGAACGGTGCGCACATCGCTTTTTCCGCAGGCGCGGGATCGCGGTCGTGCGGCGGCCGGCACTTCACGGCGGTCGCGAGGTAGACATCGCGGTGGCGCGCTAGCCCCATGCCCTTCGCGATAATGTCGTCGAGCAGTTGACCGGCGGCGTCGACAAACGGCACACCGTCTTGGTCCTCCTGCGCACCGGGCGCGGCGCCGACGAACAGGATCCGCGCCCGCGGGGATCCGTCGGAAAACACGGTTTGGCTGCGTTCCTCGCACAACGGGCACGCGCGGCACTCGGCCACTGCGGCGCGCAACTCGTCGAGATTCTGCGCTGCGCGTGCGATCGCCGCGGTGGGCGGCGGTGCCTGTGCCACAGCACCTTTTGGGCCCGCGCCTGCGGAGGTGTTCGAGCGCGTCGGGCGGGTGGGCGGCGGCAACGTTGCCGCGGCGCGCAGGCCCGCGGGCGCGGTGCCGGCCTTCACCGCGCGCTGGCCGCGGGCGCCGCGCCGTGCGAGTTCGGCCGCGAGCGCGTGGGCGAGTTCGGCGAGTTCGGCGAGTTCGGCGAGTTCGGCGAGTTCGGCGAGCCCGACGAACCCAGGCGCTCGCGGCGCAGACTCGTCGGCCGCGGATCGTGCGGGATCGGCGTTGGGCGTGGACTCGGTCACGGGGATGGGGCGGGGCGCTGGCGCGGGCTGCGCACCGCGGGCGGCGCGGATCCTAGCGCAGAACAGAGGAACACACGGGCGCCCTTGGGATCACACACGGCGCCCTTGCCGCGCTCTGCCTCCGCCGGTCGAATGGCGCGATGCCCGTGCACCATCCTGCTGGCGTCCTTGCCGCCGCCATCGCCGCCGCGCTGCTCGCCGCGTGCGGGGGCGACGCGCCGGGTCCGAGCGGCGCGGGCGCAGCCGGTGCCCAGGCGGTGCGCTCGGCGGCAGCGGGTTCCTGGAGCTCCGACCCGCGCGCCCGCGAGTTGCGCGACCTCGTCGAAGCCGGCTCCAGCGCAGCGGCCCGCGTGCTGCTCGAACAGGTCGGCGACCAGCTTGGCGTCGAAGGTCCCCTGATCGCGGCGCGCATCCATCTGGCCGAGGGCGACGCATTTGGCGCGCTGCGCGAGGCGGAACGCGCGCGCGCCCTGGCGCCCCGAGATCCGCGGCCCTACGCCGCCGCCGCGGAGACCTACGCGTCCCTTGGTCGCATCGAGGCAGCCACCGCCGAGTACCAGCGCGGGCTGGATTCCCTGGGAAGCTCGCCCGAGCTGACCCGTGCGCTCGGCGTCATCGGTATTTCGACCCCCGGCGGCGCCCAATCGGGCCTCGCGCAGCTCGAACTCGCCCGCCGTCAGGACCCTCAGTTGCCGTTCAGCGCGCGTCCGCTCGCGGAAGCCCACCTGATCCTCGGGCGGGCGGCGCTCCTGCAGGGAACGCCGTCGAAAGCGTCGATCCACGCGCACGCGGGCCTTGAGTTGGAGCCCGCGGATGGCGAGCTGCGGCGGTTGCGCGGGGAAGCGTTGGCGGCGGGCGGAGCGCTCGAAGAGGCGGTTTTAGTGTTCCAGGAATTGCTCGTGGAGGGGCAGCCGGTGGCCGCGGAACTCGCCCGCTTCCACCACGCCGCGGCGACCGCGGCGCTCGTGCGCGGTGCGCGCCCGGCGGCGGTCAACCATTACGTACGGGCGCGGGAACTTGGGCACACGGAACTCGGTTTTGGCGCGACGGTGCTGCGGGAAGAGGTCGAGGCGTGTCTCGCGCGCGGCCGCGGCCACTACGAGCGGGCCGAGAACTTGCGCGAGGGCGCGGCCGGAGCGGACGCCGCTCCCGAACTCCAGCAGGCGCGGGAGGACGCCCTCGACGCCGCGCAAGCGGAATTCCTCGCGGCCCTGCACCTTGCACCCGGGGACCCCCAGGCGGCGGACCTGCTCGGCGGCGTCCATTTCCGCGCCGGCCGGTACCCGGAGGCGGCGCGCGCCTGGGAAAGCGTGCTTGGGGCCCTGCGCGAGCGCGGCGAAACACCGCCCTACCCTGTGCACATGAACGCCGCCCGCGCGTGGCGGCTTGCCCAGCGCTGGGACTTGGCGCGCGCAGTCCTCGAATCCGAGCTCGAACGCGGGCCCGCGGGGGCGTTCGCGCAGGAAGCGCGCGACATGCTCGCACGGTTGATCGCCGAGGCGGAGCTCGCCGCGCCACAGCCCAGCCCGCGTTGACCCCGTGGGGGGCGAGGGCGTACCCTTTGCGGTTCGTCCGGCGCCCGGACGCAGCCCGGGGGCTCTCCGGCGGCTCGGCGCCGGTACCTAGGCAGCGCGCCGCGCTGCAAAGAGGCCGATTCCATGGCCCGCAAGAATCTGCTCGAAGCGTTCCAGAAGGTCGCACAGACCCACGACGAAGCGCAGCGCCGCGAGGCGGCGCCGGGCTCCCCGTCTGCGCGCGCCGTGACGGGCAGGGTGACGGGCAGGGTGACGGGCGCCGTCACGCCTGAAGCGAGCCACAAAGCCGCGCCCGCGTCGGCCGGTCCAGACCCGAAGGGCACCGATCCCAAAGGCAAGGCCGCCGCAGCGGAGCGCGCCGACGCGCACAAGCCCGGGATGTTCGCGCTGCGGATTCCCAAGGCACCGCCGGTGGATGCAAAAGTCGAAACCGCGCGGCACTCCGCTGTCGCGGGCCGCGGGGAAACTGCTAGCCGCGCGGACGGACTCGCGCGCATCATTGACCTCCTGCGACCCGCGCCCGTGCTCGCGGTCATCGTCCTCGTGTTCAGCGTGGGCTTTGCGCTCGGGCGAATGGGCGGTGGCGCTGGCGTTTCGGTGGCCGAAGCTGCCGACGCTAAATCGCCAAACGCACGCGCGCAAGACACGGTTGTGCGTCAAAGCGCCGCAGCCGCGCCGCCGGCCGCGGGCAGCGTTGCCCCCGCGCCCAGCGGCGTCCCACCGCGAGCGGACCGCCCCCCGGCCGAGCCGTCCAGCCCGGGCGCGCAGTTCGAACGCTCCCTGCGCGACCCCGCGAACCGCTTCACGGTCCTCGTCGTCACCTACAACGACAGTGCGGCGAACCGCGAACTTGGCCGCGAGCTCAGCGGGCACCTGCGCACCCAGGGACTCAAGGTCAGCGACCCCCTGCCTTCGGGGTCAAGTCGCCTGGTCGTTCTCGCCGGCGCGGCTCCCACGAGCGACGCCCTGAAGGCCACCCTGAACCTCGTCCGCAGCGTCCGGGACCCCAGAGACCGCGCAGGCGCCTTCAGCGACGCGCTCGTCCTGCCCATCTCCAGTTTCGTCAACCGCTAGCGCGGCGACGGACGAACTGCGATCCTTTTCGCCCCGCGCGCGCGGGGCGCGCTCCTCCGATCCCAAATCCCACGCCCTCCACCCCTCCTCCCATGTCGATCCACCGCAGCCTCCGCGGCGTGAACACCCTGACCGGCGAACGCAGCGTCCTGACGCGCTTCGAGCGCGTCCAAAAGATGCTGCGCGACGGCAAGATCGCGCGCGACGCGGCGTCGCCGTACGGCCTGCCCAAGATGCGCACACGCTTCAAGGTCGTCACCGGCAAGCGCGCTAAGGAAGTTGCCGAAGCGGCCGCGGGCAAGGCCGCGGCGACGGCCGCCACGCCGGCCGCCAAGGGTGCCGCTGCGAAACCTGCTGCTGCAAAACCCGCCGCGGCCAAGCCTGCGGCCCCCGCGAAGAAGAAGTGACCCGCGGCGTGTCCGTCGCAGCGCTGCCTTTGCGCTCCAGCGGCCGCCCCGGAGTCTTCGACCGCACCGCGCCCTAGTCCCTCACGGGCCGTGCTCCAACGGGACGCTTTTTCCACGGTCCCGCGCAGCAAACATCCCATGCAACCCGAAGCGCCCGTCGAACGCCGCGCGGGCGCCGCGGCCTCTTCTGCGGTCCTGTCCGCGAGCGCCGCACCCCTGCGAGCTCCGCTGATCGAGGTATTTGCGTCGCTCCAGGGCGAGGGCCTGTACGTGGGCGAGCCCCAGGTTTTTGTGCGGCTCGCGGGCTGCCCGCTGCGCTGCCGCTACTGCGACACACCGCATTCGTGGCGTGTCCGTCCGGGGGCCCGCGCCCGTGTCGCCGGCCGCTTTGGAGCCGACGAGGAGGTCGAGTCATGGCACGGGCCCGAGGAGGCCGTGGCGCGTGTGCGCGCGGCCGAAGCGGGGGTTGCGCGCAGCGTGAGCCTGACCGGCGGCGAACCGCTGCTGTGGCCCGAGTTCAACCTCGAACTCGCGGCGCGCCTGTGGCCGCGTCGGGTGCACCTCGAGACGGCCGGAGTGCACACTGCGGCGCTCGAGCGGCTCTTGCCGCGGGTGCACCACGTGAGCCTCGACCTCAAGCTCGCCAGCGACCTTGACGCCGTGGTTCCCGTGGAGGGCGCTGTGAGTCCATCACCCGGACCGATCGACGCGGACCTGCCGGGCGATCGCGCGGGCTGGCGCGCGGCGCGGCGGGCCGCTCTGCGCCTCCTCGTGGGGCGCGATGCCTGCGCAAAACTCGTCGTGACTGCGGACACGGACGAAAGCGAAGCGCGCGACGCCCTCGCCGATGTCCGCGAACTCGCCCCCGGGCTCGTGACCTTCATGCAGCCCGCGACGGCGATGCCACGCGCGGCCGCGCCCCTCGAATCGCAGGTCACGAGCCTCGTCCAGCACGCCCTCGAGCTCGGGCTTCGTGTGCGCTCCTTGCCCCAAGTCCACCGCCTCCTCGGCCTGCGCTGACCATGAGCCAACTCCGTCTTCCCCGCATCGCGATCGTCGGTCGGCCCAACGTGGGCAAATCGACGCTTTTGAACCGCATGTGCGGCAGTTTGGTCAGCATCGTCGAGCCCACTGAAGGTGTCACACGCGACCGGATCGGTGTTGCCGTCGAGCTCCGGGGCGACCACCGTCGCGCGGTCGTCGAGCTGATGGACACCGGCGGCATCGGTATCGTCGACCGCCATGACCTCGGCTCCCACGTGGAAGAACAGGTGCGGGCCGCGATGCTGACCGCGGACCTCGTGCTGTTCCTCGTCGATGTGCGCAGCGGCATCACACCGCTCGACCAGGAAGTCGCGCGGCGCCTGCGCCAGTTGCACGTGCCGATCCTCCTGGTCGCCAACAAGGCGGAGGGCGACCGGTTGATGTGGGACGTCGACGACTTTCGCCAGCTTGGGCTCGCCGCCGATCCCATCGCGATCAGCGCCCAGAACGGCGAGCGCATCGGCGAGCTCGTCGAAGCGATCCTCGAACAACTACCCCACGGCGGGTTCGAGCTCGCGCGTCCCAATCCGGCGCTCAAGCTCGCCGTGGTGGGACGGCGCAACGCGGGCAAGTCGACCTTCGTGAACGTCCTAGCGCGCGAGGAGCGCATGATCGTTTCCGAAGTTCCGGGTACGACCCGCGATGCGGTCGACGTGTTGCTCGAGCGCGACGGCGAAGCGCTCGTCGTGATCGACACCGCTGGCGTGCGCAAGAAGAGCAGCTTCGAGGATGCGATCGACTTTTTCTCCGACTCGCGCTCCTACCGGGCCGTCCGGCGCGCGGACGTTGTGTTGATGCTATTCGACGCTTCGATGCCGCTATCGGGCCTCGAAAAGCGGCTCGCGCGTTACGCCGTTGACCACCACAAGCCGTTGATCCTCGGCGCCAACAAGTGGGACCTTTGCGAAGGGCGCATGAGCCTCGCGGAGCTCGACGCATACGTGAATGCCCAGCTCCCGGGAATTTCCTACGCGCCGATGATCGCACTCTCGGCGGGGCGCAACTGGCACGTCGAAGAGGCGTTCCAACTGGCCCGCGACCTGTTCCTGCAGTCCGCGTTGCGCGTCGGCACTGGCGAGCTCAACCGCGTGATGCGCAGGGCGCTGGAGGCTCGCGCGCCCAACTCCCGCGGCCACCGGGTGCGCATCCACTACGCCACGCAGGCGGAGCGCATCCCGCCGACGTTTGTCGTGTTCGTCAACGACAAGCGACTGATTTCGAAGGACTACCTGCGGTACCTTGAAAACCGCATCCGCGACGAGCTCCCCTTCAAGGAGGTTCCCGTGCACATCGTCCTGCGCGACCGCAAGAGCGCGGACGAGTCCCAGGGCCCCGCCGAGCCGCGTGTGCGCCGGCGCGACGACGATGGCGATTACGACGAGGGCGACCGCGATCCCTTCGACGCCGAGGAGCTGGGTGTCGAGTTCGATCCCGAACTCGCCCGGGAGTACGGCGCGGACGAAGACGAGGCGGGCGAGCCCGCGAACTGGGTGGAGGATGAGCTGTGATGGCGCGTTTGATTTCGGGCGTGTGGATCGTGATCGCGTGCGCAGTGCTGAACCTCGGGGCCGGGTGTCGCTCGAGCGCTGAGGGTCCGGAGGGGGATTGGCAGAGCGCAGAAATCTCCGCAGGCAGCGAAAACTTCCTGCTCGTCATCACTCGCAGTGCGATCAACGGCCTGCGCTACCCGGTGGGCGCCGGTTTCGACCCGTCGGCGATGCAAGTTGTCACCGGCTGGCGGACTCAACTCGCGCCCTTTCGCGGCCAGGGTGTGCGCCACCGCGCGGAGGTTCGCTACACCCCCATCGAGATGGGGCGCTGGAACTTCGAGGTCCGCGTCAAAAAACAGGTGAATATGGACATCGTGCGGCCCCTCGACCCGACCTACGCGGAGTGGGAGTGGCGCCCAGATGACGTCGAACAGGCCCGCATCCTGCTGACCCAGATCCGAGCCCTGCTCGCCGAACCCCTCGAAGTGGGGGACCCGCAACCGGCCCGCCGCAGCTTGCGCTAAACGTCGTCTGACATTGCCCTGACGCGGATCCGCCGCGCGCGCGCTGCCGGAGGAATGCCGGGGGCGAGCACGAGCGTCCCCTCGTGTAACCTGGTCGGCCCTAACGCGGGTTGAGCCGGCGCAGGCGACCGCGACCGTCGGTCCCCGCGAAACCGGGCGCCCCGCTGCTCTTAAGTTCCCGTCGGGGCTCCATCCGGGCGTCCGGCCTGGCCGATGCTCCTCCGGGAACGCCCGGACCTTCCTCGAACCGTCTCCCCCCTCCCACGATGCCCCCCACGAGCGCGACCCAACCGGTCGATCCGACAAGCGGCGGCCCCGGCGCGGACTGGGCGCCCTTCAAGCCTGGACCATGGGTCGTCCCCGAGTCCCCCGGCTTCGCACACCTGCTGGCCAAGTTGCCGGGGTTGCCCGCCGTCGTGTTCGCACACCGCGACCTCGTCTTCTCGGCGGTGGTCCGCGAGCTGCGCGCGCGCTTCCAGGGCACGCTGCTGGGCTGGCTGTGGCCGCTCGTGTATCCGATCTTCATGTTCGGGGTGTACTACTTCATCTTCGCTGAGTTGCTGCAGGTGAAGATGCCGAACATCACACCGGAGCAGAAGCCCGCGATGGGCATTTTCATGTTCGTCGGAGTGGTCGTGTGGACCGGTTTCGCGGAGGGAGTGCTGCGCGCTGGCAACGTGATCGTCGAGAACGGCAACCTCATCAAAAAGCTGTCGTTTCCCACGGAACTGCTTCCGCTCAACGTCGTCCTCGTCAGCCTGACCACGATGATGTTCGGCGTCGGGATCTTTGTGGCGGTGCTGTGGCTGTCGATCGCAGGCCGGGAACTGGGGATCTTCGAAACGGCGCTGTGGCCCGATGCGCCGGGCATCGGCCTCCTGTGGATTCCGGTGCTGCTCGTGGTGCAGCTCCTGTTCACCTACGGGCTCGGTTTGATCCTGGCGACCATGCAGGTGTTCCTGCGCGACACCATGCAGCTCGCCTCGATCCTGGTGCTGACCTGGATGTTCGTCACGCCGGTCTTCTGGGTGGCGAGTGAAAAGGTGATTCCGGGTATCAGTCCGTACCTGGACACGCTTGCGCTCAACCCCTTGCTGCACCTTTTGAACTGCTGGCGCCACGTGCTGATGGTGGCCCAACCGGCCATCGCCTTCGACGGCCAGCCCGCGTTCCTGCACTCCCTGGGTGTGTTTGCCACCTGCGGAGCCGTGCTGTTCGTCGTGGGTTATTTGTTCTTTCTGCGCTCCCAGCGGCGCTTCGCGGACGAGGTCTGAGCATGGCGGGCATCAACTACGGCGTCGAAGCCGAAAACCTAGGCAAGGCCTACCGGCTCTACGCCAGCCCGTTCCGGCGCGTGGTCGAAGCCGCGACCCTTGGCCGCGTTTCGGGCCACCAACAGTTTTGGGCGCTGCGCAATATCGACTTCAAGCTGCGCCGCGGCTCCAGCATGGGCCTGTGTGGGGCGAACGGCGCGGGAAAATCGACGCTGCTGAAGGTACTTTCGGGCATCACCGCCCCGAGCGAGGGGCGGTTGCGTTTGAACGGCCGGGTGGCGAGCCTGCTCGAGCTCGGCGCCGGCTTCCACCTCGATTTCTCGGGCCGCAGCAACATCATGCTGAACGGCGTGATGATGGGTTTCACGCGCCGGGAGATGACCGCGCGCATGGGCGAGATCATTGATTTTGCCGAGCTGGGCAAGTACATCGACGAGCCCGTGCGGACCTACTCGTCGGGCATGGGCCTGCGCCTTGGATTTGCGATCGCCATCGCCATCGACCCCGAGATCTTGATCATCGACGAGGTTTTTGCGGTGGGTGACATGTACTTCCAGAAGAAGTGCGTGGACCGCATCTACGACTTCAAGCGCCGCGGCAAGACGATCCTGTTCTGCAGCCACAGCCTGTACGACATCCGCCAGCTCTGTGACGAGGCCATCTGGGTGCGCGAAGGGCGCAGCGCGGCCCTGGGCGACGCGCTTTTTGTCACCAACGAATACACGTCCTATCAGCGCCAACACATCGACGACGCGTCGCGCGCGCTCGAGGCGATGGTGCCTAAGGCCAGCGGCTTCGCGGACGGCTTGCCGGACGAGCTGCCGCAGGTGCGCGACGCCCGCGTCTATCGTTTGGGCACCGACGAAGAGACCTATGAGGTCCATACGGGCGATGCGATCGAGATTCGCGTGTGGTGGGAGAACCCCGATCCCGCGGCGATGCCGATCCACATCGGGATCGGCTTCCTGCGCCAGGACAGCACGATCGCGGCCGGTGTCGGCACGCACATCGACGGCCAACGGCTGAAGGGCAAATCGGGGTGCACGATCTTGTGCATCCCCAAGCTGCCGTTGCTCGCCGGCCAGTTCCTGATGCCTATCGTCCTCTTCGACGAGGGCGGCGTTCACCGCTACCACGAGTCCCTGGTGCCCGAGAACCTGATGGTGCGCGCCCGCACCAAGGACGTCGGGCTCGTTTACATCGACCACGGGTGGGACCTCGACGGGGCGCACCCGCTGCCGGGTGAATCCCATGTTCCGGCCCGCAAGACGCCGGCCGCACGACGGTGACGCCCGCGGTGACCTCCGCACCGCCGCGGCGCCGCCTGTCCGCGCTGGTCGTCAACTACAACACGGGGACGTTCGCCGAAGTGGCCATCGCGTCCCTGCGCTGCGAGTGGATCGCCGAGGGCCGCCATCCGGACGACCTCGAGGTCATCCTCGTGGACAACGCGTCGCCGCGCGACCAGACCGAGCCCCTCGAGCGCATGGAGCGCCACGGAGTTCGGGTGCTGCGCAGCGACAGCAACCTGGGCTACGCGGGCGGAATGAACCTCGCGTACTCCCACTCGACTGGGGACTCCGCAGACGTGGTTGCGGTGCTCAACCCGGACCTTTATTTTCTCCCGGGCTCGCTTTCGAAGCTGTTCGATTTTGTCGCGGACAACCCGGACATCGGCGCGGCCGATCCGCGCACGTACTTCGATCCGGGCAAGGTGCTGCACCTGCCGCGCAACCTGTTGCCCACGCTGTGGGAGCACGTGTTCATCACGGGATCCCTGCGTTTTAAGTCGATCCTGCGCTGGTACACCAAAAAACGCACACGACTTGCCGCACAGTGGTGGACGGCGACCGACGTCGTCGACTCGGACATGCTTTCGGGCTGTTGCGTGTTCCTGCGGCGCGAGGTCATCGATCGACTCGGGATGCTGATGGACGACCGCTTTCCGCTGTACTACGAGGACACGGACCTGTTCCGCCGTGTACGGCGCCTCGGGTTGCGGGTCGTCCACCAGGTGCACGCGGAGGTTTTGCACCATTGGTCGCGCTCAAGCGGAATCGGCGCCGCTTTCGAGGGTGAACCCCGCAAACGCCAGTTGGCGGCGGCGCGTGTCTACTACGCCAAGTACTACGGGCCCATCGGTGGCAAGATCGCCGATTGGATTACCGCGAAGGGGCAGATTTGGGGTTCGCGCGGCGGTGTGCCGCTGCACGACTGCATCGAGCTCGGCCCGCTGGCGGACCCGCCGCGGATCGCATGGGACCGCGAGCGCGACGTCATCCTCGAAGTGGGCTTGCTTTCCAACTGGCTCCTGTCCGCCGGCATCGTCGTGCACGGCGCTGCCTGGGTTTGTCCCCTGGAAAGTTGGGAGTGGTTTTTCGAAGGCGCCTACTTCGTGCGCGCCCTCGACCAAAAAACCGGTGCAATGCTCGGCGCCTGGTCGTTCACGAAGTGCACGCCGGGGCGCAACCACCCGCTTCCCGCGCCCCTTCCGCCGACCCGCGCGGTCGAGGGCGCGGCGCGGTGAGCGCGACGCAGGTTCGCGACGACGATCCGCTGGCCGAGCGCAGCCCGCTGCCGGTTGCGTTGCGCGCGCCCGCGCAAGGCGCCGTGCTGGTGTTTGCGCCCCATCCGGACGACGACCTTTTGGGCGCGGGCCTCACGCTGCGCTTGCACCGCCTGCAGGGTGATCCGGTGCACATGGTCATCGTGTACGACGGGGCGTCCGGCGGGTCGAAGGGCCCCCCCCAGGATCCGGCAAAGAGGGCGGCGCTCGCCGCGCAACGCCGCAAAGAGGCGCTTTTGGGCGGCGCACACTTCGACCTTCGCTCCTACGAGTTTTGGGATTACCCCGAAGGCCATTTGCCCGGTCCGCAGGACCTTGTAGCGGCCGCCCGGCGTGTTGCGCAATGTGTGCGGCGTGTCCAGCCGCACACGGTGTACGCACCGTGGGTAGGCGAGTACCACACGGACCACCACGCGCTAGCGCGTGCGGTGCGGCTGGGGCTCCGGGCGGCCGGTTTTGCCAAAGACGCGTGGGGTTACGAAGTGTGGAGCCCGTTGCAGCCCACACACATTGTCGACGTCACCGACGGGTACGAGCGCAAAGCCGCGGCGCTCGCCGAACACGCTTCGCAGATCGAAGGCACGGACCTCGTCCACATGGTGCGCGGCTTGAACGCGCACCGCAGCCTTTACCTTCCCAAGGGTGCGCGGTACGGCGAGGCGTTTGCGCCGCTCGGGAATCCACACCCTCAGGATGCGGCGCTCTTGCCACCTTTCGCCCCTCCGGGTGGGTAGGATCCCGCACGCGACCATGAAGGCCATCTTCACTCCGTTGATCGACCCCGCGACGTTGCCGCGGCGGGTGCTGGTGGTTGCACCGCACGCGGACGACGAAGTGCTTGGCTGTGGGGGCATGCTGGCGCTGCACCGGCGGCGCGGCGACACCGTGCGGATCCTTGTCCTCACCGACGGTGCCGCGGGGGATCCGCGCGGGGGCCAGTCAGACCTCGCGACGATTCGGCGCGCCGAATCGCGGGCGGCCGGCGCGGTCCTCGGTGTCGAAGATTATCGCTTCCTCGACTTGCCGGACGGCGGTTTGGCGAGCGAAGCGCGACTCGTCGAAATCCTCGGTGAGCAGTTGGAGGAGTTCGGGCCCGAACTGATTTATGGCCCATCGCCCCAGGAACTGCACTCCGACCACCGCGCCGCGAGCCACGCGCTTTTGCGCGCCGTCGCCCAGGGGCCCCAGCGCCGCATCCTGCTCTACGGCGTGAACACCCAGGTCACGGCGAGCGTGCTCATCGACGTGACGTCGGTGTGGGAGACGAAGAAGGAAGCGCTGCGGCGCTTTGCGAGCCAGATCGTCTACCACGACCTCGTCCAAAAGACCGAGTTCGTCGACCGCTCGCGGACGATCAACATGGAGGACCGCTCGGTGGTCGCGGCGGAGGGTTTTGCGTCGATCGAAAGCTCCGCGGCCGCGGACTACGAACGCGCGGTGGCCGCGCTCTTGGACGTGGTGGTTGGACCGGGCCACGGGCTCGAACCGCAGGCCGCGGGCCCCGCCCCACAGGTCCCGCCGCAGCACACCGTACCCGCGCGCGCCGCGGCGCGCGAACGCGGATTGCCGGGCACAACGGCCGTCATCTCGACCTGGAACAAGGCCGAGGACGTGATCGCCAACCTCGAAGCCATCGAAGCGCAGACTCTGCCATTCGAGGAGATCGTCGTCGTCGACAACGCGAGCCGCGACGACACGGTGCGGCGCATCACGGCGCGCTTTCCGCGTGTGCGCCTGATCGTGATGCCCCACGACCGTTACGGTGCGTGCGAGACCTTCAACATCGGTTTTGCGAGCGTGCGCACGCCCCTGACCGCGATCCTCGACGACGACGTGATCCTGCCGCCAGAATGGCTTGAGGCGACCACGTTGCGGCTCCTTGCGGAGCCTCTTTCGACCGCGATCGTGTCGACCAAAGTGGTCGAACCGGGCATGCCGGACAGCTACCGCTTTGCCCCCGAGGTCAACGCGGAACGCTACATGAGCACGTTCCGTGGCTGCTCGAGCCTCGCGCGCAGCGACGCCCTCGCGCAGGCCGGGTATTACGACGAGCGGCTCTTCATCTACGGCAACGAACGCGACTTGACGTGCCGCCTCTTGAACCTGGGTTACCGGGTGCTCTCGTTCCCCGCGGTCGAAACATTCCACCGCACACCGTTTGGGATCAAGATGGGCAAGCGCAGCCTGTACTTCCACGCGCGCAATGCCTTCCTGGCGATGATCAAGTACGCGCCGTTGAAGGATCTCGTCGCGTTGCCGTTCCTCGCGTTTTCCAAGGTGATCCTGCGGTCGCGCGCGACCGAGGAGCGTGGCACCGTCGCGGTGGCGGTCGGCACCATCGGAATTGGCAAGAGCCTGCGCGAGACCAAGGGCGCGTGGTGGGTGCTCGTCAAAGCGGGCGCCAGCGTGCTGTGGAACGTGCCCTATTGCTTGCGGCGGCGCCAACCCGTGAGCTCGTCCGACTTCGAGTTGCCGCTCCATTGAACGTTGCTTCGAGTTCCCCCGGCGGCGCGCCGCGCCGCGTCGGTCCGATCAGCGCAGTGGTGTGCAACTACAACGGCGCGCAGTACCTGCGCACGTGCCTCGACGCACTGCTGGTGTGCGGCGACCGTCTCGCCGAGGTGCTGGTGGTAGACAACGGCTCGAGCGACGACAGTCTGGCGCTCCTCGCCGCGGAGTACCCGACCGTGCGTGTCGTGTGCATGCAAGTGAACGCGGGTCCAGGTGCGGCGCGCAATGCCGGCATGCAGGCCGCACGCGAACGCTGGGTGCTGGCGGTCGACAACGACGCCGAGCTGACACCTGGGTGTCTTGAGCGCCTGATCCACGCCCTCGAAATGGACCCCCAGGCCGTGCTCGCACAGCCGCGCAGCGTGCTGGCCCACGAGCCCGAGCGTGTGCACTACGACGGCGCATGGTTCCACTACGCGGGGCTCTTCAGCCTGCGCAACTTCTACCAACCGATCGGACGGGCCGAGGGCAAGGGTGTGCTCGCCGTGGACGGCTTTGTCTCGATCTGCGGCCTGCTCGACCGCGACGTGGTGCTCGATCTTGGTGGTTACGACGAGAGTTTCTTCATCCTCTTCGAGGACTATGACTTGTCGCTGCGGCTGCGCCTCGTGGGGCATCGTATCCTGATCGACGAGGACGCCATCGTGCTGCACCGCGCGGGCACCGCGGGCATCAGCTTCCGCGCCGCGGACTATCCCGCGCGGCGTGCCTACTTCCACAGCCGCAACCGCTGGTTGCTGCTGGTGAAGAACCACCGCTGGCGCACGCTTCTCGTCAGCGCGCCGGGAATCCTCGTTTACGAGCTCTTCTGGCTGGCCTTTGCCGCGAGCCGCGGGCACTTCCTGGTGCACCTGCGCGGCAAAGCGGCATTCCTGCGGCGCCTTCCGGCCGCATTGCACCGACGCCGAATGATCCAGCGCCGCCGCACCGTGCGCGACCGCGACCTGTTAGTGGGTGGACCGCTGACGCTGTCGCCGCAGCTCCTCGCTAAACCCATGGCACGCGCCGCGGCCGGGCTGCTGTCGCGTACCCTGGAGGGCTGGTGGCGCCTCGTGCGGCCGCTGGTGCCCTGATTGTCATGCGCATCCTCCTCGTCAGCCACGACTTCCTCCCGCGCCACCCCGCCGGAACGGAGATCTACACATGGCAGCTCGGCCTGCGGCTCAAACGCCTTGGCCACGATGTCCACGTTTTCACCACCGAAAAGGACATCGGACGCGCGAACCTGACGGTGCACGCCCGCGAGTGGGGCGGCTTGCCGGTCCACGAACTCGTCAACAACCTCTTCTACAACGAGTTCAAGGAGACCTGGGATTACCCACCGGCCGCCCGCAGCTTCGGCCTGTTCCTCGACGACTTGAAGCCGGATGTCGTGCACTTCATGCACCTGATGTACCTGTCGGTGGGCTGCATCGAGGAGGTTGCAAAGCGCAATCTTCCGGTGTTCTACACGCTGCACGATTATTGGCTGCAGTGTCCACGCTTTGGCCAACGTGTGCACGCCGACCGGTCGATCTGCCACGCCATCGACTTTAACCGCTGCGGGACGTGCCTGTCGACGTTCAAGTTCCGCCAGACGCGGCTCGAGCGCGGCCTTGCGAAGGTTGTCGCGCGGGTGCGCGGGGTGACGGGGCTCGACCTCGGCCCGCTCGCGCGCGCCGTGCGAGCGCGCATCGAGGCCAACCGCGCACGGCGCCGCGCGGCTCCTCCCGTTGCACCGCGCGGTTCCGCGGGCGCGGCGCCGCTCGCGCCGCCGACCGCTGCCGCGCAGACCACGCCTTCAACTGCGCCGGCGCCCGTCGTGCGCTCCCGTACGGCCGATTTTGGACCGGTGGCTGCCGGGCTTGCCCGCGCCGCGGCGGACCGCGATGCCGCCCTGCGCCAACGCCTGTTGCCCGCCGTCGACCAGTTCATCGCCCCCTCACGCTTCCTGCGCCAGAGTTTTGTCGCGTGGGGCCTGCCCGAAGAGCGTGTCAAGTACATGCGCACGGGCATCGACCTCGAAGCCTTCGAGCGTGTCGAGCGTCAACCCGCCGAACGGGTCCGCGTGGCGTTCATCGGAACCGTCGTCGAGCACAAGGGTGTGCACGTGTTGTTGCGCGCCTGGCGGCGTTTGCCGCCGGCGATTCGCGCACGGGCCGAATTGGTCGTGTATGGCCCGCTGCAACACCAACCGGACTACCAGGCGCGGGTGCGAGCGTTGGCGGAGGCCACGGGGGCGCGCCTTGCGGGTCCTCTCGCGCGCGCAGACGTGCCGGCGGTGCTCACCCGCACGGACATCCTGGTCGTGCCGAGCGTTTGGTACGAAAACTCGCCGCTCATCATCCTTGAGGCGCTCGCGATGGGCACACCACTGCTCGTCTCCAACCTGGGGGGAATGGCGGAGCTCGTCGACGACGGAATCACAGGCTTCCACTTCAAGGTCGGCGACGAGGAGCACCTTGCGAACCGCCTCGAAGACCTCATTGCGCATCCCGAACTGCTGGCGTCTCTCTACCCGGAGGGCAGCGCGGTCCGCGACATCGGGGAAGACGCGGCGGAACTCGAGCGGCTATACACTCAGGCCCTCGTGCGACGCGGGAGGAACGTGAAATGAGGATTCTTCTAGTTGCGCACGGTTATCCGCCCGAGTTGCTGGGGGGCACCGAGCTCGCCGTCCAGGCGCTCGCCCGCGCCCTCGCGGCCCGCGGACACGAGGTCGGAGTTTTTGCGGGGACGCTGGAGCTGCGCTCGCCGCCGGAGCTTTCGCACCACGCGGACACCGACCCCGCGTCGGGGGAGCGTTTCCCGGTGTGGCGTGCCCACCGCGGTGACCTCTACTTCGACCACTGGCAGAAATCCCAAAGCGCCCACGTTCGCGGCCTGTTCCGCGACGTGCTCGCGGACTTTTTGCCCGATGTGGTGCACGTGCACCATTGGATCCGTCTTTCGCGCGACCTGGTGGCCACCGCGGCGCGTGCCGGCGTGCCCGCCGTCGTGACCCTGCACGACCTGTGGAGCACGTGCTTGATCGCCTTCCGCGTGCGCCCCGACACGAAAGAGTTCTGCGAGGTTCCGCTCGCCCCGGATCCGTGCATCGACTGTGCGATGTTGATTCCGCCGCGCACCCCGTGGGTGCCGCGTGAACAGCTCGTCATGCAGCTCTACCAGCGCCGCGCAGGTCTCGTTCAGGAGCTCGCCCTCGCGCGCGCCGTGTTGGCGCCCAGCGCCGCCCACGCGCGCACCGTGGACCTCTTCCTCGGGCGCAGTCTCGGTGAACTCCCCCTGCGTGTCGTGCCGCCGGGCCGCGACCTCGCGCTCGCGCGCTTGATGCCGTTGCCAGCGCCTAGCGCAACCCAACCGCTGGTGCTCGGCGCGTGGGGGCACCTCGCGCCGCTCAAGGGGTACGACGTCCTGCTCGATGCGCTCGGAATGCTCGGGACGGGTTTTGCTGTGCGTTTGGAGATCGCCGGTGGCGAAGTCGACCCGGAGCACGCGGCGCTGCTGCGCGCGCGCGCGCAGCGATTGCCGCCCCAGATCACGGTCGAGTTCCACGGTGCGTTCGATGCGGGAGCGCTCGATCGCCACCCGGTTGCCAAAGTGCACGCCATGGTCAGCGGCACTCGCGCGCACGAATCCTGGGGTCTGGTCGTCGACGAAGCGTTGGCTCTGGGGCTTCCGTGTGTGCTGCCGCGCGCCGGCGCGCTCGCGGAACGGGCCGAAGCGGCCGCGCTCGCGCGTCCGCCCGGTTGGGCGTTGTTGTACGAACGCGGCGACGCCGTGTCCCTTGCCGCGGCCCTGCGCCGTTTGATCGCGGAACCCGCGTTGCTCGATGCGTTGCGCGCCGCGCTGCCCGCACCCGAACACGCGGCCCCCGGCCTGATGGCGCACGTCGATGCCACGCTTGAGGCGTACGCAGATGCGCTCGATCGCGGCGCGCCGAGTTTGCCTGCCCTGCCCTGGTTCCAGGAGCGTATGGAGGCGGCCGCCGAGCGCGATTGGGATCGGCGGCTCGCGCAGCAGTCGGGTGAAGCGCTTGGATTCTTGCCGCCGACGGGTGGAGGCCACGCGTGAAAATTTTCAGCGTTGTGCACGACTACCTGCCCGAACACATCGGTGGCACCGAGCTGCACGCACACCAGATGGCCATCGAAATGCGCCGGCGCGGCCACGACGTCACGGCGATCTTCACCGAGCGCGACACCACTGCGAAGGAAGGTGAAGTTCGGCCTGGGACGCTCGACGGCGTGCGCACGGTCGAACTCGTCCACCAGCGCGAGTTCGAAGACCTGCGCGGCAGCTTCGAACATCCGATCGCCGAGAAACTCTTCGCAGAGCTCCTTGAAGCCGAGCGGCCCGACCTCGTCCACTTTCAGCACCTCGCGTTCTGGGGGCCAAATTGTGTCGCGCTTGCGCGGCGCTTTGGCGCCGCGGTTGTCTACACCGCCCACGACTACGGCGCGTTGTGCTCGGCCGGCACGCTTCTAACCGGCGCCGGTGACCTGTGCCCCGCGGGCTCGGGCGGCAACTGCCACGACTGCATCAACCATCTGCCGCTCGTCGCCGACCGCTGGCGTGGCTCCTTGGGATCGCACCGCAAGGAACCCAGCCGCGAAACGTTGCTCGCTGTTGCTGCGAACACGCGGCGTTACCAGTACCGCCAGGGTGTGCAGTACGCGCAGAAGGTGGTTTGCCCGTCGCGTTTCCTCGCCGACGTGCTCGTGAAGGGCGGGCTGCTGCGCGAAGAACAGGTGGTGGTGATGAAAGCCGGGTACCCCGGCCCGCTTCTTCCGCCGCGCCCGCGTCGCAATGGCACGCTGCGCATCGGGTATGTCGGTGGGTTTTATCCGTCGAAGGGTGTGCACATCCTGTGCGACGCGTATGCACGCATTCCGCACACACGGGTCGGCGAGAACGGCCCGGAACTGCACCTGTTCGGCGTGCTCGAGTGGTTCCCGAGTTACGTGGCAGAGCTGCGCGAGATCGTCAAGGACCGCAAAGCCACCTTCCACGGGCGCTTTGACCCTGCGGACGTGGACCGGGTGTTCGAACAGGTTGACCTGCTCGTCGTGCCAAGCATTTGGTACGAAAACCAGCCCATCACGATCCAGGAGGCCTTCCGCGTGGGTTTACCCGTCGTAGCGACGGACCTGGGTGGGATGGCGGAGGCCGTTCGCCACGGGGTCGACGGGCTGTTGTTCCCGCGCGGTGCGAGCGCGGACCTCGCGGGGCGGTTGACCCAACTGGACGCGGACCGCGAGCTGTTGGAGGCGCTGGGTAAAGGTCGGCCCGCAGTTCCGACGCTTGCACAGATCGCGGACGAACTCGAGTCGGTTTACGAGAGTTGTTTGGCGGCGCCCGCGGCGCGGCAGGATGCGTGATGACGCGGATGACCCAGCAGGCCGTTGACAACACACGCGCCGCGCAACACGGCGAGCGCGGCGCCACGCGCGCGGCGCTGTTGCTCGCAGTTGTCCTAGCGACCGCGGCGTGTGGCGCGCCCGGTGGACGCTCCGGTTCACGTGCGGCAGCTTCGACGCGCCCCGCTCCGACGCCCCTGACGAAGGTGGCGGACATCGACTCCGAGTTCCGCGGTTTGCTCGTCGCCTACGGGCAGGGTGGACAAGCGTGGGAAGCCGTGCGGGAACGTGTGATCGCCGCACGCGAAGCGGGGGATCCGCGCAAAGAACAGTTCCTCATCGACAACCTCGTGCTCGAGATGGTCCGTGCCTACCAGGTCGGCGCGCTGCGCACCGTGCTGCGCGACGACGCGCCGTTCGAGCGCGCCCAAGCCGAGGTCGTGCGTTTCGGCGCGGCCGCGGTACCGATGCTCGCGGAGATGGTGGCGGCGGAGGACGGTGTGCTTGCGTTTCTCGGGAGCGCCACATTGCGGTCGATCGGTCGGCCCGCGTTGGAGCCCACCCTCCTGCTGCTCGACCATGAACGCGCCGAAGTGCGCCGGCGCGCCGCGGAGCTCCTCGCCGATCTTCCCGTGCCCCCTGCGGACGAAGCGACCGTGCGCGCGCGGCTCGCACAGGTGCTGCAGACCGACGGCGCGTGGATTGTGCGCGCCCAGGCGGTCCGCGGATTTGGCAAACGGGCGGCGGCGGCGGGCCGCGACGCCCCCGGCGCCGCCGCCGCGCGGGATCTGCTTGAGCGCACGCTGCTCGATACCGATCCCGCGGTTTCGAAGGAGGCCATCGATGCGGTGGGGGCGCTCGGGGACGCGCTCTCGAAGGATCCGCTCCTCGCGCTGTGGACGCGCCTTGAACGCGATCACAGCCAGAACCTCATGGGGAACCACCGGGATTACCTGCGCCGCCGGGATGCCATCGAAAAAGCGCTCGCCGCGATTACCGGCGAAACCCAGCGACAGTCCCTTGAAGCCTGGCGCCGTCGGAGTTGAACGGCGGGTGAGCCGCGGCGCGCGCGCCGTGCTCGGACGAAGGGTGCAACGGTTATCCTGCCCGACGCACCATGAGCATCTGGAAACTCGGTCGGCGCCAGGGCGCCTGCGTGTCTTGCGACCACCCGTTCGCGGACGGCGAGACCCACTACTCCTACCTGTTCGTCGAAGAGGCGCAACTTGGTCGGCGCGACCTGTGCTCGGCGTGCTGGGCGACCGTCGAGTTGGGAGCGGATCAGCCCTGGTGGCGCGCCAAGCGCCGCGAGCGCCCGACCGGTGGGGTGCAGGTCGACCTCGCGCTGCTCGAGCAGTTGTTCCTGATGTCCGCCGACGCGGCGGCGGTGCGCCTCCTCGAACTGCGTTACCTGGTCGCGCTGCTGCTGCTGCGCAAGCGTCGCCTGCTCCTTGGGCGTGTGCGCCACGACGGGACGCACGAGTGGCTTCTGCTCCGGCGGCCGCGCCGCCAGGAGGAACTGGCGGTGCGGGTGTTCGACTTTGCCCCCGATCAGATGGACGGGCTGCGGACGGACCTGGAACGCCTGCTCGAGGTCGGAAGTCTGGATGACCTGGGTCCCGACGTGGGCCCCGATGACGGTCCCGATGAGGGCCCCGATGAGGGCCCCGATGACGGTCCCGATGAGGGCCCCGATGAGGGCCCCGATGAGGGCCCCGATGAGGGCGGACGAACCGCCGGGTGGGCGGGGGAGGACGGCGCGGACGTCGGGGTTCCCAGCGCGCGCGGGATCGACGGCGCGGCGGGCGCAAAAGGCGATGCAGGCCCGTCGGAGCCCGAAGGGAGCAACGCGGAAGCGGGTCCGCGGGTGCCTTAGCCCCGTTTCGGGGTCAGGTGCTCCCACGGGCGGGAAGGATCGACGCGGAATGGTACCGGGCGGCGGTGGCAGCTAGAGTCAGCGAAGTGGCACGAAGTGGCAGGAAGTACCTGCGCCGTACCACCGTCACCCACGCCACCGTTCGCCGCGCCGCAGTTCCCTGCGGCGCCGAGCTCCACCCAGCCGACTTCCAGTGTTTGGCGGCGAGTCGATCCACCCTCTCGATGCTAAGTGGCGGGTTTTCCTGCCCCAACGCATCGCTGGATTCCTGCCTAAGGACGGGGAGGGACGTCCGTACGCAGTCCTAACCCGCGGACTCGACCGCTGCATCAACCTGTTCACCCAAGCGGGTTACGACGCGGAGGTCGCGCGCCTTTCGCGCACCGCGTTCCAGGGCGCCGCGGGGCGAGCCGCCGAGCGCCTCTTTTTCGCCAGCGTCTTCCAGCAGGGTTTGGACAGCTCCGGCCGGCTCCTGATCCCGGAAAAGCTGCGCCAGCTCGCGGGCCTCGTGGAGCGCGAAGAACTGGCGCTGATCGGCCGGCACAACTGCGTGGAGCTGTGGCGCGCGACGGCGTGGCGCGAATACGAAGCCAAAAACGAGTCCGCATGGGACGACCTCATGGTCGCCGCGGCGACGAAGGCCGATGGCGCGGACCGCAGCACCAAGGGAGAGGGCTGAGCGGTGCTGCTCGCCCGCACAACCACCCCCATGACTCCGCGCCAACGCAAACCTGGCCGCGCGCGGAGCACCACATCCGGCGCCGTCCACGTGCCGGTGTTGCTCGAGCCGTTGCTCGCTGCGGCGCGGCAGCACCTTGGCCGCGCGCCGCGTGGTTTGGTGGTCGACGGCACGCTGGGCGCGGGCGGACACGCAACCGCGCTGCTCAACACCTTCGAAGAAATCGAACTGCTCGGTCTCGACTGGGATCCCGACTCCCTCACCCACGGGCGCGCTGCGCTTGCGCCCTTTGGAACACGCGCGAGGACAGCGCGGTCGCGGCTCGCCGACCTTGGTGCCGCGCTGACGCGCGAATGTGGCCCCGCCGCCCGTCCGATCGCCATCATCGCGGACTTGGGTGTGTGCTCGCTGCACTTCGATCGGCCCGAGCGGGGTTTTTCCCTGCAGGCCGACGGTCCGCTCGACATGCGGATGGATCCCGACCTGCCCAGCACGGCGGCGGACATCGTCAACGAATGGGAAGAAGAGCAGCTCGCGGACCTGTTTTTCCACCAGGGTGGTGAGCGCCGCGCGCGCCGCGTCGCGAAGGCCCTGGTCACCGCCCGCAAGCGCGCTCCGTTCCTGCGAACGCTCGCGCTCGCAGACCTCGTCGAGCGCGAACTCGGCCCCGGCGGACGGGTGCACGCCGCGACGCGTGTGTTCCAGGCGCTGCGCATCGCGGTGAACGGGGAAGAGGCCCAACTCACGGGTTTCCTCGCCGCTGCGGAGGCGTGCCTCGCGCCCGGTGGTTTGCTTGCGGTGATCACGTTCCATAGCGGCGAGGACGGTGTCGTGAAACGCCGGCTCGAGGACGCCGCGCGGCGTGGTGCGTTCCACGTGCTGACGAAAAAGCCCATCGCGCCGACCCATGCGGAAGAGCGCGCGAACCCGCGGGCGCGTTCGGCGCGTCTGCGGCTCGCGCTGCGCACCCTGCCGAAAGCGGAGGCACTGGCATGAGGAACGCTCTCCTCGCCGTGTGCATGCTCGCCGGACTCGCGCTTGGGTTGTGCGTGGCGTTTGTCGCCAATCACAACCACGCGCTGGGCGAAGAAGTCCTGCGCATCGAGCGCTCGAACCAGGACCTTGTCGTCGCGATCGAGGAGCTCGACGCCGCGATCTGGCAGCGCGGGTTCGAACTCGATGCGCGCACGAGCATCTCCAAGACCAACGCAGTGCCTGCGGCGCTCGAGCGCGGACCTGTCCAGTTCGCGGCCCCCGAGGTTGTGCAATGAGCCCCCTGCGCGAACTGCCTGTGCGCTCCCGCTCCGGCCTGCGTCCGGGCACAGCGTTTGTGACGCTGGGGATCGCTTTGATCGTGGTGGTCGCCCGCGTGGCGCACCTTGCCATCCCCGAGCCCCAACCGGCCCGCGCCTTGCGTGCCGCGGAGCCCGTCGCCAAAGCGCTCCCGCGCTACGGGTTGAGCGACCGCCACGGCGCGCCGCTCGCCATTTCCCACGCGACGTTCGCCCTCGAGGCGAGCCCGTACAACCTGTTCCTCGCCCACACACCCGAGGTGCTCGAGGAGCGCCTGGGCGCGGCGCTCGATTTGAACGAGCGCGAGTTCGAAGCTCTGTGGAATCGGCTGCTCGGCCTGGGCAACGCGGATGCATTGCGTGTGTCGCGCTGGCCGCTCACCGCCGAGGAAGCCGTCGCCATCGGCGACTGGCTCGCAGGCGGTGGACCGGCGGCGAAGGTGAACCCGGACCGCACGGCACCAGACGGCGCGCATGCCGGGATCCTGCGCGGACTGTGGATCGAGCCCTTCGAGCCGCGCGGCGAGCAGCTCGAGCGTGTGGCCGATCTGCGCGGCCCTTTTTTCCAACTGGCGTGGCGCCCCGACATTCTGCTCGCGCGTGTCGAGCGCGAAGCGCAGTGGCCGGCGCTCGCCGAGCGCCGCAACGCCGCCTCCACCTGGGTTCGAGCGCTCGGTTCCGATCTCCATCGCCTGTTGGCGGGTCCCCTCGAGCGCGAAGCCCGCTCGGTGGGGGCGCGGGCGGAACCCGCTGACCGAGCCGCTGACCGAGCCACCACCCAAGCTGCGGTCCACTGCCTCGCACTCGGCGCGGATCCCGCCCGCGCACACCGCAACCACGAATGTGTTTTCAGCGGCCTCCTGCCGAAGCGCTTCGCGCCGCTCCTCGATCCCGTGCCTTCCGCAGCGGTCCCGGCGTTGCGCGGCATCCTTCAGGAGGAGCGCATCGGACCGCACGCCCTGTGGCTGCGAGCATCCGCGACGCGGGTGTATCCGGCGGGGGACATGAAGGCCGTCGGTAGCTGGGGTTGGAGCGGTGCTCCGGGGGAGTCTGAACCCGTGCCGATGCCCGGCCTCGAACGGCTCGTCAACGCCGAGCTGGCGGAACTGGAAGCGCTCGGCGGTGTGCGCCTGCGCGAGGGCATCTCCGCTGACATCGTGCGTCGCACGTTGCTTGCGCGCCGCCCCGGTCTGCAGCGCGGTTATTATCTCGAACACACCGAGCCGAGCGCACCCGCAGTCGTCGAGAGCACCCTCGACCTTGAGTTGATGCGTTTTGTGGGTGCGCGCCTGGAGCAAACCCTCGCCGATTCCCAAGCGGCGTCGGCGATGGCGATCGTGCTCGACCTCGACACGCGCGAGGTCCTCGCTCTTGACTGGCGCGATAACTACCGCACGACACTTTGGGCTCCGCTGCAGCGGCTCTACACACCGGGCAGCACGTGGAAACTCGTCACGATGGCGCTCGCCCTCGAGGGTGGCCTCATTCGGCCGACCGACGTGCTCGACGTGGGCGCGGGCCAGTTCCGCCTGCGCAACGACGAAGGCCGCGTCGTGCGCACGATCGGCGAAGCGGAGGGCTACAAAACGGGTCGGCTGACGGCCGCCGAATGTGTTGCCCATTCCTCGAACGCGGGCATGGTGCAGATCGGCACGCGCATCGCGCCCGCTGTGTGGAAACGCACCACACGCGAGCTCGGGTACGGGATTCCGACCGCGCCGGAGCTGGCCGGGGAGTTCTACAACCCGCCGGGTCAAGTGGGTGAAGCGGAGGGCCGCGGCGGCCGCGCCTGGTCCCTCGGGCGCAACCTCGCATCGGTCAGCTTCGGCGACTCGATTTCGCTCAACCTGCTGCAGCACGCCGCGGGGCTCGCCGCGTTGGTGGGTGGCGGGGAGTGGCGTCCGCTCGTGTTCACGCGCGCCGTGCACACGGGCGGCAAGCGATTCGACCTGCCGCGGCCTGCGGGCCGCCGCATCGTGTCGGCGCGCACCAGTGCAACGCTGGTCGATATGTGCCGCCTCGGCGCCGAGGAAGGCACGGGCAAGAGCCTTTTGCGCCCCGCGGATTTCCACCTCGGCACGAAGACCGGCACCACCGAGAAGTTGCGCAACGACGTGTGCTCGCACGTCTGGGGTGCCGCCTACGAGGCCGCCCTCGAGTCGGGCGCTCCCTGGAACGACGCGGCGGAGTACGCACGCTACCGGGGGCGTTGGGGGGACGGCCGGCGCTCGTGCTACGTATCGTCGATCGCCGCCTTCGCCCGCTCAGCGGACGGTTCGCGGCGCCTGTTCACCCTGGTGGTCGTCGACGATCCCCATGCCAAGGGCCGTCCCTTCGGCTCGCGCCACGCCGGCCCGGCGGCCGTCGACATCCTCGCCGAGGGCCTCGGATACACGGTCGGCGGCGACGCACCGCTCGCGACCCTGGCCGACGGTCTGTGGCCGATGCGGCTCGACACCCTCAACCCCTCGGTGGCCCCGTGGCTCGAGCCGGTGGAACAAAGCTACGCGCGCTTCGCCGACTTCGAGGGTTTCCGCGGCCACGTTCCGGCCATCCAAGCGACGCCCGTGCCGAGCGCGGCCGCCCGCGCGGCCGGTCCGATCGTGGGGGGCAGCGTCCGCGGTGCGACCTTGGCCGCTCCGGTCGGGCGCCAGATCTCCGGGGGGGTGCGCTGACCGTGGAGCCGCGCACCATCGACCTCAAACACCTCGCCGCGTTGTTCGGCGGCGCGGTGGACCTGCGCGCCGGTCCTGCGCCGGCGCTCACCGGCATTCAGATCGACAGCCGGAGGATCGCACCCGGGAACCTGTTTGCGGCCCTGCCCGGCGCACGGGACGACGGCGCGCGGCACGTGGTGGATGCCCTGGCGCGTGGAGCGGCCGCACTGCTCGCGCCCGCGCCCGTCGCGAACGCGACGCACGTCGCCCAGTGGCTGCACCCCGCGGCGCGCCGTGCGGCGGGGGAGAGTGCGGCGCTCTTCGCCGGCAGTCCATCGCAGCATTTGACGGTGTTCGCTGTCACCGGCACCAACGGCAAGAGCACGGTCGCGCACCTCCTCGCCCAGCTTCTCACCGCCGCCGGTCGACACCCCGCGTGCCTCGGGACCATCGGCTATCAACTGCGCGGCGAAGTGCTGCCGGCCACCCATACGACCCCGGACGCGGTGGAGTTGCAGGCGCTGTTTGCGCGCCATCGCGCGCTCGGCGGCGACTGTGTCGCGATGGAAGCGAGCAGCCACGCGCTCGATCAAGAACGATTGGCGGGAACGGAAGTCGACGTCGCCATCTTCACGAACTTGACACGCGATCACCTCGACTACCATCGCGACATGGCGAGTTACGCTGAGGCCAAGGAGCGACTCTTCCACCTGTTGCCCGCGCACGGCGCCGCCGTGCTTCCGGCCGACCATGAAATCACCCCCCGCTTTGCCGACGCGGCGCGATCGCGCGGCGCGCGGGTGGTCACGTACGGCATCGGGTCACGCGCTGACCTGAGTGCTTCTTTGCTTTCCGTGGTGCCCGGGGGCACCCACCTGGCTCTTGAAGGGATGGGGATCTCGACAAGCCTTTTTCTGCCCCTGGTAGGGCGTCACAACGCCGAGAATGCGCTCGCGGCCCTCGCCGCGGTGCTGGTGACGGGGGCGAGCCCTAGCGCGCTGCGCGACGGGCTCGCCGCCGCCTCTCTCCCCCCGGGCCGGCTCGAAGCCGTGCCGGGGGGAGGAGCCCCCTTTTCGATCTACGTCGACTACGCCCACACCCCCGACGCGCTCGAGGTGGTGCTGAACGCCCTGCGCGCCGAACTGGAAGCGGCCGGCCGCGGGCGACTCCTGTGTGTGTTTGGCTGCGGCGGTGACCGCGACCCGGGCAAACGCCCGCAGATGGGCGCGACCGTCGCGCGGCTCGCGGACCTCGCCTTCGTGACGAGTGACAACCCGCGTTCCGAGGACCCCGCGGCGATCGCGGCAGCGATCACCGCCGGCATGCACGGCGGGGCGGAGGTCCACGTGGAGCTCGACCGCCAGCGCGCCATCCGCGCCGCCGTGCGCGCGGCGCGGGACGGCGACATCGTCCTGATCGCGGGCAAAGGCCACGAGACCGAGCAGATCGCCGGCCGCACGCGGGTCCCCTTCGACGACCGCAAGGTCGCACGGGAGGCGCTTCTGTGATCGAGCTGCAGCTTGGCGAATTGGCCGCCGCCACCGGCGGACGACTGCTTTCGGGTGACCCCGCCCTCGCCCTTGTCGGCGTCGGCACGGACTCCCGCCGCGCGGGCCGTGGCGAGGTGTTTGCGGCGCTCAGCGGACCGCGGCACGAGGGCCACCTGTTCGCGGCGCAGGCCCTCGAGCGCGGAGTCGGCGCCCTGCTGCTGCCGGAATCCGCGGGTGCGGCGGCCCGCAGTCTGTCCGAGCGCGCCCCGGTCGTGCTGGTCCCCGACGTGCTCGAGGGATTGTGGAGCCTCGCGCGCTGGCACCGCGCCCGTTTGACGTGTCCGGTGGTCGCGATCACAGGCAGTTGCGGCAAGACGACGACGAAGGGCATGGTCGCGCGGTTGCTGGCCGAGCGCTACGAGGTCGCGGCGAGTCCGCACTCTTACAACAACCATGTCGGCGTACCGCTGACGCTGTTCCTCGCGGGACCGCGCACCCAGGTGCTCGTCGTCGAGGTCGGCACGAGCGGGCCCGGCGAGATCGAGCGCCTCACCGCGCTCGTCCGCCCGACGGTGGGCCTGATCACGAACATTGGCCCTGCCCACCTTGAGGGCCTGGGATCGATCGAAGGTGTGGCGCGTGAGAAATCGGCGTTGGCGGCGGGGCTCGCGCGGGACGGTGACCTCGTGCACGACGCAAACTGCCGATTTGCGCCCTACGTCCGCGCCCGCTCGGCCGCCCGCTCGATCGAGTTCGCCGTCGATTCCCCGGCCGCCTTCGAAGCGCGCGACCTCTACTTCCACGACGCCGGAACCAGCTTTCGCCTCGCGGTCCGGCCGCCCTGGAGCGGCGGCGCCCAGGGCGACCGCCCCGCGGAGTACGAGGTCGCGTCGCCGCTGCTTGGCACCCACAACGTGCAGAACCTGATTGCCGCCCTTGCGGTGTGCCGCGCGGTGGGCATGGATGTGCGTGATGCCCTGCCGGCGGTCCGCGACCTCGAAGGGGGCCGCCAGCGCATGGAACGCCACGAACTCGACGGGCTGACCGTGTTCGACGACGCCTACAACGCGAACCCCGCGTCCGCGGCCGCCGCCGTGCGTGTCCTGGGCGGGTTGCACGGTTTCCGCAGGCGGGTCCTCGTCCTGGGCGAGATGCTGGAGCTCGGCCCGGGTTCCGACGATTTGCACCGGGAGGTCGGGCGGCTCATCGCGCACTCGCGGATCGACCTGTTGATCACCGTGGGTGCGAAGGCGCGTGCGGCCGCCGAGGGCGCCCTCGAAGCGGGCCTCGCGCCCGCGGCGGTGGTGCACCTTAGCGACGCGGACGAAGCGCTGTCCCGCGCCCCCGAATGGGTGCAGCGGGGCGACGTGGTGCTGGTGAAAGCGAGCCGCGCGCTCGCGCTCGAGCGTCTCGTCGAGACGCTTGCCCAACGCTTCGGCCGAATCTGCAAAGCACCCGCGCCAACCCTCGACCCGTCGCAAGCCGAACCCCCGTTTCGCTCCGCGCCCCACGCGGCGGGAGCGCGCTGAACCGTGCTGGCGGAACTCCTCGCGCGGATCTTCGGCGTCGCCCTGTTCGAGTACCTCTCGTTCCGGGCCGCCATGGCCGCGCTCACGGCCTTCGCACTGACGCTAGCGGTGGGGCCAGCCGCGATCCGCTGGCTCAAGCGCATGCGGGTCAACGACAACGTCGAGACGAGCGGTTCCGAGGACCTCGCGCAGCGCTCCCGCGCGGAGGGCAAGCAGGACACTCCGACGATGGGCGGCAGCTTTCTCATTGGCTCGCTCTTGGTGTCGGTCCTGCTGTGGGCCGAGGTCCGCAGCGTCCCTGTGGTCCTCGGCGTGCTCTTGACCGCGGGCCTTGCGGCGGTCGGCTTCGTCGACGACCACCGCAAGCTGACGCGCCCCAAAAGCCGCGGTTTGACGAAGCGCGCCAAGATGATCGGCCTGTCGACGGCCGTGCTCGGGGCACTGGGTGCGCTGACGCTCTTTGCCCATTGGACGGACCGCCAGGTGCTGCTGTCGCTCTACCCGCCGTTTTTTAAGGACGCGGTGATCCCCCTGGGGACGTGGGGAGCGCTCGGCATCCTCGCGTTCCTCGCGTTCCAGTGGTTCGTGGTCGTCGGCACCGCCAACGCGGCGAACATCGTCGACGGCCTGGACGGCCTGGCGGCGGGGTGCATTCTCATCGCCGGCCTCGCGCTGACGATCTTCTGCTACGTCACGGGAAGGGCGGACTGGACGCTGTACCTCAACCTGCCCTACGTCTCGGCGGCGGCGGACATGGCGGTCGTGGGCGGAGCGCTCGTGGGCGCTTGCCTCGGGTTCCTGTGGTTCAACGCCTACCCCGCGCGGGTGTTCATGGGCGACTCGGGTTCCCTTCCCCTGGGCGGCCTGCTGGGTTGGATGGCGGTCGTTTCGAAGCAGGAGCTCGTCCTGCCGCTGATCGCCTTCGTGCTCGTGATCGACCTGCTCTCGAGCTTCCTCCAGACGTTCTGGTTCAGGCGCAGCGGCGGCAAGCGCATCTTCACGTGCGCGCCCATCCACCACGGGCTGCAGCTCTACGGCGGTGTGTTCCACCGGACCGGCGCGACGATGCACGAAGTCACCGTGGTGACGCGCTTTTGGATCGTGGCCGCCGTGGCCGCCCTTGCGAGCCTCGCGCTCTTGAAGGTGCGCTGACCATGGCCCGCACACGCTCCATCGCCGATCCCCTGCCGACGAGCGGCCTGCGCCAGCTCACACTGGGCGGCTGGGTGCGCGGATTTGCGTCCGCCGACCCGGGCGACGCCGTGCGGCACGCCAATCGCCTCGCCGCGACCGTCATGGCGCTGATGGCGTTCGGTTTCCTGCTGCAGGCGAGCCACGCGGCGACCACTCTGTCACCGCAGGCCTTCCGCGCGGACTTGGTCGGCGAGATCGGCGTGCGAACGGTGGGCCTGGGTGTGTTGCTGTGTGCTTGGCGCCTGGGCCCCACGCGCCTGCGGCCGCTGTTGGCGCCAATCGTCGTGCTCTCGCTGCTGCTGCTGCTGCTCGTCTGGGTGCCGGGTGTCGGGCGATCGGTGAACGGCGCGAGTCGCTGGATCCACGTCGGCCTGTCGATCCAACCGTCGGAACTTGCGCGCATCGCGCTGGTTCTTTGGATCGCCGATCGCTGCGTGCGCGCGGGCCCGCGACTGCTCGAGTTTTTCCGTGGCGTGTTGCCGGTGCTGGCGCTCGCGGTCGTTTTTTTCCTCGCCGTGGTACTGCAACCGGATCTCGGCGCGGCGTTGTTGCTGCTCCTGACAGCGCTCGCCACGATGTGGGTCGGTGGCGCCGGTTTGGGTGCTGCCGCGCTGCCGCTCGTGGTTGGCTTCGGCGCTGCGATTTTCCTCGCGGTGCGTTTCCTGCCCTACGTGAAGAGCCGCCTCGACATGTGGGTCGGTGACGCTCACAACGAGCAGTTGTCGGACAGTCTCGGCGCGCTCGCCAATTCCGGCCAGTACGGAGTTGGGTTCGCGAACGGCGAGTTGCGCAACCGCGGTTTCAACTACATGGATTCGGACTTCGTGTTCGCCCTCGTGGGGGAGGAGTTTGGCTTCGCGGGCGTGGTGCTCGTCGTCGGCCTGCTCGCCGCCTTCCTGTGGAACGCGTTGCGCCTGATCCTCGCCCTGCCGCGCCGCTTCGAAGCGACCGTCGCGTTTGGCCTGTGCCTCTCGGTCGCGCTCCAAGCCCACCTCCACATCCTCGTTTCCACCGGCCTCGCCCCCCCGAAGGGCATGACACTTCCGTTCCTCTCCGCCGGCGGGACATCCTTCGTCGTCTCCTCCCTCGCCATTGGTCTCGCCCTCGGGGCGGCACGGACCTCTAGCCATTCGCCCATCGAGCCATGCAGCCGATCGAACGCTACGGGCTGATTGCCCTCCTCTTCCTCGTTGTCACTGTCGTCGCCGTTGTCCTTTGGGACCGCGGAGAACGCAGTGACGGCGGTGCCCCCGTCGAGATCAGTGCGAGCGCCGCCACCGGCGCTGCCGCGGACCGCGTGGACCCGCGGACGGCGCGCACTCCGCGCGTGGCGCCCGAGAGCACCCAGGGTCAACCGCAGGCAGCGCTCCCGCGGCAGGTGGATTCCGCGGGTCGTGCGGGCCTCGTCGCGATGCCGACCGAGAACCTACCGGCGCCGCGCACGGGCAACGTCGCGCAGGCTGCGCCGATCGGCCAAGCGGCGGGTGCGGCGAGCCAATTGGATGCTCAGCGCGCCGCGCTCGAGTCGATCCTGGCGCTTGGCGATGCGCAGAAGCAGGAGGCGGCCCTGCGCGATGCGTTCGAGCGCGATCCGGCGGGAGCGCACGCGCTGGTGCAAGAGCTGCGTGCACACCTCACCCAGCAGGCGGGCGCGCCGTCGAGCGCCGCCGCGCTCGAAGTCGCGGCTGCGTCGCCCGTCAAGGCGGTCGTGACGTCGATCGAGGACCCGCGCGCGCGCACCCCCGGCGCTGGCATGGGACTCTCACCGATGCAGGTTGCTCCGGGAGCCAAACCGGCGCGCACCCACGTCATCCAAAAGGGCGACACGCTGGGGGTGATCAGCCAAGAGCACCTGGGCACGTCCAAGCGCTTCCGTGAAATCCTCGCGCTCAACCCCGGTCTGGACGAGCGCCGCTTGATCGTCGGGCGCACCCTCGTGCTTCCGCCCGCCGCGGACGCTGCGAATGTTGTCGCCGCGGTTGCACCGTCGTCGGCGTCGCCCGTCACTGCCGTCGCGGCGCGGACGACAAAAACTCCGGCGCCGGCGCCGGCGCCGGCGGCAGCGGGCGCTGTTCCCGCGCCGGCCTCGGCACGGGTTCACGTGGTGGCCGCGGGCGACAGCTTGTACCGCATCGCGGCGCGCCACCTCGGCAACGGCAACCGTTACCGCGAGATCGCGGCACTCAATCCCGGTGTCAATCCCGACCGCCTGCTCGCGGGCCAGCGCCTGGTCCTGCCAGCGGCGGCCGCGGCCGCTGCACCCCTTGTCGCCAGCACCCCCAAAGCCGCAACCGCCGCACAGCCCAGCGCAGCCATCGCGCGCAACGAAACCAAGCCCGCTCCCCGGGAAAGCCGCGTCAAGTGACCGTGTCCGCAGCTCCCATGCACACCTACCTCGCTCGACTGCTCCTCGCCGCCTGCTTCACCGTCTGCGCCCTTGGCGCCGCGCCCGCCTGGGAAGTCCTCGTCGGCACGTGGCATGGCCCCTGGAGCCTCGCCGGCCGACCCACGCCGTCCCTCGCGACAGCCGCGACAGCCGCGACACCCGTGCACGACGTGCGCGACGTGCGCGACGACGCGCTGCTCGTCGGATCCAAGCGCGCGCTGATCGCGGCGGCGTTCCTGGTTCCCGCGGCTGAACGCGATGTGAAAGTGAACGTGGCGCGCCGCGAATCGACCGCCGAACGCGAAGCCGCAATCGTGTCCCCGGCTTCCTGGGCCGCGTCCCACGCAGTGGACAGTGCAGCGCACGACGCCCCCGCGTCGGAACACCCCGCGGCGCTTGTAGCGGCGGCCCCCGAGTGAGAAAATCCCGCGGATGAACGACGCGGGTTCCATGCGCCCGCGCGGCGGACGCGGGAAACTGCGGCTCGGGCTGGCAGGAGGCGGCACGGGCGGGCACGTCGTACCCGGACTCAACCTGGTCGAGCACCTGGTGGCGACGGGTCGTCTTGAGCACATTTTGTGGCTCGGCTCCGGCCGCCCGGCGGAGGTGCGCGCGCTGGGGGGCCTCGCCCAGGCGGCCCGGGATGTGCCGTTTCGCCGCGTGGTGCTGCCGCTCGAATCACAGGGCGGCGGTGCGCCCGGGCGCTTGACCACCCTGCGCCGTTTGCCGCGCGCCGTGCGGCTCGCGCGCGCGGAACTGCGCGCCAGCGGGTGCGATGCGCTGGTTGGATTGGGTGGATTTGCGAGCGCGTCCGCGGCCCTCGCCGCGAAGAGCCTACGTTTGCCGCTCTTCCTGTTGGAAGTCAACGCGTCCGCGGGCCTGGCGACGCGTGCCCTCGCCCCGCTCGCGTCGCGGGTGTTTCATGCCACCGCCGCGTCCCTGCCGGGCGGCCGCGCGGGCGCGCGCCACCGGGTCGTGGGCCCGATCCTCGCCCCCGCGTTCGAAGGGCCGTTGCCGAGCGCCGAACGTGTGCGTGAGCTGCGCGCCGCGCTGGGCTTTGATCCTGCACGAGCGCTGCTCGTGGTGCTGGGCGGCAGTCAGGGGGCGGGCGCGCTCAACACTTTCATCGCGGCCAACATTGACCCGCTGGTCGCCGGCGGCCTCAGCGTGTTGCACCAGGTTGGACCGGGTCGGTTGGGTGAAGCCCCCGCTGCACGCCCGCACTACCGCGCCGTCGAATACGTCGACGGAGTGATGGCGGCCCTTGATGCCGCGGACCTCGCCATCGTGCGCGCCGGTGCGTCGAGCCTCGCAGAGGTCGCGGCGCGGCGCACCCCTGCGATCGCGGTCCCGTACAGGTTAGCCGCGGGCGACCACCAGCGTTTGAACGCAGAGGCCCTCGGTGCGGGGGTGTTGCTCGTGCCGGAGCGCGATCTGGGACCACCGCTCGCGGAAAAAATCGTCCGGCTCGCGGGTCCGGACGGGGACGCGCAGCGGCGCGGGTTGCGCTCCGCGCTTGAGCGCCTCCCCGCACAACGGGGTGCGGCTGCGGTGGCCGACGCGCTCGAGGGCTGCATACGCGCCGCCGCTGCCTTGGTGGTCGCGCGGCCGAGGCTCGCGGCGGGCGACGGAGGTCCGCGATGACCGGACGGCTGGAACCCTTCGCCACCGCGGCGCGCCTCGAGCACGTCGACGTGCCGAACGGCCTGCCGCGGCGCATCCACCTGCTCGGCATCGGTGGCGCGGGTGTGTCCGGCGCCGCCCGTTTGCTGGTTGCGCGCGGACACGCGGTCAGCGGCCACGACCTTGCTCCGTCGCCCCTCGCGCGGGGCCTCGCGGAACTCCTGATCCCCATCGAAATCGGCCCTTCGCGCGCCCAAAGCCTGCCCTGCGATGCGGAGCTCGTCGTGCGCTCCGCGGCCGTGCCCGCCGACGATCCGCAGGTGTTGGCCGCCCAGGGCCGCGGAATCGCTGTCCTCAAATACGCGCAGCTTCTCGGGCGTCTCGCGCCGCCCGCGCGCACCCTCGCGGTCGCGGGCACACACGGCAAGACCACGACGACGTGGATGCTCTACCGCGCGCTCGCGGCCCTGGCGGCGCGCGGTGAAGGCCTGCCCTTGTACGACGAGCGCGCGCGCCGCGGCCTGCGGGCCGGAGCCCTCGTGGGTGGTTTGGATCGCGAGCTCGGCGTGAACGCCATCCCGCCCAACCCGGACGGTTGGTTCGCGGTAGAGGCGTGTGAGTACGACCGCAGTTTCCTCGAACTCACACCGTTTGCCGCCGCAATCACAAACGTCGACGCAGACCACTTGGACTGTTTTGGCGACCTCGCTGGCGTCACGCGGGCCTTTGTCGAGTTCGCCGGGCGTGTCAACCCGCGCGGGCTGCTCGTCCTCGGACGGGACGTGCCCCAGTCGGTTGAAGCGGCGGCCCATTGCCGTGTTTGGCGCCTTGGCCGCGAGCTTCTGATCGACGACCTTGGGCTCGTCGATGGCCGTGCGGTCTTTTCCCTCGTGGGTCCGCCGCCCTTGGGCCTGCCGCCGGGCAGCACCGGATGGCGTGTGGAGCGGATCGAGCTTTCGGTGCCCGGGCGCTTCAACGCGGAAAACGCCGCGGTTGCGATTGGCCTGTGTCTTGGGGCCGCGGGTGACCAGGGCTTGGGTGAAGCGGCGTCGGCGGCTGCCGCGGTCGCCGCGTACCCCGGCGCCGCGCGCCGCTTCGAGCCCTGGGGCGAAGTGTTTGGCGTGCGGCTCGTCCACGACTACGCCCACCATCCGACCGAAGTGCGCGCCACCCTCGAAGCCGCGCGCGGAGCCGCGCCCGGTGCGCCACTCGCAGTGCTCTTCCAACCGCACCAGGGCACCCGCACCGCGCACTTCCTCGAGGAGTTCGCCGACGCGCTCTGCACCGCGGACTTCATCGTGGTCGCCGACGTGTACGGCGCCCGCCGCGCCGCCGCCGGCGAGCCGCTCGCGGCCGCACCTGAACTTGTCGCCGCGCTCGAGCGCCGCGGGGCGCGCGTGTTGTTCGGCGGTCCGCTGCGCGAGGCCGCGCGCCTGTTCGCGCGGAACGTTCCTATGGGTGCTCTCGCCCTCGTGGTGGGAGCCGGCGACATCGACCGTATCAAGGATGATTTGTGTGATGACTTGGCCCTGCGCAGCCGTCCAGAAAGCGCCTCTCGCCGCTAGGACGACCCTGCGTGTCGGAGGTGTGGCCGAGTGGCTGCTCGAGCCCGCCGATCCGACGGAGCTCGCGGCGGCCGTGCGCGCGGTGCGCGCGCGCGGTTTGCCCCTGTGGCTGCTCGGCGGCGGCGCAAACCTCGTGATCGCCGACGGCGAGCTCGCGGGTGTGGTCATCGCCACCGATCGCGTCAAACGGGTGTGGCGCTGGCACGGCCGCGACGATCCCTTCGGGGTGGACGTGCCGCCCGAACATTTCCCCGAGCGCGAGATCGGCGCGCCCGCGTGGCTGGTTGCATGGGCGGGCGAATCGATGCCGGGGCTCGTCAACCGCTCGAAGGCGCTCGGTTGGACCGGCATTGAGGGCCTCGCCGGCGTACCCGGTAGCCTGGGTGGCGGCGTGGCGATGAACGCGGGGGGCAGTTGGGGCGAGCTGTGGGACAGCGTTGACCGCGTGCGCATCCTCGAACCCGACGGTTCGATCGTCGATCGCGATCGGGACGCGTTTGCTCCCACCTACCGCAACGCACACCTCGGGCCGCGCATCGTCCTCGCGGCGGCGCTGCGCCTCGAACAATCGACAAAACGCCACGTCGAGGAGCGGGTGCGTTCGTATTTGGAGCACAAGCGGCGTGTCCAACCCGTGACCGAATGGTCCGCGGGGTGTGTGTTCAAGAACCCGCCCAAGGACAAGAGCGCGGGGAAGGGCGCGGGCCAACTGATCGACGAAACCGGTTTGAAGGGCTTCGCGAAGGGTGGCGCTCAAGTCAGCCCGCTGCACGGCAACTTCCTCGTCAACACCGGCAACGCGCGGGCGAGCGACGTGCTCGCCCTGATCGCGGAGGTCGAAACGCGCGTTCTGGAGCGCACCGGGGTCGCGCTGGAGCGCGAGGTGAAGGTGTGGCCGGAAGGGGGCCCGCTGCCGAGCGCGTAAAGTGCGAAGAGGGGGTCGGTGGCGGCCCGTTTCCGCGCGGTGCGCACCCGTCCCGGCTCCGGTTCTCACCCTCGGGCCCGCTCCGAAAGGCTCTCAGGGAATCGCGTCTGCGGCCGAATACATGCATTGGCGGCCGGGGCTCTTCCGGCAAGTCGAACCCTCCCCACCTGTCTCTTATACACATCTGACGCTGCCGACGAATAGAGAGGTGTA
>ENA-ORBV01002396-ORBV01002396.1-microbial-mat-metagenome-genome-assembly--contig:-NODE-2396-length-39712-cov-4.980926_pt1 | contig 39712 bp, 31 predicted proteins | sample MGYA00237777_ERZ505514 | MGnify/ENA primary metagenome ERZ505514 (study PRJEB26160, sample SAMN06269048) | microbial mat metagenome | isolation source: Oligotrophic lake microbial mat | place... | reverse complement strand
CTTCACGAGGGTCACCACCCATACCACCGCCGCCCGTACGACCTCCCGTGGCTCGGCCGCCCGTACCACTGCCACCTTCCCCGCTTTCGCCGGCGCTTTGCCCCGCACCGCCGTCCAGGTCGTTCAAACCACCACCCTCGCCGCAGCCCACAAAGGCGCCCGCGGACAGGAACAAAACAGCAGTTAGCGCTACCAGGAGTTTTTGCATCGGGTGCGTACCATACCCGTATTCAGGAGCGCGCCGCCGAAAAAAGCAGGGGAGCTAGAGCCGCACCGTGGCATTTGCCAGACAGCTCAAGCGAACCTATCCCGGCGTCAAAAACCCATAGATCCAGCCCCACAACACATCCCCCATCAGCAAGAAAAACAGCGCGCCGAGCGCCAGAAACGGCCCAAACGGCACTTGCGTGAATCGTACTTCGTCTGACGCTGCCTCGGGCGGTGTTGTGCCCTCGGCGAGTGCCACCGCCACAACCGGCGTTGCCTCTTGTACCACAACCGGCGCGACCACCGCAGGCCGCTTCTTCCGCATCCATAACAGAAGCGGCACACTGACCAGAATACCGAAGAGAGATGCGAAGAACACGATCGGCGGCAACGCCTTGTAACCAAGTGTAGCACCAATTACCGCGAGCAACTTTCCGTCACCAAGACCCAGTCCCTCGCGCCCCCGTAAATAGTAGTACCCATCCGAAATGAGCCGTACCGCCACGTATCCCGCCGCCGCGCCGATCGCGCGCTCTTGCCAGGTGACGACGTGGGTGCCGAACCCTGCCAGAAAAAACACGGGAATGGACGGCAAGGTCAATACATCCGGCAACCGCTTGGTGTCGAAGTCGATGAACGACAACACCAGCAACACGCCGCAAAATGCGAAGTAAGTGAAGTAGCTCGCCGCACGCACGCCGAGCGCCTCGTTGGGCTGATTCAACACAAAGACCGCGAAGACAGCGACGGACAAAAGCGCCATCAATAGCTCGACGAAGACGTAGCGCGGCGAAAACTTCGCACCACAGGCACGGCACTTGCCCCGCAGGATGAAGTAGGAAAGCAAGGGCACGTTGTCGAGGGCGCGCACGGGCGTCTTGCAGGTAAAACAGTGGGACCCCGGTGAGACCACCGACTTGCCAAGCGGGATGCGGGCGATGCAGACGTTGAAAAAGCTGCCCCAGATTGCCCCAAAGAGAAATACGAAGACCAAGATCCCATTGGATCGAAGAAAGGGTTCTAGCGCCGCGCTCAGTTCGAGATCCATCGGGAGGACACCCATTGTTGCGCGGAAATGCCGGAGCGCAACAAAGCCCCAACGCGGCGCAGCGTCACTTGAATTTCCGTCCGGCCCACTTCGTCGGTATAGTTCGCGACCGTTTCAGGAGAACACATGACAAATACCCGTATACGCCAACTGAGCCTATCCCTTTCATCCGTTCTGGCGCTTGCAGCGCTGGCAAGCTGCGGAGGAGAAGCCAGCAAGGCCATCTGCGGCATGGCCTACGATCCCAATACGGGTCGCACGACAAACTTCGCCAACGGCATGGGCACGCCAGGCAGCGCTCCCGATGGCGGTGTTTTGATGAGCAACATGGACGGCGGCATGTCCACCATCAATAACGACGGCGGCATGTCCACCATTGGCGATGCGGGCGCTGGCGATGCCGGTGTCACCCAGGCCAAGTTCGCGCAGACCGCCATCAGCGCCGAAGCGCGCCTCGGTTTGCAAATCAACGCCTTCCTCGATACCTCGACCTCCCTGGTCAAGGCCGGCAACGAGATGGATAGCGAACTTTTGACCATCTGTAAGTCGATGGCAGCCGATCTTGGCGTCCCGGATGCTGAGCTGGCTCCGATGCCGATGCAGAGCGCGACTGAAGCCGCCTGTGCGCGTGTTGCCAAGGCCATCGATAGCGGGATCAAGCTGAACCTGCCAGTCAACGCCAAGCTGACAATCATTGCCGAGCCTGCCCGTTGCAGCATCGACGCCAGCTTCACGCATTCGTGCATCGAGACCTGCGAGAACCGCGAAATCATGGAAACCGAGATCACCTGCGCGCCCGGCAAGCTGTCGGGAAGCTGCTCGGCCGAATGTACCGGTGAGTGTTCGGGAACTTGCTCGGCGCAGTGTACCGGCGAATGTACCGGAACCTGCACGGGATCCTGCTCTGGCACTTGCAAGGGTACGTGTAACGGTACCTGCAGCGCCAAGAACGCCAAGGGCGAGTGCATCGGAACCTGCACCGGCACCTGCGACGGGACTTGTAGCGCGACCTGCACCGGTAAGTGCAGCGCAACCTGCAAGGCGAACTGCAACGGCAGCTGCTCCGGCTCGTGCCGCGGCGGATGCAGCGTGAACTACGTCGCTCCGAAGTGTGAAGAGATTGTCGTGACCAAGCAAATCCAGGAGTGCTCGACCTCGTGTGAGACCAACGCACGCGCCAAGGCCGAGTGCACAGCGCCTTCATTGACGGTGGACTTCGCCGCCAACATCACGCCCGAGATGGAAGCGAACCTTCTCAAGGTCATCGACACCTTGAAGAAGAATCTGCCTGCCTTGCAAAAGCTCAGCTTCCGCACATACACCGTCATCGCCCCTTCGGCCCAACAGTACTACACTCAGATTCAAGGCTTCGTCAGCGCAAGCGCCGAACTCACCGTTCAGGCTGGCGCTTGCCTCGCCTCGGCAGTCTCGGCCGTTGGACAGGCACTCGCACAGGTTTCCCTCGTCGCCTCGGTCAGTGTCAACGTCTCGGTTTCGGCGAGCGCGTCCGGCCAAGCCTCGACGATGTAGCGGGTGTTTTTTTCCCAAACCGATCGTTTCCCCCGATCCATCACGATGCAACCAGGACGGCTCCTCATTGCCGCTGTCCTGGTCGCAGTCGGATGGGCTGGGTGCAAGCACGAGGCCACCACATCGGTGGCACTCACGACCGCACAACACCTGACCGAACGGTGCAACCCAACCGCCTTCGTCGAGTCGTTGCGCAAAGCGGGTGGTGCGGAAGTTTCGAGCACCCTTACGATCCGCGTCGAAGCGACCGAGCAAACCGCCGGACTAAATCCGCCGCAGGATCTCACGACCGAAACGCAATTGCGCATGGATAGGACGGGCAATTTCTCGTTGGAAGAGACCAACAACCTCGACAACGGACGCATCGTCGTTTTGCAAAATGATGTACTGAGCGTGCAACTGAAATACGGAAAACTGGTGCGCCATCCCGCCCGCGAACCCGAGCCCACGCACATCCTGCAAGAGGCGCTCGGTGGTCCGTTTACGATCTGGGAGCTGCTCGCCTCGTTGCACGGCATCGTGACCGAAAAAGCCGAAGCGGGGACGATCCGTTTCACGCTCAAGCCCGACGTTACGGGCACCGCAACCGCCGGACCGGGACCGCTTCGCAGCTGGCGTGAAGGTGCCACGATCAAGTCCGGTGCGGGTGAGGTTGTTATTGACGAGGCGACCGGACTGCCAACCGAGGCGCGGCTGCACCTCGGCTTCCGCGCCAGTCGCAACAACCATCCGGTCACGGGCCACCTGGACGTGCGCTTCTCGTTGAAAAACATCGGCGGCGTGCCCGAGCTTTCCGCTCCCGATGCCGGCGACTTGCCGACCCATCAGCGGACGCTGCTGCAAGAGCGTATGCTGAATGGACTGTCGGGTCGTCGCGATCCGGCAAAAATCACCCCGTAACCATGTCGGAACAAGACGAAGACAAACCCTCGACGCCGTTGCCTGCCGAGCCTGTGCAAGTGGAAGCCGTCGTGGCCGAGGCGATCCCTTCACAACCTTCGGATCGCTGGCAATACCTGAGCGACAATCGGGGCGTTATCGTACGACGCGCCTTGTTGGCCACCGCCCTTGGTGGCGCCCTGCCGATCCCTGTCCTCGACGACTATTTTTCAACCCGCATTCGCGCGGGCATGTTCATGAAGCTCGCGCAAAACCGTGGGGTCGGATTGCCTGCCGCGGCTGCGGAGGTGGTTGCAGAAGCCAAGGGCACCTCGACGCTGCGCAATCTCGGCACCACTGCCGCAACGTTGATTGCGTTGAAACTGGCCTGGCGGAAATTCTTCACCTTGTTGGCCGTGGGCCGAGGCGCCGAAGAAGCTGCGACCACCTATCAAGCAGGTCTGCTTTTTGATCACTATTGCGCACGCCTGCACACCGGGCCGGCCATCGATCGCACCCTCGCCGCGATGATCCGACGCACCATTTACAGTTCGGTCGGGACAGCCGGAAAAGAAGCCCTCGTCGGTATTTTCAAGGATGGCAGCAAAACCCTCGGGCGCTCGCTGTTGCAGGCCCCGGGCTGGATCAACCGACGGATGACGGTCCTGCTCGAACGCTGGATCCGCAGTCGGGGCAATCCGGAAGTGTTGCAAAACGATGACAGCGATCTGGACGGCGACGACGCTCGATGGCTTGACCGAGCCGCCGAGGTGGTGGATTCCCGACTGGCATCCCTTGGAAACGAGTATCTCGACACCCTCGTCGGTCGATTCGAGAAAGAGTGGCGGTCTCTGCAAACCGCGCGCGCCACCGAGAGCCCTTCCAGGTAATCAGCCCTCCGTTGACCCGGCCGCGGCGATGGCCTCTTCGAGCGCTGGAATCTGCGCGAGGTCCTTTGGACGCCCGGCCGCACGTTTGCTGGCGAGGATTCGATCAAGTGGCAGCACCCGAATCGGAATACGGTCGATTTGAATCTCGACGCTACGCGAATATTCCTTCGAGAAGGGGCCCAGACCATCCGCTCTGAGCACCACGTCGAATCGATCGCCAATGTCGTCGCCCGCCAGCGCTGGCGGCCTCATGCCAAACGAACCGGGATACCAGAACCCGCCGGCATCTTTCGCCGCCTCCCCGATTCCGGGATCTCCTGTGGTCTCGAACCACAGGTCGATATCGTCGGTAGCCCCCCGGGCGCCCTGCACCAGCCCGGCACTCATTCCGACAAGGAGGTAACGAATGCCGCGCTAGTTGAGCCCCCTCAAGAAGGCTTGCTCACCCGCTGAAAGAACGTCCGAAACGTGCATGTGCTAGCCCCCTTCGCAACCGTTCTGCAGGCGTGCGTTTAAGATTCTTGAGCGTGTGGTAAAGGCCGCTCACGTCGAGAGAGGGATGCGTCTGCGCCAAACGGTGTGCTTGTTGCCAGATCCTTTCATCGGCGACGAGCCAGGCCCGCTCGGCGTCAGTCAGGTCGTTGTCAGGCGGCCGCACCCGCCGATTATGGTTCCCGCAATGGGTTCTTTCAACTCCCGGCGACGTTTATCCAGTTCGGTTTTAGTGCAATTTTCCCCGCCGGGCAGCCATAACCGCAATTGAGCCGAGGGGTCGGCTCTGCTACCATCGCAGCCTGGTGCGTAAAACTAGCGCAGGGAAATCATCGAAGGTGGCCGCGAAATCGACGGCTCGTAAATCCACATCCAAGGCCACACCCGCAAAGGCCGGGCGATCAGCAAAGCCGACAAAATCGGCAGTGAAATCGTCAGCAAAGCCCGCAAAATCGGCAGCAAAATCGGCAGTGAAGCCGGCAGCAAAGCCGGTGTTCAAACAGGGCAAAGCCAGTAAATCGGGCAAAACGGCAACAGGCGCCACCAAGAAGGTCGCCGCGGATCGGGGCAAACCCAAGCGATTGCCGCCCGCAGGCGGCGAGGCACCGAAGAGCCAGCCACGCGACATCGCCCGCCGCAAGGCAGCGCAACAGTTGGCCGAAACTGCCATCTCGGCGGCGCTCGACAAGAAAGCGCTCGCGCCTGTTTTGCTCGATGTTTCGGATCACGCGAGCTACACCGATTTTATTGGCGTCGTGAGTGGTCGCAGCGATCGCCAGGTCATCGCCATTGCGGAAAACGTCGAGTCCGAGTTGAAGAAACTTGGGCGCACGGTGATCGGACGCGAAGGCAAGGCGGGCGGACGTTGGTCCTTGCTCGACTTCGGCGATTTCGTCTTGCACGTATTTTACCACCCGGTCCGCGAGGTCTACGACATCGAAGGCCTGTGGATCGAAGCCAAGCGCGTTGTGCTCAAGAACGTTCCGCCTGAAGCCATGCAGTTTCAGACGGACGCAATGTACTGATTGTCGTGAAGCTGGTTATTCGCGCGGTCGGGAAGATGCGCGATCGTCCGATGGCGGCGTTGTGTGACGAATACCTTGGCCGCCTACGCCGTCACTTACCAATTGACGTCCACGACGTGGCAGACGACGCGGCGCTGCTTGGCGGCACGCGCGATGACACTCGACGCCACGAGACGGTCGCGCTGCATCCGATCGGCCGGGAAATGACGACGGCCGAGTTGAAACAGTTTATCGAGCGCCACATGACGCACGGAACGCGCTCGCTGACCTTCTTGATAGGCGGTTCCGAGGGTCTTTCCAAAGCGACGCTCGCGGCATGCCAACACCAGATATCGCTGTCGCGCCTGACCTTTCCGCACCGGCTTGCGCGCGTTATCCTTTGCGAGCAACTTTACCGTTGTGTCTCGTCGATACGCGGCGAGCCTTACGACAAGTAGTCAGGAATTCGGATGAGCATTGGTCGACGGTTTATCAATCTGGCACGTTCCGAGCTGAATTCGCTCCTCGACAAGGCACGCGAGATCGACGTGGACGACAAAGACGATGATGGCGATCAACCGTCGGACGATTCGGCGTTTGCGACCTACAGTGACGCTGAACTTGAAAAGGAATTGCAGCGACGGAAGACCGAGCGCGAGGCCGAGGCCCGCGCTCGCAAACAACGGGCCAGTGCTCCGCCGCGCGCGACGGCCGCTGCAGGCAACGACATTCGCAAGGCCTACATGGCGCTCGAACTGCCCGAGGGTTCTGACTTTGGCACGGTCAAAAAGGCGTACCGACAGCTGATGCGCAAGTACCATCCCGACCGGCATCAGCGCGCACCGGAAAAACAACAGGCCGCACACGAGCTAACCCAGCGGCTAACCGACGCCTACAACCGGCTCAAAAAACACCTGGGCGGTTAATTTTTAGACAACGGATCCTCAACCGTCACACCTTCGATGGTCTGACCCGATTGCAAGTCTTCGCTGAGTATCCGGGAACATCCTGCGATCCGCGAGGCTTGTACGATCAATGCGTCGCAGAAACTGAGCGCATACAAACGATGAAGCTTGATGGCCTTGATGATGTGGGCGACATCGATAGCGACAATCGAAAGATTGGACAACAGTTCGACCTTTCGTTGCGCAATTTCCGCTGGAACCTTGAGTTTTCGAGTGGCGTAGACAAGAATGTTCGTGTCGATGAAAACGCGGCCCCTCACAAGCGGCCCTCGTACGCTTCGTCACGCGAGATCTTGCGGCCACCTGAATGCCCTGGGGCGGATTCCCACAATTCGCGCAAGGCATCGGCCACCCGAGCCCCCGAGTCAACGCCCGCGACCCTTTCCAAATGTCGACGGATCATGTCGTTGAGCGTCGTGCCTTCTCGTTTCGCCACGTCGCGTGCCCGTGCGAGAAGCGTTTCGTCGAGAGACAATGTGACGTTCATCTACACATTGTACGTGTGCACATACAATGTGCAGCCGCCTCGTATTCACCTGTCAGTCGCACCGCGACGCAGCGTCGTACGCGATTACTTGGCCTTGCCCTGGGCGGCAACCTTTGCCATGGCAGCCGCAATGGCACCCTGGTCGCCGAGGTAGTAGTGCTTGATCGGACGCAGCTCCTGGTCGAGCTCATAGACAAGCGGCCTTCCGGTCGGAATGTTGAGCTCGATGATGTCGGCATCCGACAGGTTGTCGAGATGCTTAACGAGGGCGCGCAGACTATTGCCGTGTGCTGCGATGAGGACGCGCTTGCCCGAACGAATGGCGGGCGCGAGCGTTTCGTACCAGTAAGGTAGCACGCGATCAACGGTGTCCTTCAGGCACTCGGTGAGGGGAAGCTGTTCCGGCAACAGATCGCGATAGCGCACATCCTGGCCAGGCGCACGCGGATCGTTTTTCTCGAGCGGAGGCGGCGGAATGTCGTAGCTGCGGCGCCAGACCTTGACCTGTTCGTCTCCATGTTTGGCGGCGGTCTCGGCCTTGTTGAGACCCTGCAACGAGCCGTAGTGTCGTTCATTCAAACGGTAAGATCGTTGCACCGGAACCCAGAGCCGATCCATCGCGTCAAGCGCCAGCCAGGCCGTACGCATCGCACGCTTCAACACCGAGGTGAACACGATGTCGAAGTCGTAACCCTCGCGGGCCATGAGTGCACCACCCGCACGCGCTTCTTCGGTTCCCTTTTCGGAAAGATCCACATCCGTCCATCCGGTGAAGCGGTTTTCATTGTTCCAGGTGCTCTCACCGTGTCGCAGCAATACCAGTTTGTACATGTTGTTTCTCCAGCGCTTCCGAAAGGGATTTACGTTGCGGGCAAGACGTCAATCATTCCCTTGTGAATCGATTCGCCCGCGAGTGCGACCACCTTGTCAGGCCATTTCTCGACCTGAAGAAAAAGATCGCCCGCAGCGCGAAAACGCCATACCTCGCAGGCGCCTGCATCGCGGCCGGGACATTTGCCCGTGATGCTGACGGTTGCGGTGCCCGACAAACGGCGTACAAAACTTTGCCCGTTATACGAAACCGAATCCGGTGGCGGCGGAGCGATCTGCAGGTCGGTCACCTCGCGCAACATCAGCACGCGATCGTCGAGATCGTCCATGAGCGGTTCAAAGTAGACGACGTCGTTGCCGTCCACGATGCGCCCAAGCGGGTAGGTCTTTCCGCCTAGTTTGTAGGTGAGAACGCCTTCGACCGTGTAGTCGCGTCCCTGGTGGCTGACGATGTCTCGCAACGAGAGTTTCATGAGGTTTCGTCCATAGATAGCGCAGGCGACGCTCTGCTACAATGGCGCCGTGAAGCTAGATCTCGTACGCGTGCTTGATGACGAAGGGCAGGTGATCGACACGGGCCGCGCGCCGCAGATTTCGGCGGACGATCTGCGCCGCATCCACGAAGAAATGCTGCGCGTCCGGCTGCTCGACGAGCGTTTACTAAAACTACAACGACAGGGCCGCATTGGCTTTTATCTGACCGCGACCGGCGAAGAAGCCACTCACATTGGCGCCGCCTACGCGCTGCGCCCGAAAGACTGGATCTACCCCTGCTACCGCGAGATCGGTGCAGCGCTCTTCCGCGGGTATCCGCTCGGAACCCTGGTGCACCAGCTTTTTGGCAACGCGGAGGATCCCATCAAGGGCCGACAGATGCCCATTCATCACAGCATCAAACGCCTGAACTACGTGTCGATCAGCAGCCCGGTCGGGACGCAGATCCCGCAGGCGACTGGGATGGCGATGGCGGCCAAACGCATGGGTCGCGACGATGTGTCGCTGGTTTATTTTGGCGATGGCGCCACCTCGACCGGCGCCTTCCATGTGGCTCTCAATCAGGCTGCGGTCGACAAGGCGCCCTGTATCTTTCTTTGTCGCAACAACGGCTGGGCGATTTCCACCCCGCGGGAGGCGCAAACCGCCACGCCGACGATTGCCCAGAAGGCGATCGCGTACGGGATCCCCGGGATATGGTGTGATGGCAACGACGTTCTGGCGCTCATTTCGGTGATTCGAGAGGCGGCCGCGCGCGCTCGACGGGGGGAAGGACCCAGCTTGATCGAGGCGCGGACCTACCGCCGGGGTGCCCATAGCTCGTCGGACGATCCCGCGGCTTACCGGGAGGCAGCCGAGCCCGGTGCCTGGGTCCCCCACGACCCGATCACGCGCTTCCGGGCCTTTTTGATGCACCGCGGTCTTTGGTCCGACGATGCCGAGCTCGAATTCAAGAACGCCTTCGATCAGGCCCTCGATGCCGCGCTGGCGGATGTTGAGAGGGTCGCTCCGAAACCGCCGATCCACACCATGTTCGAGGACGTTCTGGCGAAACAGCCCTGGCACCTACGCGAGCAACAGGAATTCCTCGAAGCCGAGATCGCCCGCCACGGTAAGCATCGCAACCACTAGCGTCTGCACCCCGCACTTTCCTCAACTATCGGAAAGCGGGAAAGCAGTGTAGGCTGCAAGGCCTCAAAATGGCTGCACAATTTCTGCTGTGTGTCGAGCCGGACGAAGCGGTTCTGCAAGTGATCCGAGCGGCCGTCTCGCCCTACGGGTTCGAGGTCCATAACATCACGAACGCGGAAGAAGCGGTCGCCTGGGCGCGTCAGACGTCCCCGGCCCTTGCCATCGTGTCGATTGAACCCGGCAAGGTCGGCTACAACATATGCAACAAGTTCAAGCGAACCAACGAGCTGAAGGACATTCCCCTTCTGCTGATCTCCGGGCAGGAAACACAGCAGCAGCTTGAACAACATCGCAAGCTGAAAGTTCGCGCAAACGAATACCTGACCAAGCCCTTCTCGGCCGAAGATTTGATCGAGAAGATTGGCTTCGTCTACAACTTGTCCGATGCCGGCGCGTCGGCGGACATCATGGTGTCGACCGACGGTCTTGAAGAGATCGCAATCGACGGTGGGGACCTCGGCGACGACGATATTCTCGAGGTCGATGAAGTGGATATCGAGGACTCATTCGATGACGCCGCGACCCGCGCCGTCGCATCGGGTGATCTCGAGGCCGCGCTGGATCTCGAAACCGAGGCCGCCTTCGCAGCGCTGCAATCGCCCGAAGAAATGGACGCACAGCCGACCGCGATGACCCCGATTGGGGTAACGGCCCAATCGCCTTTTGACGATCAGGGTGGCGAGCAGTGGGACGTGTCGACCGCAGCGGCGGCACTCGAACATCTCGAAATGCCTGAAACACCAGCGCCACGCGCGTACGGCGCACCGACGGCGCGCAACGAGGGCAGTGGTCTCAACCCGGCCGAACTTTTCAATGACGGCGCCACGCGGGCCGTCCCCAATGCGGCCGATTTTGGTATTTTCTCCGGACTTTCTGCAGGGGGCGTGCTGGGCGATCCGATGGCCGCAACCGAGGATGAAGATCCCACGGGCAGTCTCGAACTCAACGAGACAACCTCGGTTGGCAACGCCGAATCGCCTTTCAGCCCAGGCGAAGCGATACCCGAAGTACTGGGGGTTTCGCCAAGTGATACGTTTGAGGCCCCCGCTGTCGCGGACGAAATTCCGCCAGCTCGGGAACCTTCGGCGCCCGTCGCCACGATCACGCGAGAGGCTTCCGCACTCATGCCACCCCCGGCCAGTGCTGCCTCATCGGCCGAGCTTGCATCCCTGCGAACCGATCTCGACGCCTTCAAACAACAGGCCGAGACCCTGCGCTTCGAGAACGATGCTCTGAAGACCGGAATGAACAGCTCGGCCGCCGAACGCAACAAACTGCTGTTCGAGCTGAAAGAGCAACTTCGGCAGGAAAAGAAAGAGCGGCTCACGCTCACCGAAGATGCCGCCAAGCGCGACGAACAGGAATTGCAACGCAAGCAGCAAATGCTGTCGTTGCAACGCGAGAACCAGTCGATCGAGGAAAAAGCCTTTATTCTGGAGAAAACCCTCGCCACCACCGCCGAAAAACTCGACGCCGTCAGCATCGACAAGGATCGCGCAGTCGAACGCGAGCGCGGACTGCGCAGCAAACTCGATGATGCACAGCACGAGATCGCCAAGGCACATGACGATCTCAACGCGCTGAAAACACGCTCAACCGCAGCCGAGGAAAAACTGCGTTCGGATCTGGATCGCCTTCGGGGCGAGATGGAATCCAGGCTCGAAGAAATGGCAACCCGGGCCCATGGCGAACACGAACGCCTCGCCGAGGAACACGCGACGGCCGATGCCGCTGCCGAACAGGCTCACCAGGCCGAGATCGGTGAACTTCGAGAGAGTCATGCCAACGAAATTCAGGCGGCGAACACCCGTTTTGCAGCGGAAAAATTCGCCATCGAGTCGGCCAACCAGAGCGCAGCAGAGAAAGCGCGGCGTGAATCGGACCAGGCGCTCGCGTCGCTCAAGGGAGAACAGCGCGGCCAGCTTGAAACCGAGCGCGAAGCGCAGCGTGCAGCAGTTGAAACGCGCGAACGCGATCACAAGAACGAGATCCAGGGCATCCGCAAGCGCCACGAGGACGAACTGGCAGCTTCCGACGATCGCCGTCAACGCGAACTCGGCGACGCCGAGAAACAACGGGCGATGGAGCTCGAAATCGCCGAAGAGCGCCGCCGGACGGATCTCAAGCTGCGCGACGAAGAACATTTGGCCAAGATGGCCGAACAGGACAGAAAATCCTTCCAGGAAAAGGCCGAGACGGCAGAACGCCATCGCGGCGAGCTCGACCATGCGTTGTCGCGTGCTGCGAAAGCAGAGGGTGAGCTGGTGGCTCGCCTCGAAGAACTTTCTGAAACCCAGCGACGCCTATCCGGAGTCGATTCGGATCTCGATGCAACGCGAACCGATCTGCGCGATCGGCAAAACAAGTTGAACCAGGCGCAAGCTCGAATCGGTGAACTTGAGCACAAAACCCTGGGTTACGAGGAGCAGATCATGCGGACCTACAACCGCATGCGCTCAGACGAAAAAATCGTCACCAAGGCCAAACGCGCCATGGCGGTGGCACTCAGTCTTCTCGAGGAGCGTGGCGTGGAACCGGGCGCCTCTGAACCGCCGCAAGATTCGGGTGGGGTGCCGTCCACACCGGCCTCGAAGGGTGACACCGACGAAAACGCCGGTGCGCGCTAGCATTCGCGCGATCCCATGAGCTCACGACACGGCGCCGGTGATCTGACCGGGCACCTTGAGGGTCTCAAACCGAGCGACCTCAAGGCGATCGAACGCATCTACCGACGGCAAATTCCGCCCGAAGATATTCTGAGCGACGAGCTTGCGACCTACCTCTGTGGTCTTTCGCGCAGCATCGAGCGACAGATTGGATTGCTCTGCAACCGGCGCGGTGAAATCGAACACGTTTTCGTTGGCGATTCCTCGAAGCTGATGCTGCCCGATTTCGGTCGCCTTCGCGCGGGACACGGCCGCTTTCGCGGACTGCGACTTGTGCACACCCACCTGCGCAACGAACCGCTTTCGCGCGACGATCTCGTCGATCTGGCTCTCTTGCGTCTCGATCTGGTGGCAGCCATCGGCGTTGGCGGTGATGGACGTCCTGCCGACCTGTTTGTCGCCCATCTGCGGCCAGCCGAGGAAGGGGAGACCACGCCGTGGGAGATCTTGCCTCACACGCCTTTTTATCGTCGTACGATTGACGCCGAAGCACTTGTCCGGGCGCTTGAAGACGAGTTCCTGCGGGTTTCGCCGCGCACACGTCGCGCCGAGGGCACCGAACGCGCCTTGCTGGTGGTCGTGGAAATCTTGCGAAGAAAATCGGGCGCACCACCGGTGGCAACCGAGGGTCGCATCGCCGAATTGCGCGAGTTGTGCGCGACCGCGGGTGTGGAGGTCGTGGGCACCGTGCACCAGCGACGGCAAGAGGCCGATCCGCGCTACCTCATCGGACGGGGCAAGCTCGAAGATACCCTGATTCGTGCGATGCAACTCGATGCGCAGCTTTTGATCTTCGATCCGGAACTTTCGGCGGGGCAGGCACAATCGGTGTCGAATTTTACGGATCTCAAGGTCATCGATCGCTCGATGCTGATCCTCGACATCTTCGCGCAGCGGGCGCGCAGCCGCGATGGCAAGCTGCAGGTCGAGCTTGCCCAGCTTCGTTACACATTGCCGCGCTTGCAGGAAAAAAACACCATGATGAGCCGTCTCACAGGTGGCATCGGTGGCCGTGGGCCCGGTGAAACAAAGCTCGAAATCAACCGACGGCGAGCCCACGAACGCATCCATCGGCTCGAACAGGAGATCGAACGATACGCAGCACAACGGCAGGGACGCCGCAAACAACGCACAAGCCGGGGCCTTCCCGTAGTCGCCATCGTGGGCTACACGAACGCCGGGAAATCCACCTTGCTGAACGTCCTGACCGATAGCGCCGTGCTCGCAGAGGACAAACTGTTTGCGACCCTCGATCCAACCACCCGGCGGCTCCGCTTGCCGAAAGAACGCGAGATCATCATTGCAGACACGGTGGGATTCATCCGCGATCTGCCGCCTGATCTGGCGCGTGCATTCCGTGCCACGCTTGAAGAGCTCGACGAGGCCGATCTGTTGTTGCACGTGGTGGATGCCGCCGATGCGGAGTACGAAAATCACATCGATGCCGTGGACCGAATTCTGCACGAACTGGAGCTGGGAGAAACACCACGCGTGCTTGTCTGGAACAAGATCGACCGGGTAACCCCTGAACTCGCCGAGGTACTGTCCGGGCGAGCGGGCAGTGTCGCCATCAGTGCGCTTGATCGCAATACGTTGCAACCGCTGCTTTATGTTGTCGAGGCGCACCTGTTCGCGAAGTACCGCGTGCAGGCAGCCGGTGCTACGAAGCCGGTCGCGCGCGAACCTTGACCTTGCCGTCTTCGATGGACACATCGAGCGTTGCACGATCCACCTTGTGTTCGCGCAGCACCTGCTCGATCTGAGGTCGCAGTTTCTGTTTCAGGTCGTCGATGCCACGCAGGGGTCGAACATCCCCGATCGCTGCGCGTGCCTTGCGATAGGCTTCGTAAAACGATTCGAGTTCCCGATCCGAGATCCCGGAAATCGTGTTTGCAGCCGGAATCAACGCGGCGGCAGCGGATGCAGCAGCAGCGGAAGACGACGGTTTCGCATTGCGGATGCTTGAGGCGCGGCGTTGCTCGGACATGCGATTCTGGCGCTCGACAAAGACCTTGGCGCGGGTTGAGGGTATGCCCATCGCGAGGGCCTGCTCGATCGTCATGTCGGCTCCCGCCTCGGTGAGCGAACGCTGGGTACGGGCCACGTCGCGGCGATAGGTCCCGCTTTCGATCGCCCGCATCGTGCGGTTCCAGTACGCAAGATAGGTCACCCACTTCTGGTTCAAGGTCTGAAACTTGAAACGCTGGGTGGCCTTTCCGATGTTGATTTGCTGGGTTTCCAGCATCAGGCGGTTCATTTCGCGTCGAGCCACCATGGGCGGCTGCTTCTCGATGCCCATGAAGTAGTTTTCATAGAGGGCCCGAAGGCGATCGAATTTGCGCACGAGTTGCTCGAGGTGAGACTCAAGAGCTTCATGGTCGTTTTCGAGCGGATTGACCTTCTTTGTCGCCACGACTGCAAGAGTCTACCACCAGTTGACGCGGCCGACCGAAACCAATCTGAGGGGCGCCCGGTGGGGGCATTGTGCGCTACCCTGCTTTCCCAAGAAAGCCGTGTTCAAACCTTCTTTTTCAATCGCCCTTTGCCTCCTCACGCTGGCCACGGCGACAAATGGCGGCTGTGCTTCGGAGGATGAAATCGTTTCGGCGCGGGCGAATCTGTATCTGCGAGCGGGCGCTGTTTCGCCAGCGCTCGCGATGTTGCGGGCCCAGGCGCGAACCAGCACCGAGAGCAACCTGCAGGTTCAGCTCGGACAGACCCTCTTGCGGGCGCAACGCTTCAGCGAAGCCGAATCGCAATTGCAACGCGCCTTGCCGAACGCCCACGCCGAGATTGCACGGGGTGAAATCGAACGCAGCCTCGCGCAGATCGCCGCGAGAACGGGTCGAGCCGGGCAAGCCGAAGCAATGCTTTTAATTCGTACCACACGCGTCCCCTCGGACAACGACGCCCACATGGCGATTGGAATTTTGCGGCAATTTCGCGGCGACTCAACCACCGCGCGCAGACACTTCGAGGCGGTCTTGCAACACGATCCCACGCACCCCGCCGCGCTTTACAACCTTGGTCGAACGCTGCTTTTCGCGGGCGACAGGAAAAACGCGCAACGACGATTCGAGGCCCTCGCGCAACGGTTTCCTGAAAAACCCTACGGTTCCTATGGACTTGCGCTTGTGGCCTGGCGTGCGGGTGATGAGGCAGGGGCGTGTCGCGCGCTCGAGAAATCCAGAGCCCTCGGACTCGACTCGGCCGTGCGGGTGCGCACGGACGATGCCCTCGGCGACAAACAACCCCGATGCCTCGCCTCCCTTTGGGGGAATTCATGAGCCTTGGTTTTTGGGTCGCGGCAGCGGTGGGACTCTTGGGCGTGCTTATCATGGTGCACGAGATGGGCCACTACGTGGTCGCACGCCTGTTTGGCGTCAAGGTGTTGCGCATCTCGCTCGGCTTTGGTCCAAAGATTTTTGAGTTCACCGCCGGTGCAACGGAATACCGCCTTTCGATCATTCCGCTTGGTGGCTACGTGCGGTTGCTGGGTGAAGATCCAAGCGAACCCGTCGCAGAGGTCGATATCGAGCACACCCTGTTCTCGAAGCCACTCTGGCAACGGTACATGATCGTCGTGGCAGGCCCTGCCTTCAACCTGATCCTGCCGGTATTCATTTACCTCTTTCACTTCCTCGGTCATTCAACCGTATTACCCCCAACCATTGGAACGGTTTTGCCGGGACTTCCCGCCGACGAATCTGGCTTTCGGCCGGGTGATCACGTCGAAACGGTGGACGGAGAACCCATCTCGTCGTGGGAGGAGTTGGAGACCATCATCGCAGAGAATCCCGATCGCCCGTTGCGACTTCAGATCTTGCGCGGGACCCACCGGGAAGAGCGCGATTTGCGACCAAACCGCCTCGATCGCCGCGGCTTTTTTACCTTCAACGAAACTGTCGGCTGGGTCGGCATCTCGCCGCGCTTTCACCTCCCCGAAGCGGGCATCCTCGATCCCACGTCCGCCGCAGCGCAGGCGGGGTTGAAGACCTTTGATCTTGTGACCTCCGTAAACGGGCAGCCGGTCACGTACTGGGACGAGCTCGAACGGGCGATCCGTCGCGCGGGCGCCTCACCCTTGCGCCTGACCTACGTGCGCGGCGCGCAGTCGGTTTATCCTTTCGCCCATGTGAGCCTGCAGCAACCCGGAACCGTGGTGTTGGTGCCGCGACCCATCTTCGACGAGGCGGGCTCCCGCCACTACGAGACGGGATTGTTGTCGTCCGAACGTTTTGTCTTTTCGGTAGAGCCCGGCAGCCCGGCCGATCGCATCGGCATCCGACACGGCGATCGCTTGATCGCCCTTGACGGCAAGCCGATCCTGCACTGGGCAGAGCTGCAACAAACCCTCGCCAGCGCAGCCGATCGGACCTTCCACATCACCTGGGTGTCTCCGGGTGGCGTACAGCACGAAGCCGATTTCAAACAAGACGTATCCGGTCCTGTCGATGCGCTCGCACAGGGCGACGACCGTCTGCTGTTCGGCGCAGAAAGCCGCCACGCATGGCGAACCGCACCCGCTGTTCCAATTCGCTATCGATTCATCTACGCATTTGAACATGCCATCGCACGCACGGGTAGCCTCATCGGTGCCATGACCCGCGGCTTTATCGATCTGGTGCGTGCGCGCGTCCCGTTGCAAAGCTTCGGCGGTCCCATCACCATCGGCTATCTAGCCGGTGTCGCCGCCGAACAGGGTCTAGACCAGTACCTGTGGCTGTTGGCCTTGCTGTCGATCAACATTGGCATGCTGAACTTTTTGCCGGTCCCCATCCTGGATGGCGGATTGCTGGTGTTTTTCTCGATTGAGCTCTTGGTGGGTCGACCTCCTTCGCGGCGCGTGCGAACGATCGCCTCCTATGTCGGGCTGGCCGCGGTCGTGCTGTTCATGGGCCTTGCGCTCAAGAATGACGTGGTACGGTTTCTCATCAAGTAGGCTTCTGTGATGACTGCACCTCTTCTTGCGATCGAATCTTCCGGCAAGACCGCACATGTTGCGATTGTTGCCGAGGACGGAACGGTCCTCGCAGCGCGTACCCAAACCGAGGATCGCCACGCCCCGGGTCTGCTCGGCCTTTGCGATGAGGTGCTGTCCGAAACCGGGTTACAGTTGCGGGATCTTGCGGCACTCGCCTGCGGGGAGGGACCCGGCAGCTTCACGGGATTGCGCATTGGTCTGTGTACGGCCAAAGGATTTGCGCTTCCCCTGGGGCTCCCCATGGTGCTCGTATCCTCGCTGCAGGCGCTCGCCCACGATCTATCCAAACATCACCCGGAGTCGACATGGTTCTTGCCCTGCATCGATGCCGGCAAGGGCGAGATACACGCCCAATTGCATCGGCTTTCCGGTGGCAGGTTGCAAGCCCGCGAGATGCCGCGGCGCATGGCCCCCGAAGCATTTTGCGCCGCACTTGCCGCGGGCGATCCGGCAAACCGAATCGTTGTGGGTGGCAGTGGGCTCGACAGGTTTCGCGACGTTTTTGAAGACGCCGCCTCTGGCCATATCCTGGCTCGCCGAGCGGTGGGACCCACTGCGGAGGCGGTTGCGGCTCTCGCGCGAATTCTGCTGTCCACGGGACAAACGGCGGGGATCTCGACGGCGACCCCCCACTACGGGCGGGCGCCGGATATCACCCAGCCGCGCAAGCGATCCCCGGGGACCTGATTTGGGTTAGACTTGTTCCGCGTGCCAACGGAAAATCGAATCGATGCACTCCGGGCGGAGCATGACGCCCTCGAAAAACGACTCGCCGAGCTGGACGGCCACCTCTCCTTGACCCAGGCGGAACAAGCCGAACGGGTGAAGATCAAGAAGTGGAAGCTCAAGCTCAAGGATGAGATCGCGACGCTTGCGCGCTCCTAGCGGACGGCACGAAGCGACACCTCGTCGATTCGCAACGAGGCGTTTGCAGAGCGATCTTCGACGACCAGGGTTGCATCGTGTTGCTGCCAGGCTGTGACGTCCCAGCGAATGATCTCGGCGACACCGCGCGGTGATGCCTCGCGAACGATCTCACCCTCCACGAGCAAAAACACGCGCACGCCGCGATCGGCGTCGCCTGCTAGCAAAAACTCCAGCATCGGGGCATCGATGCGAATGCTGGGCGAGCGCAATACGCCCACGGCCGCGACCCCCCCTGCGGCCGAGTCCGCAACCCCGCTGCCGTGTCCGAATTCTCGCGTCGGGATGGGCGTTGCACCAAACGCATCACCTTCGGGTATCCAGCCTTCAAAATGCCTCAAATCAAAGCTACCCAAAGATCGTACGCCATTCTCTGCGGCACGGGGCGAGGCGGTCGGCGTCAGCAGATAACGCGGGGAGGTCTCGGCTCCCGACATTGAACGCGCCGAATCCACTCCATCCTGAAACGTGTGAACCGCATGGTACTTCTCATCGAGCCCCGGCCATTCATTCGGACGCGATTTCCAGTCGAGCACAATCCACGGGAAACGCTGGGTGGCAATCGCCTCGTCGAGGCCGCGCGGGCGGCCCAACTTCGCCGCAACGTCGAAGACACCCATTCGATGCACGAAAGGGCGCTTGCCGACGAGGACTGCGTAATACGGATGAAACGGAATAAACCCATCGCCGGGTAGCCCACTCAGGTGTTCAAGGAATCGCGCGGCCGCCACGCGATCTTGCTCGGTTGGAACCGTTTTCGGATCGGGCGGACCGGTCTTGAACGATTGCAAAGCCAAAAGCGCGAGGGCGGTTGCGGTCACCAGCTCGGCCAGGGGGCGCTGCGATCCAATCAACAACCCGATGGTCCGCGCCCCCAGCACGGACAGGGCAAAAGCCGGGAAAAAGACGGCGGGAATGAAGGCATTGTCGAACGCCCACTGGGTTCCAAAGCCCACCATGGCCGACACCACACCCGCAACAGCCGACAGCAACAACACCGCGTCGACTCGACGCAAGCGTTCCACGCGCCACAACACAAAGACCACGGCCAGAAGCGCCAACCATAAAGGCCAGGTATGGGTCGCGAGTTTGAGTGGCGCGTTCCGAAAGGCCTGTTCGGCCGAGAAACCATGGCTTTGGTGCAGGTCGAATACATAGGTACGAAACCAACCACCGGAGGCCTTGTCGAGCGCATAAGCACCGGCCCCCAGACACCCGGCCGCAACCGATCCGTAAATCACGCCCCGACGCCAGTTGGCAATCAGCAACCCGATGCCAATCGCAATACCCGGAATCGAGGCGGTTTGTTTGGTGAAAAAGGCGAGTGCGATGAGCGCGCCCGCCCCAGCCGCCGAGGAACCTTCCTGACCGATGAAGCCGAGCGCCAACACCGTCGCCACCAGAAACAACATCAACGAGTCGCCGCGCACCAGATCGTAAAACGTTCCGGTGAATTCAAATGCGGCACATACGGCCCCCACGCCACCGAGGGCAACGGCAGTGGCAACAAGACGCCGTCGCCAACCGTAGTCCGCCATCTCACGCTGACAGAGGAACGCCATCCAGAACAGCCCGCCGGCAAAAGCGGCAATCGAAACCGAACGACCGAGAATGTATCCGAGCGGCGCGAGCCGAGAAAGAATCGACAAGAGGAAGGGATAAAATGGCGTGTAGAGAAAAGGAACAAAGTCCACCGATGGTTCGACGTAGATGCCTTTGCCCTGCGCAAAGCGCAACGCGTGAACCAGGGTGCCGCCTTCCATCCATTCGAGATCGAGGGGAAACGCAACACGAGAATAGAAGGTTTGCCCGAGGAGCAAAAGGTGCCACAGGCCACCGGCTCCAACCAGGGCTATAAGCGCGACCACGAGGGCATTCCAAAGCGGTCGTCTCTTCTGAATCGTTGCAAGCAAACTGGACATGCCGTCCTGTTCCTTTTACCCCAGGTCGGCCGTGGTTTCGACGCGTTCCCGGTGTTTCAAGGTTTTGCCTTTGGACAGTCGAAAACCTGTTCGGGGCCTGTGCCCGCACAAAGCACACCGGTGGCGGTTTGTTCGCAACGCGCAGCGGGCCCCATGCCCTGACAGGTCAGCGCCTTGTCCGTACCCGGGCATTGAATCGAGGCATGACAGCCGTGCGATTCGAGGCTGGCACCCACGTCCGCAACATCGGCAAAAACCTCGACCACACCCTCGTTGAGACCGTGGACACGACCGGTCGCCACGAAGGCCTCACGACCACTTTCGTAACACATCATTCGGGCGTCACTTTCGTGCGGCAAGATGGTGCAATCGAAGAGCAGCAGGGGGACGGCGTCGGGGTCGGACAGGCGGCGCGCACAGCAAAGGCTCACCGGGCCCTCTATCACAACACCCGGAACCACGCTCGGGCCCTCGGGCTGCAGACTGCGCATCGGCTCAGTATAGGCGGTTCGTTGATCGTCCGCGGCAAGCGGTGGCGCCGCGCACGCAAGCAGAAAGGTTGTGAATAGTATAGCCAATCGGGCTCCGACCACACCTCGATGCGATAACGCGCACATTCGCATCCGGTCCTACTCGATCATCGGCTCGCAAAGCAATATTCAACGATCGTGGTCCCTGCTAGCCTGCGCTTCCTGATGACACGCCCCCTTCCAATCGCCCTACTTTTTCTCCCCCTTGTCGGATGCGCAGGCAGTGCGGTCCCGGCGGCGCAGCCCCCGAGCGCGGTGGACGAGCCCACCGTCGTCACCGTTGAGAAAGATCCCACGGTCGTAGCGCCGGTCGAGGATGGCAACGCCCGCACCGCACGCGACATGGAAGACGACAAGTGGTCGCCCATTCAAAGCGACTTCCCCTTTCAGGCTTCGGTGATGACGGTCCCCTACCCTGCGGGCAACACCACCAACAAGGCGATCTCCATTCGTCTACCCGGGCAAGCTGCCGTCGCCTTCGACACCGATCTGCTGCGCATGTCGGCCGGCTGGACCGGCGGATTTCTCACCCCAACGGGCGTCACCTTCGACACCAGCCACGGTGGGCATCCGCAAATGGAGGGCGAGCAGCAATTTGGCAATGCACCCGGTCCAGGTTGGGCCGATGCAAAGGGAACCTTCGTTGATCCGCGGGACATCCCGTTTGGCCCGTTGCCCGACACCTGGGCGCGCTGGAGCGGACTCACCGTTCTCGGCGACACGGTGGTGCTTGGTTACACGGTTCACGGCATCGCCGTGCGTGAACAACCTACCGCCATCACCGAGGCAGGCATCACGGGTTTCGTGCGCAATTTCGAGCTGCAAGGCAAGACGAAGGGACCGGCGCTGACGTTGCGGGTGGCCGATCTGCCGGCCGATGCCAAGATTGAAAGCCGTACGGTTGATGGGGCATCGTTCGTAACCGCGACCTCGGGAAATCGTATCACACGCATTGGAATTAGCGCAATGCCGGGAACAAGGCTCGAGGTTCTCGCGGGCGGACGGGTTGTGCTCCATCTTCCGCGTCCGGCCAAGAAGCTCCTCTTCAAGGTGGTGGTTGCGTCTCAACCGGATGCCAACCCGAATACGACCCTGCCCGGCCTCGAGGGTGCACCAGGCATTGCCGATGCCAAGATGGGTGGCACGCGACACTGGCCCAAGCCCATCATCACCCACGGCGTCAAGGGCGAAGGGCCTGGTCCTTACGTCGTCGATCGCATCACGACGCCCTATCCCGGTGTCTACAAGGGACAGCCGGCTGACTGGCGCGACAACCAGTTTTCTCGCCGCATCATGATTGGTGGCCTCGACTTTTTCTCGGACGGCACCCGTGCTGCGGTTTCGACCTGGGAAGGCGATGTGTGGATCGTCGAGGGCATCGATGACGATCTGGGCGAGCTGCGCTGGCATCGTTTTGCATCGGGTCTATTCGAGCCGCTCGGCCTGAAGATCGTGGGGGATGTCGTTTACGTGACCGGCCGCGATCAGCTAACCCGGCTCGTCGACACCAACGGCGATGGCGAGGCGGACCGTTACGAGAACTTCAACAATCAGGCCACCAACTCACCCGGCTTCCACGAATTCACCTTTGATTTGCAGACCGACGCGAAGGGAAACTTCTACACGGCGAAGGCCGGACCGGTGCGCGGCGGCGGCAGGGACTTCGGCGGGGGAGGCGGCAACGGCGTCATCACACCCTTTGCAGGTGCCCTCCACAAAATCACAAAGGACGGAAAAAAGCGCACGGTGGTAGCCACCGGATTTCGCGCGCCCAACGGCATCGGCATTGGACCCGAAGGCCAGATCACCGCGGGTGACAACGAGGGCACCTGGATGCCCACCTCGCCGATTCACTGGGTGCGACAGGGTGGATTCCAGGGCGTCGAACCGCTTGGCCATCGCACCCCGCTGCCACCCTACGATCCACCGCTGTGCCACATCGCCAAATCGTATGACAACTCGGGCGGCAATCAGGTCTGGGTGCCGAAGGGCGATACCCGCTGGGGACCGTTCGCGGGCGAGATGCTGCACTTTTCCTACGGACGGGCCGCCATTTACCTGGTGTTGAAAGAGCCCGTTCCGGGTGGCAACAAGCCGGGCAACGCGCAAATGCAGGGTGGTATTGTTCGGTTGTTTGGTGGTGCCGATGCGAACCAGATGACGGGGCGGCCGCTCAAGCTTACGTCGTCGGCCATGCGTGGCCGTTTCAATGCCCGCGATGGTCAGCTTTACGTCGCGGGGCTTTCGGGCTGGCAAAGTGACGCCGTATCGTTGACGGGCTTTGATCGAATTCGTTACACGGGTGCGCCGGTCCAAACCGTCCGCGGATTAAAGGTTGTTCCGACGGGTGTTGAGTTGCGTTTTTCCGAACCCCTCGATCCCGCAACTGTCGATGCGCAAAACTTCTCGGGTGAGCGCTGGAACTACGTTCGCACGAAGGAGTACGGCTCACCTGAATTCTCGGTCGAGGATCCGACACGCAACGGTCATGATAGCCTTGAAATTACAGCCGTGGTGCTTGGCAAGGACAACCAAACGGTGACCCTGCACATCGAGGACATGCGACCGGTTCATCAGATGTTGTTGCGCTACAACCTGAAGACCCTTGCGGGCGCCTCGATCCGCCAGAGCGTGATGCACACGGTGCACTTTGTGCCGAAGGGCACTGCCCAGCAGGAGGCCATGGTGGCAAAAAACACCGGAAAACCCGGCCTGTTGCTCCACTATCGTGGGGCTGAGCGCAACACCGATGCCGACATCAAGGTCGTCCGCAACGTGGCGCTGTACACGGGTCCCGGTGTGGCGCCCACCCCTTTCCTGATGGGCGGAAAACCGTATCACGCGACCTGGGAAGGCACGTTGACCCCCTCCATGAAGGGCAAGTTCCGTCTGCGCGCGTACGTCACCGGCAAGCTCACGCTGAGCCTTGATGACAAGGTGGTACTTTCCCACGAAGGCAGTGCCGAGGCGATCGTCGATTCGTCGCCCATCGAACTCGACAAGCGCGCCCAGAACTTGCGCGTGGTCTTGCAAGGCAGTGCCAACGCGGCAGCAGGCGTGCGCTTGCACTGGGCACAGATTCCCGATGGCGAGGGGACACAGCTGACCTTCGAGCCCATCACCGCACAGCACCTGCGTTATCAACCGACCGACGCACTCAAAGAAGCCGAAATGCGAAGACAGGGCCGTTCGGTGTTTGTCGAGAATCGCTGCGCAAACTGTCACGTTGATCCAAAACAGCGACAGGGATTGCCGGAACTGTCGATGTCTGCGCCAAGCTTCGTGGGCATTGGCAGCCGACGCAACTGGGCCTCGATGCATCAAAAGATCCTGGATCCTGGTCGATCGAGCAACATGCCGCGATTGTTGTCAGGCAAGGAAGGCTATGCCGACGCCACGCGCATCGCGTCTTACCTTGGCACTTTGACGGATGCCGCGACGGAAAAGGTCCAGAAGGAGAATCACCGTGCGGTACAGGCGAGTCAGGCCTCGGCACCCCAATACGCCTCGCTGCAAGACGTGCCGACCATTTCACAATTGCAGTGTGGGTCGTGCCACGTCGTCGAACAAATGGCGGCCGAAGATGGACGCATAGGTCTCGACGGCCTGCTGTCCAAATTCACCGACGGCGCACTCACCGAATTCCTCATGGCGCCCGAACGCAACCATGCCGATAGCCGGATGCCCAACTTCGGATTCAGCCGCCGCGAGGCGGTGGAACTCGAAGGCATCTTGCGCCGTCCTGGTGGGTGGTCACCCAAAATACCGGACCGACCCCTCGACGCGGCCTCGCTCGAACGCGGCAAGATGCTGGTGCAACAACTCGGCTGCCTGTCGTGTCACACAGGACCGCCAGGTCTCACCAATCAGGCTCGGGCCCCTATTTTGACGGCCAAAGCCTTGGAAGCCGGCGCCGGTTGTCTCGGCGAATCACCCCCGGCCAACTACAAGTTGCCGAGCGGAAGTCGAAGCGCGCTGATGGCACTTGGCACCTCGGGCTACGACGCCATCTTCGGCCAGGCGCCGATCGAATTTTCCGAACGACAACTGGAGACCTTGCGCTGCAATTCGTGTCACGGAAAGATCGAAGGCTTTCCCGATCTTGACATCGCGGGCGAGAAGCTGCGACCCGAGTGGGTGATGGCCTTTGTGTCGGGCAAGATCCCCTACAAGCCTCGCGGCCTCACCCATCCCGATGGCCACACCTGGCTTTCGGCCCGGATGCCCGCATTCCCCGCCCGCGCAGCACGCATCGCCGAAGGCTTCGCAGGCCGCGCGGGTTATGCCGCGACCACGCCCGCGCAAAAACCGATCGATGGTGCGCTCGCCCAGACTGGAGCAAAGCTGGTTTCAAGCGACGGTGGGTTTGCGTGCATCGGTTGCCACGGAATTGGCGATCAAAAAGCGACGCAGGTTTTTGAAGTCGAGGGCATCAACCTCGCCTACTCGGTGGATCGCCTGCGACCCGACTACTTCGCACGCTGGTTGCGCAATCCGATGAAGGTGGATCCGCAAACCAAGATGCCCGCCTACTTCGACGAGAGCGGCATGAGCCCACTTGACACGGTCCTGGGCGGCAAGGCCGATGCGCAGATCGACGCCATCTGGAGTTATCTGCGCACGATCGACATTCGCAATACGAAACGCTAGCAATCAGGGCACATCGAATACCGCCACCTGCGCGCGATTGTCCACCGCGGGTGGCACGACGGCCCAGCGTTCGTTGCCACGCCAGAAACCAACCCACAGGGTGAAGGGACCGGATGGCTGGGTGGGTGACGGCGTCAGCGCAAACCGATCGCGGATGCTTTGTCCCACCACCCATTGCTCGACCGGAAGCGCACCGCCCACCGGCGGGTGATCAAGGTTTTCAAACGCGCCCGTTGGCGTTTGCAAATGGACGAATAGTTTCCAACCCGCGGGGATCGCGCCCAGCACCTTGAAATGCAACGCCAACTCGACCGACTGTCCGCGGCGGGGCTTGCCCGTAAGGTCGTATCCGGCAAGGGCCACGAGCGGTGCCGCGCCAGCAGGTCCAAACTTCAAATCAAGCGCATGCGCAGGAGCCGGAGCCGCGGCGCCGGGTGCCGTCACATCAAGGGCCAGGCGCACGGAAAAATCCTGTGGCAAGGACAGCGCGGTCAGATGCGCTCGCAGTTGCTGCTTGAGCGCGTCGCATTCGGACTCCTCACCGTATCGATCCGTCGCCTCAAGCCCTTCGGAAAGGCGATAACATTCCGTCGTATTTTGTGGCGTCCAGTTCCAGATCAACTGATGCGTCTCACTGACAAGGGCACGTTTCTGGTTGTCGCCTTCGTAGCTGACTTCCTGAAACACGGTTTTCCGCGCAGGAACAATCGTCGACGGGTTCCCCGCAAGCAGATCCACAAACGAGCGCCCCTGAAAAGAAGTCTGATGTGGACCGCGCACAAGGTTCACGATGCTTGGCGCGAGATCCACGTGTGAAACAGGCGCCTTGATTCGTTGCGGATTCAACCCCGGCACACGGACAATGAGCGGCACCTTGGTCTGCGGCGGATACAGGTGATAGCCGTGCGCTGCGATGCCGCGCTCGCCAAGTCCTTCGCCGTGATCGCCGGTCACCACGATCGCCGTTTTGCCCCACAGGCCAAGCGTTTTGAGTTCGGCGAACACGCGGCCTATTTGTGTATCCGTGTGGCGTATTTCGTGATCGTAGTGATCTGCGGGCGCGTCTCCGAAGCTGGGCGTATTGGGATGGGTTTCGTAATTCAGATGGGGATCGTAAAAGTGCAGCGTCAGAAAGAATCGTTCGGCAGCGTGCGCCTTCAAAAATGCGATGCCGTCATCGGCGATCGGTGCGGCGGACGTGCCCTCTGACTCTGCCGGACCGCCAATATTCTGGTGAAGCATCGCCCGCTGGGTATCGTACACGTCCACACCGCGCTCGAATCCGCGCTGCCATCGCGCATCGAAGTAGACATAGGCCCAAAACGCCCCGGTGCGAAAACCAAGCGGCTTTAGCACTTCGGCGAGAAAAACATTGCCTGAACCGATACGGGGCCAGAAGCTGTCGCAGCCAATGCAAGGCTGCCAGTCAATCGCGCTTGGCCAACGGCCGGTGAATATCGCGGGCATGGAATAGCGGGTGGAGGGCGCGTGCGCCCAGCTGTTCTCGAACAGCGTGCCCTCGCCGGCCAGGGCATCAAGCTCTGGCGAGGTCGATCGCGCATAACCGTAACACGACAGGTGATCGGCTCGGAGCGTATCGACGGCAATCAACACCACGTTCAAATCGGACGGTACGGATTCCGGCACCGGGTGAAATGCCGGGGCCTCGAGCAAAACCCGACGGGCATCCTGACCGTCACAATCCTGATCGATGCCGTCTTCTGGCCAGTCGAGCGCAGCGGGGTTGATCTGCGGATTCCGATCGTCACAATCTCCGCCACCAAAAAAGCGGGGATGCCCGTCTCGATCCCAGTCGCCAAGGCGCCGCACCTGGGTGAGCACGGTTCCGGCCAGACCTGCCGACACGGTCGCCACCTTGCGAGCCGATTCCGATTCCGCCGCAAGAGGCACCATGCCAAGCGACACCAAAAGCACCAGCGCTGCGGTACTGAGTCGACCGGCGCGCCCAGCAAACCGCAACACAAGCGCGCCCGCGACCAGCCCCACGGCCGACAACAGCAATAGATCGTTCCAGGGTAAAAACTGCAAGTCGCTTTCCCAGTGGCGGCCGCCCCACACCATCCACGCGGTCAGCACCACGACGTAACCGGCACCCCCTATTCCAAACGCCGCACGCCATCGCTCACGGGAAACCGCAGCACAAAAAAGCGGCCCCAATAACCCCAGCGCACCCGCCCATGAAGCCCGCTCATAAAGCGCCAACCGTCGCAAAGGTGCGTGGTGGTTTCCAACAACAGCACCGGTATGGCGGCGGCAACGAGGACAAACAGCGGCACCAACCAAAAACCGGTCGGCCTATCGCCCCGGGCCAACGACACAAGCCGGGCCGACGACCCAGCCCGGGATGACGACAAAACACGCGACATGGCAGGTCCGAGCCAGAAGGCCAACAGCCAGCCGCCTATCATTGCCACCGAGACGACACCCCCGGCCAACAGGCGGTTTACACGGTTGTTGGTGCCAAACACCGCCCCGGCAGCAAGTGCCGCTGCAGGCACTGCCGCAAGCAGATGGCCGAAAACAAAGGCAGCGTGGCCCGGTCGCACGGCGACTCCCCAGCGCCGCACGGGCGCGAGGATCCCCAGCACGAGCCCCGAAAGCGCACCCACCAGGGCATCAAGCCCTGCAACGAGGGCGACCGAGGCCAACAACCCGAGAACCGACGTGTGGGCGTGCACAGCCCCGAAAATCCCGTCGATTGCGCCGATGGCAAGTCCGCCGAGCCAGCCAACCGTGATCGAAAGAAAGAGGGGCGAAGACCGTTTCAAGACGCCAAGAGCTACCAAAGATCGGGCGGTCGATAAAGGGTCCCGGTATCGTTGCAGAATATCCCCGGAATGCCGACCGTCTATTGATTGTGCAGCACGAGGCAGCGCCCCTATCCCTGACGACGCGAACCGTCATCGCGGTCCTATGCCTTGGACTCACGCTCGGCATCGCGGCCTGTGCCAACACGACGGGCGCTGTCAAAGTCCGAAACACCTTGCCGGTGCCGACGGACCCGGCCATTGCGATCGAGATCGGGCACCACGAAAGCACCCGCTACCGCATCGACCACGGGCTCCTTGGTACGGTGGGGCAAATCGACATTCGCATCGAGGCCAACCGGCAAGGCTGGACCGCGACGGGCACGGGCACGGGGGCAATCCTCGGCCTTGGAAAACGCGTCCAGGACATCGAGACCCACCTTGATGCGCGCACGTTGATCCCAACACGCTGGCAGGTGCATCGCAAGTCCTCGTCGCGCGAGCTGACCGATTTTGCCCAGCAACCGAGCCCGGGCAATGTTCGCATCGTTCGCAAGCGGCCGGGACGCCAGGATGAAGGCACCCACTTTGGCGACACGCAGCCCGTCTTTGATCCACTGGGATTCCTGATCTACATGCGCGCCGCACGGCTGCCGAAAGACCCGGTCACGCTGTCACTACTTGATGGTCAGGCCTACTGGCAGATCACGCTCACGCCGCAGAAAGGGGAGTCGCTGCGCGTGGGAACCCAAACGCATCACACGGCCAAATGGACGGCCATGGCCATCCCGCTCGACTGGCAGCGCCGACCCAGTCAGGAGCGTTCACCAAAGCGATTTAGCCTGTGGATCACCGATGACGCGTACCGGATGCCGGTGCGGGTCGAGGCGGAAAGCCCGCTCGGCAACGTTCGGGTGGATCTGGTCGAAACGATCCGGGGTCCTGTCGCAGCGCCGACGCTCGCGCTTCACCCGCACTAGACCTCAGGGCTCCATCCGAATCACAAATCCCCCGTTGCCCCGCAAGGCAACCGGGATCGCATCGCGCGCAATCACCTTCAATCTGGAATCCTTGAAGCTGCGGTCGGAATCGCCGTCAGCAATCACGGTCGCCTGGTACGAGCCCTTGGCGAGAAACGAAAGCGCGACCGACACCGTCTTGGCCGAGGCTTCACCGTTGATGCCCGCCACAATCCAAACCTTGCCCTTGCGCCGCGCGAGCACCGCCAGCTTGCCGGGTTCGCCGTCCAGATACCGGGTTTCGTCCCATGACGTGGGCACTGACTTCAAAAATGTCTTCGGTGCGTCTGGCAACGATCGATACGACGCCACACCATCGGCCAAATGCAACACGCCGGCCTCGAACACCACCGACAGCGCCAGCTCGTGGGCGTTGGTCGTGATGTGGGGGAACTTATTGTCCGAGAACGTGACCGGCGTGTAGTCCATGCCGCCGACCACATTGCGGGTAAACGCCAGAACCGTGTTGTGCGCAGGCGCCGTGGCCGAGAAGTCCTTGCCAAAGAGATAGGTCTCACCGCCGCGAACGGCCTCATGCGACATCAGATTCGGATAGGTGCGAGCCCAGCCGCGCGGCAAGCTGCAACCGTGAAAGTTCACCAGGATCTTGAACTCGGCAGCGTCTTCAAGAATGCCCAGGTATTGGTGGATCTGCGCCTGTTTGTCGCTCTGGAAAAAGTCGACCTTGATGCCTGCGATTCCGGCCTGCGAGATGCGCTTGAACTCCTCGCGACGCTTTTCCCGCTCGAACATCCGATCACGCGGCCGTTCGGCCACGACGTTGTTGGGGCCGCCTGAATTGTACCACAACAGCAGGCGAACCTTCTTCGTACGGGCGTAGTCCGTCAGCTTTTTCCAGTCGCCGCCTTCCATGGTGTCCCAGTTCGCATCCACGAGCGAGTACTCCCAGCCCATTTCGGCCGCGAGGTCCACGAAGGCAACGAGCCGATCGTATTTGCGTGGGCTACTGGTTTCTGACCACCACGACCAGGACGACCGGCCCGGTACAATCCATTTCGTATCACGAATGCGGGAAGGAGCCGCCAGATGGGTGACAAGATTCGACTCGACGATGGAAGAAAGCCCCTTGCCGGTGATGACGAGTCGCCACGGCATCGTCCAGGGCAAGGTTGCACTTGGCAAGACCGGTGCAATCGCCTCGCCTTCCAGGGCATCCGGAAAGCGGATCTGATACAAGCCCCCGGGTGCATCGGAGGAAAGGCGCGAGCCCAGGTAGCTGCGGTCCAAACCGGCTTCGCTCAACAACGCCCAGCGCGCGTCGCGCCCTTCACCCAGCCTGAACAGCGCCGGAAAGCTCCAGCCCGCTTTCTTGGTCGAAGGTGTGCCCGCGGCAAGTCCGAGGCGCCACTGATTTTCGTAGGCCGGGTGGTACTGATCGGCCTCGTCGTGCTCGGTCATGAAACCGGTGGCGTTCACCGGCAACTGAAATCCCGTTGTTTCTCCCGTGACCTGAAACAAACCGGGCTTGCTCTCGCCAAATCGATATCGAACCGCAGCACCCTCGTCGTACGCGCGGAGATCGACCGCCAACTTCTCGCCGCTGCGGCCCCGCACCACGAAGGTTCCTTCGGTCGCGGACACGTCGTGCTCCAGTTTCTTGCCGCTTTTCAACGAATACCTGTCGCGTACCGTTTTGTGGGATTGCGATACGAACTCCAGATCATTGACGAAGTCCGCATCCGCACGCATCAACCCAAGCGGCGACCATGGCAAGACAACCAGGCGTTCGGCACCCAGACCCTGTTCCACTCGGTAATACAGTTTGCGACCCGCAGTGTAGCCCGGGGTGCCTGCCAGATCAGCCAGTATCACCGCGGTGTAAACCGACTTGTTCGGTGAAGCGATCGCCATCACGGGATAACCCTTTCCCAACTTCTCGAGCACGACAGCGCTTGTCTGGCGCACAATACGCAACACGCGATCGCCTGGACCCGCAGGAACTGCGATCGCCACCAAGCCGCCCCCGTGCTGCAGTTCCGTGCGCATGAGGCTGCGCCCCGCGGCGGCGTCGAACCACTCAGCGGCGTAGCTGCCGAATGGCAATTCGAGTGAAATCGGCGCGGGTTTTTGCGTGTTATTTGCAGGCAGATAGGGCGCCTGCGTCGTGGCGTCGGGACCGACGTAAAGTACATAGGCGCGACCCGGTGCAAAGCGCGCCCTTGCCCCGGAGGGGGCGCCACCCTTCACGAAGCCCTCGCCCGGCTGCATTGCGAGCAGGTCGTCGCCAAAGCCGTTCATCGTGCGCAACAGGAACCCAAGCTGTTCCCGCAACGCGCGACTGCCACCACCGGGTGCCTTTTGAACCGCAGTCCCTTGCTCGTGCTTCACCGCAAAGCTGTAGTCTAGATTGTTAAAGAGCCCGCCACCCGCGAGAATGAATTGCCAGGCCTCGGCGCGGTAGGTCGCATCCGCGCTGCCGTTAAAGCCCGACTCGTCAAACCCTATCACCCGTGCGATGTGCGCGTTTTCGGCAACCGCAAGCGGTGGGGTTGCGTAATGAAAGTGAAAAACCGAAACCGCCGGATCGGGCGACAGAACAACCGCCGTACGATTCGTGACATTCTGCGCAATGAGCGGCGCGGGCCCGTCGCCCGCAGACCTGCCAATGGCGATCGCCATGCGCCTTTGCCAGGCCAGTGAGGCCTCGTTGGCGCGCGTCGCATTGCCGGAGTGCTCCGCCATGTCGGCCCAGGGCTCGTTTTGCAGCTCAAACAACACGTTGTCGAACTTCGAGAGCGCCGACACCAGCTTCGCCACCAGGCGTTCCTGGTGCGCCAGGAGGTCGCCGTTGTCGAGGCTGTGCACCTTCTTGTAATTGGTTAGCTTGCCAACCCCGTTGACGTTGTTGTTCACGTAAAGTGGAGAGGCCGTCCAACCCTTTTCTCCGTACAAAGCAGAAAACAAGGTCATCTCGACGACGATGCCGCGATCGCTTGCCTTCTGCACAAAGTCACCCAGGCGCTCGAAGTAGGCGGGATCCCATTTGCTGAGGTCGAACTTGTTGCCACCGTTGGCGTACCCCGCCCGATCGCTGCGGGACCAAGGCGCAAGAAAGCGACCCGGCGCCGGAGCCAGCGTGTTGCGTTCAATCCCAAACGCACCCGGCAGCTCGACGTACGCGCCGGAAAAAATGCGGGTGTAGTTGAGGCCATGGGCCTTCAGCTCGTCGAGATAGGTCGTGTAGTCGAAGTCGAGGTTGAGGACCGATCCGTAGTGCTCGGCCGAGGTCACAAGCAACGTCGGTTTGCCTCGAAACTCGAACACCTTCGAATTGGTTGGCGCAAGGCGCAGGCGCCCTTCCGCGGCGGAGGCGACGCCCGCGATGCCGGTCAAAAGGAACATTGCAAAGGACAACCGGCGCAAAGCGCCACAATTTCGCAGGATCATGAGCGTCAATTTCACCGAATTGCCCGCCAACCGCAATCACGGTGCGCGGCCCCTGGCATTTTCCTGCGGTCACGGCCTGGCTTTGCGCTAGCGTAGCGACCCCGGACCGTGAACAACCTCACAACCCAGGCTCGAACGTCGCTGAAACGCTACCTCCCCGTGCTCTTGGGAGCGTGTGTCTTGATTCCGCACGCGCTGTATTTCGATTTTCTGACCGACGATGCGTACATCTCGTTTCGCTACGCCCGCAACCTCGCCGAGCACGGAGAACTGGTCTTCAACCTCGGCGAACGGGTCGAGGGCTACACGAACTTCCTCTGGACCATCCTCCTTGCGCTCGGGATGAAGTTGGGGGTTGGACCTGAAATTTCATCGCGCGTGCTCGGCGTCGTCTTTGGCGTCGGCGGGCTCGCTGTTGTGACACGGTTGTCCCTGCGCCTCGACGATGAGCAACCGCGACCCGGCCACTTCATCGCCCCCGTGGCCCTCGCGGCGACCAGTGCCTACGCCTGCTGGACGACGGGTGGACTCGAAACCCAGCTCTTTACCTTCCTCTTTCTTCTCGGTACCGAACGCTACCTGCACGAAACGTTGCGGTTTGCCGGATTCCAAAGTTCGTTCTACTTCGGTCTCGCCTCACTCACACGACCCGAAGGCCCGATGTTCTTCTGTCTGGCCGCAGCCTTTCGATTTGGCCACAACCTGTTTTCGCAGAAACGGTGGCGACCGACGCGCGATGAATGGCTGTGGCTTGCCATCTTCACTGCCATCTTTGTCCCCTACGTGCTGTGGCGCATTTCGTACTACGGACACCCCTTCCCGAACACCTACTACGTCAAGGCGTCCGGAAACGCGACGGGCTCCCTCAAGATGGGGCTTTATTACCTGCGCCGCTTCGCCGAGGATCACACGCTCTGGTTCTGGGTGCCCTTCATCGTTGCCGGATGGCCGCGCGCCGGAAACACGCATCGGCGCCTGCTTTTTGAGTGGTCGTTGCTCGTGGCCGTGGTCTTCTGTTTGTACGTTGCCAAGGTCGGTGGCGATTTCATGGGCCTCTACCGCTTTGTGCTGCCACTCATTCCGCTCGGCGCGATTCTGGTCCAAGAAGCTGCCCGCAATCTGGCAGGTCGCCTGACGCCGCTGGTACCGAGGGCCGCACTTGCGGTCGTCGGCCTGACGCTTTTCGCAGGGCACGTCATCGGCAGCATGCACACATCCCATCAAGCCGCGACCCTGATTGGCGCCGACAATGGCATCGACACCCCCGGCTACCTCAAGTTCTACGCCGATGAACGCGTTCCCATCGGTCGCTGGTTCGGACAACATGCACGCCCCGACGATCTCATGACCCTCGGTGGTGCCGGCGTCATTGCGTACTACTCGATGATCCCGGGCTATGATGTGTTTGGTCTCGTTGACGAGACGATTGCCCACGATGCGACGATGACACACGGGGCCCGGCCTGGTCACCAGAAGTGGGGCACCGACGCCTACATGGTCTCGCGGCGGCCAACCCTCATCACACACTATTATCGCATCCACGAAAACCACGCGCCCGATCCCGACTACTGGCGGCAGCTCGGTTATGCATGGGTCACCGCAACCATCCCGGGTCTTGCCGACCCGCCGCTTTATTCCTTTTTGAAGCGCGTGGATCGCAGTTTCGGGCCGCTGCCTGCCTCAGCCGACGGCAATTCCCAGCGCCCCTAGTTGCTTGTCCACCTGAGCGGCCCACCCGCGGTTCGCGGCGGGACTTGCGGGGCTCGGATGCAGGATGGTGGCGATATTTGGTGAAGACGCAACACCGCGCAACGCGATCTCGGCACGCTTTTGCGCGAAGGCACCGACGCCAATCACCCACCGGGGCTGCAAATGCCCGACCAGCGCGCGCAGCGATTCGTCACACGCCGCTTCAATCACGGCGCGCGTTGCGGCCGGCAACTTGTCAGGAGTGAGATTGCGACCGCCTTCATCCATGAAACAAAGCGGACAGTAGTTGTGCACGAAAAAGCGGGCAAAAAAACGTTCAGCCGTGCCAAAACGATCGCGAGCCCATCCCCACAGGCGGCTACCACTGACTTCCGAGCGCGTGCAATCAAAGCCCTGTACGGGCCGCTTTGGATGCACCTCGGCCGGTTGTTTCACAACGCCTGTCACACCAACAAAATCACGCACCATGGCGACCTCCCCGAACGGCACGCCGGTTTGGGCCATGCCAAAGGGACCCGGGTTCATGCCAACCAGGATCACCTCGCGCGGCGCCTCGCCCCAGCGTTCAAGGTATCGCTCGTGCGGTTGTGCTGCGTATTGCGTCGGATCGTATACCGCTGCCACCGGTGGCTCGAACTTGATTGTTCGCAAGGTGCGGGACAGCTTGCGACTGTTCGCAACGAGCGCGTTCAAGTCGAGACTCGCATCAGGGACAGGCCTTCAGATCCGTGATCCAGGCATCGACAAGCGCAACACCTTTGGGATCTTTGACCAAAGAACCAATCTTTGGCATCCGAAAAACATTGAGCGCATGCATGCGCAGCGATACGAGCGACAGGTCCGGCTTTCCAGGCACAAGTCGAAGCGCACTGTCGACACCCAGGTTTCCACGCTCGGGCGCAGCGTTGCAGAGATTCATGTTTGCAAACGCCGTATCAAATCGGAAATCCATCGTCGCAAAGGGACCACCCGGGCGATGGCACATGGCGCAATTTGAATGGAGATAGGAACGGGTTCGTGTCTCTTGTGTGCCGGCATTGCCGGAGGGCAATGGGTAGGGCGCAGGCAAGGGACGCATTAACTGTTCCTTGAAAACCCCAATCTTTTCGAGCGTTGGCAGCTGAGCACTCGTGATTCCGGACGGGTACGTGTAATCCGTGTTGAGCTGCCGCAATTCCACACCAAGAGAGAAACCTGAGGCCTCGGTGTGGCATTGCACGCACATCGCACGATCGGGATACACCCATGTCTGCATCTGTCCCGCGCCATTCAGAAGGTCTTTGCGCACGCCACCCACGGTATCGGGCACAAGGTCGGCGTCAGAACCATCGACGCGCCATTCGTACGAGTAACCCTGCCACACTCGGTCTGACAGGCGAATAAACAACCGGGTTTCGTGTAGCTTGCCCGCAAAGGCAAAGGTCTTCACGAGCACCGTTCCGACCGGCATGTCCAGCTTGCCGTCATTCTCGGTCGTCCCACCTTCGGCCACGGTCTTGCACAGATCGGGTGTGCGCCGACAATCCTTGACGCCGATCTTCTCGCCTTCGGGCAGTGCGAAGTAGCGCGCTTTTTCGGAACCATCCGACCAAAGCGGCGACGAAACGTCATACGGAATCAACATGGAACCCGGCTTGCGCGGATCCTTCGGGTCAAAACATCCGGTCAAACTCAGCTTCACCGGAGGCAAGTCGCGATCTTCAAAGGGTTTGCAGGTCAAATTGACCGGGCGTGCCTGAATCCCCAGCACCGCAAGCGCCGTGCCAAAAATCACCCACTTGGTTTGTTGTTTGCGGAGTGGTGAAAAATAAGTGCGATAGCGATAGATACACACCACCAGCGCCAACAGCAAAAAGGCTAAATCGGCAATGCTATAGATAAAATTATTCGCCTCATGGATAAAATAACGGGCGATAAAATCCCAACCCAAAAATCCCGCTGCCAAGCCGATTGTCCAACGGGGGCGAAATTGCCCATCTGGAAACACCAATAAAAAGGTATAGAGCAATATGGCACAATAAATGGTAAAAAACAATAACACGTTGCTGGTACGCGTAAAAGTTGTATAGGTGACACTATTGAGCAACCCAAAGAACAGCATTGCCCAAACGGTGTATAATACCATCCAGTTATCTGACCGCCTAACAGAGATAAAACTCCCAAACAGCAAAAATCCGCCCACCGTCAATATATCTATCAGGATATAAAACCACGGATGGTTGGTGATAAATAGAGTATTTTTGTCGGATATAAAAAACGGGATGCTCAGGGCAAATATCCCCAAATTAATGAGGACAAGCACAAGCCACGCTCCACGTACAACCGTGAGCATTCGTGGGTTTTGGATACTGGTCTGTGAATGGGTATCGGTCTCTATTATTTGTTCTTGCGACATCATAACTCCCAATTGGGTTTTTGCAGTTCTCTCTATTCTATCCTACACTATGAGAGAAGGCGAAATCCTTTTATCATAGTTGCGATTTTTATTATCATTTTTTGAGGAATTTATCGTATGCCCAAACTTATTCTCATCAAACATGCTCTACCCATTATTGACCCAGAGATGCCCGCCAAAACATGGTTACTTTCGGAAGAAGGACAAATGGCTACCAGCACATTTGCCAAAACAATCAAGCAATATGCCCCACAACATATTTTTTCTAGCCCAGAACCCAAAGCATTAGAGACGGCACTCACCATTGCCAATACCATTCGCATACCATTTGAGATTGTGAACAAGTTGCAGGAGCATGACCGTGATAACGAGCCATATAGCCAAACACGAGCGCAATTTGCCATACAAATACAGAATTTATTTGAGAATCCCGATAAACTTGTCTATGGTGCAGAAACCGCCAATGAAGCCCTATCGCGGTTTTATACGGGGCTATTGTCTGCATGGCGCAAGCATCGGAACGAAAATATCGCGGTTATCTCGCATGGGACGGTGATTAGTGCCTTTGTGGGGCATGTGATACCCAGCATCAACGCATTTGACTTGTGGAATTGTCTCAAAATGCCCGATGCGGTAGTATTAGACACCGATGACCATATCCATTTTACGTTAGTCAAAGGATGTGAATAAGTGATAAATCCGATACTTGTCATTGGTGCAAAGGGTAAATTGGGCGGACGCATATTTGCCAATTTTTCCCAAATACCCAATCAATCCGTTTTGGGGGTAGATGTGGATGAACTCGACATCACCGATTTTCCTGCCATACGCGCTTATATCACCCAAAATGCGCCACAGGTGGTTATCAATTGCGCGGCATGGACAGATGTGGACGGTTGCGCCAAAGACCCACAACGTGCTATTCGCATTAATGGTTATGGGGCGGGGAATATCGCCCGTGCGTGTGCCGAAATCGGCACGCCCATCATGCACATCAGTAGCAACGAGGTGTTTAACGGCACATCTATTGCTCCTTATAATGAATACGATACCACTCAGCCTATTAACCCCTACGCCTATAGCAAGTGGGTGGGGGAGCGCGAGGTGATGAGCGCCAATCCGCGCCATTATATCGTGCGGACAGCATGGCTATTTGCACATGGCGGAAAAAATTTTATTCAGAGCATCCTCAACGCCGTCAATGCCAATAAGCCATTGCGCGTGGTGACGGATGAAGTGGCAAATCCCACTTATAACGATGATTTATCAGAGGCGTGTGTAAAACTGATTGCTACACACCGCTATGGCATTTTTCACATGGTCAATACGGGGAGCGCCACGCGGTATGCTTTTGCACGCTATATTTTGGATAAGACAGGTCATGCCAGCACGCCTATCACGCCGATTATGTCTAAAGAATGGTCGCGCCCGTCTACACCGCCCAGCTATGCCAGCCTCAATAATAACAATGGGGCATTTTTAGGGATAACGTTGCGCCATTGGCACGATGCCGTAGACGACTTTTTATCGAAAGAAGGCTTACTCACATGAGTGATGTAACGCCTCTTTTTTCGGTGATTATCCCCAATTGGAACGGACTCAAATTTATGCAAACCTGTTTGGATGCCCTCCGCGCCCAAACCTACCCCGCTATCGAAGTGATTATTGCCGATAACGCCTCTAGCGATGGCTCACAAGACTTTATCCGCCAAAATTATCCAGAAGTGATTCTGCTGGATATTGGCTATAATAGCGGATTCACAGGTGCGTGCAATGCGGGCATGACACATGCCACAGGCGAAATTGTGTCGTTGCTGAACAATGATACCGAAGTAGATAGCCACTGGGCAGAAGCCATCATGGATGCGTTTGCACGTCATCCAGAGGTGGGGACAGTCGCTAGTAAGATGATGTTATTTGAGAAGCGCGACCATATTCACACCACAGGCGATTTTTTTACGGTGGCTGGTCGGGCGGGTAATCGTGGTGTATGGGAAAAAGACACAGGGCAATATGACCAAGAAGATTTTGTGTTTAGTGCGTGTGGCGGGTCATCTGCCTATCGGCGCGAGATGCTCGACCAGATTGGGCTATTGGACGACGATTTCTTTTTTTCGTTAGAAGATGTGGATTTGGGGTGGCGGGCGCAACTCGCGGGATGGCGTTGCCTTTACACACCCCGCGCTATCGTGTACCATCATTTATCGGCAACAGGCGGCGGTGTCACTGCCAGCTTTTATGACGGGCGCAACGCGATTTTTGTCTTGGTCAAAAATTATCCGACTGAATTATGGCGAAAATACCGTTGGGCAATCCTAAAAAATCAATGGCGCGGGGCATTGTCTGCCATACGCGCATGGCGTGGCAAAGCCGCACGCGCAAAACTACGTGGTATGTTAGCGGGGATTTTGGCGCTCCCCAAATTGCGAAAAAAGCGCATTGCAATTCAAACCAAGCGCGTCATCAGCATCGGCGCATTAGAGGCAATGCTCACCAAAACGGAGAAATAAAATTTGGACTCGCACACCCCATTACTTTCAATCGTTATTCCAGCCTATAACGAAGCCGCACCCGATAGGCTTCCGACTAGCCTCAAGCAAATCACGGCATTTGTGGCAACACAACCCTACGCCATTGAGGTGATTATTGTCAACAACAATAGTACCGATGACACCCTCGCCATCGCCCAAAAAGCGGCAGATGAATTTGATTATATC